>FWPU01006883.1_pt1 | contig 21855 bp, 21 predicted proteins | sample 2228361 | NCBI WGS metagenome assembly FWPU01 (sample SAMEA103939777, study PRJEB20133) | metagenome
TCATTCCAAGAACTATAGTAAGTAAATAACTATTTTCTGTGATTCGAAAGGAAACATTGATAAGATGAAAATACCCCGACACTCATCTACTATGAAAAAATTGATTGTATGATACTTCTTTTACACCTTATATAAACATTTTTACTTTTTCTTTTTCAACTAAAATACGCAATATTTTAATAATAAATAAGCAAAGAGATTATAAAGGTCCTGAAATACCACCATCCTTTCTAACACGCCAGAAATGAACAGCCATAAGTAATACCATTATAAAGGGTATAAAGACACAGTGGAGAACATAAAATCTAAGCAGTGCAGGAGGTCCTACTGTATCAGAACCCAGAAGTAGTGCTCTTACATCACTTGAAGGTGTTACAAGTTGTATATCTCCCACACTTAGTAAATTAGCTCCAGGTCCCTCGTGACCTAAAATAGGAGTTGCTCTTGCCATATTTGTCCCTACAGTTATAGCCCACATTGCTAATTGATCCCAAGGTAAAAGGTATCCTGTAAAACTCAATAATAATGTTAGCACTAATAAAATCACACCAATAACCCAGTTGAATTCTCGAGGCGGTTTGTATGCACCTGTTAAAAAAACCCTTAGCATATGTAACCAAACAGTTATAACCATAGCATGAGCTCCCCAGCGATGCAACTCCCTAAAAATCCCTAATGAAACATCTTCTCTTAAAGATAGAATATCATTATATGCATATTCTGGAGTCGGACGATAGTAAAACATCAATAGAATACCTGTAATTACTAATTCTAAAAATAGAAAAAAACTCAATCCTCCCATACACCATGTATATCTCACTCTGAAACCTGATTTTCGCATTTTTATAGGATGTAGGTGGAGAAATACATTTGACATCATTACCAAAGTTCTATTTCTTGGTGTAGTAGGATAGCCATGCCTGAATATGGAACGCCAGATTTGTGTCTTACCTATATAATTTGAAAATCTGGCAAATAAACCCAAACTCTCCCCGTTTTGAGAACTCTCACTAACCGCTTTTAATTCTTCCTTTTTTTCTTCTGACATATTAATATAATTGTAAATTATAAGAAAAATAGCAAAAGACTCTTTTGTTTTTTCATAGTTTTATAAATGAATTATCATCTTTCCATTGTCCTAATTCATACCTATAAATTTTTGAAAGATCAACAGCAATTTGACCATCTAAGGTTAAAAATATTTTCACACGTTCTAAAGGTCTTGGAGCTGGTCCTTCAAATTGAATACCACTTTTTCTAAAACCAGAACCATGACATGGACATTTGAATTTATTTTCAATTGCCAACCAATTTGGCGCACAACCTAAATGTGTGCAAACCGCTTTCAAGGCATAAATTATTCTTCCATCGTTTACAACCCAGATTCTCAAATCTTTTTTCCATCTCTCATCTACAACACCTTCTATATATTCCTCCACTTTACCCAATTTGAAAATTTGGGGTGGGTTATAGTTTACATTTGGATACATAAATCTAAGTGTAGCTATACCTCCACCTAAGCAAGCAGCTGTAAATGCTGCCCACCCTAATTGCAAGGATGAAGTAAGGAAAATTCTTCTTTTTTTATCGACTTTTACTTTTTCTATCGCTTGCTCATCTTTAATCGTCCCTTGAGCTACTTGATGCTTTTGTAATTGTTGCTGATTTGATATTATTTCTTCTTTTCCTTCGCTACCTTCTACCATATCCTTCCAAACGAAACCTTAACCCTTTTATCTGTCGCTGGATTATAAAATGCTTTACTTTCCTTTCAAGTTCTAATAGAATGTCTTTAAATCCTTCTATATCTTTATCATCATAGTTTGAAAGTGATTTCAAGATATTCTCTACAATAGAAACTTCTTCTGCTTCATTTATTCTTCTGGTTATTCCTTTGTCTTTTATCTCCAATGTTTTGTAGTTCTCATTTTTTAGAAGTTGCATAAAGTATGGTAGAACAATTTTTTCTTTAATCCTTGCTAATGCAAATGCAGAATTTAATTTTTTTAAGTTATCATTTGAATCAAACTCTTTTATAAGAAGTTTCATACCCTCCTGTGTATGTAAAAGTCCTAAAACATACAAAATAACAACCTGGGTATCAAGTGATGCCTTATCGTATATTTTTATAATATCATCTACCAATTCTACCCTTTTGGTATTACCGATAGCTAAAATGGTAACATTGAGGAAGCTATTGTCTGGACTTAAAAGATTTTCCTTAAGAAAGAGGTTTACTGCACTATGGTTACAAAATGATAAAAGATATATCAGGTATTCAGTAAATTTCTTTGTTTGTTCTCTTCCACTTTGTGGTGTATAGGAATATTGGGATAATATTTCTTTTAAGGTATTGCTGATAGGAATATATGCAGATGAATTGTTTTTTATATAATTCAAATGCTTTGGGATTGTAGCAAGATCATAAGCAATCCGCCATCTTTTCGCGCTTTTGATGGTAGTTAATTCTATTAGAAGTTTTTCTGTACTTGTTTCACCTGAAAAAAGCCAATTGAAAAATAGAAATATTAAAAGTGCAGTAATAAAAATGACAAGAGGGGCCAAAATAAACTCAAAAAAGTTTTTAAATCCTTTATTGATAACCTGCAATTATATCTTCAATACTCTTTTTGTATATAAGATAGTTTCACTTTCAAATTAATCAATCTTATATATTAACTTCTTACTATTAAACCAAAATTCAAACTCAGGAGAAAATTTTTTTATTTATTTCGTAACCTCTCGTACATTTTTTCTAATTCTTCCTGATGTTTCCGCTCAAACTCTTTTGTATCATTAAAAGGTGTAGTTTGTTTACTTTTTAGTTTTTCATACTCTTTTTCTAATTTTTCTCTATGTTCTTTTGATTTGATCTTTATATCCCGAACTATTGCTTCAGTAGATTTTACCAATGTTGGGGTTATATAAATTATTAAATGATTTTTTTCCTCACTATTTTCTCTATATTTAAATAGTTCTCCAATCAAAGGGATATCGCCAAATATAGGAACTTTCGTTATAGCTTTTGACATATGATGAGTTATAAGTCCACCCAAAATTGCGGTTTGGCCTGACTCCACAATTATGTTAGTAACCAAGGTAGATGAACGTGTTCGGGGTAAAAAAATAGCCTGGTTGCCACTTTCAAATTTATCAAAACCAGCTAATTCTGTGCTTGTTCCTATAAGTGAAGAACTCTGAGGGATTACTGTAAGCTGAATTTTATTGGTATTTGGTATTATATGTGGTATAACAAGTAATTGAAATCCAACTTGAACAGGTGAACGAGATGATTCCTGTAATGTGACCACAGGAGTTCCAGATGTTCCTGCAACTGAAACCGTTGACTCAGCCCATCTTATAGTATCACCAACAAAAATTGTTGCTTCATGATTGTCTAATGCTAAAATCGTTGGCTGTTGAATAACTTTTGACTTAGAATCTTTTCTGAACAATCGTAAAGTAGCACTAACAAAACTATCCGGTCTTCCTATATAAGTATCAAACCTTATACTGGTATGTCCAAAACCAAATGGTATAACTGTCCTTCTAGGTTGTTGAGTTATATCAGATGGAGGGTTATCTACACTTGAAGGACTTATATCAGCAGGAATCGTATTTGGGACAGTAGTAAATGTCCATCCAAGATTATCCCCTACAGGAGTTGCGGTTGCATAGTTTATACCAATCCTGAATAGATCCTCATTTCTGGTAGTTATGAAATAAACATCTATTAACATTTTCCCTGGTTCAACATCCAACTCATTTATTAAACCTTCTATTTTTTTTAATACATCTTTAGTATCACGGACAATTAAAGTATTAGTTTTTTCATCATAACTTAAGGAGCCAATAAAGGTTGTTCCATCTTCTTTTTTTGTCATAACACTTTTAATTAAATTCAAGAATGTAAAAATTCCACCTTCTTTCGGTGTTGGTGGAGTTGTCAAAGCATAATCAGTTTTTATGATTGCTTTAACATATGTATCCGGTCTTATATATTGTAGTTTAAAACTTTTTACTTCCAACTGTTCGGAAAGGCGTGCAAAAGTTGTTATCCTAAAAATCTTCAATTTTTCCTGAAGAAAATAAAATCCAGCGCTTTTAGTAATAATTTTCAATGCTTCTTCAAAAGGAAGTGATTCGCCTGTTGCTGTTACCGTTTTAGTAGATTTAGCAACTTCCTCATCCAATATTATATTAACACCTGCTCGCTTTGCTACCTCCATCACAGCATTTACAAATGGCGTTTGTCTAAAATCTATTTTTATCTTAGGTGCTTCGTAAACCCTTATTAAATTCTCTTTCTCTTCTTTTACAAGACAATTCGCTTTTTCACATATATAATTTAAAATATCACTTAATTCCAGATCCCTAAATTCTTGAGAAAAAGTATCAGGGTATTTAACATCGCATACTATATTTACACCTGAAACTTGAGAAAGTTCTCTACAAACTTCTTGTATGGTTGCATTATTAAATGATGCATTAATTTTTTTCTTCAAAGCATTCATAAACAAAAATACACAACTGAAAAGAAATACTAAAAATCCCATCTTTTTTATTTTGCATTTTGAGTCTTTAATCATCCTATCCATATTTTATTCCTCCAAACAATGTAAAATCAACCTATTATTTTTATAATTAACAAGAATTTCTCCTTTACCAATTCTTGATATGGTAACATCACTCCACAAAATATCACCCACTCTTTTTATTTCATTTCCTACAAAAAGAACATTATCTTCAGGTTTATCTTGATTATATATATACCCATTTATAGTTACACCTGACGCTTTAAAATCTTCATATAATTTTAAATATAAATCCACATTTTCTTCCAATTTTTTATATTTTCTCCTCATTTGAGATTCAATTTTTTCTATGAACTCTATAAACTTTTTCTTGCGGATTGAAAGAATGGGAGAGTTTAATAACACATTTATATAGGATAAATCTTCCTTCAATTCTGGAAAACTTGATGGTTTATTTTGGGCTTTTATAAGGTCGTTTTGAAAAATAGGAAATGCTTCTTTCAAATATTCATTTCACAGGATTAAAAATACTTTCTATTTCATCAATATAGGTTTTTAATTCCTTTGTGTATTTTTTTAAAATTTTTCCTCGTTTAGATTGGTAATAAAATTTATACAACAAATAGATATTAGTAAACAAGTTTACAAAATCTTCATCACTAACATCATCAATATTTTCTAAGGTATCAACAATCTCTTCGTATATTCTAGCTGCTGTAACATCCATGTTTTTATATGTTTCTTTCAGAAGCTTCGCTAATTCCTTATCAGGTGGCCATTTTTTTATGGGGGTGGTAGTTTCATTAGTTTTCACAATAGGTTGTTTACTTTCAACTGGTTTCTCAACTTCTCTTTTTGTATCTGGTGAAGTTTTTGGAACAGTTACAGGGGGGGTAAATATACCTTCTCCTATGTAAGGATTTCTTCTTCCTTTTCTTTCAAAAATGTATGAGAATTTTCCTACCGATGATACTTGTTCTTTGCCTGCATCTCTGTCAGAAAAATCCATTTCTAATTTTTTCAAACATCCAACCGAGAAAATAATAACAGCTACTATTAAAATACTAAATATGAGGAGACTAATTTTCATCTCATTGGGATGGTTGAGGTTTCCATACATAAGTTGAAAAAACTATAGGAATTGCGGTATATTCAGGGTTTTCTGTAAATGCAGGGTGCTTATTAATTGAAAAACTTTCAATACTAACTAACCGTTGCTGATTTTCCAGCATACTAACAAATTTCACTGCGTCATAGAAATTACCTTGAATATTTGCCTCAAAAGTTGCAGTTGTAAAAGGCATTGTTTCATTTTCAGGAGTTAATGACATTGCTCTTTTAGAAAGTTTCGTTATTTCACATTTTGTATTTTTTGCATAGTTTGCTAAAATTTTCCAGAAACTATCAATACTTGCTTCTTGTTCTGTTGGCAATTTACTTTTAAATATACTTTCCGATAATTCCAACTTTTTTACTTCTGCTTGTAGCTTTGGAATCTGCATTACCTTTGTTTCAAGTTCTTTTACTTCTTTTTCAACTTTACCAACCTTCTGAGCAAGTTTTTTTATTTTATACAATCTAAAGAAACCAACATCAATTCCTGCTAAAATAACAACGATTAACGATAAAATAATTACGATTTTCTTATGCATTTAAAACTTCACCTTATTTTTGTTCAGGTTGAAATTTTACCAATTTAATTTCAAATTTAAAAACTTCCAACGGTTTGGCATTCGCTACCTGAAATAATTCCTTACTCCATCCAGGTGGATTTATATAGTCAAACCCTTCGAATAATTTATTTTGTGGATTTTTAATTGCTTCTCTGAAAGCTACAACATTAGCTGGATTATTTGTATTCATCACCATCATCACTTCAAAAGTAGCAAGAATTTTTCTCCCCTTGTGTTCCGAAATTTCTTCTCCTCCACCTACTGTTATTGACATGTTTTCTATCCATGCGTTCGGAAATTTTTGTAGTATATCTATAAATTCATCTATTTTTTTAGTCCATACTACAAATTTCTTTGCTTCAACCTCCTGGATAAATTTAAATCTATCTTCCAAACTTGCCTTCTTCGCCATCAACTTATCGTATTCTATAACCCCTTGTTTCAACCGTGTTTTTTGCTCATTCAAAATCTTTTCTTTCCTTACCATCATTTGAAAATTCCTCGTCGTAAGAATAAGATCAATTACACCAAAAGATATTATAATCACAAGGACAATGATTGAAATAAAATATGGTAGAGGAACTCTCTTGAGTCGTCTTTTTTCAGGAGGAAGCAAATTGAATTTGAACATGTTAATTTAATTCACCCTTAAAGATAATCCGAGTGCCACAAAATATAATGGAAGCTCTTTTTTAAATTTTTCTTTTAATTCATTGGAAATTACTACTTTTTCGCATATATCATCCTCATTAATTCTTTTTTCAAGTTTTTCAGAAATCAGGTTTTGTATTTCTGGGTGTAATAACTCTCCACCGGATAAAACAATTTCATCTATGCTTCTTTCAAATCTTGTTTCAAAATAATCAAATGAAAGTTCTATTTCACTAACAATATCATTTATAGGTTTAGATATTGAATCTAATATTATTTTTTTATCTTCGTTTTTAAATGCTTCTTTTGTATTTTGTGCTATCTGCATATCACATACCAGTTTTTTTGATATTGCCTCGGTCAACTGTTCACCTGCTGTATAAAATTCCCTACTAAAAACTGAATAGGGACCTATAAAAATATTCACAGTTGTTTTACTATATCCAATATTTACAATGGCAGCTGCCCTTTCTTCTTTATAGAGGTTAAAATATGTAAAAACATTTCCTGTGGCAAACACATCGCAATCTATAATATCAGGATAATACTTTGATACTGTAAACCTCCTTAAGAAATCTTCTATAACAGGCTTTTTTACACCAATAAGTATAAGATTTGGTAATTCCTGAATCTTTTTATCACCCAATGTTTTGGGATATAATAAGCGTTGAAAGTCAAGGTATATTTCCTCATTTTCCTCAAAAGGTAGATGTCTCGTATATTCACCTTCCAAAGCTACTTTTGTTTCTTCATCCGTCATATTTGGAAATTGTATATATCTAACCAACACATTCTTGCCGGATAGGTTAGAAACACAATGATTAAATTTTACTTTCAATTTCCCCTCTAAATTTCTCATAACCTCTTCTGGTTTAGTAGTTTTAAAATTAAAAAAATCTAAAATTTCTACCTTATTATCTATATGTTTAGAGATTACACCTTTAATAAATGATGTTCCCCAATCTAACCCTAAAACAATTTTCTTTCCCATCAATCGTAGGAATGGTATTATAAATAAATAAATGAAAATTTATAATCATAACCTAAAAGTAATGACTTTTTCGCGTTATCAAATGATACATTTTGAGAAGTTTTTCAATAAAGAAAAGAACTATTTTTTTACAGCATATTTTTGAATCTTTTTATTTTCTTGTTTAAATAAAAATTTATTTAATAGATTTAACTTTAAATATCATTGTGCTGTTAGTGAATTAATAAAAAGAAGATATTTACCTCTGATAATATAAAGCGAAGAACAATGTATATCTTTACAAAAGTATAAAGAGAAATTTCATTTGTTCTACCATAGAATTTTTTTATATTCAACGATAATTTATTATATGAACATTATAGATGCGTCAACACTACTTATCCTGTTGTTATGTTCATCTATTGGCTTCCTCTTGGGCGGTGTTGTTATATTAGTAGAAATGTTACAATTGACAGTTTCTTTGCTATTTACGATTTCTTTAAAACCAGTTGTTATTAGATTATTCTCTTCTTTTATGAACTCCCATACTTTAACAGAAGCTTCGTCAATATTAGTATTATTCGCCACAGTATATTTGCTTCTAAGTATTGCGGTATCACTAATATATAGTTTTTGTGAACCTTTTAAAGGATATTTACTAAATAAAATTTTTGGAATTATATGTGGAATGGTAATAGGATTTTTAGTAGTTGCAACTGCAATGAAATTCCTTGATAAATATGATTATTTCAAAAAAACCATCCACGAGTCATACTTATATAAAATAGGTGGAAGAAAATAAAATTAAAAGTTTGATAATTTTATTTTATTATAATGTAAGGTCGCAAATAATAAAATTATTATCATAACAAAGAGAAAGAATTTTACCCTCAGCAGAAAGGAGTAATAAATGATTAATTATAATTTTGCTGAAATTGAAAGAAAATGGCACGAAAAATGGCTCGAACAAAAAATATTCAATGCCAACTTAGAAGACAAAACCAAAGAAAAGCTTTATCTTTTAAATATGTTCCCATATCCATCTGGCACTTTACATATAGGTCATGCCAGAAATTATATAATAGGTGATGTTTTGTATAAATTTTTTAAGATGAATAATAAGAATGTATTTTGTCCAATGGGTTGGGATGCTTTTGGATTACCAGCTGAAAACGCTGCCATAAACACAGGTATCCACCCAAAAAATTTTACTCAAAAAAACATAAATGCTATGAAAAAGCAGTTTTATGATTGGGGTATTTACTATGATTGGAATTATGAGATTGCGACATGTGAACCAAATTATTACAAATGGACCCAATGGTTATTTTTGAAATTATATGATGCCGGATTGGCTTATAAGAAAAAAGGTCCTGTAAACTGGTGTTCAAAATGTTGCACTGTTTTAGCTAACGAACAAGTTATAGATGGTAGATGTGAAAGATGTGAGGAGAAAATACAGATAAAGGAATTAGAACAGTGGTATTTTAAAATAACAAAGTATGCTGACAGGCTATTGGACGATCTTGAACTTTTAGAAGGATGGCCTGAGAGAGTAAAAATAATGCAAGAAAATTGGATTGGGAAAAGTTATGGAATTGAAATTGATTTTGAAATCTTGGATTTAAAAGAAAAAATAACAGTCTTCACTACAAGACCTGATACAATATTTGGAGTTACCTTTTTAGCATTGGCACCTGAGCATTCTTTTTCTCAACGACTTTTACAAGGTAATCCCGAGGAAGAAAAACTACTTGAAAAATTAAATGAATTTAAGTTGGAAAATAGATTTTTAAGAACTTCAATAGAATATGAGAAGAAAGGATTTTACACAGGCAAAAATGCTTTAAATCCTGTAACAGGTGATTTAATACCAATATGGATTGTAAACTATGTTGTAACTGACTATGGAACTGGGGCTATTATGGGTGTTCCAGCTCATGACCAGCGAGATTTTCTTTTCGCAAAAAAGTTTAGTCTACCTATAAAAATTGTTGTCAAACCGCCAGCTATAACGTTATTTAAAGAAACTGATTTAAAAGAAGCATTTACCGGAGAAGGTATACAGATAAATTCTTTTGAATTCTCAGGACTGCCTACAAGTTTTGCTAAAAGAAAAATTGCTGACTATATTAAATCAGTAGGTGCAGGAAGAAATACAGTTAATTATCACCTTAAAGATTGGTTAATATCAAGACAGCGATACTGGGGAGTTCCTATACCTATTGTATATTGTGATAAATGTGGTATTCAAAAAGTTCCAGAGAAAGATTTACCAGTACTTTTGCCCCACACTGTTAATGTAAAACCAACAGGGCAAAGTCCACTTATAGAACTTTCTGACTTTGTTAATACAAAATGCCCACACTGCGGTGAAAACGCTAAAAGAGAAACAGATACCATGGATACCTTCGTTGATTCATCATGGTATTTCCTAAGATTTTTAACTCCAAAAGATGAAAATAAACCTTTTGATAAGAATCTCGCAAATTATTGGTTACCTGTAAATCAATATATAGGTGGCGTAGAACATGCTATTTTACATCTACTCTATTCTCGTTTCATAACAAAATTCCTATATGATCAGGATTTAATTGACTTTGAGGAACCTTTTCAAAGGCTGTTTACTCAAGGAATGATTTGTAAAACATCATATAGGTGTCCAAACTGTAATAAATATTTATATGAGCAAGAAGTTAATATGGAAAAGAAAGTATGTCTTCATTGTGGAACTGCGGTAGTTGAAAATATAGATAAGATGTCAAAATCAAAAAATAATGTAGTAAATCCTCAGAAATTAAAAGAAAAGTATGGAATAGATGCACAACGTCTCTACATCCTTTTTATGGGTCCTCCTGACAAAGATGCTATATGGCAGGATGATGGTATAGTGGGATGTTTTAGATTTTTAACGCGATTATGGAATTTTTGTATTTCTAAAATTGATGATGTGAAAAACACAAAAACTTCAACAGTAGAAATTGACAACCTAAAGTTAGAACCACATCTAAGAAAATTTAGGTATCAACTTCATCTGACTATAAAGAAAGTAACAGAAAGTTTGTTACACGATTTTAAATTTAATACATGTGTTAGTTCGATTATGGAACTATTAAATTCTGCGGAAGAAATTTTTTCATCTGATAGTCATGATGAAAATAGCAAAAAAATTATAAAGGAATTTCTTTACAACATCGTTTTAATATTAACACCGTTTACGCCATTTATTGCAGAAGAATTAAATGGAAGAATGGGTAGCAAAGAAAGTGTTTTAGAGAAGCAATGGCCAACCTATTCAGAAAAAGCGTTAAAAATAGAAGAAGCGGAAATAGCGATACAACTTAATGGTAAGTTTAAAGGAACTATTACTACAGCTTTACCAATAGATAAGGAAAAACTATTTGAATATGTGAAAGCTAATGAAAAATTTGCTAAATACTTACAGGATAAAAAAGTTAAGGACATAATTTATGTAGAAAATAGACTTATGAATATAGTTTTAGAGTAAGGATATCACAATGTAAGGTTTTATATAGGTAGTTTCAAGTGCGAGAAATAAAATGAGTGTGAGGAATAAGGTTTCTTTCAAAAGCATATTTTTCGAGCTCTTCTCTAAACTTTGGATGTGAAATAGATATTAAAGCTTGTGCACGTTGGCGCAAATTTCTCCCAAATAAGTTTGCAATACCATATTCCGTTATTACATAATGAACATCCGCTCTTGTTGTAACTACACCAGCACCTTGCCTTAAAAAAGGAACAATGCGAGAAAATTCACCGTTTCTTGTTGTTGAAGGTAAAGCAATAATCGGCTTACCACCTTTTGACAAAGCGGCACCTCTTACAAAATCAACCTGACCACCAAATCCAGAATAGATTCTGGCACCTATAGAATCCGCACACACCTGGCCTGTTATATCCACTTCTATAGCAGAATTTATAGATACCATCTTCTCATGCTTTGAAATAGTGTGTGGATTGTTAGTATAATTAGCAGGATGTCCCTCAATAAAAGGATTATCGTGAATAAACTTATAAAGCTCTTTGGTTCCTAAAAAGAACGAAGCAACAACTTTACCTTTATTTATTGTTTTTTTTGCACATGTAATTATACCTCTTTTTATAGCATTCATTACCCCATCACCCATCATTTCTGAGTGAATTCCTAAATCTCTTTTACCCTCCAGCATGGAAATTATTGCAGTAGGTATTGAACCAATACCTATTTGTAAAGTAGAACCATCTTCAATAAGCTCATTAACATATTTTGCAATTTTCAATTCAACCTCAGTAGGTGTTTGTTCTTTAATTTCAACAAGTTCTTCCTCGTGCTCAACGATATAATGTATCTGTGATATGTGAACAAATGTATCACCCAAGACACGAGGCATATTAGGATTTACCTGTGCTATAACTCGCTTAGCACTTCTAACAGCTTCCAAATTAGCAAGAATTTCTACACCCAAGCTGAAAAAACCATTCTTGTCAGGAGGTGATACATGTATTATTGCTGTATCCACAGGTATAATACCTGTGCTAATAAAGTATGGAATATCATTAAGATGGCAAGGTACATAATCAGCTCTTCCCTCCGCAACAGCCTCTCGATCGTCTGGTCCGACAAAAAGTGAATTATGACGAAAGAATTTTTCTAAACCCTTTTGAGTTGTAGGTTCCGGCTTCACCATTAGCATATGTGATATTGTAACTCCTTTCGGCTTATTAGGTGTTGAAGCCAAAACTCTCAAAATCCCCATAGGAATAGCAGCATTACCACTTATGAAAATGTGTTCTCTATCGCCAATAAGTGAACCCACATCTTCAATATTTATTCGTTTTTTCAAATATTCTTTTTCCATATTTTTTACACCTCACTCTTCAACATTTCCTTCTATGCTATATAATACAACAACGCCCTAATTGTAAAAAAAAATATAGTAAATATTTGGGTAACCTTAATTTTTTAACTTATGTTTTTAAATTTATAATAACTTTTCTACAATTAAAGGTTATGGAAAAAAAACTAATAAAAAATTTAGAAAAACTAAAGAAAAAAGCGATACAAGGAGGTGGGATACAAAAAATAGAAGAGCAACATTCCAAGGGCAAGCTTACTGCACGAGAAAGGATTGAAATCATTTTGGATGACAATACTTTCAAAGAAATAGATTCATTCGTTTTGCATGAATGTCGTGAGTTTGGTATGGATAAAAAGAAAATATTAGGTGATGGCGTTGTATGTGGTTTTGGTAATATTTTTGGAAGACCTATTGCAATATTTGCCCAGGATTTTACAGTATTTGGCGGCAGTTTAGGTAAAATGCATGCTGCCAAAATATGTAAATTGATGGACATGGCTTTAAAACTGAAAATCCCTATTATAGGACTTAATGATTCAGGAGGTGCAAGAATTCAGGAAGGAGTTGTCAGTTTAGGTGGCTATGCAGACATATTTTTGAGAAATACTCTTTGCTCTGGAGTAATACCACAAATTTCGGTTATAATGGGACCCTGTGCTGGTGGCGCTGTATATTCCCCTGCACTTACTGATTTTATATTTATGGTAAGAAAAACAAGTTATATGTTTGTTACTGGACCTCAGGTCGTAAGAACGGTTACTTTTGAAAATGTTGATTTTGAAACCTTAGGTGGTGCCGAGGTGCATGCATCAAAAAGTGGAGTGTCACATTTTGTATATGATAGTGAAACAGAATGTTTACACAATGTGAGAAAACTTTTATCTTATCTCCCTCAAAATTATACCCAAAAACCACCTAAATCAGAAAATTGTGAAACCCCTGAATATTTAATAAAACAACTTGACACAATAATTCCGGACGACCCACAAAAACCCTATGATATGTACAAAGTTATTGATGGTATAGTTGATTTTAATTCCTTTTTTGAAGTTTCGAGCAATTTTGCTAAAAATATCATTATCGGTTTCGCAAGAATTGATGGGAATGTATGTGGTATTATAGCACAACAACCATCAGTTCTTGCAGGTTGTTTAGATATAAATGCTTCTATAAAAGCAGCTCGTTTTATAAGATTTTGCGATTGTTTTAATATTCCTCTTATTACTTTAGAAGATGTTCCAGGTTTTCTACCAGGAGTCGATCAGGAACACACTGGTATAATAAGACACGGTTCAAAACTGTTGTATGCTTATTGTGAAGCCACAGTTCCTAAGATTACTATTATTACAAGAAAAGCATATGGTGGTGCTTATGATGTTATGAGTAGCAAGCACATTCGTGGAGACTTGAATTTTGCTTGGCCCTCTGCTGAAATCGCTGTCATGGGACCAGAAGGAGCAGTAAATATTTTATATAGGGATGTAAAAGACAAAAATACTATTGAAAAATTAGTTGCAGACTATAGAGAAAGATTTGCAAACCCATATTATGCTGCTTCTAAAGGATACATAGATGACATAATAAAACCATCTCAATCTCGTGAAATGTTGAAGTGGGCTTTAAAACTTCTTGAAACAAAAAAGGACTCAAATCCACCAAAAAAACACGGAAATATTCCTTTGTAAAAAATATTTAAAAGAAGGAAATACTGATTTTGTGAAGCTTCTTATAGCTAATAGAGGGGAAATAGCAATCAGAATATCCAAAACTGCCAAAAAAATGGGATTTAAAACTATTGGTATTGTTGCTCCTTTTGAAACAAATTTTTACTATCTACAATTTATGGACGAAGTTATTGAATTAGAAGGAGCAACCTTACAAGAAACATTTCTAAATATAAATCAAATTGTAAGTATTGCGAAAAAAAGTAAGTGTAAGTTTATTCATCCAGGCTATGGATTCTTATCAGAAAATCCAGATTTTGCAAAAATTTCAAACGACAATGATATTATTTTCATTGGACCTTTACCTAAAACACTTATATTAGCCCAGGACAAATTACTATGTAAGAAAAAGGCGATTGAGTGTGGAATAAACACAACACCGTTTACCGAAAACATTGAGGAGATACAAAATATTACCTTCCCTATCATGCTTAAAGCAAAGAAAGGCGGTGGAGGTAAAGGTTTAAGAAAAATAAATAATAAAAATAATCTAATAAATGAATTAGAACAAGCAAAAAGAGAAGCAAGGATTGCATTTGGAGATGAAAGCATATTTTTGGAGCAATTTATAGATAAACCAAAGCATATTGAATCTCAATTTGTAGCAGATAGCTTTGGGAACGTTATATTCCTTGGAACACGAGATTGTTCTGTCCAAAGACGTCATCAGAAGATTGTTGAAGAAGCACCCGCTATCGCTCTGGATGAAAAAAGTAAACAGAATATATACACCTGGACAAAAAAACTTGCCAGAGCAGTTGATTATTTGGGTTGTGGAACAGTAGAATTTTTATACAAAAACAATAACTTATTTTTTATGGAGATAAACCCTCGTATTCAAGTTGAACATACTGTAACAGAAGAGGTTACGGGGTTAGACATTATAGAATTACAAATATCTTCTGTTATAGGAGAAAAACTTAACAACGCATTAGAAAATTGTAAGAAAAATAATTTTGCGTTAGAACTTAGAATATGCGCAGAAGATCCGTACAATAATTTTCAACCCCAAACTGGATACATTAGGAAGGTCATTTTACCAAACAATATTGAGAATAAAAACTGTTTTCGTTGGGACACTGGTATAAGCGAAAAAAGTTTCATAAGCACCCATTTTGATAGTTTACTAGGTAAATTCGTAGTAAGTGGTATAAATAGAACCCAAACTATAAAAAATACTGAGAAACTTTTAGAAGAATTTGCTATTTTAGGTGTTCAAACAAATGTTTCTATATTCAAAGCGCTATTTAAAGATAAAAACTATCTGAAAAATAATATTTACCCTTCATATTTAGACGAAAATACCAGTAATGTACTTCATATTAAGGAAGAAAACATTATATCAGGATGTCTATTATTTTGGATAGAAAAAAATCGTAAGATATGAAGATTGCCATAGTCAATACTATTGTTTATGTTCAAAAATATGATCATCCTTTTATTGATATTAAAATAAATAAAAGAACATTCAAAATAAGAGTTATATCCATAAACAAAGATAGTTGTGAATATATGCTAAAAAACAAGAAAGTAAAATTTTATTGGTTGCAATTACAAGACAATTTATTTCAGATAGTATCAAAGGGAGATAGTTTTATTTTTGAAGTAAAGTATGTTTTGCCAATAAAATCACAAATTGGGGCAGGTAAAAAAGACATTGCCTATGAAATAAAAGCACCTGTTAGTGGACTTGTCACAAAAATTTTTATAGATGTAGGAACGATAGTAAACAAGGGACAGAAACTATTATCCTTGAATGCAATGAAGATGGAAAATGAGGTTCTTTCTCCTATTGCCGGAAAAATTGCGCAAATAAAAACAACAGAGAATAAAGAAGTGAATAAGAATGATACTCTAATAATTATACAACAAATTCAAAAAGAAGTTGTGTGATATTATTTAATAGCAGTCAAAACTACCTTTTTACCTATACATTCTATTGTTTTGCTAGCGCTACATTAGTAAGAAAGAGTGTCTCTTTAAATATTTGGTATGTTTTTACGATAAAAGGAATGTAGGATTTAAAGTATGGGTCAAGTAATACAGTGGATTATATTTAATATCTTTGTAGTTGTGTTGTTATTATTAGACCTTTATATCCTGCATAGAAAAGCTCATGAAATAAAAGTAAAGGAAGCTCTTTTACTGAGTTTATTCTGGATTGTTCTTGCCTTGATATTTAACATTGGTGTCTATATCAAGATGGGAAGTGTAAAAGCATTAGAATTTTTAACAGGTTATCTATTAGAAAAATCTCTAAGTGTAGATAATATTTTTGTATTCGTTATGATTTTTACTTATTTTAATATTCCACCAAAATACCAGCACAGTGTTCTTTTTTTAGGAATTTTAGGCGCAATTGTCTTTAGACTAATTTTTATAATTGGAGGAGTATCCTTACTAGAAAGATTCCATTGGATCGTTTATATCTTTGGTATACTTTTGATTATAGGTGCAATAAAGATTATTATTACTCCGAAGGAAAAAGGCGATTTTTCCAAGAATGCCGCAATAAGAATATTCAAAGAAATAATGCCTGTTACTAACAAACTTAGAGAAGGGAAGTTTTTTATAAAAAAAATGAAGAAAATAATAGCTACGCGGTTATTTATATGTCTTCTTGTAATTGAAACTACTGATATAGTGTTTGCAATTGATTCTGTTCCAGCAATTCTTGCAATATCACGCGATCCATTTATAGTATATACCTCAAATATATTTGCAATCTTAGGGTTAAGAGCACTTTATTTTGCAATTGCGGGTATTATGCATCTATTTTACTATTTAAAATATGGACTGTGTGTAATATTAGTTTTTGTAGGTATAAAAATATTCATATCCAATATATATAAAATACCTATAGGTATATCATTAGGTTTTCTTATACTAGTTCTAACGATATCTATAATTGCTTCATTATTGTGGGGACCAAAATCACAATAGAGAAATATGCTTACCACTTACTTTGGAAATGATGTGGTCTTAATATAAATAAGATATACAAAAAATAAAGATGGAGTATTTACATTTAATATTTTATTCGCTTTTAATAGTTTTAGGGGCATTCCTGGTTTCATGGGCTACAGAATCAGCCCAGGTCTTAATTTCTCAAGGATTGTCTTTAGCCATACTTGCTTGGGTTCAGTTGTTGCCAGAATTTATTGTTGAAGCAACCTTATCATATGCTGCTTCTAAGAATCCTGCGAACATAAAATTTGTAGCGGCAAACTTTACAGGAAGCATTAGATTATTAGGAGGTGTTGGGATACCCCTAATATTTTTTGTAAGGGCATTTTTTATTCAACATTACACAAAAATATTCCATTACAAACTAACTCTTCCGAGATTACATGGTATATCAGTATTAGGAAATTTCGTTCCAACAATTATTTTCATAATTGTAATTATTAAAAAAAATCTTTCACTAATTGATAGTTTTATTCTTATAGTTGTCTATGTCGTATATTTAATGTTTATAAAAAAAACTCCTACTGCAACAGCTGAACATAGAGATGAAATGGATTTTATCCCAAGAAAAATTTCAGGTTTTACTTCTTTCACCCTACAATGGGTTGCAATAATAGTGCTTTTTGTAAGTGGAGCTATCATTTTTTATTTATTCGTTCCATATTTTGTAGAAACATGTAAGATAACAGCCATGAAACTTGGAGTAAGCGCTTTTATATTTATCCAGTGGATTGCTCCCTTTTTAACTGAGTTTCCTGAGAAACTTACAATTTTTTATTGGGCAAAAAACGACAAAAAAGCACCCATTGGTTTACTCAACCTATTAAATGCAAACATAAGTCAGTGGACACTACTCCCTGCTATAATACCTATAATATACTTTTTAGGAAGTGGAAAAACATCTATAATATTTGCTGATAAACACATTTTAGAAATTACCTTGACAATGGCACAAACTATATTTTTAACATCTTTACTTCTCGGTAGAAGATTAAGTTTTTGGGAAGCAATCTTAATATTTATATTATGGTTTATACAGTTTTTGTCACCTGTCTTCGGCAAAAAAACTATAGAAGATTTTGTAAGAGAAGTTATGATATACATATATCTTGGATTATCATTTATGAAGATTATAGTTTTAGAATTAAAAAGACATAGGACAAGTATTATTATAGATTTTATGATACTGATCAAAAGGAAAAATTAAATACTTCAACTTAAAATTTTTTTTCTAAAGGTATTCTCCTTTTTAAGCTAAGCTGTAACCGAGTATATTTTACAAGATACCGCTTAAAAAACAACTAATAACTAAAAATGAAAAAAAATACGATTTATTGATATGTAAACTAACAAACTGATAAGATATAATGGAAAATGAAAAACTAAAAACAAAATATGCCGAAAACATTATAGTTAGTATTCTCATATTAGGGCTTATTGGCTTATTATACATTTTAAATATAACCTACCTATATAATGGATATAAAGTAGTTATAAAACAGGTTATTTACTTTCTTAGTGCTTTTGTTATATTTTTTGTTATATTAAGTATACCAGCAAAGTTTTTAAATATCATTATGCGAAATCTGCATATTATCTTTTTCTGTAATTTAGTATTAATCATTTTAGGATATTTAACTCCGTTAGGTGCAAAGATAAATAATGCCACAAGATGGATAAAAGTTGGACCATTATATTTCCAACCATCTGAGTTCTTAAAATATACTTCTGTCTTGTTTCTTATATGGATTTATCAATATATAAGCATTAATTTGACATATAAGACAATATTTTCTATCTGTTCAATTATATGTTCTGCTATGCTAATAGGATTAGCTCCAGATGTAGGAAGTATGTGGCAATTACTATGTGTTTTGCTAATCATTTTAATTACAATGTTCCCAACAAAAAGAAGTATAATGATACCTTTAACATTTATTTTTTTAGTAAGTGTTTTTGTAATTTCTCTATATAAATTTTCTCATATAAAGGAACGATTAAGAGCATTCAAAAATCCTACCTTAGATTTACAATACAAAAATTATCAACCAAATCAACTGAAAATGGCAATATATGGTTCAAACACTTTCGGCGAAGGATTTGCAAATAGCATACAGAAATTGAAATATCTACCAAATTCATTTAATGACTTTATTTTAGCAATAATTATGGAAGAGTTAGGTTTATTTGGTCTATTTACAGTTCTTTTTGTGTATTTCTGTATATTTTCCAATATTATTAGTTATATATATTTATGCTCAAACGGAGTCAGCAAGATACTTTTGACATCTTTTTTGCTATATAACCTAACAAATGTATTAATTAATACCTTAGTATGCATAGGATTATTTCCTGTAAAAGGTATAACTTTGCCATTTATTAGTTTGGGAGGTTCATTTATTCATTCTAACTTGATATTTTTAGGATTTGGATTTAGATTAGATAAAACTCTTTAACTCTTTTTCAAAAATATTTATAAAATGAAAATATGACTACAAAGCTTGGAGAAATGTTGGTAACAAAAGGGCTATTAACTCCTTTTCAATTAGAGAAATCATTAGAATATCAAAAAAAACATGGTGGTAGAATAGGAGAAATTTTATTAGCATTAGGATACATAGATGAAAAGACCCTCGCTTCCTTTTTAGCAACACAAAACAAATTAGAACTTATTGACCTTGAAAATCTTATCATACCAGAAAAACTCATCCAGCAAATTCCAATAGACCTCATTGTCAAATATGAAATAATACCGATAGGTCAGGAAGATGATGTATTAAAAATAGCCACTTACGACCCTACTGACTACGAAACACTAAACATTATCAGTTCGAGAATAAACAAAAAAATAATTGTTGTTATAGCTACTCGTAGTGCAATAAGAAAGATAATCAACGAATTGTCGCAAAAATTACGATACAACCCGCAATCAGAATTAAAGAGTGTAGTAAAGATAGAATCGGTAATTTCCAATGTGGATCTAAAAAGTATGAAATCAGAACTTTTATTGAAAGCACTTATATTAGTATTATTGGAAAAAAGGATAATTTCCAAAGAGGATATTGAAAAGACGATAGAGCAATTGACTACATATGAAAAATTATTCTAACCAAGATGTAAAGAAAATATTTGAGGTTACTTTACCTAAAATAAATAATGTTTTAGAACAGGTAAGCAGTTATTTTCTAGGTCAAGAAAATAATTTAAGATACTGTGTATGTTCCATTTTAAGTGGTGGACATATACTAATTGAGGGGCTACCCGGCTTAGGTAAAACATTACTTGCTAAATTACTATCAATGTCTTTCAATTTGGAATTTTCTCGTATTCAATTTACTCCGGACCTTATGCCTGCGGATATAACAGGAACAAACATATTAGTAGAAGAGAATGGGAACAGAACATTCCAGTTTCAACGTGGTCCTATTTTCTCCCACTTTTTACTTGCAGATGAAATAAACAGGGCATCACCGAAAACACAATCAGCTTTGTTAGAAGCTATGCAGGAAGGGACTGTAACAATATTTAATAAAAAATATGAATTACCGAAACCATTCATTGTTTTTGCCACTCAAAATCCTATTGAATTAGAAGGAACTTATCCTTTACCTGAAGCACAACTTGATAGATTTTATATGAAAATTGTAATTCAAATGCCTGATGATAAATCATTAGAAAAAATAATAGAATTAAAACCATACACTATCAAAAACCCTACCATAAAATCAGATATAGAAAAAGATGAATTAAATACTGTTATAAATTTACTGTATGAATTACCTTATGCTCAAAACATAATAGAAGCGATATCCAAAATTGTGAAATATTCAAATCCTGCCTACTCAAATTTAGAAACTATAAAAAAATATGTAAAAATAGGTATATCGCCTCGTGCTGCTCAGGTTTTACTTAGAAGTGCTCAAAGTTATGCATTCTTAAATAATAGACCATATGTTACATTAGATGATATTAAAAACGTGTGTATTCCTGTATTACGCCATAGAATAATTATAAATATAGAGGGTGAATTAAACGGCATAACTGCAGAGAAAATTATTTTTGATATTATTGAACACATATAAAATCGCTTAAAAACTGTTTGTTTTCTGTAGAAAGCCTTATTTTATCGTCCAACCAACCTGCTTAAATATTAGTTTAGTTGCCAAAGAATATGTATACATCGTTTTTAGTTTTAATTTTAAAAATTTTATATAGTCATCTTGCATTCTAAGATTCTTCGCTTCTTTAATTAGAATGTCATACAAGGATAAATTATTCCTGTCTTTTTTTATCGCTTTTTTAATATACTTAAAAAATTTTTCCATTTCAAAACTTTCCCAATCTTCGCTATATATAAATAAACAATTATAATTATTATATTTTTCATATTTTTTACAGAAAAAGTGTTTTTTGCATTTAAGCTCCCTGTTGAAACTATAGTGCTGGCATATTCTGTAGGCATTATATTTTTGCTCC
>FWPU01006884.1_pt1 | contig 21853 bp, 18 predicted proteins | sample 2228361 | NCBI WGS metagenome assembly FWPU01 (sample SAMEA103939777, study PRJEB20133) | metagenome
CGTGATCTACTTTGGTGCCACCGACAAACGACTCTACGCTGTGGATAGCCAGGGACTCTTCCGCTGGTCCTACCGGGCGGGTGACAACGTGGCCACCCGGCCCGCCGTGGCCCACGGCCGGGTCATCTTCGGCAGCGAAGACCGCACCGTGGTCGGGCTGGATGCGGCCACCGGTGTCCTGGCCTGGCAGGTACAGGTGGGCGGTCCGGTGGTGTCGGACCCGGCCGTGGACGGCTCCGTGGTCATCATGGGCTCCGATGACGGCGCCGTCTACGGGCTGGACGTAGACACAGGGACCATCCGCTGGACCTTTGCCACCGAAGGCCCCGTGGAGGCCGGCATGGTGGTCCGGGAGGGTATCGTCTATGTGGCCAGCCGGGACGGTACCCTCACGGCCCTGGGGGCGCAGGACGGCCAGGAACGCTGGCAGGCTGCCCTGGGCATCGGCGGCTCTGCCTTCCGCACCGCGCCGGCTGTGGGCGCCGAGGCCATCTGGTTGGTGGACGCCGCGGGCACCCTCTTCATCGTGGAGCGGGAACGGGGGCGGCAGCGCTGGGAGAGCACCGAATGGGTGACCTACGTGGGGCCACCCCTGGCCGTGGCCGACCAGGCACTGGTTCCCAGAAAGGACGGCAAGATCGACCTGATGGATGCCTCTGGAATCCGCCTGGCCCAGTGGGATGCCGACACGGTCCGTCTGCCGGTGGACCCACCCCCAACCTTCTCCCTGGGCCCTGTTGCCGGGGGCGATAGCCTCTGGCTGGTGGATGATGGCGCAGTGATTTACCACCTGGCCCCATACGCCCCGTCCGATGACCAGATGCCCGCACCCGGCGCTGGAGGACCGCCGCCCGCAGCCCTGTCCCTGCGCTGGTCCCAGCATAACCTGACGACGCCGTTTCACGGCACCGGTTTTTTCCAGACCCCCATTCCCTATCGGGATGGCGCCCTGGTGATGGAACACGGCAACCACGTCTACCGGCTGGATCCCGATTCGGGCCAGGCGCGCTACCTGGGCGCCTTTGGTCACGGGACATCGGCCCTGGTGGAACCCGCGGTGGCCCAAGACACCCTGCTGGCCGTGGCCGGTAGCCAGCTCCACGCTCTGTCCCTGCCCGACTTGCAGCCCCGGTGGACGGCCTCTGGCCAGGGGGGGAGCTGGCAGCCGCCAGTCGCAGCTGGGGGCATGGCCCTCTGGCTGGAGGGAAGCGCGGGTGAAGGGTTGAACCAGGGGCTGCTTCATGCCTTTCGTCTGGCCGACGGTCAGGTCCAATGGCAGGTGGAGCTGGCCCCATTTTACATGGCCGGCGGTGTGGTGGTGGATGGGGAGACGGTGTACGTCAGCACGCCGCCCGGCGCCTATGAGCTGGCCACGGGCGGCCGGCGATGGCAGGCAGCGCTACCGGGGCCCGGCCTGGGTGGCCCTGGCCTCAGTCCGGACGGCCACACCCTCTACGTGGGCCTGGTCCACCCGGAGGGCAACGACGGCCAGGTGGCGGCGCTGGACACGTCCGGTGGTGTGGCTCGCTGGGTGGCCACCCTCCCGGGGGATGCCTTGAGCCCGGTTGACCGTATCTGGCCCGACAGGGAGACGCTGGTGGTGCCCGGCCTGGGGGGGACCCTCTACGGGTTGGATGCCCGGGATGGCCAGGAACGCTGGCGATATACACCGCCGGGGCCGCGTCTGGGGACAATCACGGTGGCAGAGGGCCGCGTCTGGCTGGCTTTGCAGGACGGCGCAGTGTGGGGGCTGGACGCGGCCTCGGGACGGCCGGTGGCCCGCTTCCAACAGATGGAGCTCAACCTGGCACAGATGAGCTTTGCCCAGCGGCCTGCGCTGCTCCGGGACACCCTGCTGGTGCCCCTGGGGATCATGCTCCTGGGCTTCGACGTTCCTCCTTTGGACCTGCCGGAGGCCCGCCCATGAAGCTCTCTCGCCTTCGCCCCACCCGTACCACCTGGCTGGCCCTGGTAGGATTCCTCTGGTCCATCTCCTTCGAGGCCCTGCGGGATTTTGTCTGGGCCGACCTGCGGGATGGCCTGGTGGATCTGCGGGGCATGTCCCGCTCGACCCGGTTGCTGGTCTGGATGGGCTTCGGGCTGCTTTTTGTCATGGCGGCCGTGCTGGTCTTTAACGACTTTTGGCGGGCCCACTTTCCCCTGCTGGCGGCCACTGCGGGCACCCCCGGTCGGGGCTCCCTGGTACCGGTAGCGGTCATCCCGGTCACCCTCTACATGCTGGCCCTGGCCTGGAGCTTCGCCCTGGCCGGCGCCCTGCACAGCGGGATCGGGGTTCGGTTGGCCGTCCTGCTGGGCTATGGCATCATCATGGTGCTCTGGCTGCGGGCCAGCTTGCTGGCCACGTCTGCCGGGTGGGTGGTGGCGTTGGGCTGGGCGCCGCTGGCCGGGGTGGTTCTCCTCTTTCTGCTACGCTGGCGTCGACCTGCCCGGCCTACCGAGGAGTTCGTGGCCCTGTTCCTTCTGGTCATGGCCACCTTTGGGGTGATCCAACAGCGGCTGGTGGAGATGTGGCGGGTCAGCGACGCGCCCCTATTCCTCAGCATCCTGGACAGCAACATGGTCTCCTACGCGGGGCTGGCCCTGCCCCTGCTCCTCCTGTTGGGCCTGGACATTGCCGACTTCGTCTACCGGGCCGGGAGTTGGGTGAGCGGGATCGCGGGGCAGCGTCTGCCGGCGTGGGGCCTGTATGGGCTGCTGACGGTCCTCTCCCTCTGGTGGGGGGTGACGCTGACGGAGCAGGTTGGGGAACGGCTGGACGTCGACTCCCTGCCTGGGGTGCTCCTGGCCTACGCCAGTGCCCTTCCCGTTCCCCTGGGCGCGCTCTTCATCTGGCTGCTGGTGCAGCGGTGGAACGGGGCCGGCGCCAGGCGGTGGGATGAGGAGGCCTTGGTGGCGGCTGCCCATCGTGCAGCGCCCTGGTTCATCCTGGCCTTTCTCGCCAGCAACCTGGTCTTGATCGTCCTGCTGAGCGTGGTCACGGCCCTGGGCAGCGAGGTGCGCGTGCTGGAGGAGATCAGCCAGTCCGTCGATCGCCTCTACGGGCTGTACCAGCGGAACTTCATGAGCCTGGTCCTGGCGATAGCCCTGGGCATCGGCCTGTGGATGGCCTGGCGGGGCCGGTGGGCCATGGGGCTCTACCTGGGCACCCTGGGCACCATCCTGCTGTGGGGGGATCTCACCGCGCCCGGGCGGCCGCTGGCTTTCCTGGCCTGGCAGGGACCGGAGGCGGGGTTCTGGTGGGTGGTCTGGTTTTTGGGCCTGGGCCTGTACTGGCTGGTTCGGGCCAGGCTGACCCCTGGCCGCGGTGCCCGGCTGCTGCTGGTGTTGGTCATGGCGGCCCTCCTGCGCCAGACCGATTTCATCGAGAACCCCTTCAGCCCCCTGTTTAGCTTCGCGGGGGTGGGTTTCATCGCCTTCGGCCTGATCTGGGACGCCCTGACCATCGGCGGCTGGGCCAACCGGGGCAGTCCGGCGTTGCCCCGCCTCAGCCGCATCTTCCTCTACCTGGGCTACGTGCTCTTTACCGTCACCCTGGTGAACTGGATGCTCACGGCCCACAACCTCTCCTATGTGGAGACCTTCACCGGGGACGCGGCCATCAGCGGCCTGAACATGGTGGGCAAGCCGCTCCTCTACGCCCTCTTTCTGGTGATCTTGGGCCGGCCGGATGAGGCGCGAGAGCGTGAGAACGTGACAACGTAACAACGTGACAGCGTAACGGCGTGACGGCGAGTCACGGTGTCACGTGTCACGCTGTCACGCTGTCACGTTCTCACCCACAAAGCATCCATCTGCAAAGCGCCCGTCTCGTCGAAGGGGAGGGGTCGCAGTTCGCCTATCTGGTGGAGCTGGTCCGAGGCGGCGACTTCGGGCAGGAGGGCCTGGGAGACCCACAGGGTTTCCAGCGCCAGGGTGTTGCGGGCGATGACCAGGCGCACGGCGTCGGGCTCCTTGTTGGCGGGCAGCACGGCCTGGAGCACGTCCCGATCGGTAGGGAGGGTGATGGGCAGCTTGGCGCCGTTGAAGTTGCCGGCGGTCAGACAGTTGGTGTAGGTGGCCTGGATGTCGATTTTGTCCCGCAGGCGCTGGGGGATGGCATCGCAGTAGCCCACACCCACCCCATTGCCGTGGCTGTTGGGCGTCAGATCCAGGGCCACGATGCGTTCGAAGCGGGGCTCTACCGGGCCACCGGTGCGCCGCCACATGCCCACCACGTTGAGGTCCATGCCGGTGCCGCTGATGTCCTTCCCAATCTCCTGCAGCACCAGCACATCCAGCGGCTCCAGGGGAATGCGGGGGAGGTGTCGCCAGGCTTCGGCCAGGAGTTTGGGCTCTTGGGCCTCGATGGCTTCGGCCGGCAGCACGGCGATGCGGGCGGGCCGGTGGTGGCCGTTCTCCACGATGCCGATGCCCGCAATCACGGGCATGGTTTGCAGGATGACCCGCGCGGCTGCGGGCATGGCCTCCACGATTCCCCAGCCGTGGATGGTGGCCGCGCCCTTGGGCTTCCCCAGGCCCACGGCCAGCATCTTGAACAGGCCACTCTCCCACTGATTGCGGAAGGCGGTGTGGGGCTTGATCCGGTTGACCACCACAATGGCATCGGCCTGGGCCGCGTGGACGTCGAAGTGGACCGGCATGCCCGCCGGCGTCATGCCCACCTGGACGGTCTCCATGCTGCTGAGGATGGGCACACCCAGCTCATCCGGCCCCAGGCCATAGCCCACCAGGACCTCCCGCTGGCCTTCGGCTGTGCCGCCGCCGTGGCTGCCCATGGCCGGCACCAGGAAGGGCTGCGCGCCCAGGGCCTGCAGCTCCCGCACCAGGGTAGTCACCACCGCGCGGATGCAGGCGATGCCCCGGCTGCCCACGCCCACGGCCACCCGCATCCCCGGCCGTACCCGTTGGGCCAGGGGGAGGGCCTGCAGTTGCGCCCGCACGTGGGCTTCGATGTCGTGGATCTGTTGGTCGGTGACCCGTTGGCGGACGGGTGCGATCTTGGGAAACATGAATCGAGTCCTCGGTCTGTCAGATGTGCTTGATAGCGTTATGGACAAGGAACAGGGGGTATAGTTCGAGATTGTCGGGGTTCGCCCATTGGACGCCGCTGTAGGGGCGCTACTTGCTGCGCCCGACACGGACAAAGCGGGGAGCCCTCTGGGCCCCTGTCCCTACATCCTGCACCGACAAATGCGAAATATACCCGAACAGCTCCTGCAGGTTGACGGCCGCCCGGATAGAACCTACAATGAAGCGGACACAGGCACGGAAGCGCCTGGGTTCACCTCCCTGAGAAACAAACCGAGACGCAAACCGAGCTCAGAACCAGGACCAGAAACCATCAACCACGGAAGGCCAGGGTAAGCCATGGGAATTCCCATCTATCAAGTCGACGCATTCACCAACACACCCTTTGCCGGCAATCCGGCCGCGGTCTGCATGTTGGAGAGCCCGGCGGATCCGGTATGGATGCAGAAGGTGGCCCAGGAGATGAACTTGTCGGAGACGGCCTTCCTCTGGCGGGAGCCCGAGGGTTATCGCCTGCGCTGGTTCACGCCCACGGTGGAGGTGGATCTCTGTGGCCATGCCACCCTGGCGGCGGCCCACGTCCTCTGGGAGGCCGGCTACCTGTTGGGGGGCGAAACGGCCCGCTTCCACACCCGCAGCGGCTTGCTCACCGCCAGCAAACGGGACGAGTGGATCGAGCTGGACTTTCCGGCCACGCCGGATGAGCCCGTGGACGCCGTGCCCGGCCTGGCCGAAGCCCTGGGCGTCTCCCCAGTCTACGTGGGCAAGAATCGGTTTGATTACGTGGTGGAAGTGGCTTCCGAGGCGGAAGTGCGCGAAGCCAGCCCCGATTTCGCCGCGCTCTCCCGGCTGCCGGTCCGGGGTGTGATCGTGACCGCCCCGGCCACCAGCGGCGGCTACGACTTCGTCTCCCGCTTTTTCGCCCCCGGCGCCGGCGTCCCGGAGGATCCGGTCACCGGATCGGCCCACTGTTGCCTGGCTCCCTTCTGGCATCGCCGGCTGGCCAAGGAGCAGTTTCTGGCCTATCAGGCCTCCCCCCGGGGGGGCGTGCTGCGGGTACGCCTGGCGGGGGATCGGGTGATCCTGGGCGGGCAGGCTGTCACCGTCCTGCGGGGGCTGCTGGTCTGAAGTTGGGCGCCTCCCTCACTGCTGGACCGGGATCACCAGTTCCTGCCCCACGGAAAGGGCGTCGGGGTCGGTGATATCGTTGATCTCGATGATGGCTTCCACATCCACGCCGTACTGGATGGCGATGCCCAGCAGGCTTTCACCCGGTTGCACCACGTGGACGATGCCCCGTTCGGCAATCACCTGTTGCCGGGTCACGCCCGGGATGATCAGCTCCTGGCCCACCCGCAACAGGTTGCGGTTGGTGATGTTGTTGACGGCCGCAATTTCCGCCGCGCTGACCCCATATTTCACGGCAATTTCATAGAGCCCTTCCCCCGGTTGAACCACGTGGATGACCGGCTCACCCTGGGCGGCCTGCCCCCCGGTGCCGGCCGTGCCGGTCTCGGCCGGCGGCTGGTAGTTGGGGATGATGATTTCTGCGCCCACCGTCAGGGTGTTGGGATCCAGCAGGTTGTTGGCCTCCATGATCTGGATGGGAGCTACGCCGAAGCGCAGGGCGATGGCGCTAAGGGTGTCCCCGCTCTGGATGACGTAGCGGTAGGGGCCGGGCGTAGGGGTGGGCAGGCCTTCGGCGGTCATCCCCTCCACGTAGGGCACGTAGAGGGGCTGCCCCACGATGATGTTGTCATCGGCCAGGGCGTTGAGCTGGCGGATGGTCTCCACGTCGGTGCCGAATTTTTGGGCGATAGAAAAGAGGGTGTCCCCCGGCTGGACGGTGTACTGGAAGGTGGTGGGCTCTTCGGGGGTGGCCGTCCCTTCGGGGGCTGGTGTTTCGGTGGTAGCCTCCGGTGTGGTCACGGTGACCTCAGGCTCCTGGACGGGCGCGCTGGCCGGCGTGGGCGTCTCGGCTGCGGCGCCGGTGGCCGTCGGCGTTGGCGTGGGGCGATCCCGCGTGCAGGCAGCCAGGAGCAGGGCTGTGGTCAGGATGAGAATCAGGCGGAGATGGGTGCCCACGGTCGTACCTCCGGGTTCTGTTCCGGGTTCTGTGGCAACTGGCGTAGCGATGGCATCATAGCACAGGCCAATACCTGGTGCAAACTCCTGCCAGAGGAGGCAGGGCGCCCGGGCATCGGGCCTGGCAGAGGGCTGCCGGAGGTCAGCGCAGCATCTGGAAGGCGGTGGCCGTGGCCAGCACGCCGAAGACCAGCAGGGGCAGGTTCAGCAGGGGCAGGTTCAGGAGCACCAGGCTGGCCAGGGAGCCACAGACGATGCCGGCCAGGGCAAAGTAGCGCAGGTACCGTCCCCGCCGCCGGCCCACCGCGGCCCGGATGATCTGGGCCAGGGCGCCACCGGCGCCGCCGCCCAACATGAAGGCGATGATCAGGCCCCAGAAGAAAAAGCCTCCCAACATGGCCAGCAGGATGCTGAGGATGGGCACCGCGATGCCGGCAATCACCAGGGCCACGGCAAAGGCAATGGCATTGTCCACTGTCAGGGCATTGAAGTAGTTGTCCTGGACGTTGCGGATGCACTCCTTGCAGCGGTACCCCACATCGGTGAGTTGGGCGCATTTGAGGCAGATGGGTTTGCCACATTTGTTGCAGCGCAGCAGCGTCTCCACGTTGGGGTGATTGGCACAGTAGAGCACTCCCGCTTCTTCTGTGCCGGGTGCGGCCGCCAACGCCGGGTTCTCCGCCGGCTGTTCCGGCTGGCGGGTGGGCATGGTTTCGGTCATCATTCACCTTCTTGTGTGGATGGCCCCCGCAGCTTGTTCATCAACGTGCGGTAGAAGTAGCTGCGATCCCGCATGCGGATGAAGCGGGCCAGGTGGGGGCTGCCGGTCACCACGATTTCATCTCCTTCCCGCACCTCCACCACGAACTGGCCATCCACCGTCAACATGGCTTCGTGATCGCTGTACGCCCGCATGCGGATCTCCGTCCCTTCCGACAACACCACGGCCCGGTCCATGCTCAGGTGCGGGGCGATGGGAATCACCAGGATGTTGCGCAGCTCTGGCGGCAGGATGGGCCCCCCCACGGCCAGGGCATAGCCGGTGCTGCCAGTTGCCGTACTGACAATTAACCCATCACAGGTGTAGGTCGTCAGGTATCCTCCATCCAGTTGGACGCTGATACGGACGACCCGGGCCAGGCCTCCCCGGCTCAACACCACGTCGTTGAGGGCATCGTACTCGCAGAGGGAAGCTCGAGGGGCGCCTGCCGCCGGGCTCCGTTCCAGCCGAACCCGGACCATGAGGCGCTGTTCCACCCAGTAGCTCCCCTGGAGCATGCGGGTGAGGGGTGCCTGCCAGTCATCCGGGAAAATCTCTGCCAGGAAGCCCAGCCGCCCCATTTTCACGCCCAGCATGGGCACGTTGTGGCGGGCCCCCAGCCGGGCGGCGCGCAGCAGCGTGCCATCCCCCCCCAGGGTGATGAGCAGATCCACGTTGGGCAGGTGCTCCAACACCGCTTCACTTTCCCAGGCGGACTCAAACCAGATCTCCTCCAGGCCATGGGCCCGCAGGAAGGCCGCGATCTGCTGGCCCAGTTGCATGGATTCCGGCTTTTTGGGGTGATGCAGGATGCCGACCCGGTGGAAGCCCTGCTCTCCCAGACGCTGGGGCGCCGTGGCGGCCAGGGGCGTGTCGGGGCGATGCTGGTTCATGTTCGCTACCTTGGTGGATGACTGAGCTTTTCCGTGGATCCGGTGGGCCATCGCCGGTGGATCATAGACGACGGCCTGGTTTCCGTCAAGTCGAACCGCCTCGGCCATCTCCCTGGCCGGCCTGATCCAATCCGCGCAGGAGAATCCAGTAGGGCAGGAAGCCGTAGTACCAGGCCAGCAGCAGGGCCAGCCACAGGCCATGGCGGCCGTCCCGCCAGCCCCCCAGGCTGAGAAAGCGCCGGCGAAATTCCCGCAGGGGCTGCAGGACGAAATTGTGGGGGCGGGGACGGATGCCCCGGGCTGCCAGGATGCGGGCCTCGTAGCGGGCGTAGAAGCGTTGCTTGCGGTGAAACTGGCCCCAGTCCTGGTAGTTGTGATGGATCAGGGGAGAGCGCAGGTAACCGGCCTCCCCCTGGAGTGCCACCACCTCGTGGACTTCCCGTTCGGCCACATAGCGGGCCGCTCCCCGCTTCAACAGCCGCAATTGGTAGTCCGGGTAGAAGCCGCCCGCCCGCATTTCCCGTCCCACGATGAAATTGCGCCGGGGAATCCAGTAGCCGTCCGCTCGGCCGGTCCGCACCTGGGCTCGCACTTCCTGGGCCAGCTCCGGCGTGGCCCGCTCGTCCGCGTCCACGAAGAGGATCCAGCGTGCGGCCACGGTGTCCAGCGCGGCCTGCCGCTGGGCCGCGTAGTTGTCGAACGGCCGCTGGATCACCAGCGCACCGGCCTGGCGGGCCAGGGTGCAGGTCTCATCTCGGCTTCCCGAATCCCACACCACCACCGCATCCACCCAGTCCACCAGGCTGGCGATGCAGGCCTCGATGTGGCGGGCTTCGTCCCGGGTCAAGATGACGGCAACCAGTTCCGGAATCATGGCCATTCCATCCTGGCGATGTGGGTGAAGGCAGAGAGGGCCGCCGCCGTCTGGCAGCCGTCCAGCTCACCGGCGGCAAAGGCGCCCAGGATCTGGCGTCGCCGCCACCAGAGTCCCAGGCGCACCAGCGTCCCCACGGCGGCCAGATGGCCCGGCGGGTAGTGCTGCCGGTGCTTCCGATAGAAGCGCAGGCGGCTGCGCCAGAGCTGTTCGTACGCATGCCAGCGCACCTGGCGGCTGCTCTGCCCCTCGTGGTGGATCACTTGCGCGGTGGGAACCACGTAGGTGCGCCAGCCGGCCTGGGCCAGGCGCAGGCACCAGTCCATCTCCTCGCAGTACATGAAGTAGCCTTCGTCCAGGCCACCCACCGTGCGGAGGGCCTCCCCCCGCACCATCCAGGCGGCCCCCAGCACGAAGTCCACCGGAAAGGGCGCCCGGCCCTGCCAGAGGCGGGCGGGGTAGCGGCCGTTGAACCGGCTGTGGTGCAGGCGATGGCCCCCCGGCAGGCCGGTCAGGGGGAAGAAGTCCAGGGCCACCTGGGCCAGGGAGGGGAAACGAAAGGCGCCGTGTTGAAAACGCCCATCGCCATAGCAGAGGTGGGCGCCACAGGCGCCGGCGTCGGGGGTACGCCGGAGAAACCCGGCCAGCCGGCCCAGGGCATCCTCCACCAGCTCCGCATCGGGGTTCAGCAGGAGTACCGCATCGGGCGGCGTGGATGTCGGCTCCGGCGGGGCCGGGGCTTCTGTGGCGACGTCAAAGCCCAGGAGCCGCAGCCCCAGGTTGTTTCCCCGGGTGTAGCCCAGGTTCTGGGGCGAGGCCACCAGCCGCACCTGGGGGAAGCATTCCGCCACCATGGCGGCGCTGCCGTCCTGGCTGGCGTTGTCCACCACCACCACCTGGGGGGGCGGCAGCCCGCCTGCAGCCGCGGAGGCAAAGACGCTGGCCAAGCTGCGGCGCAGCAGATCTCGGGTATTGTAGTTGACCAGGATGACCCCAATGTTCATGGTTTTGGCTCAGGGGACGCCCACTTCTACCCAGATGCGGTCGATGTAGTTGTTGACCACCGCCACATCTTCGTGGATCAGGCCGCCCCACCAGAGGGTGGCTGCTAGGGGAGGCGCTTCATCCATGACGATGCAGCCGCTCACCTCGCCGGCCTGGCCGGGCAGCAGGTACCACTGCTCCTGGCCGTCGATCACCCGGCGCTCCAGATCTTCGGGCCGGCCGATGGCCCAGCGGAAGGGGAAATCGGTGCCCGAAGTCTCGAAGTTGATGCCGAAGCGCCAGGCGCCGGCCTGCTTGTACCATTCCTTGTGGCCCTGCGCGGCCAGGGTGTTGTAGTTCTCGCTGAACCGGTACTCCTGGCCGGGCTGGGGGCCGGTGGTGCGGATGGGCACCACCCCTTCGTTGCGGACCACCGCCCGGAAGCAGAGCTTCTCGCCCAAGGGGATGCTCACCTGGCGGTTCATCTCCCCCACCCAGTCGATCTCGCCTTGGGCCACGTCGGCCCGGGGCTTGCCGCCCTCTCGGATGGTGAGCTGGCTGATGACCCGCACCGCGTTCCCGGCCCGGTCCCTGGCTTCGCCCACCACCTGGTAGACGCCATCCGGCGGGGGCTCCGCGTTCAGGTCCACGCCGCCGTCGTAGTCGTAGCTGTGGTAGCCCTGCTCGGTGGGTTTGGCCACGCTGGGGCTTTCCGCCAAAAAGTAGCGAACGTCCGGATCTGCCGGGTCCACCAGGTAGACCAGGACCGATTCCACGTCCTTGGTCAGGTAGTAGCTGATGCTCACCCGATCGTCGATGCCGTCCTGGTTCGGTGTGAAGACCTGGGGCACCACGGCAAAGTTGTGGAGCTCGGGCAGTTGGGTGTCCGCATCCTGGAGGGTGATCTCGCCGGTCACCGTGGCCCCGCGTCCGCCATCGTCCACGGCCTGGATGACCCAGCGATAGCGGCCATCGGGCAGGACCTGGCTCAGGATCTCCTGGGTGCCGTAATCGGTCTCCACCGTGTGGGGCTGATCCACCACCCCGCCCCACTGGACGCTGTAGTTTCCGGGGGAACGGCGTCGCTCCTGGCGGAAGTAGAAGCGCTGGCCGGCCTCGTTTTCAAAATAGATGCTCACCGTGGCCGAGCGGCGCAGGCTGTAGCGGATTTCGGTGACGTCCTGATTGCCGTCGGCGTTGGGGGTGATGAAGTCGGGCGCCACCCGGACGTCGTAGAGCAGCGGCCCCATGCTCAGGTCCAGCTGGCCACAGCCGCCCAGAAGCACCGGCAGCCACGCCAGCAGGAGGCCCAACGCCAGAGAACGATGCAGTAAAAAGGATGCATTCGCGGTCATGGTGCAGAGTCTAACCCATCGGCCCATATCCGCAAAGCATGGGCAGCCACGAAATCACACGAAATCAAATCACGCGAAATCAAATGATGGGCAGCATCAAATGATGTGTAGGCCCATCTGTTTGGCCTGGGTTTCTGCCCGCCGCAGCAGCAGCCGGGAGAGGAGGGTGTAGGCCACCGCGTAGACGCCGATGATCAGCCACTCCTGCCAGACCGGCCGCAGGGTTGTCCACTGGCCGTTGAAGGTGTAGTAGCGGATCAGGTCGTAGCCCCAGGTATAGGGCAACAGGTAGGCCAGGTACTGGAGGGCCGGCGGAAAGGTGGAGACGGGCAGATAGGCCCCGGCCAGGAACTCAAAGAGGATCCCCAGCACCTGGGCGATGGAGCCCACCTGGCGCCACAGCAGGGCCAGCAGCGCGATCAGGATGCCCATGGCCGTCAGCGCGATCAATACGGTGACGCAGACTACCAGAATCAACACCATGTTGACCAGGTCGGCCTGGGCGTAGAAGACCAGGAACAGGTAAAAGGGAAAGAAGAGGATCCCGCTGATGACCACTTCGGTGATGACTGTGCCCACGTAGTAGGCGTACCGGGAGCCCGGGTTGCTGTAGAGATATTCCAGGGTGCCGTTGTACAGGTCCGACGTGACCGCGTTGATGGGCGCCCAGAGGGTGGCGCCGTTGAAGACCAACAGCAGCAGCGCGCCCTGGAAGAAGAGAAAGAGTTCTCTGCCCGCCAGGCCATCCACCTCGCCGGGCACCCGATAGGCCACGGAGTTGGCGATGAGCAGGAAGAACAGAACCCGCAGGGCCAGCTGGACGAAGCTGCCGACCAGGTTGGGCAGGTAGCGCCGCGCCACCTGGAGCCCTTTGATCACCGTGGCCAGGGTGATCTGCCAGGCCGGGACCGGCCGGGAAAGGCTGCGGACGGTATCGGCCGCCGGCCAGCGCGCTGCCTGGGATGGGGGCGCGGCCACGGCCACAGCTCGCCCCTGAACCTGGGTGGGCGACGGGGATGGATCCATCATGCTGGTTTCTCCTGAATGCCGGTTTCACCGTTCAAAACGTTCCTCAAGTTCCCCGATGTGGTAGATGAAGGCATCCTCCAGGGTGGCGCTGTGGTGGCGGAACCCGGCCACCACCCCCTCCTCCCGCAGCACCCGGATGATGGCTTCCGCACCGGTCATGATGTCGCTGACGCCGAAAGCCAGCCAGCCGTGGTTGCGCTCCAGGCAGAGGAGTACCGGCTCCAGCCCCAGGATTTTCTCCACCACGGTCGGCGGCAGGGCGGTCTTCTCCACCTCCACAAATTCGGTGGCGCCGATGGCCGCCTTGAGCTCGGCGGGGCGCCCCACGATGGGGATGCGGCCGCCCTGGATCAGGGCCACCCGGTCGGCCATCTCATCCACCTCCGAGAGAATGTGGGAGGTGAGCAGCAGGGACTTGCCCTCTTCCCGGACCAGCCGGCAGAGGAAAGTCCGGATCTTCCGGGCGATGATGGGGTCCAGCCCCTTGGTGGGTTCGTCCAGGTAGACCAGGGGCGGGTCATGGAGCAGGGCCCGCATGATGACCACCGCCTGCTTCTGGCCGCCGGAGAGGGTCACGAAGAGCTTGTCCAGGTTGGCCGCGAAGTCAAAGTCGTGGGCCAGCTTTTCGATGCGCTGTTCAATCTGGGGCCGACTGAGCCCCCGCAGCCGGCCGAAAAAGCGCAGGTTTTCGCCTACCGTCAGCCGGGCATAGGCGGAGCGCTCCGTGTCTTGTCCCACGTAGCCCAGCAAATGGCGGATGGCCTCCGGCTCCCGGTCCAGGTCATGGCCCAGGATCTGGACTTCCCCGGCGTCCTTGGTGAGCAGGGTGGCCAGGATCTTGATGAAGGTGGTTTTGCCCGCGCCGTTGGGTCCCAGCAGGGCCAGCACCTCCCCCTGGCGCATGGTCAGGGAGGCGTCCTGCAGGGCCAGGTGACGGCCGTAGCGCTTTTGGACGTGGTGGGCAGTCAGGTAAAGGGCCATGCGTTCCTTCCTGTTTCATGGAATCTCGCCTATTCTGGCATAAGGGGCTGAAGCCGGTCAACCTGGTGGGCGGTACGGGGGTATATTGTGCAATCGCCGGAGTCCGCCTATCGGACGCCGCCGTGCAGGATGGAAACCGCCCCTCCGAGATGGGCCGAAATCTGGGAGGTCCCCCGCGGCGATGGGTCAATTGGCAACAACGGGCGGCGATGATACACTGTTGCCCGGCAGCCATCGATTGCGCCATTGACTACGAAGAGGCACCGATAAAGTCGCGCATCGGCCATCGGCGGCCGAGGTTGCGGTGCCAATTTGAAAACGCGACCAGCCTGCGCAGCACAGCCATGAACAGGAACCAACCCTTTCGAGCCCTCGTGGTGCGGGAGTCCATGCCCGGTACCTTCACCCGCCGTGTGGAGGAACGGCACGTGGATGAGCTTCCGCTTGGCGACCTCCTGATCCGGGTTCGCTACTCTTCCCTAAACTACAAGGACGCCCTCTCGGCCAGCGGCCATCGAGGTGTGACCCGCCACTATCCCCACACGCCCGGCATTGACGCCGCCGGCGTGGTGGAGGAGAGCCAGTCGCCTGCCTTTCAGGTGGGCGATGAGGTGATCGTGATCGGCTACGACCTGGGGATGGACACGCCCGGCGGCTTTGGCCAGTTCATCCGGGTGCCCGCGGGTTGGGCCGTGCACCGGCCTGCCGGCCTCTCCCTGCGGGAGAGCATGATCTACGGCACCGCGGGCTTTACCGCGGCCATGTGTGTGGAGCGCCTCATGGACTACGGCATCGACCCCGGCCAGGGAGAGATCCTGGTGACGGGGGCCACCGGTGGCGTGGGCAGCGTCGCCGTGGCGCTGCTGGCGTTGGAAGGCTACACCGTGGTCGCAGCCACCGGCAAGCTGGACCAGGCCTCCTACCTGCAGGCGTTGGGCGCCGCCGCGGTCATCCACCGCCAGGAGGTGGACGATGCCAGCGGCCGGCCATTGCTCAAGGGGCGCTGGGCCGGCGTGGTGGACACGGTGGGCGGCAACATCCTCGCCACGGCCATCCGGGCCACCCGTCCCCAGGGCTGTGTGACCTGCTGCGGCAACGCCGCCTCGCCAGAACTCCACCTGACGGTTTACCCATTTATTTTGCGTGGGGTCGCCCTGCTGGGCATCGACGCCGGCAACTGCCCCATCCAGGTGCGCCGCCACATCTGGCAGAAACTGGCCACCCGCTGGAAGCTGCCCCAGATGGAGCGCCTGGTCACCGAGTGCAGCCTCCAGGAACTCAGCGGTCACATCGACCGCATCCTGGCCGGGGAGCAGGTGGGACGGGTGCTGGTGAATTTGGGCCAGTAAGGGGCGCCAGTGTGGATTGGGCGATTCGTGCTTCACCGGAGACAGGAAGATCATGCCGCTTCTCGCAAACCGTGCCACACTGATCTATAACCCCTACGCCGGCTTCTGGGACTGGGGCGACGTGGTCCAGCGCGTCGCCGCCTTCTGGCAGGAGCAGGGCTGGGAGGTCCGGCTCCAGGCCACCGATGGGCCGGGCCATGCCACGACCCTGGCCCGGGAGGCCGCGGAGGCCGGCCATGGCCTGGTGTTGGCCGCGGGCGGGGACGGCACCCTCAACGAAGTGGCCAATGGCCTGGCCGGTACCCAGACAGTGCTGGCGCCCCTGCCTGTGGGCACCACCAATTCCTTTGCCAAGGAGCTGGGCCTGCCTCGCCCCAACCTGTTCCAGCCCAACTGGTTCGTGGAGGTCTCCCAACATCTGGCCCAGGGGCGGATCCAGCAGGTGGACCTGGGGAAGTGCGACAATGGCCGTTACTGGCTGCTCTGGGCCAGCACAGGCGTGGATGGCTTCGTGGTGAAACGGGTGGAGCCCCGCCCCCGTTGGTTCAAGCGGCTGGGCGCGGCCGGCTATGCGGCCAAGGCCCTCTTTTTCCTGCCCAGCTTCCAGGGGCTGCGGGCCACGGTGGTGGTGGACGATCAGGTGGTCGAGGGGGATTTCCTGCTGGTGAACGTGAGCAATTGCCGCATGTTTGCCGGCGGCGAGCTGCGCCTGAATGACGGCGCCCTTCTGGACGACGGCCTCTTCGAGGTCTGGCTCTTTCGGGGCAAGCGCTGGCCCACCATCCTGCGCTACACGGTGGAGATCGGCTTTGAAAGTCACCGGGACGATCCCAACGTCCAGGTGTTTCGGGGGCGCTATGTGGCCGTGAACACCGAACCGCCCACGCCCTTTCACCTGGACGGCGAGCCGGTGGGGGATACGCCCTTTGCCTGCACCCTCCTGCCCCGGGCGTTACGCCTGCTGGTGCCGGATTGCGCGCCGGCTGATCTGTTTCAGCAGCCGGGCATGCCCCTGACCCTCTCCCAACAGGTATCCTGAACAGCATCGCCAGGAAGTGAAGACCATGCCCCGATATCAGGTACTGGCGACGGACTACGCCTGGCCTTCCCTGGCCATCGAGCGGGAAATCCTGGCCCAGGTGGACGCAGAGCTCCTGGTCGCCGTCCAGGGCGACGAAGTCGAACTGCTGCGCCTGGCGCCGCAGGCGGATGCCATCCTCACCTGCTGGCGCCCCATTTCGCCGGCCGTCCTCCAGGCCGCGCCTCGCTGCCGCATCGTCAGCCGCTACGGCATCGGCCTGGACAACATCCCGGTGGCCGAGGCCACGCGACTGGGCATCGTGGTGACCAACGTACCGGATTTCTGCCTGGACGAAGTCTCCGACCATACCATGGCCCTGCTGCTGGCCTGCGCGCGGCGGATCGTCCCCTTTGTTCGGGCTATCCGGGCCGGCATCTGGGATCTCCAGGCCGGCCGGCCCATGCCCCGGCTGCGGGGCCAGGTGCTGGGATTGGTGGGCTACGGGCACATTGCCCAAGCCGTGGTGCCCAAGGCCCGGAGCTTCGGCCTGGAGATCCTGGCCTACACGCCCCGGCTGTCCGCCGACGCACTGGCACCGTGGGGCCAGGCTACCAACGACCTGGATGAACTCCTGAGCCGGGCGGATTATGTCTCCCTCCACGTGCCCCTCACACCGGAGACCCGGCACCTCATCGATGAGCGGGCGTTGCGTCGTATGAAGCCCTCGGCTTTCCTGATCAACACCGCTCGGGGCGCCGTGGTGGACGAAGCTGCCCTCTACCGGGCCCTGACCGAGGGCTGGATCGCAGGGGCTGCCCTGGACGTGCTGAGTCAGGAGCCGCCACCGCCGGACCATCCCCTCCTCTCCCTGGACAACGTCATCATCTCGCCCCACGCCGCCTTCTACTCCGAGGCCGCCATCCAGGAGCTGGAGCGCCGGGCCGCGACGCATGTGGCCCAGGCCCTGCGCGGCGAGCGACCGCCCCATGTGGTCAACCCCGCGGTGCTGGAACAGCCCAACTGTCGCCTTCGCCCGGGAGGATGAAGCCTACTACAGTCTGGCGTCAATACCACGGCAGAAATTCCGGGTGCCCTCTGGGCGCTCTCCCTCTGGTGGAAACCCTCGGCGAATTTCTGCCGGGATTTACGACAGCCCTGCAGCCCGGAAGGCGCTCTGGACGATCTCCTGGGCCTCGGCCTTGAGCTGCTCCAGGTGCTCTGGGCCTTTGAAACTCTCCACGTAGATCTTATAGATGTCCTCGGTGCCCGAGGGCCGGGCGGCAAACCAGCCGTTCTCGGTCACCACCTTCAGGCCGCCGATGGGCGCGCCGTTGCCCGGCGCGTGGGTGAGCCGGGCAACGATGGGATCGCCGGCCAGGTGGGTGGCGGTCACCATCTCCGGCGTCAGGTTGGCCAGGGCCTGCTTCTGGGCCGGCGTGGCCGGGGCATCCAGCCGTTCGTAGACCGGGCTGCCAAACTGCTTCTCCAGCTCCTGGTAGTGCTGGCCCGGGTCCCGGCCCGTGCGCGCGGTGATCTCCGCCGCCAGCAGGTCCATGATGAAGCCGTCCTTGTCGGTGGTCCACACCGTGCCATCCTTGCGCAGGAAGGAGGCGCCGGCGCTCTCCTCGCCGCCGAAGCCGTAGCGCCCATCCAGCAGGCCATCCACGAACCACTTGAAGCCCACCGGTACCTCGACCAACCCCAGGCCCAGATGCTGGGCCACCCGGTCGATCATGGAGCTGGAGACCACGGTCTTGCCCACCGCCGGGAGCCCTCTGGGCGCGGCCGGCCACTGGGGTCGGTTCTGAAAGAGATACCAGATGGCCACGGCCAGATAGTGGTTGGGGTTCATCAGGCCCACGCTGGGGGTAACGATGCCGTGGCGGTCGTAGTCCGGGTCGTTGCCGAAGGCGATGTCAAAGCGATCCTTGAGCTGGATCAGGCTGGCCATGGCATAGGGCGACGAGCAGTCCATGCGGATCTTGCCGTCCCAGTCCACGGTCATGAAGGAAAAGGTGGGGTCCACGGCCCGGTTCACCACCTCGATCTGGAGGCCGTAGCGTTCGGCAATGGGATCCCAGTAGGCCAGGCCGGCGCCCCCCATGGGATCCACGCCGATCTGGAGCCCGGCCTGGGCGATGGCCTCCATGTCAATGATCTGATCCAGGTCGGCCACGTAGGGGGTGATGTAGTCGTGGCGGTGGGTGGTGGAAGCGGCCATGGCCCGGGAGAAAGGCAGGCGGCGCACTTCCCGCAGGCCGTCTGCCAGGATTTCGTTGGCCCGCTGCTGGATGGCCCGGGTGGTGGCCGTATCCGCGGGGCCGCCTTCTGGCGGGTTGTATTTGAAGCCGCCGTCTTCTGGTGGGTTGTGGGAAGGGGTGATCACCACCCCATCGGCCTGGGCTGCGCCCTGCCGGCGGTTGTGGGTGAGGATGGCATGGGAGATCACCGGCGTGGGGGTGTAGCCCCGGGCCTGGTCGACGACCAGTTCCACCTCGTTGGCGGCAAAGACCTCCACCGCGGTGATCCAGGCCGGCTCGGACAGGGCGTGGGTGTCCATGCCCAGGTAGAGGGGCCCCCGGATCTGGCGGCTGCGGCGGTGTTCCACGATGGCCTGGCAGATGGCTGCGATGTGATCGTCGTTGAAGCTGTTCTCCGCCGCCGTCCCCCGATGCCCCGACGTGCCAAAGGTTACCCGCTGGCCCGGGTCGGTCGGGTCCGGATGCTGGACGTAGTAGGCCGCGACCAGGCGGGGGATGTTGATCAGCAGCTCCCGCGGGGCTGGCTTTCCGGCTAGCTGGTGAATGGACATGGTGGCTTCCTCCTGTTGAACAGAGTGTCGGCCTGGGCGACAGACGATGCCCCGGTTGGGTGGATGACCGATGGGTGCAGGTTTCAGGGTTCCGTCACGGCCGCGGCGCGCAGGCGGTCTGGATCCACCTGGACGGATGCCAGGGTGGCCACGTCGATGTAGCCGTCTTGGAGACACAGGGGCCGGTCGATGATATCCTCCCGGAGCTTGAGGAAAAAGCTCAGCTCCGACGGGTGTTGGATGCCAGCCCGGGCGGCGAAGAGCCCGGCCCGGGCTGTCCCCAGGCCGGCACTGGCCTGGGAACCCACCATGATGCCCTTGCCGGCCTGCAGGGCCAGCGCCAGCATCTGGTGGGACTCGCTGTACCCTGTTCGCGCGGTCTTGATGTTGAGGATGTCGAAGGTGTCCAGGGCCAGTTCCCGGCGCAGATCCCGCAGGCTGAAGGCGCTGTCGTCGGCGATGAGGGGTAGGTGGCCGCCTGCCCGCAGCGCTGCCCGTTCCCGGACCAGCTCCACGGGCAGGGGTTCTTCGCAGTAGAGCAGGCCCATCTCGGCCAGTTGGCGAAGACGGCGGGGCGCTTCTTCGGCCTCCAGGCACTCGTTGGCGTCGGCATAGAGGGCGACCCCATCCCCCAGGGTTGCCTGCAGCTCGATGATGCGGGCCAGGTCTTCTTCCCAGTCCCGGCCCACCTTCACCTTCAGCACCCGGACGCCCGCCTCCACCACCCGCACGGCCTCGGCCAGGACCGTCTCCCGGTCACCGATGCCCAGGATGTAGCTGACCTTGATGCGGGAGGCGTAGGCGCCCAGATGCTCGGCCAGGCTGACGCCCCGGTGTCGGGCCAGGGCGTCGTGGATGGCCATGTCCAGCGCGCCTTTGGCCGCGTAGTTGAAGGGGATCTGGCGGAGGCGGGCCTGGACCTCCGGCAGCACGGGGCCCTCCTCCGCGGCCACGGGCAGGCCTACCAATCGGGGCGCCAGCTCGTGGCGGATGATGCCGGTGATGCTCTGGGCGGTCTCGCCGTAGATGGTGGGGCGGGGCGGCGCTTCGGCCACGCCCACGCTGCCGTCGCTCAGGGTCACCTGGATCAGCACGTGGCGGACTTCATCCAGGGCGCTGCTCTTGCCCCAGCGCAAAGCCCCCGCCATGGGCAGGCGGAAGACGGTGGTGTCGATCTGTTGGATGGTGGGTGTAGGCGACATGGTCTCCATCCTCCGGGTTCATGCAGGGGAGGCGGGCTGTTGCGTCGAGGTGCAGGGGAACCAGGCCAGGATCTGGCGGGCCACTTCCTCCGGCCCATGGGCCACCGTGTCGATCACCAGGCTCCGGCTGCCGGCCTCCCGCAAGAGCGCGGCGCGGGTGGCGTCGGGGTCGTAGTTTTGGCGCTCCTCGGCCACGATCTTGACCCGGGCCCGCAGCTCATCCAGCGGCACTGCGCCGCTGTGGACAAGCCGGAGGAGGTGCCCTGCTTCGCCCGGGGTGAAGAGCTCCTCTGCGCCCTGGATGCCCAGGTCTGCCAGGCGGGTCGCGGCGGTGCCGTCGGCGCTCTCGCCCTCCAGATGCACCTGGTCGAAGGCGTCGTTGCGGCCCAGGAGCCGCTGCACCCGGACGGCATCGGGTGCGTCCAGCATGGCGAAGTGGGCCTGGAGCAGCGCGCCGGCGGCGAAGGTCACCTCGTTGTCGCCCCGCAGGCCGTCAAACAGGAGCGGCCCCGGCAGCCGCCTCGGGTCGATCCAGAGCTGGGCCAGGGCATGGGCCATGCCGCCCGGGTACAGCTCTCGATAGCGGCGGGTGTACTGGAAGCGGCGGACCCGATCCCGCACCGGCTCCACCGGCTCGCCCGCGGCCGCCTGCATGGCGGCGATGATGAGCCGGTCGGTCAGGGCGCGGCGGTCCGGCAGCAGCGCCCAGCCGGGCTCCCCGTCCATCAGGTGGGCCAGGGTGGTGCTCTTGCCCACGCCGGTGAGGCCCACCAGGATCAGGAGGGGGCGCTGGCGGACGGACTGCCAGCCGGCTGGCGCCGGGGTACCCACACCGACACCGGGCGCAATTTCATTGAAGGAGAAGGTGAAATCGGCCATAGCCTGTGTCAGTCTCCGGATGCTATCTGTCATCATTATTTTTGTGCGTGTGTTTTGAGACCGCCGGTCCGGTATGGAAACCGGACCGGCGAAATCATGCAGGTCACTTCGTAAGACCACCATCTGCGCCGATGTTGGCGGCAGTTTTAAGGCGACCCACCCTCTAGGGTTGGGGGCAGGAGGACGGCGTCATCCATCACGACCGGTTCTGGCGTCGCGGTGGGGGGCACGGGCGTCGCAGTGGGCTCTGGGGTGGCGGTGGGCTCTGGCGTCGCCGTGGCTGTGGGGGGGACCGGGCTCGGTGTGGGGGTTGGCGTGGGACGGCAGGCCGCCAGGGCCAGCGCCAACAGGGTGAACAGCGTCAGTCGGATCAACGTGTGCATGCAGTGCTTCCCTTCTCCTGGGATGAGCTGGTCGGAGGACATCCCTCGCGGCCACCGGTGGAGATACGCCTGGAAATCGAAGTGTCAGTCTCCCTGGATCGTCCTCTCTCTTCGACTTTTGACAATGAGCAAGTGCCTCAACGAGTGTTGAGTTGAGACAGCACCTTTACAATTGAGCAATCGAGCCAAGATCAAGC
>FWPU01006886.1_pt1 | contig 21850 bp, 20 predicted proteins | sample 2228361 | NCBI WGS metagenome assembly FWPU01 (sample SAMEA103939777, study PRJEB20133) | metagenome
ACCGGGGTCGCCTCCTGCGCGTGGCGGCGTGCATCCATGGGCGTGCGCTCCCACCGATGCAGGTGCTCCCGGAACCCTGGCCGAAACGTCTTGACACCCATGGCGCACGTCCGCCAACCGACCAACCGCATCAGAAAGCGGCGTAGCAAAACCCTACACTTGAGAGGGGGTGGGCTTCCCGCCCTGAAGGGTAAACAACCGTGAAAGCCTGCCGTACCCGCCCCGTACCACCGCCTTCAGGCGGTGCACGACCGGCTAAAGCCGATCGTACCGCCCCGTACCGCCGCCTTCCGGCGGTACACGACCGGCTGACGCATATGTACCACCGCCTTCCTGCGGTGCACGACCGGCTGAAGCCTGGCGTACCGCCCCGTACCGCCGCCGTCAGGCAGGAGGGGACCGGCTGAAGCCAGTCCGCAAACCCTGGCTGCGCGGAAGGTCATCCAGGCGCAGGCGACATGCAGCATTGTCAGGTCGTGCTCAATGTTCTGCTTCCAGCGAATGAGCAGCTGTCGAAACCGGTTCCGCCAGGAGTGGGTGCGCTCGACCACCCCGCGCCGTTTCCCTCGCGGACTGCGATCACGGACATCCGACCGCAAGGGCCGGGCAGGTGTCAGCGCCGCTGTCAACGAATGGGGAACGAATAAACGAATGCGGGCGCTTCGTGAGCCTTGCCGCGTTCATGTGAGCGCCTATCCGAAAAACCGCCTCCTGCGCTATTCAGATAGGCTCTAAAGCCGGTCGTACCGTCCCGTACCGCCGCCGTCAGGCGGCGCCAGACCGGCTGAAGCCTGGCGTACCTGATTGTACCGCAGATAAAAACACCGCGCAGCCTGGCTGCGCGGTGTGCCGTTGATAATTATAATCAGGCGACCAGTTCCTCTTCCATTGCATACTCGCGGATGGCTGGCGCCTGCCGCGCCCGGCGGCGCGCCTTGTATTCGACCACCGCCAGCAGTTCGTCTGGCGTGACGGACGCTTCTGCTGCGGCAATATCGAGTGGCATGGTGTTCGACGCGCTGATGTGATACGCACGCAGAACGCGACGCGCCTCAGGCACCCGCTCGGCAACTTCTTTGACCGTCTGCTCTTCGTAGTTCTTGTGCTGCATGGTATCCTCCTCGTTTGCTGTTTTCCACGACTGGGAGGGCGTCACCTGCGTCGCCGCTCCTGAAGGGTTCCCGCACCGCTGCAGTTCCGTTGATGTCAGTATAGCATGTGATATGGTTATTTTCAATAAGAAAAACCCCTTTTGAATTGTATATTTTGTACAAATTCAAAGGGGGTGCGAGCGATGTGGTATGATGAAGATACAACGCGGTACGTCACACGAAGGAGGCACGGGCATGGATTTTGCGCTCAGTGAGCAGCACGAGATGTTGCGCCAGACGGTGCGTGCATTTGCCGAGCAGGAGGCGCGCCCGACAGCAGCGGCGCGCGACGAGGCGATGGAGTTTCCGGTCGATCTGGTGAAGAAAATGGGGCAGCTCGGCTTGATGGGTGTTGCAGTCAGCGAGCAGTATGGCGGCGCCGGGCTCGATTATGCTTCATACGCGATTGTCATCGAAGAATTGTCGCGCGTCGATGCCTCATTGGGGGTCATTGCATCGGTCAACAATTCACTCGTCTGCTATGGCATCGAAACATTCGGTACAGAAGATCAGAAGCGCGAATTGCTGATCCCGCTCGCCGAAGGACGGATGCTCGGCGCCTTTTCACTTTCTGAACCGGGCGCAGGTTCGGACGCAGCGGCGCAGAAAACCACAGCAGTGCGCGATGGCGAGTACTATGTGATTAACGGCATCAAGAACTGGGTCACCAACGGCGATTACGCCGACACGATCATTCTGATGGCGATGACCGATCCGGCGAAAGGGCATCGCGGCATCACGGCATTCCTGGTCGATCCGCGCGAACCAGGGTGCAGCATCGTCAAGGTCGAACACAAACTGGGCATCCGCAGCGCGCACTCATGTCAGATGGCATACGACAATTACCGCCTTCCGGTGTGGCGCCGACTGGGAGAGGAAGGGCAGGGGTTCAAAATTGCGATGACCATCCTGAACGCCGGTCGTATCGGGATTGCGGCACAGGCGGTCGGCATTGCGCAGGGCGCGTATGAAGCCGCGCTCGAGTACGCCAAAATTCGTGAACAGTTTGGCAAACCGATCATCGAAAACCAGGCGATCGGGTTTACTCTGGCGGATATGGCGACCCGCATCAAGGCAGCGCGCCTCCTGACGTATGAGGCTGCCTGGCGCAAAGACCGGCATCTCGATTTTGTCAGCGCGGCGTCGATGGCAAAACTGTACGCTTCCGAAACAGCAATGTGGACGGCGACCAAAGCGGTGCAGGTGTTCGGCTCCAACGGGTACTCGAAGGAATACCCCGTCGAACGCTACTTCCGTGACGCCAAGATCACGGAGATTTACGAGGGAACCAGCGAAATCCAGCGCCTGGTCATCGCACGCGAGATTGCACGGTAGCCCATGCGTTCTTTTGCGCGTCTTACCCGAATTGGCGTGTTGTTGTGCGTCGTTCTGGCGTGCGTGTTGAGCCTCCAGTTGATGGGGCTGGCAGCGGTCGATCCGCCGCGCGGCGCGCGGTGGACGGAGGCGCGGGCGCGCTGGAATGCGCAGGCGCTCGACTCGTATGCCATTGCGGTGCGGATCGAGGCGCTGGGAAGGGTGTGCGTTCAGCGGCTCGAAGTGCACGGCGTGTGGGTGCGCCGTGTCATTGAGAATACCTGCGATGCGCTCTGGGTCGATCCGCTGACGGTCGATGAATTGTTTGCGCTTGCCAGCGATATCGAGAACATCCCTGCCTCGCGCTGTACGCCAACGCCGTATGATTGCCCATGCCACCGTGTCTTTACGCTGCGCCGTATCGAATATGATGCAGGCTATGGATTCCCCAGCGCCATTATTGCACGCTCCGAAGTGCGGTTCAATCCCACGGCGCGCGATTTCTGGGAGCACCTCTGGGAGGAACGGAACCTGCCGGTATGCCAGCCGGCGCGGCGCCGCTTTACCGTGCAGGTGTTGTCGCTGACGCCGCTGGCGCCCTATCCGGCGCAGACATCCACGATCAACGGGGGGCAGCAGGCTGCGCCGTGATTACTCGTTGAGCGATTCGTGCGCTGCAGTCGCAAGATAGATCGTGCGCTCGGCGATGTTGGTGGCGCGGTCGGCGACCCGTTCGAGGATGTGGGTGATTGCGATAGATGCAATCACCGCATCGAGCGATGAACGGTCGTGGGGCGCTGTCTCGCGAATGGCGGCAATAATCTCGTGTCGGCGTGCATCGATGCGGTCATCGAGCGCAGCGACTGTGCGCGCCGCCGTCGGGTCTTCCGCCAGAAAAGCGGCGATGCTGGTAGAGAGGATTTTCTCCGTCATATTCCCCATTTCCAGCAGTTCCGTCGTCATCATCAGGGGGTGCTGGTCGTCTCTGGCACGGCGCACATACGACGCCACCTGTTTGGCATAGTCGCCGATGCGCTCGAGTTCACCGGCAACTGCGAGGATCGCCAGGACACGCCGCAGATCGCGCAGGACCGGTTGCCACTGAGTGATGAAGCGGGCGACGAGGTCTTCAATATTCTGCTGCAGCGCATTGATGTCCGGATCGTCGTGGATGATCTGACCGGCGCCGATGGTGTCGGAGCGCCGCAGCGCCTGGAGACTGTCGTGCAGCGCGCTTTGCACCCGACGCGCCATGGCGCCGAGCGTGTGGCGCAGGTATTCGTAATCGTGCGCCATGCTGTGGAGTGCGCCCATCCCTTACCCGAAGCGCCCGCTGATGTAATCTTCGGTGCGTTTGTCGTTCGGCGAGGTGAAGATCTGTTCAGTCGGACCGTACTCGACAAGCTGACCGGCGCGGTCGGCATCCATCAGGAAGAAGGCGGTATAGTCCGACACACGGCTCGCCTGCTGCATATTGTGGGTCACGATGATAATCGTATAGTTGCGTCGCAGTTCGAGCATCAGTTCTTCGATTTTCAACGTCGAAATCGGGTCGAGCGCCGAGCAGGGTTCGTCCATCAAAATGACTTCGGGTTGCACCGCCAGCGCGCGCGCGATGCACAGACGCTGCTGCTGACCGCCGGAGAGCGCCGTGCCGGGCTGGTGGAGTTTGTCCTTCACCTCGTCCCAGATCGCCGCGCCGCGCAGCGCACGCTCGACCAGTTCGTCCGCCTGCGCCTTGCTGCCACGCCAGCCATTAATGCGCGGACCGAACATGATATTCTCATAGATGCTTTTCGGGAACGGGTTAGGTTTCTGGAACACCATACCAATCCGCCGCCGCACCTCGACCGGGTCTACATCGGGATCATAGATATTCTTGCCGTGGAACAGGATTCGACCATCGAGACGCGAGCCGGGAATCAGATCATTCATGCGGTTGATGGCGCGCAGCACGGTGCTCTTCCCGCACCCCGACGGACCGATAAACGCCGTGATTTTCTGCCGTTCAATCTTGAGACTGACATCCTTGACGGCGCGAAACGAGCCATAGAAAATATGCGTATCTTGCAGTTCGACGGCATACTTTCCATTTTCTTGAAATGTATCTACAGCAGAGAAATCTACGGCTGTCATCAGTAACTCCTTCTGAATCGATTGCGCAGCAAGATTGCAGTTGCGTTGAGCAGCAGCAGCGTAACAAGCAGCACAATAATGGCTGCAGCAGCAATGCTGCGGAATTGCGAACCAGGTTGTGACGTCCAGTTATAGATCTGGATCGGAATAACGGTGAACTTGTCGAAAACGCTGTCTGGATTGAACACAATAAATGTAGAAGCGCCAATGACGATCAACGGCGCCGTCTCGCCGATCGCGCGCGACATGCTCAGGATCATACCGGTCAGAATGCCGGGCAGCGCATTGGGAAGCACATGGTTCCAGATTGTTTGCCATCGCGTCGCACCCAACCCGTATGACGCCAGACGGATCGACTGCGGCACGGCCCGGATAGCCTCACGTGCATTAATAATCATCAGCGGCAGCACAAGCAACGCCATGGTCAGACCGGCAGAGAGGATCGTGCGTCCGTTCGAGTCGGTCACGCCGAACGCAGCGCCGCTCGTGATCGGTTCCAGCGCGCGAACGAAGACCGCCAGACCAAGAATGCCGTAGATGATCGAAGGCACGCCTGCCAGGTTATTGATATTCGTTTCGATCAACCGGTAATACCAGGTGTCACTGGTGTACTCTTCCAGATAGACGCCGCCGAGAATACCGATTGGAACCGCCAGCAGCATCGTGATAGCAATCACCCACAGTGAACCAAGAACAGCATTCCCGATACCCGCCAGGATGGGAACACTGCTCATCGGGCGGGTGAGAAAATCACGATTGATCCACGCATAAAACTCCAGTTCTGCGCGGGGGAAGCGTTCCCGCACCGTTGCCTCGATACGCTCACGTTCGAGCAGCGATTCGGTAAGTTTGAACGTCGCAACTATTTCGCGCCCGATCACACGTTCTTCGATCAACTGGATCACACTCTCCTTCGATCGCTCGGCAAACGGCTCATCACGATCGAAACGGCGAAACAGTCCGGCGGAAATATTGGCGCGCAGGATTTCGATCAACTCTTCCTTTGATAACTCATCGAGCGGGCGGTCTGACAACTCGTCCGGATCAATTTTGGTCTGCACTGCAATATACCCGAATGCATCGTCAACGACGGTATAGAGCAGGGTCGCAAGCGCCAGCAGACCGATCAGAAGCGATGAAAGAAAGAGCAACCGCCAGACCAGCCCCTGGCGCCGACGCAGGGCGATATTGCGCGGAATATCACTCCCTTCGGGCAGATACCCTGTTGAACGTTCTCGCGGATCCGCAGACGATACGCTCATTCATACACCTCCCGGAAGCGTCGCACGACCCAGCCGCTCAACAGGTTGAGCAGCAATGTCATAAAGAAGAGCACCAGTGCAATGGCGAAGATGCTGGTGTACTGAATACTGGCATAACTGATATCCCCGCCGCTGATCCGCGCAATATGCCCGGTCATCGTCTCAGCAGCCTGCAACGGATTGAAGGTGAAGCGCGGACCGGCGCCGGCCGCCAGCGCAACAATCATCGTCTCACCGACCGCGCGCGACATTGCGACGATCACTGCCGCCAGGATGCCGGACAATGCTGCCGGAACCACGACACGCAACGAGGTTTCGAGCCGTGTTGCGCCAAGACCATACGATCCTTCGCGCAACGAACGCGGGACCGCGCTCAAGGCGTCTTCGCTCATCGAGGCAACCAGCGGCAGGATCATGATCCCCATTGTGAGACCTGCCGAAAGCATGTTGTACACTTCGACGTTTTCTCGACCCAGCAACCCGACCAGGATCACCGGCGTCACGAATGTCAGCGCGAAGTAGCCGTACACAACGGTTGGCACACCCGCCAGGATTTCGAGAATCGGCTTGAGATACCCGCGTGTCGTCGGTGATGCATACTCGCTCAGGTAGATCGCTGCTCCCAATCCCAGGGGCACCGCGACCAGCAGTGCAATGACGCTCGTCAACAGTGTGGAATTGAGCAGCGGCCAGATGCCAAATCTCCCCGTCTCCGGCTGCCATACCGTAGTGCTGAAGAACTCGGCCAGGTCGACTTCTGGAGAACCAAAAAACAGCCAGGCTTCCTGGAAGAGGACAATCACAATGACCGTCGTCGTGAAAATGGAAAGAGCTCCGCAAATGAAGACAACCGTTTCGATGATTGACTCGCCAGGTCGCATTCGTCCACGAAGGTTTGTCGAACGAACAAACGGCGCTGAAACGGGGCTCTCAGCCTTAACGCGCGCTTCCTGTTCCATAGAGATCGAACTCCTTGGCAATGGTCAGGCTGGGCAGATACGTATCCATGATAGCACGCTCTAACCGCTGCACGACAAAAAATTTCTGTAACATATGAGCAATACAGAAGCGAAGTTCTAATGTTTTCTTCGATATCTAAATTGGGCTTCAGGTCTGCTCTTCAATTCAGAATAAAATGCGAGGCGGGGAACGTCCCCCCCCGCCTCACTCGCAACCTCATTTACGGAGCCATTGCGCCCAGCCAGTTCAATCTGGCCACATTGATCGCCTGTTCAGAGGCCGGGAAGTAGCCGACGTCCAGCACCTCTTCGTTGACATACGTCAGGTAGAAGTTGATGAAGGCGGCAACCTGCGGCTTCTCCTTCATAATCTTCGCGTCGGAGTAGATGAACAGCGGGCGCGCCAGCGGATACTCGCCGCTCTCCGCCGTCTGATCATTCGGCTCGACGCCTTCAACCTTCACCGCGTTCAGTCGGTCGCGCTCCGCCACAAAATAGGCGTACCCGAAGTATCCGATCGCGCCGGGGTCGCCCTCTACGCCCTGCACGAGGACGTTGTCATTCTCGCTCAACTGAATGCCGGGCGCGTTCAGGATCGCTTCCTTGCCCTTCTTGTCGAACGCCGGGTCCATCACCACTTCAACAAAGAAGTCGAACGTTCCCGAGTCCGAGCCTGGGCTGAAGAGTTTGATCGGCGTCGCCGGCCACGCCGGGTCGACATCCTGCCAGGTCTTCGCCTGCCCGGAGAAAATCTGCGCCAGTTGCGCCACGGTGAGGTTCTGGGCGAAGGTATTCTCTTTGTTGACCACCACCGCCAATGCGTCGATGCCGACGCGGAACTCAATCGGCTCACGCCCGATGGCGCGGCAGTTGTCCACTTCAGCAGCGCGGATCGGACGGCTGGCATTGGCGATATCGGTTTCGCCCGCCTTGCAGAACCGCTCGAAGCCGGCGCCCGAACCGATCGAGTCGATGGTGATGCTGCCGGCGTACCCCTCGTCCTTGAAGCGCTCGGCCATACGCTGCGTCAGCGGGAAGACCGTCGATGAACCGGCGGTGACGATATTGCCGGTTACCGCCGCCGGGTCAACTTCGGGCATAGTGACACTCATTCCCATTGCCGCGAGCCAGTTGGCTTTAGCCTCATTGATCGCCTGTTCAGAGGCCGGGAAGTAGCCGACATCCAGCACCTCTTCGTTGACATACGTCAGGTAGAAGTTGATGAAGGCGGCAACCTGCGGCTTCTCCTTCATAATCCTGGCGTCGGAATAGATGAACAGCGGGCGCGCCAGCGGATACTCGCCAGTCTCCGCCGTCTGGTCATTCGGCTCGACGCCTTCAACCTTCACCGCGTTCAGTCGGTCGCGCTCCGCCACAAAATAGGCGTACCCGAAGTATCCGATCGCGCCGGGGTCGCCCTCTACGCCCTGCACGAGGACGTTGTCATTCTCGCTCAACTGAATGCCGGGCGCGTTCAGGATCGCTTCCTTGCCCTTCTTGTCGAACGCCGGGTCCATCACCACTTCAACAAAGAAGTCGAACGTTCCCGAGTCCGAGCCTGGGCTGAAGAGTTTGATCGGCGTCGCCGGCCACGCCGGGTCGACATCCTGCCAGGTCTTCGCCTGCCCGGAGAAAATCTGCGCCAGTTGCGCCACGGTGAGGTTCTGGGCGAAGGTATTCTCTTTGTTGACCACCACCGCCAATGCGTCGATGCCGACGCGGAACTCAATCGGCTCACGCCCGATGGCGCGGCAGTTGTCCACTTCAGCAGCGCGGATCGGACGGCTGGCATTGGCGATATCGGTTTCGCCCGCCTTGCAGAACCGCTCGAAGCCGGCGCCCGAACCGATCGAGTCGATGGTGATGCTGCCGGCGTACCCCTCGTCCTTGAAGCGCTCGGCCATACGCTGCGTCAGCGGGAAGACCGTCGATGAACCGGCGGTGACGATATTGCCGGTTACCGCCGCCGGGTCAACTTCGGGCAGACCACCGTAGTTGATCTCCTCCGCAGGCGCTGCTGTTGGAGCTTCAGGCGCCGGCGTTGCCTGGGCAGGCGCCGGTGTTGGCGCTGCAGGCGCTGGCGTCGCTTCGGCAGGCGCAGTTGTTGGCGCTGCAGGCGCTGGTGTCGCTTCGGCAGGCGCAGTTGTTGGCGCTGCTGTCGGTTGTGCTGCCTGCTGCCCGCCACAGGCGGCAATCATCGGCACAAGCAGCACGAGCGCCAGTACCGCCGCGAGAAGACGCACCCTGGATACGTACATAACCTCCTCCTTCGATCATCTGCAGAACTGTACGTGCAACGCATCTGCGTTGCCCCTCGGGATCCTGTCTGTCAGCACAGACGCTGCAGAGTATACAGGAGTGAGGTTAAGAAGGAGGAAACATACTATTAAGCTGCCGTTAAGTGTTTGCTGTTTTGTATACGTATTGATCGCGCATCGAAACTCTGGCTATCAAGCGGGAATGGTATACTTAGGGATGGACATCGGAGAGTCTCACGCCGTGGAGCATTCATGCCCCGTTGCACTATTGGTTGACCTATGAACATCGCACATTTATCTCAACCTCCAATCCGTAGCCTTTCCTCTACGCTCGCCTTCGCACTGATCACGCTGAGCGCCATTGCGCTGCTGGTCAGCAATGTCCTGCAGATCACGTCGAACTGGCAGGTGCATCAGCGCAGTGTTGCGTATCGTCAGCAATCATACGCACACAGCGCGGCAATCGAGGTGCGCTCATTTCTCGAGATGCGCTGGAATATGCTGGAAACGGCCCGCAGGATGTCCAGTCTGGCGACGGCGCCGGTGGAACAGCGCACTGAAACGTTGCAACGACTGCTCCTCCTGGATCCACTCCTCGAACAATTGCTCATTCTCGATGACAGGCGGCTTGTGATCGCGTCCGCCAGCCAGGTACGCCAGAAGACCGTTAATTTTATCGATCCGGCGATGATCGATGACATTATGCGAACCACAGAATTGCGCAATCGCTACATCAGTTCATTGCGCATCGATGCCGCAACCGGTGAACCGGGCATTGTTCTGGCGTTGCCGCTTGTCGATTCGTTCGAGAACTATCACGGCGCGTTCATTGCAACAATCAATGCGCGCCTGTTATGGGAGATTGTCAGGCGCCAGGCGCCCGGTCGCGAGAGCCTGGTCTATATCGTTGATCGTCAGGGGAATCTGCTGGCCTGTTCGGATACGGAGCGCGTGTTGCGTGGCGACAATGCCGCAGGGGTTGCCATCGTCCAGATGTTTGCCGATCAACGTCTCGATTCGCTTCAAACAATCGACTATATCGGGCTTTCCGGGGCTGGCGTCATCGGAAGTTACGAGGCGCTTCAGGAACCGCCGTGGGCGGTGGTGATCGAAACGCCGCACGCGATCGCCTATCGTGATGTGGCGAATGATGTTCGCGTCTCTGTTCTGGTTCTGCTGGGCGCCATCGTTGTATCCGGCGGCGTCGGCGTGTATCTGGCGCGCTGGTTGACCGCGCCATTGACCGCTCTGACGCATACGGCCGAACGGATTGCTGCAGGCGAACGTGATCTTCAGGCAGCAGTGCGCGGACCGCGCGAGATTCACGTTCTGGCGCGTGTCTTCAATACCATGACAGCTCAACTTGAAAAGAGTCTGGAAACGCTGGAACATCGTGTGGCACAACGAACCGCCGATCTCCAGGCGGCGCTTGCCGAGGTTCAGGCGCGTGCACGCGAACAGGCGCGACTGCTTGAAGAAAACGCACAACAGCGCCAGGTCATTCGAGAACTGAGCGTGCCGGTGCTGCCGGTGACCAGCGACATTCTGGTCATGCCCTTGATCGGCGCCATCGACACCGGGCGCCTGTCCGATATTCAAGAACGGGCGTTGCATGCGCTCCAGCGCTCACGTGCGCGATACCTTCTGGTCGATATTACCGGTGTGCCTGTCGTCGATAGTCAGGTGGCGCAGGGGTTGATTGCGATTGCCCACATGACCCGGCTCCTTGGCGCAGATATGGTCGTGATCGGCATTCGACCCGAAGTCGCGCAGACGATTGTTGGGTTGGGGCTGGATCTCTCCGCATTCCGCACCGCAGCCGATCTGCAGACGGTGTTGCGTGACCTCGCTACACGCAGCGATACGCTGGTTGCGCGAAACAACAGCGGGAACGGACGCCAGCATTGATCAACTGTTGTTACCATTTGTTTACTTCATCGCCTTTTCATGCTATACTGATATAGCCCTACCTGTTCATGCGTATCCGCGCCATGCTTGCGTCGCTGACGTCGAACCCGCGCCGGTTCTTGCTGCGCCATTGAGAGGAGGAGTCTATGCCAAAGCGCCCTCAGACGCCGGATTTTAACCAGATGGCGCGCAATGCCGGATATCGTGCCGCTGGCATCGAGCAGCTCCGAAGCAATCGCTGGTTGCTGACGCTGAGCGATAACGATGGACGCATCGTGCTGGTTCTCGTCCAGGCGCGCTCGTTGATCGGCGCGGCTGATGTGCAGGATCTGTCGGAACTGGTTCGTCTGCGCAATCCTGCAGCCGGCATTCTCCTGGCGCTCGATGGCGTCTTCAGCGCTGCTGCGCAACGCACCTGCGCCGAACTGCGCGACCGGCGCCTCCAGCTGTGCACCTCGCTGCCACCCGCCGCAGTTTCGGTTGCGGACGAACCGGCACGCGGCGTGTTGGAACCGCAACGCTCTTAGTGTGACAGAATCTGGGAGAGGAAGAGTTTCGTGCGCGCTTCGCGCGGATCGCCGAAAATCTGCTCGGGTGTTCCGCTCTCGACAATCTGCCCCTGATCGAAGAAGTGCATCGTGTCGGCGACGGCACGTGCAAACCCCATTTCGTGGGTGACAACGATCATCGTCATGCCGCTCTCTGCCAGCTCGACCATCACATCGAGCACTTCCTTGATCATCTCCGGGTCGAGCGCTGAAGTTGGCTCGTCGAACAGCATGATTTTCGGCTGCATTGCCAGTGCGCGCGCAATCGCAACGCGCTGCTGCTGTCCGCCGCTCAACTGGCCAGGGTATTTGCGCGCCTGTTCGGGAATGCCAACCCGCTTCAACAGTTGCATGGCGATCTCTTCAGCCTGTGCTTTTGTCCAGCCGCGCACCCAGATCGGCGCCAGCGTAATGTTGTCGATGACGGTGAGATGCGGAAAGAGGTTGAATTGCTGGAAGACCATGCCGGTCTCCATCCGAACACGTTCGATGTTGCGCACATCGTGGGTCAGTTCGATGCCATCCACAATGATCTGCCCGCGTTGATGCTCCTCCAGCCGGTTGATCGTGCGAATAAAGGTCGATTTGCCGGAGCCGGAAGGACCGAAGACGACCACAACCTCGCCGCGGCGAACGTCCATATCGATGCCGCGCAGGGCATGGTAGTTGCCAAACCATTTGTGGACATCACGGCAGATGATGATTGGATCGGCGGTTGATTGGGAATTGGCGCTCATACGTCTCGTTTGTCACCTTCCAATATGGAGTTTCGCTTCCAATCGCTGACTGAACGCCGACATCAGGTAGCAGAAGACGCCGTAGACCAGCGCGATAAAGGTGTACACTTCCGCCTGCAATCCCAGAAAGTCGGGTTGTGCGAGCACCGTTCTTGCAATGCCCATCAGGTCGAGCAGACCAACGATCACGACCAGCGAGGTGTCTTTGAAGAGCGCAATGAACTGCCCGACCAGGATCGGGATCACTGCTCGCAGCGCCTGCGGCAGGATGATCAACAGCGTCATCTTCCAGGAACTCAACCCCAGCGCGTATGATGCTTCGTACTGACCGCGTGGAATGGACTGCAACCCGCCGCGCACGTTTTCGGCGAGGTAGGCGGCGCTGAAGATGACCACTCCTGCCATTGCCCGCACCACCCGGTCGATGGTGACCCCCGGCAGAAAGAGCGGCAGCATCAACTGGGCCATGAACAACACGCTGATGAATGGCACGCCGCGAATAAGTTCGATGTACCCCACACAGAGCCAGCTGATCACCGGCAATTTCGACTGCCGTCCCAGCGCCAGCAGGACGCCGATCGGAAATGAGAAAACGATGCCGACGACGGTCAGCAGCAGGGTCAACAGCAACCCGCCCCACAAATTGGTCGGAACTGGCGGGAGAGGACTATCACCGTCGCCAATTCCGCTGACCAGGATGAACAGGATTGGAAAGTAGAGAATCCAGCCCGCGATGCTGGCGCGCTGCAGTGTGACGCTCCAGCGCCAGCTCAGCGCATACCCGATGACGCCAGCGATGCCGGTTGCAAGCAATGCAACCCGCGATGCGTCGTCGGAGGTGACGATTGCCAGGAGGAACGGAAGGGCGCCGAATGCAACCGCACCGCCGCGCTGCATTCTTCCCCATATGCCCCACGACATCCCGATCAGAAATGCCAGCAAAACCACGCATGCCCAGATGCGCCACAGTTCGGTCACCGGATATTGCCCGACCATGAACAGGCGCATGTTGACGGTAATGACATTCCAGCGCGCCTGGGTCAACGCCCATTCCAGCACATTGCGCACGATCAGCCCGGCCAGAGCCAGCATGATGATCGTGAGCAACGTATTGTACCAGGTGCTGAACAGGTTCTTGTGCAACCAGCGGACAACACTGTAGCGTTCGGTTGGCGGCGGCAATACGTCGGCAGATTTTGAGACAGTTGGCGTGTTCGCGCTCATCGTCAACGCTCCACCAGGCGCACGCGGCGGTTGTACCAGTTCATTGCCAGCGACGTGACCAGGCTCAGGATAAGGTACACCCCCATCACAACGGCGATCATCTCGACGGCACGGCCAGTCTGGTTGATAATCGTGCCGGACACGGAGAACAGATCAGGATAGCCGATAGCAACTGCCAGGGTCGAGTTCTTGGTCAGGTTCAGATACTGGTTGGTGATCGGCGGAATGATCAGACGCAGCGCCTGCGGAAAGACGACCAGTCGCAGGATGCGTGATGGTGTGAGCCCCAGGGCGCGCGCTGCTTCAACCTGCCCTTTCGGAACTGCCTGAATGCCGGCGCGCACCACCTCGCCGATGAAACCCGCCGTGTAGATCACGAGCCCGATCAGCAACGCCATGAACTCCGGCGAAAGAACCTGTCCGCCTTCGAAGTTGAAGCCGGCGATTTCAGGGTATGAGAGTGTCAACGGCGGCTGCGGCATCGCGACCCATCCCAGCAGCGCGATAAGCGCAACGGTGAGCAACGGGGGCCAGAACAATGGGCGCGGGCGTCCGCTCCGTTCCTGCCACCAGCGCATGGCGACCCCGACCAGCAGCCCGGCGATCAGGGCGCCGATCAGAACCGAAATGTAGAGCGACCACGTATCGGTCGGTTCCCCCCATGGCACGGCCACACCGCGATTACTCAGGTAGATCGGACCCAGACTCACCGCCTGTCGCGCGCGGGGCAGTTTCAGAAAGAAGGCGGTATAGATAAAGACGAGCAGCACCAGGAGGGGGACATTGCGCATCACCTCAACGAACACCCATGCCATCCGGTTGACGAGCCAGTTGCTCGAAAGGCGCGCCACTCCCACCGCAATACCAAGCAATGTCGCCAGCACAATCCCCAGAAGACTGACCAGGATCGTGTTGAGCAACCCGACCAGCAACGCGCGTGCAAAGGTGTCACTGCTGGTGTAGCGAATGAGGGTGTCGCTGATATCAAAGCCAGCGCCGCTGGCAAGAAAATCAAACCCCAACACCAGCCCCTGCTGCTGGAGTGATGCCACCATGTTGCGCAGCGCCGCAGCGCCCGCCCAGACCACCAGCGCGAGAAAGAGGACCTGCACGGCGATCTGGATGACACGTTCATCACGCCAGAAGGCGCGACTTAATCGCAGCGGCGATGTTGAGCGTGGAGGAGCTTCCATAACCGGGAATCTTCCGAATGAAGGAGACCCCGCAGGCATTGCAGACCCGCGAGGTCTCAATCTCACCCTGCCTTACCGGAACGGTGGCGCGTAGAGCAGCCCGCCCTGCGTGTAGAGATTGTTGATGCCACGTGGAATGGCCGTCTTGGTGTTCGGACCGAGGTTGCGGTCGTAGATCTCACCGTAATTGCCAACCGACTTGATAATATTGGCGGCCCAGTCCTTGCTCAGCCCCAGTTTGGCGCCGAGATCCACATTCGGGTCAGCGCCGAGCAGGCGGCGTACTTCGGGACGGGTGTCGCTCTCCTTCGCCTGATCGACATTCTGCGACGTAATGCCAAACTCCTCGGCGGCAAAGGTGACAAACACTGTCCACTGCACGATATCGAACCACTGATCATCGCCCTGGCGTACCATAGGACCCAGGGGTTCCTTCGAGAGTGTTACGTCGAGAATGACGTGATCGTCAGGGTTGGGCAACACCGAGCGGCGCGATACCAGACCGGATTTGTCGGTTGTGACAGCATCACACCGTTCTTCGGAGTAGGCGGCGAAGGTGCTGTTGGCGTCCTCGAATGTGGCGGGAGTGTACTGCAGATTCCGCGCAGCCATCTGATCCGCCAGGTTCAGCTCCGTTGTCGTTCCCTTCTGCACACAGATCGTTGCGCCATTCAGGTCTTCGAGCCGGGTAATGTTTGCTGCTTTCGGCGCCATGATTCCCTGCCCGTCATAGAACGTGGTGGCGACGAAGTTGGCGCCGTTATCCGTATCGCGGGTGAGCGTCCAGGTTGTGTTGCGGATGAGCACATCGATTTCGCCGCTCTGCAATGCGGGGAAGCGCTGCTCTGCAGTCAACGGACGATACTCGATCTTGCTCACATCGTTGAAGATTGCAGCTGCCAGCGCCTTACAAAAGTCGATATCGAAGCCGCTGAACGCACCCGCAGGATCAACGAACCCAAAGCCGGGAACCTGACTGTTGACGCCGCAGATCAACCGTCCGCGCGCCTGGATCGCCCTGAGCGTCTCGCCGAAGCCGGCGGGAGCGGCGGGCGCAGGAGCGGGAGTTGCCTCCGGTTGCGCGGGTGCAGCGCCGCCGGCCGGGGTCACTTCGACGACGCGGGTCACTTCGACAATGCGGGTCACTTCGACCGGTTGCCCTGGTTGCGCTGCCTGTTGCCCACACGCAGCAAGCAGCAGTGGAATGGCGATCAGCCATCCAAACACGCGTTTCATGGCTTACGTCCTTTCTTATGGAGAGTCTGTCTGAAAGATATATGATTATATACCAGTTTTTTATCAATCTGTAAATATCGGATGTTGGGAATCACCATAGGTATGATGGTCGTTCAGGCATTAAGAGCCTATCCGAAAAACCGCATCCTGAGTAGCGCGCAGCGCGTATCGAAGGGGCGGTTTTTCGACACCCTGTGTTATTCGGATAGGCTCTAAGCATGTGCTTGATACCGCCGGGGCATAGCAGGCCACGCCCGCGCGCTTCAATGGAGAGCCTGGTTGGGTCACGGCGGCGCCGCGCCCCGACGGGCAACGCCTGCTGATGCGGGTGTAGACTGATCGACGTCAACGAGCAATCAAGGGTATAGTGTTCTTGCGTCGGCGGGTCAACGTCTCATCGCGCCTGCAGAAGCCATCCCGCCGCCGATCCTTGATCTCGAGGTCTTACCCCGAACCCTCGAATCCTGAACAGTTGCCATTCACTGTAAGACGGTCATGCGCATGGTGCACAACGCCGCGATGAAAACAGATCGGGGGATGCGGGCGAGACACCCATGCACCGGGCGGTTATGGTCACCTCAGTGCTTCTTCCGGGTGCGCGGGCAATTTGCCCTCGAATACCGCAAGGGCCTCCTGCTCTCGCTTTCAGACCTGCGTTTTCAGGTGTGAACATTTGCGATTCACTCGACTGTTGACAGGTCGCCAGCGGGCAGGTACAATCGCAGAGGCAGGTCGTCTTGCCATATGCTGTTCTTCTGGCTCTCAACGCACGGCGTGCGCGTCGAGCAGCAGGAAAGCACCATTCAGTGCGTTTCTAAGCGGTCACGATGCCGGCAAAAAACACACAGCGAACCTCTGCACCACGTGGCGCCATTGGGCGACTGCGCGGTTCTGCCGGCGCTGCAGAACAGGCGCTCCGTGGACGTACCGAGCGTGTGAAGCGCCTGACGCCTCCGCCGCCCCCCCTCTCGACCACCCTCGAACGTGCTCTGACCATTGGCGGGCTGCCATTGATTCTGGTACGCCTCTTCTGGTACAATTTGCGCGAGGTGCGGTTCTGGTGGCCCGTGGTGCTGCCACTGCTGGTCTGGACTGCGTGGCGCACCTACCATAATGAGCGGCTCAAGAACCGGAAAAACGATAGAGCTGCGCAGAATCGCGCTTGACAACCCTGCTCGTGAATGTAAGAATACTGAGATATACAGGAATACACGCGCTGGAGACCATGTCGGCGCTCAATCGCACCTTCCTGAAGGTTACCGGAGCCAGTATATCTGGCGCAATGCGCAGCGATAGACTGTATGGGCGCTTCTGCACAGTCGGATATTCAAGCCGGATTGAAAGCCAGCGTTCAAGAGATCGCGCTCAATCTCTGCGTTGCTGCAGGCGCCAGAGCATGCTACCTCACCCTGCGCGAGCGACCAGCCGCGCCGCCTCGTTTCATCGGCGGGGCCAGTGTGCAGGGAGACCCTCTCACCTGGGAAGAGACGGGCGTGGCGCATCTCGTGCACCGATTCGTGCATCCTAAGGAAGCGACCACCTTCATCGACCAATCGCTGCGCGCAATGATGTTGCCTCTTCCAATGGGCGGACGTTATCTCGGAACAGCCATCCTCCTGTTCGATCATGACCCGCCGCCGGTAACGGATACCGTGGTCGCGGCAGCACGACTGTCGGGGCTGGCGCTGGACGCGGTCTGGCAGCTTACTGCACTGCAGGATCAGGCAGAGCAGATTGCCGAACGCACTCGATTGCGCGAAATTCAGTTGAGCCGCAACCTCATTCGTGGAGTGATCGACAGTGTACCGATGGGGCTGGTGCTGGTTGATCCCATGGGATATGTCCTGGCGGCAAACCGCGCCCTTGCCGGACGTTTTGGTCTCTCGCCGGCAATGCTGGTTGGGCGTTTCTACGGTGATGTGCTCGGTGAATGGGACGAGTCGGCGGCGGCGCGCACACTGGCTACTCGTCAGCAGCAGCGATTGCGGCGTACTCTCCAGCGATCCGGCGGGAGTGAGGCGCTGATCGAAATCGCCAGTATTCCGCTGTTCGACGCATCCGGCGCTGTGCATCAGGCAGTCGAGGTGTGGGAAGACATTACCGAGCGAGTCGCACTCCAGACCCAGCTTGTGCGCGCCGAGAAACTCGCTGCAATCGGGCATCTGGCAGCCAGTATCGCTCACGAGGTTGGCAATCCGCTTCAGGCGATCCAGGGGTTTCTGGCGCTCTTTCTCGAACAATGCCCGCCCGAAACGCCCAATCAACACTTCCTTCAACTCGCGGAAGAAGAGATTGAGCGCATTGTCCGCGTGCTGGAGAGGTTGCGCGATCTCTATCGCCCGCGCGCCGATGTCTTCGCTCAGGTCAATGTCAATGAATTGATCGAAAGCGTCCTGCTGCTCACCGGGAAACAACTCGAGCGTTCGCGCATTCGCGTTCTGCGCGAACTCGATCCTCACCTGCCTGTCATCCAGGGTGTTGCCGATCAACTCAGGCAGGTGCTGCTCAACCTCGTGCTGAATGCGGCTGAGGCGATGCCGCATGGCGGAACGCTGCAGGTGCAAACGTATCGCTACCACCCTGTGGAAGGGCATGACACGGTTGCGATTGCAATCACCGATACCGGGGTCGGTATTCCGCCGGATCAGTTAAGGCGGATCTTCGATGGATTACATACCACAAAAGAACGTGGCATGGGATTAGGGTTGTATACCAGTAAAGCCATCATTGAACGTCACCTTGGTCGCATTAGCGCACAGAGTGTTCCAGGTGAGGGTACGACCTTTGAAATCATCCTGCCGATCCGGCACGAGGAGATCCGTCATGAGACAACCGGCGAAAATCCTGGTCGTTGATGATGAACGCACCGTGCGGATTATGCTCGAAACCGCGCTTCGCGCACATGGGTATCGAGTCGAAACAGCAGCCAGCGGGTCGGATGCTCGTATGCGTATTTCTGGCGACGAATTCGATCTGCTCCTGCTCGATCTTCAGCTTGGCGACATGGATGGGATTGACATACTGCGCGATGTGAAGGAGCGGTTTCCCGCAACGGAGGTCATCCTTCTGACAGCGCATGGGTCAATTAACAGTGCAATTGCGGCGTTGCGCCACGGTGCATTCGACTACTTGCTCAAACCTGCGCAAATCACTGAAATCCGTGAACGTGTCGAGCGCGCGTTGAATCATCGCCGTCTCAATCTGCAACGCACGGAATTGCTGCAGCGTATCAGCGAGAGCGCTCGCGCGCTGGGCATGATCGAGAGTGGCAGTAGCGCTGCCTTAGCACCGTCCGCATCAGGCGATCATCTGACCGTGGGTCCGCTGGTTCTTGATCTGCGGCGTCACGCCGCCTACCTCGGCGAGCATACGCTGACGCTGACGCGCACGGAATTTGCGCTGCTGACGGCGCTGGCACAGAATCCTGACACCGCGCTCAGTTACACAATGCTCTCTGAAGCAGTGTATGGGCGGGCTCAACCGGAAGATGAAGCACGTTCGTTGCTTCGCCCGCACATTGCGCGGCTGCGCCAGAAACTCGATGCAACGAAAACATCAGGCATCGCGCTGATCAGCATCCGCAGCATGGGGTACATGCTGCAAACCGAAAATCCACCTGTACCCTGATCGGCGGCTGCATGGGGGAGGAAGGTGCGCAGCGCTAATACCCGGCGTGGACTCAAGGAGGTGACGATGATAGCTGCTCCGCGCTTTCCGAGCCGCGTGTCCATCCGCGAAGTTGGCCCGCGTGATGGTTTGCAGAACGAAGATGTCATCCTGAGCACGGCTCAGAAAGTACACCTCATTGAACGCCTCGCCGATGCCGGTCTGACCTTCATTGAAGCTGGCGCCTTTGTGCGCCCCGCCAGTGTGCCGCAAATGGCTGATACCGCTGAGGTCTTTGCGGCGCTCTCGCGTCGCCCTGGGGTCGTGTACAGCGCGATCGTCCCCAATGTGACTGGCGCAAAACGCGCTATCGCCGCGCGCGTCGACGCCATTCAGGTCTTCCTCAGCGCCAGCGAGAGCCATAACCGCAGCAATGTCAATATGTCGATCGGGCAATCGCTGGCGCAGGCAGCCGATATTGCCGCTCTGAGCCGTGCAGCAGGCGTGCAGTTCGAGGCGGTTGTGTCAGTTGCCTTCGGATGTCCGTTCGAGGGAGATGTGCCGCTCGAACGGGTGATAGACCTGACAGCGCGCCTGTTCGATCTCGGCGCCGAACAGGTCACATTTGGCGATACGACCGGTATGGGGCATCCGGGTCTGGTGCACGACCTGACACAGGCGTTCTACGCGCACTTTCCTCAAGAACGCCTGCGTCTGCACCTGCACAGTGCGCGCGGCGCCGGGCTGGCGAATGTCTTGATGGCGCTGCACCTCGGCGTTGATTGTTTCGATGCCAGCGTCGGCGGGATTGGCGGGTGCCCGTTCGCGCCTGGCGCCCCTGGCAATATCTGCACTGAAGATCTGGTGCATATGCTTCACGAGATGGGAATATCGACCGGGATCAATCTCCCGGCGCTCCTCGATGTCGCGCGTATGCTCGAAGGCATGCTCGGACGTACGCTGCCGGGACAGACAATCAAGGCCGGTCTCTGCAAACATTTACCCTCCGATGGCGGTCCGCGCAGCCGGTAATTGTCACTCCGTTGCACGAGATGCCCTTCGCTTCGCCTGGCATACGCTGCACCGCAAATATCAGCCTGGATGTTGAAGGGATGCAGGGCGCGCTCTGAGTGTTCCAAAGGGTGCACCGATGCAGTCCCTCCAGAACTCTGGCAGTTGGATATCAGCTCCAGAGTATGGCCTTCGCCACTGGCGCATACCGAAAAAATAATTTTGAACGTTCATAATCTGAAGGTGTGCAGAGGCGCAGCCGGTCAGACTGGTCTGGAAGACCAGGTGGGTGGTTTCTGCGAGCATCCCTGCGGCGTTATGGTCTTTCAGAAATAAATCTGGTCTACGCCTGACGCTGAGGGGATCAAGCTCACAGCTGGCTGGACAAAGCCCGCCGGTGCGCATAGCCGATAGCCGATAGCGGATAGCCGATAGCGGATAGTAGTGCGTATCCGCAGCTTGCAGCTCTGACGGCGGGCGCAGTCCGAATCGAGTCCGTCGGTCCGATGGTCGTTCCGTGGTGAGTCCGGGATGCGCCTGATGCCGTCGAGCTGATGAACGTTCACCATGCAGTTCGGTCTGGACGCCAGCGGCGAACGTCGCGTCCCGAAGAGGAACACAGCATCGGCGCAGACCGACGCCCGACGCGCTGGCACTCTCAGGTGCGGTTTGAAGCGCAAGCCAGGATAGACCGGATGGATTGGTTAATCTTCATTAGCCTGTCCGCTGTACCGCCTGAAGGCGGCAGTACGTGGTGGTACGACAGGCTTCAGCCTGTCTTGCACCGCCTGACGGCGGTGGTACGTGGCAGTACGATAGGCTTTAGCCTGTCGGCTATACCGCCTGACGGCGGTGGGACGGGTACGATAGGCGTCAGCCTGTCACGTGACCGCCTGACGGCGGCGGTACGGCTTTAGCCTGTCACGTGACCGCCTGAAGGCGGCGGTAGGGGGACGATAGGCTTCAGCCTGTTCTCCACCGCCTGACGGCGGCGGTACGTGGCAGTACGATAGGCTTTAGCCTGTCCGCCATACCGCCTGACGGCGGTGGGACGGGTACGATAGGCTTTAGCCTGTCGGCTATACCGCCTGACGGCGGTGGGACGGGTACGATAGGCTTTAGCCTGTCGGCTATACCGCCTGACGGCGGTGGGACGGGTACGATAGGCGTCAGCCTGTCACGTGACCGCCTGACGGCGGCGGTACGGCTTTAGCCTCAATACTGTTTAGATATTCAATTCCTTGTTATAATTTTTGCCATATTTCCGACGGAGTATGGCACATGGCGAGAAGCAAGGCGATACTGAC
>FWPU01006889.1_pt1 | contig 21848 bp, 18 predicted proteins | sample 2228361 | NCBI WGS metagenome assembly FWPU01 (sample SAMEA103939777, study PRJEB20133) | metagenome
TCCAGTTGGGTGACGGTTCCTGTTAAATTTCAGTTGAGAAGTAGTGGATGATATGTATTTTATCAGTAAAACCAAGATTTGACCGACAAACATTTCAGAATACAGAAATAAACTCTGTGAATTATTTAGTTTGTCATCCTGAGCAGAATGCGAAGGATCTATATTCTCTTTAGATTCTTCACCAAAGCCTGCCCTGAGGAACTCGAAGTGGTTCGGGATGACAATCCTAGAACTTACTTAAAATATGTAACTCGTGCTTATAAGGTACTGTCCGATAGTGCCGATAATATATGAGGACCCATACTTGTCCAAAATAAGAGATTACTTCGTCGCCAAAACAAAGCGGCTGGCAATGACAGCAATTATCCCTTCGCTCATTGTGGGGGGAAGCCCGCCCTGGTTTTGTCGAAGTGTCAATAGTTCGATGGAGTTTATGCTGAGCTTGCCGAAGCGCTCACCATGATGGTTCGACTCCGCTCACCATGAAATACAAGGGATATTCACAGTAAGATCTCTTCACCCTGGAGCGGAGACGAAGGGTGAGTCTTTCGACCTTGCTCAGGATAAACTACGACGAAGGGTGACCGGACCCGAGGGGATAAATTCCACCACCGAAGCAATCCCATTCCTGAAAGCTCATGTTATTAAGACTTTCATAGGTTATTTGAACGGATATGATTTGGACAGCATCTACACGACAAAGATAAAAAGAAGGCAACCTGATTCGAGAAAGGCCTTTTTATCCGCCTAAAAGCCTTGTTCACAACGATGGATTTCTTGATTTCTGATTATTCTGGACAGGAGTGATACCCTTCAGAATTTGATACTAACTAGTGGATTATAGAGATTTTGGGCAAGAGAATCAACAACCGAATAAGTATGTATCTTTATAGGAGTTGGGAGTTAAAATATTAGAGCTGAATAAGTTTATTGGGATGTCCTGTTTACAACAACCTTCACAGTTCCCATCATCGAGTTATGCCGTTTGCAGAAGTATGGATACTCTCCTGTTTCGTCAAAAGTGAATGAGTAGCTTTGTCCCTTCGTGAAAAAGCCGGAATCAAAAGCATCCCCCGGTTTATCCGGCGTGCCGTTTGTAACGCTGTGCTCTATTGCATCTCCATTTGTCCAAACCACCGTAGTGCCAACTTGGACTTCCAGCGCCTTTGGTTTATAGGTAAAAAGTTTTATGTCCACATTGGTAGTATTAGATTGTTTGATATCTCCGGCAAAGGCTGAAAGGTTAGTTAGATTGTTTGTGAGTATTACAGCCACGAGTAAAACTACCATAAGACTCTTCATTCTTTTGCCCTCACACAGGAAGTAACAGGCTTTAAAGATTTGCCTGTTACTTCCTGGAGCGAATTTTTAGGCAACAATTTACTTCATAGCAAAGTTATTTGGGAACTGTTTGACTATGGTCTCGGCTAGCGGGTCGGCGATCATCTGCATGTGGCTGGCTGCCGTCCTTAGGTCAGAATAGGCTTTGGCTTGATCTCCTCCGGCTTGAGCGTCGATCACCGTTTTGAGAGTTAGAACGTGTGTTTTTACCAGGTCAGCCACTACATCTGTGGGAAGGGCGGGGCTTGCAGAGTTTAAGAATGCACCAAAATCCTGGGTGTACTGTACCAAATCGGCAACCGCCTTGTCCTGCTTTGCCTGGTCTTTCGTTGCTACACCGGTAGTGTAATCGACGACAAAGCCGATGTGTTTACGCCAAAGCGGAAGAAACGCTTCACCGGCCTCTGCCCCATAAACTGAACCAATCGCCTTGGCTACATCCACGGAATTGGCGTCAAGGGCTGTCGCTGCCGCCTCAAATTCGGCTTGCCTACCGCCTAATGCCGCTCCGGTGGCTGATGCGGCTAAGAAAACGTGCTCACGGAGGAGCAGATTCAAATTAGAGCGGAGCGTTGCTGCGGAAGAGTCGGTCGAACCTGGAAACTTGTCCGGGAACTGTTTGGCGATGGCCCCGGCATGGGCATCAGCAATCATGGGCATGTGGGCCGCCGCTATACGAAGAGAAGTGTATGCCTTCCCATAATCGCCGGCAGCCTGTGCGTCAATGACCTCCTTCAGGGTTAGGATGTGTCCCTTGACCAACTCAGCCACGGCATCCACCGGGAGCGAAGGACTGGCCGAGTTTATAAAAGCGGCAAAATCCTGGCTGTATTGTATGAGGTTGGCAACAGCTTGATCCTGTTTGGCTTTGTCATTGGTGGCCACCCCGGTGGTATAGTCGACAACAAACCCTATGTGCTTTCTCCATAGCGGTAGAAATGCCTCACCGGCCTCAGGTCCGTATACCGAGCCGTTCGCATTGGCCAGGTCAACCGAGTTGCCGTCAAGGGCTGCCGCTGCCCCCTCAAAATCTGCCTGGCGCCCGCCGAGCGCTGCACCGGTAGTATCGGCGGCCAGGAATACATGCTCCTGGAGTAGCCCATTAAGTTTGGTGCGGAGTGCTGCCGCAGGGGTGGCGGAAGTAGCTTCCACCGATTCTTTGGTCATCTCCTTATTGGTAGTGGATGCGCACCCGATCAACGTCCCGACCATCAGCGTCAAGGTTATCGAGACCGCTTTAAGCTTTGTTGAGAGAATGTACATGTCATCTCCTCCTATAATTGAATTTCTTTTCCTATATATACGGTTATATAGTTGTGTTTGGATTAATTGATGGGGCAGCAATTAAATTGGAAAGGGAAATAATTCCAGGCAGTTGTATCTCAAATATCGGATTTGTAGTATATTTCTATCTGCCGGTTGACCAAATTACTTTTTGAATCACGGAATTAATTTAAGTAGGCAGGGGCTAAACCGAATTGACCTTCGTAGAGATGTTCTTTTCAAATAGAGTGCTCATATCGCTATTCATAATAGTTTTCGTATCGCTCATACTGCTTTTTTTCCCGCTGGTGGGAACCCTGGGGTTCGAATTCTCCGTAGTGATTGCTTTCATTACCGCTTTTATTTCGGTTTTTATTTCCGCCGAATATATAAACCTAGACCTTAGCAAAAGATTCGCTAAGGAGAGAAGGTTCTCAGACCTGGCGTCCTCTATATTCATAATTAATTTCACACTGATTGCCCTCCCTTTTTGTATCGCGTTCATAAGCTCTATAGTCAGGAAAGACTGTTATATAAAGGAGGGAATAATCTTCTATGTCTTGATACCGGTTGTTACCGTTTTCTTTTCCACCTCGTTGGGTCTTTTGCTGGGAACAGTATTCCCCAGAAGGGGATTTTTTCTGGGGGCAATTATACTGATTGGCACGATTTGCTACTCACTCTGGCAACTGTACGTTAATCCGCCCATTTTTTTCTATAATGCGGTAGTCGGTTTTTTCCCGGGTCCGCTCTACGACCAGGCAATACCGATAACCTCTACACTGGTGATATACCGGTTAAGCGTTGTTTGCTGGGGCATACTTTTCTTGCTGTTGTTGAAACTCATACGCGGTTTAAGGTTCGGTGCGGTGAGGTGGGGAAGCATCCTGGGCCTTTTATTTATGGTTTTGCTCCTGGCCGTTTTTCATGTAAAAAGGGAGGAACTGGGAGTGAGCTACACCAGGGATTACATAACCCGGAACTTCCTGAAGGGTTCTCTTGAAACCGAGCATTTTGTGATTTATTACGTCCCCGGCACGCCGGAAGCCAAGCAAATAGACCTGATTGCCGGCGACCATGAATGGCGCTATAACCAACTCAAGCATTTTCTTGATATCAAATCAGAGGAGAAGATTCGGTCCTACATCTACCCGAATGAGCAGATGAGGAAAAGACTAATCGGAGCAGGGGAAACAACCATTGCCAACCCGATTCACAGGGAAATACACCTGGTATACGATTCATTCCCAAACCCGGTGCTTAAACACGAGCTCACCCACGTCATGTCGTCCGAGTTTGGCATGAGGGTATTAAAAATAAGTCCCAAGGTCGGTCTTTTGGAAGGACTGGCCGTTGCCGCCGATTGGGGTGTTGCTAACGGGCTTACTCCTCATCAATGGTCGGAGTCGATGTTTAAGGCGGACACAGCTCCGGATGTTAACGGTATGGTGGGGTTTGGTTTCTGGTATGCCCCGCCCAAGAAAAGCTACACCCTGATGGGCTCGTTTTGCCGCTACCTGATCGATACCTATGGGATTGAAAAATTTAAGACCGTTTATAGAACCGGAGATTTTTCGGTTTACGGAAAGAACCTTGATGGACTGATCTCCGACTGGAAGGCGTTTCTCAGCACCGTTCCCATTCCGGAGAATGCACCCATTTTGGCCGAGTACAGGTTCAGCGAGCCCAGTATTTTCAAGGCCACTTGCCCCAGAAAGGTTGCCGCTTTGAAAGAGGACGGCCTCAAGGCGCTAAACGGGGGCAATTTGTACGAGGCTAAGAATTACTTCATCCAGGCCTTGAATTATAGCGGTAAGGACCCTGTGCTTATAGACAGCCTGGCCTATGTTTATTACTATGACCAGGACTATGATAAGCTTCTTGATGTAGTCGAAGGAGCTGACTCCGTTCCAGCAGTGGATAAGAATATCCTGGAGAACCTCCGCGGAAACGTATTGTGGCAGTCAAATAAAACGGGACAAGCGGAGTCTATCTTTCGTTCACTCCTAGAAAAAACACTACCCGACGATATAAAAAGGGAGCTGGAGATAAAGCTTAGCTCCATATCGGCTGGAGGGGAAATTGAGGAGAAGATGCGTAGGTACTTCGGCACCAGGGACAGGCTTACGCAAGCAGTCACGCTTCAGGAAATCATAAAAGATTTTCCCTCTTACGCTCCTGCCTATTACCTTCTCGGAAGAATATTCTATGCCAATAGAAACTATCAGATGGCGGTACCCTTCCTTGCCGAGGCCGATCTTCTTCTCCTTCCATCAACTAACCTGCAACAGGAGAACTCCCGTATTTTCGGTGTATCGCTTTTTGCTGTAGGCGATTACGCGGGTGCGATGTCCCGATTTTATCGTATAGTGGAGACAAACCAGAACGGCGCTTTAAAGGATTTTGCCCTTGATTTTATGGAAAGATGTCGATGGGCAGAGGGCCTCAAATAAAAACAACTCTCCTTCTGCGCTATGTTTTCATACTGATACATCGCCAGTGTATCTCAAACTTGTCCAAGATAAGGGTTTGGTTTGGTCTATACACTAAATAACCTTGCCCAGGACGAACGGGGTTTTTACTTCTTATTACCAGCGGATGCTAATCCGCTCATACTGAGTTTAATCGAAGTATGAATTTAAGACTTAGGGACATTGCCCTTCTACAAGGCACGGGACGGGCTCCGGCAAGCTCAGGGTAGGCTGGACTCAGGGCGAACGGTATTACCTGAGATTTAGCGGATAAACATTCGTTCATTCCTTCATGGAATTTATATTGAGTTTATCGAACGTGCTCAGAACAGGTTCTGAGCAGTGTCGAAGGATGTTGAAGTAATCCCTTTGTCCGATATAATCTAATGGAATGAACAAATATAAGGTCGTCATTTTTGTTTCGTTATTCATTGTGATAGCAGACCAGATAACCAAGTGGGCGATAAGAGCGAATCTGTCCCTCCTCGAGAGGGTACCGGTGCTGCCATTCCTGGATATAACCCATATCCGGAACAAAGGGGCGGCTTTCGGAATTTTTAATGACCTGCCCGAGGATGTGAGGATGCCACTTTTTGTCCTGGTGCTGGTTCTTGCAGTCATAGTGATTTTTGTTTTCCTTAACAAAACCGATCCTAGAGATAGGATTTTGATTTACTCTCTATCTCTTATCCTGGGCGGGGCTATTGGGAATTCCATCGATAGATTCAGGCTGGGATACGTCACCGACTTCATAGATTTTCATTGGTTTGGTGACCCCCGGTATCACTGGCCCCCTTTTAATGTCGCTGATTCGGCAATCACCATAGGCGTAATCTTAATCCTATTCGATGCTTTCTTCCTGAAGAGAGGCAGGTAATTATGTTCACCGGTATAATTGAGGACGTGGGTAGGGTCAGAGATATAAAGAGCCGCGCTAAAGAGGTTCTTTTTACCATCGAGGTAAAAAATATTGACGCGAAGGAAATAAAGCTCGGAGAGAGCATCGCTGTAAACGGCACTTGTCTGACCGTGACTTCCGTCCGGAAAAACACTTTCACCGTCGAAGCTTCGCAAGAGACCCTGGCCAGGACTAACCTTTCCAAGCTAAATGTCGGGAGCCCGGTAAACCTGGAACGCTCACTTAAGTTAGGGGATAGACTGGGCGGGCATATCGTAAACGGGCATATAGATGGGGTAGGAAAGATAGAATCCACGGCCAGGAGGGGAAAATCAATCGAGGTATGGTTTTCTATCCCTGAAGGGCTTTCTAGATACGTAGTGGAGAAAGGCTCGGTAGCCGTTGACGGCGTTAGTCTTACGGTAAACGAAGTTAATGGAAACAGGTTTTCAGTGAATATAATTCCTTACACACAGGAGGCTACGATATTCTCCCACATGAAAAAAGGACAGATGGTTAACATAGAATGCGATATAATCGGGAAATACGTGGAGAAGCTCGTGACGGATAGGGGTGGAAAGAGAGATATCAGGGAATTGATCGAGAAGTTGTAGTAATTAGTCATCCCGAGGTTGACTAAACCGGTTTCGGGTTTCAAGTTTCCGAGTTTCGGGTTTAAACAAACACGAAACACAAAACTCGGAACTGGAAGCCTTGCAATTATTCGTATTTATTAGTGACCAAATATTTGAAACTGTGAATAGGATCAGAAATTTAAATAACATCTACCTCATCGGCTTCATGGGCGCTGGAAAAACGAGTGTAGGGAGAATACTGGCTAAAAGTCTAAGGATGGGTTTTGTGGACATTGACGATAGGGTAGAGAAAGAGCTGGGTATGACTATTTCTCAAATATTCTCAAAGTGGGGAGAGGATTATTTCAGGGATGCCGAGACAAAGATGTTGAGAGTTGTCTCCGGAAATGGAGCGCAGGTAATCGCCACAGGCGGGGGCATAGTTCTTCGGGATGAGAATTGGGATACCATGAGGGAGTACGGAGTTACAGTTTACTTGAGAGCGTCGGCAGAGGTTCTCTGGAACAGAATTAAGCACAATACTACACGTCCGCTCCTTCAAGTAGAAGACCCGTTTGAGAAAGCCGTTGAGATTCTTTCTAGGAGGATTCCTTTATACGAAAGGGCTGATTTGGTCATCGATACGGAGAATCTTACTCCACATGAAGTGTCCTTAGAGATAAGCGAAAAATTGGAGAATTTTTGATTTTCGGAATTAGGGTTTAACCACGATTGTCCAAAATAAGAGATTGATTGTCAGAGTTGGCCTGAAGGTAATCAAAGGACTTCGATGACAGACAAATAAGAAGCAACCCCTCTTTAATTCCCCCCTTAGTAAGGGGGAAACAAAAGGGGGTTAGAAAAACTATTTGAGCAAATAGTATTAGGATGGCACTTGCATAGCAAACATAAAAGAGGGTAATCTGATTTTAAATAGACGTTTTTATCTATCTAAAGGCCTTGTTTTACTAGTATGAACCTTTGGTTTCTAATTATTTTGGACAGCACTGGCTTTAATTACAGTTGAATGGAGGAATAACCATATGACAAAAATTAATGAAATCGCTCCTGATGTTTATCGAATCTCGATATACGTCCCTGAGTATGACCTTCAGTTCAATCACTTTCTGGTGAAAGATGATGAACCGCTGCTATTTCATACTGGATTCAAAGCTATGTTTCCTCAGTTAAGGGAAGCAGTGTCAACCATAATTAAACCGTCAGAGATTAGGTGGATTGGTTTCAGCCATTTTGAATCGGACGAGTGCGGGGCTTTGAATCAGTGGCTCGAGGTAGCCCCTTTTGCCCAGGCGGTATGTAGTGTGGTCGGAGCATTGGTAAGCGTCAATGACTTTGCGATAAGGACGGCGAAAGGCATGGCAGACGGCGAGGTGCTCGCTACCGGTAAGTACCGTTTTCGGTTCTGCTCGACTGTGCATCTTCCACACGGTTGGGATGCCGGGGTTATGCTTGAGGAGAAAAATAAGACCCTACTGTGCTCTGACCTTTTTACCCATTTTGGGGATGTAGAGTCATTAACTGATTCGGATGTGGTGGAGAGGGCACGAAAGTCGCTGCTGGAAATGCAGGCCAGCCCTTTTGCCTATTACATGCCATATACACCCCAAACACATAAGATTCTTAGTAGGCTAGCTCAACTCGAGCCGAAAACATTGGCAACGATGCACGGTTCTAGCTTCACTGGGAACTGCAAGCAAGCGCTTCTGGACCTAGATTTAGTCATAAAAGAGACCCTTGGTGAACCTTAAAGACTCGGCTTAAATGCCAGGATTTTTAGCTGTTCATTTAGTTAAAAAGGAGGGTTAAGATGAAACATTTGATTTTAGCCGTTACCTTTTTATTGATTTCAGGCTCAGCTATGTGCCAGGAGCACCATTCCATCGATCAAACTAAAAAGGCCGAGTTGATATACGGCATGGGAGACCATCGTCATCCGGTCTCGACTACAAACCCGGATGCTCAGCGGTTTTTTGACCAGGGACTCACTTTGATTTATGCGTTTAATCATGATGAGGCGGTGCGCTCTTTTAAGCGCGCCGCCGAGCTCGACCCCAATTTAGGTATGGCCTATTGGGGGGTCGCCCTGGCGCTCGGGGCTAATATCAATCTTCCGGCAGACCCGGAACGGGAGAGGGCGGCGTATGAGGCTATTCAAAAAGCAATCCAGTTGTCTGTGAATGCGCCGGACCAGGAAAAAGCCTATATTAATGCGTTGGCAAAAAGATACTCAAACGACCCGGAAGCGGATTTGAATAAATTAGCTTTGGACTACAAGAACGCGATGGGGGAATTAGCTAAGAACTATCCCGATGACCTGGATGCGGCCACGCTTTATGCTGAGAGTATGATGAATCTACGCCCTTGGCAGTTATGGAATAAAGACGGAACTCCGGCCGAGGGTACGGAAGAAATCATCTTTGTGCTCGAATCGGTTCTTAAGCGAAATCCTAATCACATTGGTGCAAATCACTATTACATTCATGCTGTCGAAGCCTCTTCGACGCCGGGTAGGGCGCTTCCAAGCGCGGAGAGGCTTAAAACACTGGCTCCGTCAGCGGGTCACCTCGTGCACATGCCTGCTCATATCTACATGCGAACCGGGGATTATAAATCTGCTGTTCAAGCCAACCTGGAAGGGGCAGAGGCCGACCGTAACTACATCAAGAACAGTGGGGTGAAGGGCATATATCCGCTCATGTACTACAGCCACAACCTTCACTTCCTGTCGGTAGCCCATGCTATGCAGGGGCGGTATCTGGATGCGAAGAGGGCTGCTGACCAGCTCGGGGAACATGTCGGTCCTCACGTCAAGGAAATGCCCATGCTCGAATTCTTCATGCCCACTTCCACTCTCATCATGGTTCGTTTCGGACGGTGGGACGACATCTTAGCGTCGCCAAAGCCGGATTCGGATATGCTCATTACAACGGCCATGTGGCATTTCGCCCGGGGCATGGCCTATGCAGCAGCGGGCAAGGTTAATGAAGCGGAGAATGAACGAACTCAATTTGCATCCGTGGCGAAGACAGTGCCGGGAGATGCAACCTGGGACCTCAATAGTGCTAGCAGCGTACTAAATATTGCGGGAATGGTTCTTGATGCCAGAATAGCGCTAGCCCGGGGAGATAATAAATCGGCAATCGAAATTTTGAGAAAAGCGGCGGAGGCAGAGGACGCTCTCAACTACGCCGAGCCTCCCGGCTGGTATATCCCGGTGAGGGAATCGCTCGGCGCCGTGCTTCTATTGAATGGTGATTATTCGGAAGCGGAAGGGGTTTTTCGTGCCGACTTGGAACGGAATCCGAGAAGCGGCCGCTCGCTATTCGGTCTGTCTGAGAGCTTGAAGGCCCAGGGAAAGGAATACTCCTCTCAACTGGTACAGGAGGAATTCGAAACCGCTTGGAAGAATGCGGACGGCCCACTCAAGGTTGAGGACCTGATTTGAAGTCAGGATAAATTAAAGATGATAAATAAAATAAAGGTGGATTATTAAGTCGATCATATTAAAGGTTACAACTATGATTGAGGAGAAGTGAATATGGCCCTTGAATTAGTTCCTGCGGAACCTAAGCACATAAATGAAATAGGAAGAATATGTTTTGAGGCATTCAAGTCCATTCATGATAAACATGCTTTTCCGCGAGATTTTCCTGATGTCGATCTGGCCATTAAGCTGATGGGGATGCTGGTAGAGCGTAAGGATTTTTATGGTGTGGTTGCGCTCCGGGACGGAAAGCCGGTGGGCTCAAACTTTTCATCTTTGATGGATGAGGTGTCCGGGATAGGCCCGATCACCGTGGATCCTTCTTGCCAGGCGCGAGGCATTGGAAGAGCCTTGATGGAGGATGTAATGAATTATGGGAAGAGGAATAATATAGACAAACTTAGACTACTACAGGACTCTTTCAATCTGACTTCTCTTTCTCTCTACACTTCGCTCGGTTTTGACGTGAAAGAAACGGTGGTTTTGATGCAAGCTGCCCCTGCCTTGAAGGCTGACCAAACCGTTCGCCCCATCGCAGAGAATGACCTGGCCGTCATCGAAGGGTTATCCAGACGAATCTACAAGGTCAGCCGAATAAACGAGGTTGCCTCGGCGTTTGTTCATGGTTTCCCTGCGTTTTTAAGGGAGCATGACGGGCGTGTGACCGGTTATTTGTTGCCTGGCTTTTTTGGTCATGGAGTTGCAGAGACCGAGGAGGATGCCCTTGCGCTCATCGGAGAGGCGGCCCGCCGGCTCCCCCCTGAGTCTGCCCGCTTTTTCTGCCCACTCCGTGAGGAAAAGTTGTTCCGTAATGCTCTTAGGAATGGATGTAGGGCGATAAAGGTTATGAACCTGATGGCGGTAGGACCGTACGAGCCTCCTCAAGATGTCTGGATGCCTTCGATTCTTTATTAACGGAGAAATCTGGGATATAAAGGGGGGCTATGATGAATTCTGTTCAAAATAATCGAGAGGGTAAAAGCATTATGGGAATCACTCTAGAGCCAGGCGAAGGAAAGTCGTTCTGGTTGCTAGGCGATCTTTATACGTTCAAACTGACCGGGGATGATACCGGAGGAGCATTCGCTTTGGTCGAGAACACGGTGCAACCTGAGAACGGACCGCCGCCGCACATACATCTTCGAGAAGACGAAACCTTTTTTGTGCTGGAGGGGGAGTTTTCATTCCTGCGCGGCGATACCACATTCAGTGCAAACCCTGGGTCGTTTATCTACATTCCTAAAGGCACGCTTCATACATACAAGAATGTAGGCGGTGTAATCGGGAGGTTGGTATTTCTTTTAACGCCTGCCGGGTTTGAAAAATTCTTCGAGGAAATTGGCGAGCCGGCGAAGGACAAAATAACTCCGCCTCCATTTGACCCGGCTACCGTCGAGAAGCTCTTAAAACTGGCCCCGAAATATCATCTCGAGGTCAGGATTGCTTCATCCGGTGATTAGACCGTCGAGGTGAATCTACCATTGCAATTAAAGTGTAATTGTCGAAATTTGAGATTTCAGACAATGTAGGCACAAGTTGTATCTGGAAGTAACTTCCAAAGCTGTCATTCTGGATACCATGACTAAGTCAATAATACCCACTTCGTTCTGAGTGGTGAGCTTGTCGATAATCCCGTTCGTCCTGAGCCCAGTCGAAGGACGAACTCCTTACGTTCTAAATTCATACTTCGACCTGGCTCAGTATGAGCGGATTTACATCCGCTGGTAAAGAGAAATAAAATGCCCATTCATTCAGAAGGCGAAGAATCTAATTTTAAGATGCTTCACGGAGTTTATCCTGAGCGAAGCCGAAGGATTCGGGAAAGGGTTCCGAATGACAAAACAAGGAAAGATTTCAGCCTACCAAAAATCCCGAAACATAACCATCCGAGTTGTCATTTCGACCGCAGGGAGAAATCTTAGAAGAGTTTATTCTTACGACGGAGTTTACACTGAGTATATCGGAGTGGACAAACTCTGAGTGATCGAAGGACTCAGGGTGACAACAAGGTGCAAAGTGCTTCCGTTTTTTTGAGTACAATTTAACATAAGGGTGCCTGTTTGATTAAATCCAGGTTAATACAAATTGAGTGAAACTATTTATCACAAAACCAAGGGTAGAAGGTTCAATAGTTTATTTACTTAATTGAGAACGCCCCGGTGGCAATATCATCAGCCCCTCATCCGGGTCGCCCAGGATTAAGGAACGGCCGGTGTGATGTTCTTGGGCGACGATAGCGCAGGTGATTGCGTCAAGCTCGTGGCGACTGATTTTCCTTCTTTTGATATCTCCTTCCAGCCGGAATTTTTTCAACCCTTTTTTTAAGCCGGTAGGGTCCTTTTGCCGGGGTATTCCCCAAATGTCTTGAGCGCCCCCAGGATAGGTTTCGACCACCGGAATCTTTTCTCTGGCAAGCTGATCGCTAATTCTCATTCCTCTAATCGTAAGCGTCCGCATCGGACCTAAGCTCAGTGCAAAGATTGGGATACCCAGGCGGCGCACTGCCCTATCGCATTCTCGAAGATGACCGTTACCTCGGCAGGAGCAATCGTCCTTGAGGCAACAGCGCCCTCGAGGAAGGGTTAAAGGAGCATCTATTGCTACCAAGGACGGTCTGAAACTAATAATCTCCTCCAGGATTTCTGAATCCTCAAAAAGTAGTTTCGTATGAACTAGATTGTTACTCAGCGTACAAAATCCCGATGGGCGGTGATTAACCGCGGCCAGGTCCAGTCCTATGAAATAAGGAAGTATTACACGGCCTAATTTTCTCATCAATTCACCTTTGTTTACGCAAAATATGAATTAAATATCTGGAATCAAAACCGTGCTTATGAATACTTACGAGATTAATATACAATATTTATAGTCAGAATTTGAGATTTCGGGCAATATCAGCATAAGTTATATCTGGAAGTAACTTTTAACGCTGTCATTCTGAGCGAAGCGAAGAATCTAATTTTTAGATGCTTCATGGAGTTTATTCCTTTGTTTCACTCAGGACAAGCTCTGAGTGCAGTGAAGGGTTCAGCATGACAAGATAGTCGGTTCGCTGAGCTTATTCCTACGTTTTGCTCAGGACAGGCCCTGTATGTTAAGAAAGACTCAGAGTGACATTAATAAAAGTGAAATCACTCTATCAGATACAACTTGCTAAGGCGGTGTCCGTTTGATTAAATCCTGGCTATTACAATATTTATGAATGAGAAGAGAGCAACTATGGATAGAGGAGATAAATAATGAAAGAACCGCTCTGGATCCCGTCGGAGGAGAGAATTAAAAAAGCCAACATGACTCGCTTTATGCAGTTCGTCGGTAAGAAATATGGAAAGGACTTCCGTAACTATGATGAGCTTTACCGGTGGTCTATAGAGAGTATTCCCGATTTTTGGGAATCGATGTGGGAATTTGGAGAGGTAAAGGCATCGAGCGGATATGAGACCGTTGTCGATGATTTAACTAAAATGCCCGGGGCAAGATGGTTCATTGGCTCCAGGCTCAATTTTGCGGAAAACCTTCTTCGCTATAGAGATGACCGAGTTGCATTAATCTTCAAGGGTGAGGAAAAGGAACCGGTCGTAGTCAACTATGCAGAGCTTTATGATAATGTTGCCCGCTTGGCTAGGTCTTTACGCGATATCGGAGTGGCAAAAGGAGATAGAGTGGCCGGATTCATGCCCAACATGATAGAAACGGTAATTGCTATGCTGGCTGCGACCAGTATCGGTGCTATATGGTCTTCTTGTTCACCCGACTTCGGGATAAAGGGTGTGCTCGATCGATTTGGACAAATAGAGCCAAAGGTATTATTCACCGCAGACGGCTATTATTTTAGAGGAAAAAGGTTTGACTCTTTGGAAAGAATCTCCGGCATCATCAAGGAGCTGCCTTCGATCGAAAAAGTTATTGTGGTTTCTTATACGGAAAAAAAGCCGGATATAACTCGTATTCCCAATTCAATTCTCTATGACGATTTCATATTTTGTAGGGGCAAGGTATGTCTTGCCCCTACTCTAGAATTTGAGCAACTGCCTTTTGACCACCCCCTTTACATAATGTACTCCTCCGGTACGACCGGACTGCCCAAATGCATGGTGCACAGTGTCGGCGGGACACTGATACAGCATCTGAAGGAGTTAAAGCTCCATACCGACCTCAAACGAGAGGACGTCATTTTTTATTACACTACCTGCGGCTGGATGATGTGGAACTGGCTGGTTAGTTCGTTATCACTGGGAGCAACTTTAGTGTTATACGACGGCTCTCCGTTCCATCCTGACCCGGGGGCGTTATGGAAACTGGCCGAGGATGTGAAGATAACCATATTTGGCGCCAGTGCCAGGTATATTGCCGCACTGGAAAGTGAAGGAATAAAACCCGGCAACAATTATGACCTGAGTAGTTTGAGGACTATTCTCTCTACCGGGTCTCCCCTGGTTTTAGAAAGCTTTTACTATGTTTATCGGCATATAAAACAGGATGTGCAACTTTCCTCCATCTCCGGAGGCACCGACATTATCGGCTGCTTCGTCCTGGGAAACCCAATCGGGCCGGTATATCCGGGAGAGATACAGTGCCGTGGACTGGGTATGAAGGTTGAAGCCTTTGATGAGAATGGCAAACCGGTGATAGGGCAGAAGGGCGAGCTTGTCTGCACCGCTCCCTTCCCTTCGATGCCCATTTACTTCTGGAATGACCCGGATAACCGGAAGTACCTTAATGCTTATTTTGGAAAATATCCTAACGCATGGACTCATGGGGATTACATCGAGATTACGGAGAACGGCGGGGCAATAATCTACGGTCGCTCCGATACCACCCTGAACCCGGGCGGCGTGAGAATCGGCACAGCGGAAATTTATCGGCAGGTAGAATCCTTTCCCGAGGTTGCGGATAGCATCGTGGTTGGCCAGAGATGGCATGATGACGAGAGGGTTATACTATTCGTAAAACTGGTCGAGGGTAAGGAACTCACTTCGGAACTGGAGAACAAGATTAAAAAAACCATAAGGGAAAATGCTTCTCCTCGTCACGTCCCAGCAAAGATAATTGCGGTCAGGGATATTCCTTACACCATTAACATGAAGAAGGTGGAATTGGCGGTGAGGAATGTTATCCACGGAGAACCGGTGGTTAACAAGGACGCTCTGGCTAACCCGGAGGCTCTAGAGTATTATCAGAATTTACCTGAACTTCAAGGTTAGGAAGAGGGTACATGTTTGAAGTTTTTACCGATAACCCCGGCCGATGGTTTTTTCATTGCCACAATCTTTACCATCTGGAAACCGGGAAGGCCCGGGAAATTCACTACAAGGTGTGAGGCATTATAACAGTTGTGCTTTACATGGGTAGGTCAGAAGAAGTTAAGAATAAACACATCATTTTTGTTTGGATGACTGGTTATAAGGTCCTAGGTAGAAAGGTTACTGGCAAAAGTTTGAGTCAAAAACAAAGCGAAGGGATAAACAATTGTAGAAAATCACCCTCACAACTTTCTCACAGATGACCGGGTTGAATTATAAACTGTCAATTTCCAAGCTTAGTCATCATCCGGGATTTCTCATAGAAAACGATATTATTAACGAATCCAATTTCACTTTAGGTGGGGATTTTTTTCAATACATTAAGTAGAGGACGATCAATGAGTAACGAAGTAAATAACCAAATCCACACCATCGGCCACTCAAACCGGAGTCTAGAAGATTTGATTAGAGTTCTAAAACACCATGATATACAAGTCCTTGTTGATGTGAGGCGGTTTCCTACTTCCAGGCATAACCCGCAGTTTAAAAAAGACCTTCTTGAGAACAAACTACCGGAAAGTGGGATTGAATACGTCTGGATTGAGAATCTGGGAGGGTTCAGGAAAGGCGGGTACGTGGAATATACGGAAACGAAGGAATTCAGGGATGAGTTGGAGAAATTAATGGAGATTGCAAAACAAAAGAGAACGGCGGTGATGTGCGCTGAGCTTTTGTGGTTTAGGTGTCACCGTAACTTTATTGCCACTGCCCTCACCAGGCTGGGCTGGGAGGTTATTCACATTTACGATGAGAAGAAATCAGATAAGCACAAGTTTGTGGAAAGTTTGTTCTGATTACTTTCTTTGTATGCGCGAATTCTCCCTGACAAGGTACTTATGGACACGCTTTCGGGTAGTATTCTGTAGAGACGCAAAATGTTGCGTCTCTACGTTACCTCTGCGGGAATAGCAATTCAAAACTATAACGGGGTTAATAGCTCCCTTTCGCCTGCTTGGCTATGAATGCCCTAGCCTCTTTGACCTGCGGCCTATCGCTGTCAGACTCACCGGTCAACGCCAAAAGCTTCGCATAATACAATCCCGCCTTCTGATTGTTGCCGGAAAGTTTGGCCGCTTTGGCCGCCCCATAGGTGCTTCTGAAACGGTTTGGGGAGAGCTTAAGTGTGGCTTCGTACGCCGCCAGCGCCTCATCGGGCTTGCCTAATTCCATATACATGTCTCCTAGAAGCTCCCTGGCCGGCAATACTGATCCCGGTGTTACCGGGTGTTTGTCGGTGGAGTCTTCCAGGTCGGCGGCGGACTGCATCAGCTTGAGCGCCTCATCTTTCTTCCCTTCGGCATAAGCGGTCCATGCCGCCAGCGCCAGGCGTTGTATCTCAATCTGCGTTGTCCAATACTCGTCTTTGGAGTTTAATGCTACTTGTTTTAGCTCTTCTAGACTCTTTAATGCTTTTTGTGCGGAAGCGCGGTCGCCGTTTCTTGCCGAGCCCATTCCACGCGCAAAATAGATAATCGCTTCTGCCGCCGGGTACTGTTCCCAGGGAAACGAAGCAGGGACTCTCACTTCTAGAGTAGAAGCGTTTGCCCAGTCCCCCTGTTCGAGCGGATACCGCGCAGGGATGGCTGCCAGGGCGTAGGCGCTTATGAAGTTATTTTGATAGTTCTCATTTGCTAGCACATCTTTTACCAGCTTCTCCGCCTCCTTATCCTTTCCCTCCTGCATGTACGAGTACATCACGTAGTCCATGGCGTGTAAATAGTGTATAGAGATGGAGCCGTTTACCGGCTGTTTCAAAGCCGCATCTGCAGACCGAAGGTTCCAGGAGGCTGTCTCCGGCCAGTATCCGAGCCTTACAAAGATGTGAGAAGGCATGTGCAGGGCATGCGGAACTTCCGGGGCAATCTTGTCATAGCTCCGGGCCGCCTCGACTCCCCGGTTGGCCAGAGGTGGAACGTCGTATGCGTGAATAGTGTAATGAATCGCTCCGGGGTGGGTGGGCTCCTTTTTGTAAATAACTTCCAGAATCTTTCCGGCCTCTTTCTGGTGAGAGAATGTCTTGTCGGTTTTGGATGCCGTTGCCAGATGGGAGAGCGCATATAAAGCGGCGGCATCTATATCGTCGGGATAGGTTTCATAAACCTTTTTCATCCCGGCCTCGAAGGCGACAAGCCGTGTTTTGTAATCGGGCTTATCCGCGTCCTTATAGAATGCCTCGACCGCATCAATATAGGCTTGCTCGCGTTCGGTCTTGGGCTCAAGCGCCTTTGCTTTTTCTACCGCGGCCGAACCCTTGGTCAAATCTACAGCGCTGGGCTGTCCGGGCCAAAGCGGATGGAAAATGGTCATGGCGATGCCCCAGTAGGCCATGGCGCAGTTGGGGTCCGCCTCCGAAGCGGATACGAATTCCTTCTCTGCCTGCTCGTACATCATGTGATGGAGCAATGCTAATCCACGGTTGAACTTGTGCCGAGCCTGTTCATTACAGGAGACCGAAAAATCAACCTTGCCCAGGCCCTCCGTGGAGATGGTCCCGGAGTAGCTATGCTCATGTTCTTCTGCATCAGCCAATTGGGTTTGCGTAGCCGCTACATCCTGGTGCTGAGCTTGGGCTATGCCCGGTTGTGAATTAAATTCTATCAGGATTGATAACAAAATTATTAAAGTAAGATGAAATATGTTATTGGCAAATAATTTACTATATTTTCTCATGGCTCCCTCCCTCTCTAATTTATTTTAGCAATGGTATAAATAGCCAATCTTATAGCTTACATTTTATCTCACACCACTTACTGCTAATAGCCAGTTTATCATTAATAGAGGGGTTAGTTCAAGGTCAGATGAAACACACCGTCAATTCACTCTAAAATGATTTCGGTGAATTTCCCTTGCCACCACTATGGCGATGGTAAGGACGGTTAAGGGTATGACGAATAAAGCCATTATGTTATTGAAGACGGGGAGAGAATCATGCTCGGAGGCATCGAGGATTAAATAGAGGGTGTAGGCTAAGTAATAACCCAGGAAAACAAACCCTTCCCACCTTGCAATCAGATTGCCGGTGAAGAAAATAGGTAGGCAGGCTATAGCCACCGCAATCATCACCGGCAGATCAAAACCCATAATAGAAGGGGCCACAGAAAGGCCATTGGGAGCGACGAAGGAGCTTAATCCCAGTACAAATAGAATGTTAAAGATGTTGCTTCCCACGACGTTTCCCACGGCAATATCGCGCTCTCCGCGTATGCTGGCCATTATGGAGGTGGCCACCTCGGGTAGCGATGTGCCGGCGGCAATGATGGTAAGCCCGATAATCAGTTGGCTTACTCCCAGGGCGCCGGCAATGGTAATTGCACTACCCACTAGAAAGCGGGAACCAAACACCAGCATTACCAGCCCGACTATTATGAGACCGAGGTTAACCGGCAAGTTGCCAATTCCTCTAGGCTTACTCTCGCTCGTTTGCTCACCTCCTTCATTACTCCCTGCTTTATTATCCTGGTAGCTCTTCTTGATGATAAATATGGTATATGCCACCCCAATTCCGACAAGCAAGAACCCTTCAATCCGACCGATACTGCCGTCATAACCCATGATCACCATAAGGAAAGAGACTCCAATCATCAGCGGCACGTCCAGGCGTACCAGTTGTTGTGAGACCAGGAGGGGCACGACGATGGCCGATGCGCCCAGTATGAATAAAACGTTAAATATATTGCTTCCTACTACATTGCCCAGCGCTATATCTGGTTTCCCGGTTACCGCCGAGAAGATGCTTATGGCTAATTCGGGCGAGCTTGTGCCGAAGGCAACGACGGTGAGTCCTATTACCAGTGGGGATATGCCGACTGCCGATGCCAACCTCGAGGCTCCCCGCACCAGGGCCTCCGCTCCAACGATGAGAAGTGCCAATCCAACGATGAAAAATACCAGTGTAAGAATCATGATCCTTCAGATTCTCCTATTATCCTCTGAAGCTTATGAGCTATTTTGCCAGGAATGCCGGAAGGAAATCTCCCGCGGCCTTAATTGCCAGGTCCCACGAATAGAAGGGAACGATTCCCAGTATTAGTGTCCCCAATGTGAGGATGGTAAGGGCGACGGCTGATGTTGGCTTGAAAGAAGGAAACTCCACTTTTTCATCCCTCATATACGCATAGACTAAAACCCTCAGATAGTAGTAAGCGGATATGACGCTGTTTAATATGCCGATTATGGCCAGCCAGTAGAACTCTGCCCTCACCGCCGATAGGAATACTCTATATTTTGCGAAGAATCCGATAGTGGGTGGAATACCGGCCAGGGAGAACATGAAGACGCCCAGAGCTATGGCGGTGAGCGGCTTTCTCTGCCACAGTCCGGACACGTCGTCAAAAGTCTCACACTCCTTCCCGTCCTTTGCGAGGTAGGCCAGGACTCCGAACGCTCCCAGGTTCATGAAGGTGTAAGCAAAGAGGTAGTAGAACACGCTGCTTAATCCGAGTTCTTTTCCTCCATAAGCGGATACTACTCCTATAAGGGCATATCCGGCGTGAGCGATGCTTGAATAGGCCAGCATCCGCTTTATGCTGGTTTGAACAATGGCCGCCAGGTTCCCTATGGTCATGGTGAACATAGAAACGCCCCATAGAACCTGCGTCCAGTTTGTTTCTAATCCCGAGAATCCCTCGAACAGAACCCTTATCAGGATGGCGAATGCCGCCGCCTTAACCCCTACGGACATAAATCCGGTCACGGTAACCGGAGCTCCCTCGTAGATGTCCGGGACCCATTGGTGAAGGGGAAACGCGCCAATCTTGAATATAAACCCGGCCAGGATGAGTGCAGTGCCGGTTATGTATAGCGGGTTATTTATATCGAACCGGGAGGCTATCTGGTCCAGGAATATCGTCCCCGATGCCCCATAGACCAGGGCTATTCCATAGAGCAGTATGGCTGAAGAGAACCCTCCCAGGACGAGATACTTTATTCCAGACTCAGTCGAGCGTACCGATGCCCGGTTAAAACCGGAGAGCACGTAAACGGAGACGGACATTATCTCAAAGCCCAGGAATAAAGACATGAACTCCCTGGCAGAGCTAAGTATCATCATACCGGAGGTTGAAAATAGTATCAGGGCGTAGTATTCGCTCGACTTTAATTTCATGTTTTCTACATAATCTTTGGAAAGAATAGTAGCCAGGAAGGCGCCGATTAGGAAAATGAGGTTAAAATATGCGGCGAAGCTGTCTAAAGAGAGAGCGCCGGCAAAGGCGCTTTCAGATTGGCCGAATCTGTTCAGGTTTAGAATAAAGCCCACTGCCAGCCCGAGGAGCGCTATCCAGAAAAGCTGTCTCTTTCCTTCGCCTTTGATTAAAGGGTCAACCACAATCAATATAATGCCCGCAAGTATCAAGGAAATTTCCGGGGATATAAGTACAGTGCTTTTAAAGACTTCGCTCAAATCCATGTAGTTTTGACCTTAGTTTACCGGTGGTTTGGGGTGATGATTTTGAGATTAGGTAGTATGGGTAAGGGTGGATATGTTGTCAAGTTGGGTTTTGTTCTTCGGTGTATATCGATTTACGCAACCAGGCTGCCGCCGTCGACGGCGATTATCTCACCGGTAATGTAATCGGACTCAATCAAAAATATCACCGCTTTGGCCACATCCTCGGGAGACCCCACTCCCTTGAGAAGGGTGCTATCAATCGCCCGCTTCTTTTCTCTATCGAGGTAGTATACGGGAAGAAGCACCGGCCCCGGCGCAACAGCATTAACCTGGATATTGGGCGCGAGCGCCTTTGCCATGGTCTTAGTAAGCATTATTACCCCGGCTTTGGAAACACAATAGGGGATATAGTCCTTCCATCCCCTTATTCCGCCGGCAGAGTCGGCGATGTTGATTATCTTTCCGGAGCCCTGCTTGTTCATAGCTATGGCTACTTCCTGAGAACAGAGAAATACGCTCTTCAGGTTTACGTCCATGAATAAGTCCCAGTCCTCTTCCGGGATTTCCAGAAACGGGGTGTGAAAGAAAATCCCCGCGTTATTCACCAGGATATCAATACGCCCGAACCGGTTTAGAGCTTTATCCACCATCTTGCGTACTTCAGGCTTTTTAGAGACATCCGCCTTTACGGCGATAGCCTCTCTTCCCATTTTGCGGATTAGCCCTACAACCTCTCCGGCTTCTTTTGACGAGTGGTTGTAGTTGACGATCAGGTTAGCCCCTTTCTCGGCCAGGCCGAGGGTAATGGCTCTACCGACACGTCTGGCCCCGCCGGTTACCAGTGCGACTTTGTCTTTGATGTCCATGAGGAATTAGGTTAACACGAGTTTAAGCAATACACATGATGAATTAAAACAATTATTCGCTGGCTGGCATATATATACCAGGCTAAACCGGTTAATCAATCAGGCATCCATTCAATTTGTCATTCCCAATCACCGGTTAAACCGGGAAGATAAATATGGGATCCTCACCATGTCATTCCCGAAATCTTTAAATCGGGAATCCAGTTTTTCAAAGTATGGATCTCCGATTAAAACATT
>FWPU01006892.1_pt1 | contig 21843 bp, 17 predicted proteins | sample 2228361 | NCBI WGS metagenome assembly FWPU01 (sample SAMEA103939777, study PRJEB20133) | metagenome
CCTCATCACCCCCCACCGTCCCAACCGGAGGACACGATGCCCACGGTCACCGACAACCTCACCAAGCTCCAGGAGCAGATCCTCGAAGTGATCAGCAACTTCCAGCAGCCCGTCGTCGACCTCGTCAAGAAGGTCAGCGAGGCCGTCGAGGGTCGCATCCCCGAGCTCCCCGAGCTCTCGGTCATGGAGAGCCTGCCGAGCGCCCAGGAGCTGGTCGACAACCAGTTCTCGTTCGCCGAGAAGCTCCTCAAGACCCAGCACGACTTCGCCAACGCCGTCATCGAGGCGGCCAAGCCGGTGACGACCAAGGTGGCTCCCGAGCCCAAGCCGGCGCCGAAGAAGACGAAGACGGCCGCGGCCGCCTGAGAACGGTCTCCCCCCAACAACCTCCCCCACCAACACACGACTGGCTTCCTGCCGGCTCCCCCCTCCGGCGCCAGTCGGTCCCCAGACGGCCTACGCACTCCCCCCGTGTCGTAGGTCTCCCACGAGGGCCCAACCCCCCCAGGGCCCTCGTGGTCGTTTTCCCGAGCACAACGGGACCCGATTCCCGACCGAAACGGTCGACTTTCGGGAGCGACCTCTCTAGGATGACCGCGCCACTGACGGAAACCGCAACGAGAGGAGCACCCGATGGCGCTACGACTCGGCGATGACGCGCCCAACTTCCAGGCCGACACGACCGAAGGGTCCATCGATTTCTACGAGTGGAAGGGTGACAGCTGGGCCGTGCTGTTCTCCCATCCGAAAGACTTCACACCGGTTTGCACGACCGAGCTCGGCTACACCGCCAAGCTCAAGCAGGAGTTCGACAAACGCAACGTGAAGGTCATCGGCCTGTCGGTCGACTCCGTGGAGGACCACGAGAAGTGGTCCAAGGACATCGAAGAGACCCAGGGCATCGCGCCGAACTTCCCCATGATCGGCGACCCCGACCGGAAGGTCGCCGACCTCTACGACATGATCCATCCGAACGCCAGCGACACACTCACCGTACGTTCGGTGTTCGTGATCGGGCCGGACAACAAGATCAAGCTCACGATCACCTACCCCGCGAGCACCGGCCGGAACTTCGACGAGATCCTGCGGGTCATCGATTCGCTGCAGCTCACGGCGACCCACCAGGTGGCCACGCCGGTCAACTGGACCCATGGCGACGACGTGATCATCGTGCCAGCCCTCTCGGACGACGACGCCAGGGAGAAGTTCCCTGAGGGCTGGACGACGCTGAAGCCCTACCTCCGGCTGGTGCCCGATCCGACCGCGGGCTGATCGCAAGCTGGACTCCGAGCAAATCAGGCCGCTCCGTAAAGGGCGGTGTTGAAGAGTCGGCGCCACCCCTCTCCGTCGATCCCGAGCGCGGCGAGCTGGCGCTCTGCCCTGGTGGCGATGCTCGCCGCGCTCGGATCGCCGGTCGCCTGCAAGATCGCGGCCCAAGCGAGCGTCACCACCGCGCGGGTGACCTGATCCTCCACCCCTCGCAGGTTGGCGGAGATCTCGTCGAGCCGACACGCCGCAAGCTCGGTCCGGTGGGCAGAGCCCGAAGCCCGGGCTGCGCTGAGGGCGCCAGCCAGCCGGGCGAGCGTGCGGTCCGAGTACGTGGATCGGGGGTCTTCCAGCACCGTCGCCGCGCGACGCTCGGCTTCTTCCACGCTCCCGGCAGCTGCGTACGCCAGCGCCAGCGCGGCCATGGCGTACGGCGGAGGAGGAGCGCCCTCGGGCTCGATCAACGTCAACAGCGCGTCCACCGCGCGCTCGACCTCGCCCGCCTGCATCAGGGCGATCCCCCGGGCGACGAGCAGATCGACGTTGCCGATCCCATGTGAGCTCAGCTCGTCGACGTCGCAGTTGGCCACCGCCGTCAAGGCGAGGTCGGGCGCGCCGATCTGGGTCGCTGCGCCGGCGAGGGCACCGGCGAGAACCTCCCGGAGCTCGTCGAGCTGCCGGGCTTCGCGGAATCCGTCCAAGGCTTCTTCGAGCACGTGGAGACCCTCTGCGACGTTGCCGACCGCGACCTCGGCACGACCGACGAATGCCAACGCCTGGGCCTCGGCGAACCGGTCGCCGATCGACCGGAAGACCCGCAAGGCATCGCGCGCCGCAGTGACGGCGCCGCTCGTGCGTCCGGACCAGAGGCGGACCCCCGCCATGAGCAGCAACATCATCCCCTCGCCCCACCGGTCACCCCGCTGGCGCGCCTCCACCAGGACCTGCTCTCCGACGTCCTCAGCCTCGGCGAACCGACCCTGGTGGTACTTCACGAACGCCATCAGGCCCAGCACCCACATGAGGCCCCCGCTGTCGCCGAGCTCGGTGAAGGTGGCTGCGGACCGGCCCAGCCGCTCCTCGGCTTCGCTCGCCCGGCCCCGGATGTAGGAGATCCATGCCAGGTTCTGGAGCGCCCACGCCTGACCCCTGCGGTCGCTGAGCGACTCGTACGCGAGGAGGGCTCCGCTGATTGAGGCCTCGGCCTGCTCGTTGGCACCTTGGAACATCTGGGTCAGGCCGAGAACCCGGAGGGCGTCAGCCCGACCCTTGGTGTCACCGAGCTGCTCGAATCGGTCGACCGCGCGGTGGAGCGTGGCCAGGGCCGCGTCGAGCTGCCCGCCTTTCTGCTCGAAATCACCGAGCGCGAGGAGCGCGTGGGCCGAGAGGCGGTCGTCGCCCAGGAGCGCGGCGATCTCCATGGCCTCTTCGATGTCGACGCGAGCGTGCTCGAGGTCGCGCAGGTCCGTCAGCGATCCTGCTCGACCGAGGAGCAGCCGGGCCCGGCGTGCCGACAGCTCGTCCCCGACTAGGTCGAGGGCGATGCCGAACAGGCGGGCCGACACCGGCAGGACCTGAGCCACCTGGGCGCGGTTGGCGGCCTCCTCCAACCAGTCGACGGCACGGCCGACCACGTCGACGGGGATGCCGTCGATGGGCCCGATCTCCTTCACGATCTGTGCCGCCGCCCCGTAGTGGTAGGCCACCACGTCGACGAGGTGGTCATCGGCGTCGTCTCGCGCCGCTACCGAGTGCTCGAGGTAGTACGCCGTGCCGCAGTGACGCCGCGCTCGATCCGTCTTCGTGAGGGTGCCGTAGGCGACCTCCCGGAGCAGATCGCTGCGGAAGCTCCACCGGGATCCCTCAACCACGAGGATCTCCTTGTTTACCAGTCCGGCCAGCTCGTCCCGGATGTCGGTGAGGCCGTGGACCTGCTCAGCCATCCTCTCGAGCGCGGCGAGGGGACCAGAACGGCCCCAGACCGAGGCGTCCTCGAGCACCGCGCGCTCTCCCCGCCCCAGCGCGTCGATGCGCGCCGCGACCAGACCGCGAAGGGTGTCGGGCAGGTCAAGCAGTGGCATCCCTCGGCGGTCCGTTCCTGCGAGGCGTGACAGGCCACCTTCGGCCACCAGGGCGACGAGCTCTTCGAGGAAGAAGGGGTTGCCACCACTGCGGTCGAGCAGCTCGTCGCGCAGCTCATCGGGCAGCTCGGTCTCGGCGACCGCCGCGAGCAGGGCTTCGGTCGCGGCACGGTCGAGCGGATCGAGGTTGATCACGACGCTGTTGTGGCGGCCGGTCGGCGTGGGCCACCGCTCGAGGAGCTCCGGGCGGGCCGTGCCCACGACCACGAGCGGGCTTCGACTCAGCCGCTCGAGCATCTCCCGGGTGAGGCCCAGGACCACGTCGTCGGCCCAATGCAGGTCCGAGAGCACGATCATCACAGGCTGACGGCTCGCTACCCCATCGAGGAACGCGATCAGCGAGCGACTGATCTCTTCGCGCGCCCGCTGCTGATCGATGTCCCGCAACGGGACCTCGTACCCCATGAGGAACAAAAGCCCAGTGGTGACCCGCTTCACCTCGGGCGCGTGTGAGGGCTGACCCAGCGCGCGGCCGACCGCGCCGGTGCAGGTGGCCATCGCCTCGTCCAGCAGATCATCGGGGCCGACGCCCGTCGCCCGGCGCATCGCCTCCGCGAGCGGCCACCAGACGTTCGCCTCTCCGTAGGGCACACAGCGTCCCTCGTAGACCGCGGCGTTGAGCTCGCCGCCGGCGACCGCAGCGACTTCTTCCGCGAGGCGGGTCTTGCCCACGCCGGCGTCGCCGATGATGAGCGCGAAGTGCGCGCGCCGCCGGTCCGCGGCAACTCGCACCGCGTGGCCGAGCACCGCCAGCTCGGCTTGCCGGCCGACGAACGGCGTCTGAAGCCTCCGCTTCCGGTAGCCGGGCGGCAGCAGGGGCTCGAGGGCGACCCATGCCTCGACCGGTTCCTCCCGTCCCTTCGCCCGCAGCGAACCGAGCGGGCGATACTGGATGCAGTCCTTGGTCGCGGCGTGGGTCGCCGGGCCAACGACCACCGATCCCGGTTCCGCCAGGGTCTGCAACCGCTGGGCGGTGTTGACCACATCGCCCATCGCGGTGTACTCGCCCCCTGCTCGCAACGAACCGACGAGCACCTCACCGGTGTTGATCCCGATGCGCATCTGGATCTCGGCGGCGGACTCCGTGGCGTACGCGGCGATCGTCTCCTGCATGCGAAGGGCGGCGCGCACGGCCCGCTCAGCGTCGTCCTCGTGGGCGACCGGAGCCCCGAAGAGAGCAAGGATCGCATCCCCGATGATCTTGTCGACCTTGCCACCGAAGGAGTTGATGTCGGCGACGAGCCGTTCGAAGCAGCTGTCGACAAGGTTCTTCACCTGTTCCGGGTCGCGAACCTCGGCGAGACGGGTGAAGCCCACCAGGTCGGCAAACAGGACGGTGGCCACGCGGCGCTCGTCACCCCGGACGACCAGCTGCTGCCCACATGTCGAGCAGAAGCGCGCCCCTGCAGGGTTGGCTGCTCCGCACGCCGGACATCGCACAGGAGCAGCTTACGGGCCGGGTTGTGCGGGCAGGCCGGTCGTCTCGACCCGGCACCGACGTTTGGCCCGACGACGACGAAGCGGGGCGGCCCGGAGGCCGCCCCGCTTCGTGTGGGTGGGGTGGGATGAGGAACTCGGGAGACGTGCCAGCCGCTGGCCGGCCGGCCAACACGTCTCCAGAGATTCAGGTGAGCTCGTTGTCGGATCGAGATCGGGCGTTCCACAGCTCGTCGGCGGTGGCGAGCACCCGGGAACTTGCGACCCACAGATCAGTGGCCAGCTGGATCTGCCCGCTGGCGACGGCCTCGGCGGCCACGTCCTCCAGCATCTGGGCCATGGAATCGAGCCGTTCCACCAGCTCGTTCCGCACCAGGGTCACTTCATCCATCGGTCGTTACCCCGCCGATCTGCCGAACGGAGGCAACGATAGGCGAGCTCTCTCAAGAGACAAGCGAACCCTGAGTCAAGTTTTGGTCAAGGTGCACCCGGTGCGCGCCGGTCAGGCGCAGCTGGTGACCCGTAGGCTGGGTGCCCGTGACTGCGACGGAACGCTCCAGCCTGGCACCTGCTCCCCCGCCGCCACCGCCCTCACCGGATCCGGCGGTGGCGGCACGCGCCTGGCACGCCACCAAGATCTACGGCAAAGGCGACACCGCGGTCCTCGCCATCGATCAGATCAGCGTGGACTTCGCCCGTGGCCGGTTCACCGCGATCATGGGTCCGTCCGGCTCCGGCAAGTCGACCCTCATGCATTGCCTCGCCGGGCTCGACCACCTCACCAGCGGGAACGTGTTCATCGGCAACGTCGAGCTCGGCCGGCTGTCGGAGAAAGAGCTGACGACCCTGCGACGCGATCGCGTGGGGTTCGTCTTCCAATCCTTCAACCTGGTGCCGACGTTGACCGCGGCGGAGAACATCACCCTGCCGATGGACCTCGCCGGCCGAAAGCCCGACAAGGAGTGGCTCGACCAGGTCGTGTCCACCGTGGGCCTCCACGACCGGCTGTCGCACCGGCCGAGCGAACTGTCCGGGGGGCAACAGCAGCGAGTCGCAGTGGCACGGGCCCTCGCCAACCGACCTGAGATCATCTTCGCCGACGAGCCGACCGGGAACCTCGACTCGAGGAGCGGGAACGAGATCCTGTCCTTCATGCGTCGAGCCGTCGACGACTTCGGCCAGACCATCGTGATGGTCACGCACGATCCCGTTGCGGCCGGGTACGCGGATCGCATCGTGTTCCTCGTCGACGGGCGGGCGGTCGACGAGATGCTCGAGCCCACCGCTCAGGCCGTCCTCGACCGCATGAAGCGGCTTGGAGGGTGACCGGCCGGCGCTGGCACGAGCCTGGGTCCGCAGCGGGCACGGCATGAGCGCTGCTCGGTACCACCTAGGCGACGTCGGTTCGGGCTCGACCCCCCGGGAGGTGCCGTGCGCAGGCTGACGTTGCGGGGTCTTCGCGCCCACCTCCCCCGGCTGGTCCTGACCACGCTCGTCGTGGTCATGGGCGTCGGGTTCGTCACCGGCGGACGGGTCATGACCGACACTGTGAAGGCCGGCTTCGACAAGGTGTTCTCACGCGCCTACGCCGGTATCGACGCCGTCATACGGTCGGGAGACCGCACGACGGTCTACTTCCGCGTCGAAGAAGCGCCGGTGAGCGAGGACCTCCTCGACGAGGTGCGATCGACGCCCGGGGTCGCCGCAGCTGAAGGCCTGGTTCGTAAGCCGTTGCGCGCCCTCGGGCACGACGGGCAACCGATCTGCAACAACAGGTTGGGGCAGCTGCTCTTCGGCATGAACTGGACGGAGAGCAAACAACTGAACCAGTTCGTGATCAACGACGGCCGACCACCCGCCGCCGAGGACGAGGTGGTGGTGGACAAGCGGTTCGCCACCGAGCAGGAGCTGACGATCGGGGACCGTCTGACGGTGCTCCCCGCCGCGGGCCCGATCGACGTCACGGTGAGCGGGATCGCCAAGTTCCAGCAAGCCGACGACTACGCGACCGCGTCGGTCGTCCTGTTCCGGACCGACGTGGCTCAGCGGCTACTGGGGGAGCCCGGCCGCTTCGATCTCATCCTCGTGGCTGGGACGGAGGGAACGACTCAGGACGCCCTGCGCGACCAGCTCCGCCTGCAACTCTCCGATCAACCCAAGCCACCGAAGGTGATGACCGGTGAAGCCATGGAACAGGAGACCAAGAACCTCGCCGATCTGATCCTGAGCGCGATCAACCGCGTGCTGCTGGTGTTCGGGATCGTGGCGCTGTTCGTCGCCACGTTCATCATCTACAACACCTTCTCGCTCATCGTTGCCCAGCGGACGCGCGAGCTCACCCTGGTGCGGGCCGTCGGCGCCAGCCGCCGCCAGATCGTCGGTTCACTCATGACCGAAGCCGCGATCGTCGGTACCACCGCGTCGGTGATTGGCATCGCCGTGGGGATCGGGCTCGGCGCGCTGGTCAGCTCGTTGCTGGTCAGCGCAGGCTTCGTGCCCCCTGACTCCCCCATGGTCGTGCAGGCAGGAGGGCTCTTCTGGCCTCTCGTCATGGGTCTCGCAGTGACCACGATCGCCGCCCTGTTCCCCGCGTGGCGAGCGTCGACCATCCCACCGGTGGCCGCCCTGCGGGAGACGGCGGTCGAACTCAAGGGTCCTTCGGTCGCCCGCGTGCTGGCCGGAGCGTTACTGGCCGCCGGCGGCACCGGCGCCGTGACGGCTGGCCTCTTCGCCGGGCTCGACGACCCGCTGCCGGTCGTCGGGATCGGTATGGGGCTGACGTTTCTGGGTATCGCCGTCCTCGCCCCCGCGTTCGCCGGCCCGGCCAGCCGGCTACTGGGATCACCGCTCGCCCACCTTCATCCGGTCACCGGCGTGCTCGCCCGCGAGAACGCTGCTCGCAACCCGCGACGGACTGCGGCCACCGCTTCCGCCGTGATGGTCGGGGTGACCCTGGTGAGCTTCATCGCGATCCTCGGCGAATCGCTACGCGTCTCCACGACCGAGACGATCGATGACGCCGTCACCGGAGATTTCATCATCGACTCTCGCTGCAGCGGGCAGTTGGTCGGGGTCGACCCGCGGCTGGCACCAGAGGTCGCGGCGATCGAGGGCGTGGATGTCGCCACCGGCCTGAGCATCGGAGCGGCCAGGCTCCACGGCGAGCCGACGCTGGTGTTCGGTATCGACCCAGTCGAGCTGCCGAAGGTGCTGAAGATCGGGATCGTCGCGGGCCACCTCGGTGATCTCGGGACCGACGGCGTCGCGGTGCCTGAGGGGATGGCACAGAACTACGGGTGGCAGGTCGGCTCGCCCATCCTCCTGGATTTCGTCGAGAGGGGCCCGGTGACGCTGACGGTCGACGCGCTCTACGAGAATGACTGGTTCTCGACCAGCCGCGGCCTCATGATCAGCAGGGAGCTCTTCGACGGCAGCTTCCCCCCCAACCAGCGCACCGACTTCCAGGTCTACGTCAAGCTGCACCGCGACCGTTCGGCGGCAGCGCTGCGACCAGACCTTGAACGCACGGTGGCGCAGTACCCGCCGGCCCGTCTGGAAGACCTGACCGAGTTCAAGCGCACCCAGACCCGGGTGATCGACCAGTTCGTCTTCTTCGTCTGGGCGCTCCTGCTGCTCGCGGTGATCATCTCGGTCATCGGGATCCTCAACACGCTCCTGCTCTCGGTGTACGAACGGACGAGGGAGCTCGGCCTGCTGCGCGCCGGCGGCATGACCCGTGCCCAGGTTCGCTCCACCATCCGCTGGGAAGCGGTGATCATCACGTTGCTCGGCACCGTGATCGGACTGGGACTCGGTGTCTCCTTCGCCTGGGCGATCGTGCGCGCGCTCGCCGACGAGGGGGTGCGCCACTTCGCCCTTCCTGGCCTCCAGCTCGTCGTGATCCTCGGCGGGGCATGGCTCGCGAGCCTGCTCGCGGCGTTCTGGCCCGCCCGCCGGGCAGCCAACCTGGACGTGCTGGCGGCGATCGCCGAACGATGACGCGACAATGGAGGGGTGGCCGAGCGCAGGAGCATCACCGTCGTCATCGCTGATCCCGAGGAGGCACGCAGGGAGGCCATCGCCGCTGAGCTGGCCGGCGCGTCGTCCTCCCGGGAAGTGCACGGCGCACCGCTGGAGGTCATCGGCGAAGCGGGCACCGACGAGGACGCAATCAACGTGGTGCTCGACCTCGCCCCGGACGTCGCGCTCGTCGGCACCGACGACACCGCGACGTTCGACGGGCGAACCGTCTGCCTGGTGTGCGCGGAACGCATGGGTGTGACACGGCTGATCGCCATGGCCGAGACCGACAGCCCAGCAGTCCACGCCGCGCTCCGCTCCGGCGCGTCGTCGACCTTCCTCCGAGCGTCGGCCGCGGCGTCGTTACCTCGCACCGTCTGGGGAGCCCATCGCGGCGAGTCGATCCTCGCCAGCGGGGCCGCAGCCTGGCTCCTGGCCGAGTACCAGCACCTGCGCGAGAACGACAGCGACGTGCTGGCCGTTCCGCCCGACCTCACCGACGCCGAGCGCGAGGTCCTCGAGGCGCTGGCCGCCGGTCAGCGCGCGAGCGACATCGCGGACGAGCACATCATCACCGTGCACATGGTTCACACCCTGGTAGGTCACGCCCTCGCCAAACTGCACCGCACGTTGCGGGACGACCGCGAGCTGAAGCTCGTGCGCCAAGGCGCAGGCTCGGGGATCTGAGCCCTCCACCACCGTCAACGAAGGTCGCGCGCTCAGCCGCGAGCGCTCCCACCTCTCATTCGGTGTACGGCGCCAGCTCGTCGGGCGACCAGAACGCCCGCATCGCAGTGAGCTTGCCGTCCTCGTCGTACCGTTGCGTCTCGATGACGTCGACGAACATCCTGGTATCGCCGAGGTCAGTGATGATGCGCACCACGAACGCCGCTTCGCTCCCTGCGATCTTGAGGGGCTCGAGGATCTGTAGCTCGATGCCCTGTGCCAGGCTGTGCACCAGGTCCCAGAACCCGCCGATGCCGGCTCTGCCATGGTGCGCCGGTGTACCCACGGGATCTTCGAGCGTGGCGTCGTCGGCCCACAGATCGAGCCAGGCCTCGCGATCGCCGGCCGTGAAGAGCTCCGCGTAGGTGTGGACGGCGTCGCGGATCTGGTCAGCGGTCGGCACGAATCACCCCCGGGGTCACGCAGGTTGGTGGGAGGCAGGTTAGTAGGGTGGTGCGATGCCCGGCACGAGCCACCCGGCGGGGCGGGCGCGACCGATCCTCGCCGCTGCTGTCGCCCTCGCGCTCTCGACGACCCTGGCCTGTAGCTCGAGCTCGTCATCTTCGGGGGCTTCGGGGTCCTCGGGGTCCTCGGCATCATCGCGCCATGCTCCCGCTGCCGACGATGCCGCCTCCGTCGATCACGACGCCTCGCTTGGAGACATCAAGGTCAAACTGCAGCCCGTCGCCGAGCTCCAGCAACCGGTCGGCCTGTCACCTCGAGCCGGCACCGACGACCTGTACGTGGTCGAGCAGAAGGGGAAGGTCCGCCGCATCGAGGTCCGAGATGGTTCCTACCGGGCGACTGCCGAACCGGTCCTGGACCTGACCGGCGAGGTGAGCCTGGCCTACGAGCGGGGGCTGCTCGGCCTGACCTTCTCGGCCGACGGCAACCGGCTCTTCGTCTACTACACCGGCAAGGACGGGCGGATCACGATCGACGAGTACCGCATGGACGGCGTCATGGCCGATCCCGCGAGTCGCCGCAACCTGATCGAGATCGACCACCCGCGCCCCAACCACAACGGGGGCTCGATCGTGTTCGGTCCCGACGGGATGCTCTACCTCGGCGTCGGCGACGGAGGCGGTGCGGGGGACCCCGACAAGAACGCCCAGCGCACCGATGTTCTTCTCGGCAAGCTGCTGCGCATCGACCCGATGCAGCCGGAGGCCGGCAGGGCCTACTCGATCCCGGCGGGTAACCCGTTCGCTGACGGGTCGGGCGCACCGGAGGTGTGGGCGTACGGGCTACGGAACCCGTGGCGGTTCAGCTTCGACCGTGCCACCGGCGATCTCTGGATCGGGGATGTCGGCCAGGACGCGCTCGAGGAGGTCGATTTCGCCCCCGCGGGAAGCGACGGAACCGGCGCAGGTCGAGGCCTGAACTTCGGTTGGAGCCTCATGGAGGGAACGAAGTCGTTCAAGGGTGGTACCGCCCCCGCGAACCACACGCCGCCCATCTACGAGTACAAGCGGTCCGGCGACGACAACTGCACGATCATCGGCGGCTACGTGTACCGGGGCAGCGACATCCCCGCGTTGCGGGGCACCTACCTGTTCGCCGACCTCTGCGCCGGCGAGTTGCACGGCCTGCGCCAGCGTGCCGGAACAGTGACCGAGGAGCGGTCACTCGGCGCCACGGTGGAAGATCCCGGGCTCACCACCGGCGTGACGTCGTTCGGGGAGGACGCCAACGGGGAGTTGTTCGTCCTCACTCTCGGCGGCACCGTCTACAAGCTCCGCCCCGGCTGAGCGCGCCGGCACTAGGACCGGTTTTTCTGCGGCTTCTTTGGCGTGCGCCGGCGCACCGGTTCGGCCCGCAAGCGTTGCACGGCACCCCTGGTGCCCTCACGGAACAGAGTGAACATGGCGACGAGGAACTCGACGAAGTGCCGGTCGTCGCGGGCCGGGTTGGACTGGAGGTGCTGGCGGAGCGCCAGCATCAGTCCGCCGTAGACCAGGTCGGCGAACCACATGAGCTCCAGATGGTCGAGGTCGCGCTCTTCCTGGGCGGTCACCGCGATCACCGCGCCCCGCATCGAGGCCGCGAGTTGCCTGCGGGTGTCATTTACGGCTCGGGCCACCTCGGGGTCGCTCGGCGAGACCGAGAGCATCAACCAGGGCGCAGGGTCCTTGCGCACGCCCTTCAACAGGTTCGACAGGATGGCTCGCACCCGATCTTCGTCGGAACCCGTGACGCCCGATCCCGACAGCACCAGGTTCAGCACCCGCGAGGAGGCTTCGGCGTAGGCCGCCTGGTAGATCGGACCGATCCCCCCGAAGAGCCGGTAGAGGATCACCTTGTCGACGCCCGCGGCGCGGGCGAGCGACTCCATCGACACGCCGTCGTAGCCCCGCGCCGCGAACTCGGGGATGGCGGCGTCGACGATCTGCGCGCGACGTTGCGCAGCAGGCAGGCGGGGCGACGGGTCACGCACTCGTGACACTGTACGGCTCTCACGCCTGGGCGGGTTCAACACCGTCGAGCTCGGCCCGCCCACCGGCTCCCGATCCAGCTGGCGCGTGATCATCTACCATTCCGTAGATGATCCCGCGCCGGTTGCAGAGGGCGGGGATTGCACCGGGGGGCTCCAGCCGGGCCCCAGCTACACTGTCGGCGTGACGTACAAGGCTCCCGAGTACCACCCGGCGTTCGAGGAGTACTGCGAAGCGATATTCGAGCTCCGCGAAGACGACGTCGACGTGATCCAGGCCCGCATCGCGGAACGCCTCGACGTGTCCCGGCCTGCGGTGTCGGAGATGATCCGGCGGATGGAGGGCGAAGGACTCGTCGAGGTCGAGAAGGGCTCGATCCGGTTGACGTCCGACGGGCTTGAACTCGCCGAACAGGTGGTGCGACGCCACCGGCTCGCCGAGCGGTTCCTCACCGACATCCTGGGGTTGAGCTGGGCCGAAGCCCACGTCGAGGCGGGGCGGTGGGAGCACGTGATCTCCGACAACGTCGAGGCGGCGATGGTGCGCCTGCTCGGCGAGCCCACCACGTGCCCCCATGGCAACCCGATCCCGGGTACCGACTACCACCCGCCCGCGATGCAACCGTTGAGCAAGCTCGAAGTGGGTGCGAACTTCGTGGTCGCCCGCATCCCCGAGGAGCTCGAGTTCACCCCGGGCCTCCTCGAGTTCCTCGAGAGCTCGTCGCTCCAACCAGGGATGGCCGGGGTCATCACCGCGCTCTCTCCGGACGGGACCACCACCGTCCGAATCGACGGCAAGCACGTGGGGATCGGCACGTTCGCCAGCGAGCGCTTCCTGGTCACCTGCGGCTGCCCAAGCACACCCCTTTACTGACGTTCCCTCACGTCACGGTGATCGTGGTGGCCATGCCGAAGAAGAAGTGGTCGTGCACCTCGCCGTCGGGCTCCTTCTCGACCAGGTTGCAGAGCAGCACGTAGGTTCCCGGCGCCAGATCGAACACCCCGTTGCAGGTGCTCTTGGCGGGGAACGACTCGATCTCGCCGACGATCTTGTCCTCGCCGAAGCGTTCCTCGTCGAAGCCGCCGTCCTTGATCGTCGGCAGGGTCTTGGGGTCGCTCGCCTTCACGATCACGACCTCATGGGGTTCGTCCCCCTGGTTGTCAGCAACGATGTTCACCTTGCCTGCGGCCACGGTCGTCTGCGCCGGCTCGATCGCCCACTCCTTGAGCGTCACGTTCAACGTCGAGGTCGCCTCCCCGGCATCACCGACCGGAAGACATGCCGCCTCTTCGTGCCCGCCCGACGCCGAACCCGAACCCGAACCGGACGCGGCGCCGGTGCCGGACGCGGCGCCGGTGCCCGACGCCGAACCCGACGCCGAGCCCGAACCCGACGCCGAGCCCGAACCCGACGCCGAGCCCGAACCCGAACCCGAGCCGGCGGTCGAGCCGATGTTGCGCACGGTTGCGCCATCGTCCTTACCGCACGCGGCCAAGACCGGCAGGGCGAGCGCGGCCGCGGCGAGCACGGCCGTGGTGGGCAGACGGGATCTCATGGGTTCACCTCACTGGATGGTTGATGGGTTCAGACAGGTTCGAAGAGCTCGGTGGTCGGGATCGCAGCACGAGAAGAGGCCGGCGCCGAATCCGGTGCCGTGTCCTCCGTGCCTGCTCGCGGTGCCGTCGCTCGCCAGCCGAGGGCGGCCAGCGCGAAGGTGACGGCCCCCCACACGGCGAGCAGGGCGTGGTCCAGCGGTCCTAGGACACGGCCATCGGGAAGCATCCGCCGCCAGAGTTGGTACCCGGGCGCGGAGGTCGATCCGACGTCGATGATGAGCTGACGCTGGCCCCCGAGGACCTCGGCGAGGAACCACACCCAGTTGGCCACGCCAAGCGCGGTGAGCACGCCGAGCGCGATCAACCATCGCCGCCGGTGCGCCGGCTCGGCGTTGTGCAGGAACCACGCCACGGCCACGACGAGCAGCGGCACGATCACCACGAGCTGCCGGCCCGGCCACCACCATCCGTGCATCGTCAAGGCGACGAAGGTGGCGGTGAGCCACGCGACCGCGACCGCGGCGGCGAGCACCGACCAGCCCGGCGGACGCCGACGCGCCAACGCGCCGAACGCCGCGGCTGCGAGAAGGAGCGCGGGCGCCCAGGCCGCCAGCCCGAAGCTCCGATCGGCGGTGAGGCCCAACAGCCGGACCGAACGTCCGACGAAGTCTGGATCCGAACCCATCACCGTCGCCTCACCGGCGGAGAAGTGGTCGCCCGCGGCGTAGGCAGTCCAGCCGCCATACACGGCCCGGTGGAACCACAGCCACGCACCAGCGGCCAGCGCCATGACGCCCGCCACGGCTGCGGCAGCGGCGACGCGACCCCGGCGCAGCAAGCCGGCCGTGGCCATGCCGAACAGGACGACCACGACCGGCAGGTACTTGACCGACAACCAAGGCAGGGCAACCAGGGAGGCGGTAGCCAGAACGAGCCCGCCCCGCCGCATCGGACCGGTGATGGCCGCCACTGCAGCGACGACGGCGAGGGCCGCCGGAACCTCCGGGTAGATCTGAGTGCCATAGACCGCCAGCGGTGGCACGGCGAAGAACGCCACCACGACAAGGGCCGCCAACCCCGGCGCCACTCCGAAGCGCCGAACCGCGATCCACACCGTGGCGGCAGCGAGGACCCCGGCCATCAGCGCCAACGCCAGCTTGGCCCCGGCCCACCCGGCCACCGCCACCGGCACCGCGAGCAGGACCGGGAGGAGCGGGTCGTGGGGGCTGATGCGCTGACCCGCACCCAGCGGCTTGGTCTGGCGCGGGAGCGGCGCGTCGTGGAACGCCTTCCAGCGTTGGAGCCGGAGCTCGTCCCGGATGTTGAGATCTCGGTCCTCGGCGAGCGAGATGGCGGTGAGGAGGTACTGCGGCTCGTCGGCCGTCACGCGAGCGTCGAACTCCGCCCGGGCCGGAATGGCGGGCGCGCACCAACCCGTGACCGCGAGCCCGACCGCGACGAGGATCCAGTGCAGGCGCATCAGTCGAATCGCTCCGCCCTGCGAATGACGAGGAACCAGCTCAACCCGCCGGACAACGCGACCAGCACCAGCGACGCCAGCCCGACCTGCGACAGGTGGTGCGATTCCGTCGCGCTCCAGATCCGGGTTGCGAGCGTCTCGAACCCAGCCGGAGCCAGCAGGAGCGTCGCGGGGAGCTCCTTCATCGCCGACAACATCACCAGGCCAACACCGGCGAGGAGACCGGGACCCATCAAGGGTACGTCGACCGTCCAGAAACGACGCCACCGGGAGGCACCGAGCATGCGCGCCGCGTCGTCGAAGCGGGCCGGGACGGCGCCCACCGCGACCTGGGCCGAGCGCAGCGCTTGAGCACCGAAGTGCACCGAGTAGGCGAAGACGAGCAGCGGGAGCGTCTGGTAGAGCCACGCCACCGCGTCGACCTGGAGGGTCCAGTAGATCAGCGCGAGCGCGATCACAAGGCCCGGAAGGGCGAACGCGCTGACGACGAGTGCGTTCGCTGCTGCCCCGGTCCCGCTCCGGTAACGCGTCGTCAGGTAGGCGACGGGGAGCACGAGCGCCACCGTCACGAACGCGGCGAGGACGCTGATGGTCACGGTGCTGGCGGCCGGCGAGAACAGACCGGTGATCGCATCCGCCGTGCCTCCGGGCCCGGCGCCGGAGGTCAGGCCCCGCCACGCCCACACGCCGAGCACGAGGACAGGTACGCCAACAGCTGCGGCGAAGAGCACGGCGGTCAGGCCGAAGGCGGGCCACCGCCAGCCCCGCAGCGCCACCTGCATCGGCCGCTTCGTTCGCACGGACTGGGTCAGCCGGCGTCGCCGGGCGGCGGTCCGTTCCGCCGCCACCACCAGCAGCGCCGCGGTGGCGAGCAGCGCAGACATCGGCAACCACCGGTCCGGTGACAGCTTCCACTGGAAGAGCTCGTTGGTAAGGGTGTCGTAGCGCATGATCGTCACCGCTCCGAAGTCACTGATGGCGTAGAGGAACACCAGCAGGACACCGGCACCGATCGCTGACGACGCTTGCGGCAGGACGACAGAGGTGAACACGGCGACCGGCCGGCGGCCGAGCAACCTCGCGCTCTCTTCGTAGGAGGGTGGTAGCGAGGCGAGTCGCGCCGCGACCGGCAGGTAGACGTAGGGGTAGGTGAAGATCGTGAGCACGAACCACGCACCCCAAAATCCGCGGACCTCCGGCACCGCCCGGATGCCGAGGCCAGCCAACGTGCTGGCGATCAGACCGCCCGGCGCGAGGCCGGCCACCAGAGCCGCCGCGCCGACATAGGACGGGATCACCAGCGGAACCGGCGCGAGGCCGGCCCAGATTCGCCGGCCAGGCACGTCGGTGCGGGTCAGCAACCAGGCCAGACCGACCCCGATGACGCCAGTCGACACCGAAACGCACACCGCAAGGAGCAGGCTCCGCCCCAGCGGTCCGGGCGCATCGACACGAAGCGTCTCGACGACGTCGGTCGCTCCGAGCGCCGCTGCCTTCCAGAGGAGGAACGCCAGGGGGGTCGCAAACAGCACGGCGACCGCGACCGAACCCGCGCGCAGCGGGAGGGGTGGCCGGCGCCGATCCGGGCTCACCGGCGGCGAAGCGGGCGGCGCGGCGGGCGGCTCGGTGCCGGGCGAGACCGCGGGTCCGGACCCGAGCTCGGCGGAATCGAGGGCGACAGCCATCGGCGTTCCGGCCGGCTCAGCGAGTGAGCCCGCTCTCCTTGATCAGGGCGACGGTCTCGGCGAACGTACCCCCCAGGGCATCGAAGTCGACGTGGTCGACCTCCAACGTGCGCAGCGGCGGGACGCCAGGCGCCGGGTGGACGCCGGCGACGAGCGGGTACTCGAGGGTCTCGTCGGCGAAGTACCGCTGGGTCTCGTCGCTCACGAGGAACTGGACCAGACGTTCGGCGGCCGCCGGGTTCTTCGCGGTGCGCAGCACCGAGGCCGCTGACACGATCTCCACCGACCCGACATCGCCGCCGGGGAAGAAGTGGTTCTCGGCAGGAAGGTCGGGGGCCTCCTGCTTGGCGCGCAAGAGGTAGTAGTGGTTGGCGAGACCCATCGGGATCTCTCCCCGAGCGACGGCGTCCACGATGGCGTTGTTGTTGGCGTAGGTGCGCGGCTCGTTCGCGGCGATGCCGCTGAGCCAGGCCCGCGTGGTGTCGTCGCCGAGCTTGACCCGCATCGCCGACACGAAGTCCTGGAACGAGCCGTTTGTGGGTGCGATCCCGAGCTTGCCCCGGTACTCCGGCCTGGTGAGGTCGAGCACCGAGCGCGGGAGCGTCGAGGCGTCGACCTTGTCGGTGTTGTAGACGAGTACGCGCACCCGGCCCGAGAGGCCGACCCACTCGCCGTCGGCACCGCGGTTCTCGGGTCTGACTCGGTCGAGGATGGAAGAGGGAAGAGGCCGGAGCTTGCCCTTCGACGCGAGGTAGGCCGTCGCGCCCGGAGTCTGGGAGATGAAGACGTCGGCCGGGGAACGGTCACCTTCCTGGTCGATCGTGAGCGCGAGATCAGCGGTGTCGGCCTGCTTGAAGTCAACGCTGATGCCGGTGGAGCGGGCGAACCGGTCGAGCACGGGCTTGATGAGCTGGGTGGATCGACCCGAGTAGACGACCACCTTCTCGCGCGAGCTGCTGCACGCTGCGAGTGACGTGGCGACGAGCACCAGCGCGGCGGCCGCGGTGGCCTGTGCCACGAACCGGTGCGGGATCTGCGCAGGTTCATGCTTCGAGGCTAGCGCTCCCGACCAGAATGTGTAAAGCTGCCCTAACATGCGTTGGCGAGGCTCCTTCCGTCTTTCCCCCGGGGCGACCGCGGTCATCGCCGTCTCGACGCTCGCCATCGCCGCGGTGCTGGTCATCCGTAACGCCGACGGCGACGCACTTCGGTCCGGCATGGCGGCGATGATCACGTCACCAGCCCGAACGAGCCTGGCGATCGCGGCGTTCGCTGCCGCCTTCGCCGTGCGTTCGGCGGTTTGGACCCGGGTGCTTCCCGGGCTTCCGTTCCGGCACGCGCTGGCCGGGCTGCACGTGTCCCTCGGCGCCAATCACGTGCTGCCGTTCCGCCTCGGCGAGCCGATGCGGGTCGTGAGCGTGACCCGCCGGGCCCGGGTGCCGGTCGACGCCGCCACCGCGTCGACCCTCGCGCTCCGATCCGCGGACATCCTCGCGGTCGCCGTCATCGGCATTGCCCTCGGCCCGATGGTGTTCGTACGGCTCGTCGGCCGCGCGGGGTGGATCGTGTTCGCGGTGGTTGCGGCGGCCGGAGCCGCCGGGATGATCTGGCTGCGGCGCGTGCGGCGGTCAGGCGGCGACGCTGCTCCGGTCAGACTGCCAGGCGCGGTCGCGGCCATCGGATCGCTCGCGGCGTGGCTGCTGGAATCCGTGCTGGTCTGGGAGTGCGCGCACTTCGCCGGCGTCGACCTCGCGTTCCGCGACGCGGTGATCGTCACGACGGCGACGGTCGCGGCCCAAACCGTGGCTATCGCGCCAAGCGGCCTCGGCACCTACGAGGCGGCAGCCACCGCGGCGTACGTGTCGCTCGGCTACGACGCCGGCACTGGCTTCACCGCCGCACTGCTCACCCACGCGCTCAAGACCGCGTACTCGCTGGTCACCGGAGCGCTGTTCGCGGTCGTGCCCGCGCCGTCGCTGCTCGGCCGGGCTCGACTCCCCCGGGCACCAAGGGCGACTGCGCCACGTGCTGCCGGTGCGCCCGGCGGGGCAGGTGCTGCTGAGGAGGTGCCGATCCCGGGACGAGCCGAGCAGGACGCTGCGCCCGTGGTGCTGTTCCTTCCGGCCCACAACGAGGAAGCGACGGTGGCCCAGGTCGTCGCCCGCACACCGGCGACCGTCGCGGGTCGGCCGGTGCGGTGCATCGTGGTCGACGACGGTTCGTCCGATGCCACGGCCACCCGGGCCGCGGCCGCCGGAGCGCAGGTGGTGTCGCTGCCTCGCAACCTGGGACTCGGTGCCGCAGTTCGCATCGGTCTCGATCGCGCCGTGGCCGAAGGTGCCGTCGCCGTGGCGTTCTGCGACGCGGACGGAGAGTACGCACCGGAAGAGCTCGACCGTCTGGTGCGCCCGATCCTGGAGGGTCGGGCCGACTACGTCGTCGGGTCGCGCTTCGCCGGTACCATCACATCGATGCGACCGCACCGACGGTTGGGCAACGTCGTGTTGACCAAGGCGTTGTCGTTCATCGCCCGCACCCGGATCACCGACGGGCAGAGCGGCTACCGCGCCCTTTCCGCTGCCGCCGCCCGGACCGCGCACATCGAGCACGACTTCAACTACGCACAGGTCCTCACCCTCGACCTCCTCGCGAAGGGGTTCCGGTATCTGGAAGTGCCGATCACCTACCGGTTCCGCACCGAGGGTCAGTCGTTCGTGAAGCTGGGTCGGTACCTCCGCAACGTCATCCCTGCAGTGTACCGGGTGCTCAACCCGCCGAGGAACCGGGGCTCGGCGTCGATCGGCGGGCTCGTCCCGGCCTTGGAGAGCGATCGCGACCAGCGGGGCTGAGCGGCGCCGCGGGGCGGCTCAGTCCTCGACCACGTGCCGGCGGAAGCCGGCCCGCGCCGCGGCCCACGTGGCGCGGTCGAAGGATCCATCCGGGCGAACGGCGTCCACTGCGGCCCACGCCATGGCCAGGGCGTGGTGCGTGTTGTCGGGCGTGAACAACCCGGACCGACCGAACGTCACCACGCGTGAGTGGGCCCCGATCGCCGACTCGAGCGCCACCAGCTGCTCGGCGAAGCCCCGACGATAAACGGGATAGACGCACGGGAGGCGGACGACGTGGTGGACCAGTGGCCCTCGGCCGACCACGGGAAGGCCCAGGTACGCGATCTCGTCGGCCACGCGCTCGGCCAAGCGCTCGTCATCCTCCATCCAGAGGTGATCACCGGGGGTGCACGGCACCTCGGCGCACAGCACGGTTTGGTCTCCGGGGTCGGGGCCGGTCCGGTAGTTCTTCGGCTCCGAGAGCCGGCTCACGACGGTGCCCGGATCGGGGAGGTAGTGCGCGTCGTAGTCGGTGTAACGGGGCCGGGACACGGCGAGGTACACCAGCGCCATTCCCCGGAAGTCGAGCGACCCGGGCCGCGGGCACCCGAGGAGCCCTGCGAGCACGGTGATCGGGACCGTGGAAAAGATGAGACCGCCCTCGACCGTCGATCCGTCAGCCAGCGTCACCACCGCCCGGCCCGCCCCACCCGGCACCGTCGGTCCGGGCCACGGGTCCTCATCGCGCTCAGCCGACCCCGCGCGTCCCCCGATACCGACCCCTGGCACTGCTCCGACCGCGGTGACCGTACCGGCCGGACCGAGACGGATGGTGGCCCCGGCCGCGACCGCTGCTTCGGCGAGGGCTTCTGAGATCTGACCGAACCCCAAGCGGGGGTAGAAGAACGACGGCGGCTCGCGTCGTGACCGCAACAGGCGCTGAGCGATGCGGGCCGGCGAGCTCGCGGTCACCCGTCGCCGGGCAAGTTCGCCCGCGAGATCCTGCGGTTCGACCCCCCACAGCTTGCGCGCGTACGGCCCGTAGAACTCCCGCAACATCGCGGGCCCCAAGCCGGCCCGGATGACGTCGGCATAGGTGTCGCTCCGCGACCGGCGAAATGGTGCCCGAGCCGCATCGAAGAGCAGCTCGGCGGCCAGCGGGCGGGGAAGGTTGGCGACGAGATCGGCCGGGGTCAGCGGAAATCGGACGAAGTGGCCTCGCAGGACGATGCGACCGTTGCGGGGGCGCCGCTGGAGGTCGGATCCCAACAGCTGCTCGAGAGCCGCCAGGATCGGTGCCGGCGTCGCGGGATGGAGCCGGTGGCTGCCAAGATCGACTCGCTGCCCTGCCACTTCGAGGCTGGCCGCCATGCCGCCGACCGCCGTACCCCGCTCGAGCACGATGGTCGACAAGCCCCGGCGCGCGGCCCGCCATGCCGCGGCCAGACCCGCGGGGCCGGCCCCGAGCACGACCACGTCGGCGGAACGACGCGAGGCCCGTGGCCCGCCCCCGGACGATGGCGTCGGTGCGGTCGGCGGGGCCGGCGGGCTAGACGGGGCAGATGGGGTCGATCCTGGGGGTGCCGGCGGCGCGGCCCCTTCGGCCGGCCATGCCCCGCTCAGCGGTACGCCGCTCACCGGTACGCCGCTCACCGGGACCCCGTTCGCCGTGCCCTGTTCACCGAGGCGACGCGGGATAGGCCATGGCGGGCCCGCCGGCGTAGCGGACCACGACGTGATCGCCCCGCTGGAACAGCGGCTCCGCTGTCTCGCGCACCCTCAGGCGCTCCCCGCCTGCATCGATGATGTACACGGTGTCGTGGCCGAAATACTCGATCAACCCGACAGCACCCACTGCCGTTTCCGTCGGTCCGGGCGGACGCGCCGTCAGCTGCTCGGGCCGCACCAACACCTCGACCTCGCCTGCCCCGGCCGCCGAGGCAGCCAAAGGGATAGGACCGATCACGGTGTCGGCGATCGCCGACGACGCGTCCGGTCCGCCGGCGGGGCCAGGCCGGACGACGCCCCGCAGCAGGTTGGCCTCGCCCACGAACGTCGCGACCCACCGGTCCGCGGGATGACGGTACAGGTCAGCGGGGGAGGCAATCTGCACGATCCGGCCTTCGTTCATCACCGCAACCTGGTCGCCGAGAACAAACGCCTCCTCCTGATCGTGGGTCACGAACACCGTCGTGATGCCCAGCTCCACGAGCAGGGCGTGAACCTCGGAGCGCACCTGCACCCGCAGGACCGTGTCGAGGTTGGA
>FWPU01006893.1_pt1 | contig 21841 bp, 24 predicted proteins | sample 2228361 | NCBI WGS metagenome assembly FWPU01 (sample SAMEA103939777, study PRJEB20133) | metagenome
GTACCGTCGAGTCGACCGCCGCCGTAAACTGACGCAGTAGTGCTAAAGGCGAGGGCTTCAACCCTCCCAAAGTGGGACAGTGAACCGGGCACCTTCGACATCCCCACGCCTGTCGCTTCCATCAGCGCGCTCTCGGCCACCGGGCTCAAGGCGAAGCTGATCGCGCAGGGCAAGACGTTCCGCCTCGACATCCCCGAAGCCCGGCTCGAGGCGTTCAATGGCTCGTACCGCGGCGTCTCCAACCGGCTCGGCGGCTCCATCAAGCTCGGAGACGAGTGGGTGACGCTCGGAGATCTGCCGCTCGACCCGGCCTTCAACCAGGCGGCGTTCGACAGAGGCTACGCGTGCACGGATGACCTCAAGGAAGTCATTCCGCCCTGAGTCGACGTCACCGCTGCCGCAGCCAGAACCTCGCGGCCGAGTCGTCCGGCCAGCGCGTGTTCGCGGAGAGACCGGCCCCTCGACCGATGTCTTGGACCGGGCCGCCACCGCGGCCCGCTCGGACGTCACATTGTCCGGAGGCCGAATGCCCGGTCGCCGGTCAGCCATCGCCTGATTTGACGACATGCGCCGAAACTACCGGCCTGAATTCAGACATTACTGTCCTTGATCAGGTCGTCGCATCGTGATGTCGATTCACTTTTTATTTCATACGGATAGGTCCGTCTAGGCGAACACTTTTTACATTTTCTCCGGGAGGTGGCTCGCCTCGGCTCCAGTTCCGGCCGCGCGCTCAAAATGGCAACTCATTGAAATCTCTCGCCGGCACGCATGGCGTGGCCGTTGCTTTGCGGCGCGGCCGATCTCACCCGCCCCCATCAAGGACGGCCCCATGCCCACGAATCGCCTGTCCCTCGTCGGCCTGATGATCCTCGCGGCTGGCTGCGGCATCGACAGCACCGCCGACGTCTACGACCCGCCGAATCCGATGAGCTGGGAGCAGTTCCTCACCCACGTCTATTACGAAGGTGACGAGACGGGCGTGTACGTGGCCAACGGCGACGAGCCCTTCCACAGCATCGAGGCGCTGCGCCGTTTCTACGACGACCACATCGCCAACCCGGAGATCGGCGTCATTCGCGGCGAGCTCATCGTGTACCACTACGACGGCCGCGACATTAAGTGGAGCACGAGCCAGCGGCAGAACCTCACCTACTGCGTGTCGACGAAGTTCGGCAGCCGCTACCAGGCAGTCGTCGACGCGATGGCCAGCGCCACCGCGGCCTGGGAAGCCGCTGCGAACGTGAACTTCATCCACGTCTCGAGCCAGGACTCGAGCTGCACCAACCGCAACACCAACGTGCTGTTCGACGTGAACCCGGTGAACGCCGGTGGCCGCTACCTGGCGCGCGCGTTCTTCCCCGATGCGCCCCGGCGCTCGCGCAACATCCTCATCGACAGCTCGAGCTTCACCACCAGCCCGCCGTTGACGCTGACCGGCATCCTCCGCCACGAGACAGGCCACGTGCTCGGCTTCCGCCACGAGCACACCCGCCCCGAGGCCGGCGCGTGCTTCGAGGACAACCGGTGGCGCGCGCTGACGAGCTACGACTCGGGGTCGGTGATGCACTACCCGCAGTGCAACGGCACCGGCGACTGGTCGCTCACGCTGACCACGAAGGACAAGGCCGGCGCCGCCGCGCTGTATCCCTGAGCCCGAGGGGCCGGCGGCCTGCGGCCCCAAGGCCCGCGTCTTTGTCCATCGGGTGGGGGTACGGTGGTGCAGGTCGACTGGACCGCGCTGTGGATTCCACGGGTGTCGCCGCTCGAAGTCATGCTTCGGGCGGGCCGGTGCGAACGCTAATCGAGGACGGGCAGATCCAGGAGCGCGTCCTCAGGGCGACACACGTCTCGCAAGACGAGCTGCTCTCGTGCGTGCGCCAGTACGGCCGCACGTCTCTCGATGAGGTGAAGCACGCCTTCCTCGAACAGTCGGGGCAGATCACCATCGTCTTCCGCGACCGGTCGTGAGCGGCTTCAGTCCAAAAGCGGGGCCACTGCGTCACGGAACGCCTGCGCGCGCGCGGCATCGTCCGGGAGGTGGGGCACCGGCCCGAGCACGGGCACGCGGTGGCGCCGGCGAATCCACTCGGCGTTGTCGAGCTCCGACGGATCCTCGCCCGGAGACGACTTCGACAAGAGCACCGCCCGGACCTCGATGCGCCGGCGAGCGAGCGCCTCGAGCGACAGCCCGGTGTGGTTCAGCGTGCCCAGCCCCGCCCGCGCCACCAGGAGCACGGGCAGCTTCAGCTCCTCCACGAGATCGATGACGTCGCGCTGCCCGTCGATGGGCACGAGCAGGCCTCCGGCGCCCTCGGCCACCAGCGCCCGTCCGTCGAACGAACGGAACGCCTCGAGCGTCTCGGCGAAATCGGGCTCCTGGCCGAGCCGGTGAGCGGCCACACCCGGAGCGAGCGGCTCGCGGTAGCGGTGCGGGCAGATGCGCGAGAGAGAATCCTTGCTGCGCGCGGCGGCCTTGAGGGCCAGCGCGTCGGATGGGCTGCGGAGGTCGGCGCAGCCGCTCTCGTAGGGCTTGAACGGGGCCGGCCGCTCGCCGCGCTCGGCGAGGAGCGACAGCAGCGCGCACGACGCCTGCGTCTTTCCGACGCCCGTGTCCGTCGCAGTGACGAAGATGCGGAAAGGAAGCCCCGAGCGCTTCATCGCCCACCGTCAGTCGCCGAGCACCTCGACGATGGCCTCTCTCACCGCCTGGCCCAGCGCCCTCGCCTCCTCCACCGTCGTCGACAGAGGGGGCATCAGCACCACCACGTTCCCCAGCGGCCGGAGCAGGATGCCGCGCTCGCGTACCGCCATGCACACCTTCTGGCCGACCCGGTCGCCGTAGGGGTACTCCTTCTTCGTGGCGCGGTCCTCCACCAGCTCGATGCCCACCATCCACCCGCGCCGGCGCACCTCGCCCACGTGCGAGAGGGACGAGAGCGGCTCGAGCGAGCCCGCCAGCGCCTCCATCGCGGGGAGCATCTTCTGCAGCGTGCGCTCGGACTCGAAGAGCTTCAGGTTCGCCACCGCCGCGGCGCAGGCCAGCGGGTTCCCCGTGTACGTGTGTCCGTGGAAGAACGTCTTCTTCTCCGCCGCCGTGCCCAAAAAGGCCTCGTACACCGCGTCGGTGGTCAGCGTCGCCGCGAGCGGCAAATAGCCGCCGGTGATGCCCTTGGCCAGGCACAGAAAGTCGGGCCGCACGCCCTCCTGCTCCACGGCGAACATGGTGCCGGTGCGGCCGAAGCCGGTGGCCACCTCGTCGCAGACCAGCAGCACCTCGTGCGCGCGGCACAGCTCGGCCAGCCGGCGCAAAAAGCCGGGCGGTTGCACCAGCATGCCCGCGGCGCCCTGCACCAGCGGCTCCACCACCAGCGCGGCCAGCTCGCGGCCCTTCTCGGTGAAGAGGCGCTCGGCGGCGGCCAGGCAGTCCTCGGCCCGGATGCCGCGGTACTCGTACGGGGCGGGAAGCCGTTCGACGTCGAAGAGCAGGTCGCGGAAGCGCTCGTGGAACAAATCGATGCCGCCCAGCGACACCGAGCCCACCGTGTCGCCGTGGTAGGCGTTCTCGAGCGCGGCGAAGCGCCGCTTCTCGGGCCGGCCCACCTGATGCCAGTACTGGTAGGCCATCTTCAGGGCCACCTCGACGGCCGTGGAGCCCGAGTCCGAATAGAAGACCTTCCGCAGACCCTCCGGCGCCAGCGCCACCAGACGTTCCGCCAGCTCGATGGAGGGCACGTTGCAGGCGCCGAGCAGCGTCGAGTGCGCCACCCTGTCGAGCTGGGCCCGGACGGCGTCGTCGATCTCCTTCTTCCGGTGGCCGTGCACCGTCACCCAGAGCGAGGAGATGCCGTCGAAGTACCGCCGCCCCAGCACGTCGACGAGGTAGTTGCCGTCGGCCGACTCGATGACCAGCGGTTGGTCATCGGGCCAGAGCTGCATCTGCGTGAAGGGATGCCATACGAACTTCCGGTCGGTGGAAAGCAACGCTTCATACCGGCCGGCGCCCGGTGCTTCATTCCTGGCCACGCGTCACCTCCAGCTCCGCGAGCGCCTCCAGCGCTGCGTCCACGTGCGAGTCGGTGTGGGCCGCCGACAGGGCGAACCGGAGCCGGCTCGTTCCCTCGGGCACGGTGGGCGGGCGAATCGCCTTCACGAGAAGCCCGCGCTCGCGCAGCCTCGATGCGGCCGCCACCGCCGCCTCCGGAGCGCCGAGCACCACCGGGAAGATGGCGCTCCTCGGCTCGACCGCGAACCCCAGCCGCCTGAGCCCCTCGGCGAAGCGGTGGATGTTGCGCCAGAGCCTTTTGCGCAAGGACTCGTCCGTTTCGCAGACGTCGATGGCCCGCTCGGCGGCGGCGCAGATGGCCGGCGGCAGCGCGGTGGAGAACACCAGCGAGCGGGCGCGGTGGACGAGCAGCTCACGCACCGGCCGCGACGTGGCGGCGTATGCTCCGAACACGCCCAGGGCCTTGCTCAAGGTGCCGATGCGCACGTCGACGCGCGACGAGAGCCCCTTTTCCTCGCACAGCCCGGCGCCGCGCGGGCCCAGAACACCGGTCGCATGCGCCTCGTCCACCACCAGCGCCGCTCCGCGCCGCGCGCAGACGTCGACCAACTGCTCGAGCGGCGCGAGGTCTCCGTCCATCGAGAACACCGCGTCGGTGACCACCAGCTTCCGACGGGCGCTCGCCGAAGACAGCCTTTTCTCGAGGGCGGCCACGTCGCGGTGCGGGTACACCTCGACGCGGGCCCTCGAGAGGCGGCAGCCGTCGATGATGGAGGCATGGTTCAGCTCGTCGGAGAAGATGACGTCGAGAGGGCCGCACAGGGCCGAGAGCACCCCGACGTTCGCCGCGTACCCCGAGTTGAAGAGGAGCGCCGCCTCGGACGACTCGAAGCGGCACAATCTGCGCTCGAGCGACTGGTGCGCCTCGGAGTCGCCCACCAGAAGCCGCGAGGCTCCCGCGCCGACGCCGTGCCTCGACAACGCCGCCGCCGCCGCCTCGGCGATGCGCGCATCGTTCGCCAGCCCCAAATAGTCGTTGGACGAGAAATTCACCAGCGCGCGCCCGCCCACCGTCACCACCGCGCCCTGCGGCGACTGGAGCGGCTCGAGAAAGCGCTTGAGCCCGCGCTCGTCGTATGAGGCCAGCTCCTCCTCGGCCCACCGCGTGGCCACGCTCAAGAGCCGACCCGGCGACCGGACCTCGAACGAAGGTGGCTCGCGCGCGACGTCCATCAGGCCGGCCGCTCGTTTGGGAGCAAAGGCTTGACCCCCGCGGCCTCGAGCAGCGCCATGTCCGAGCGGTACTCGGGGTTGGCCGTGGTGAGCAGCTTCTCGCCGAAGAAGATGGAGTTGGCTCCCGCCAGCATGCAGAGGAGTTGCGCCTCGGGCGAGAGCGACAGCCTGCCCGCCGAGAGCCGCACCATGGCCCTGGGCATGAGCAGCCTCGCGGTGGCGATCATCCGCACCAGCTCGACCGGCTCGACCGGCGGCCGGCCCGCCAGCGGAGTGCCCTTCACCGCCACCAGCGCGTTGATGGGCACCGACTCGGGGTGCACCGGCTGGTTGGCGAGCGTGAGCAGCATGCGGCAGCGGTCGTCGATGCTCTCGCCCATGCCGATGATGCCGCCCGAGCACACCGAGATGCCGGCCGACCGCACCCGCTCGAGCGTGCGCAGCCGGTCCTCGTAGTCGCGGGTGGAGATGATTTGCCCGTAGAACTCGGCCGAGGTGTCGAGGTTGTGGTTGTAGGCCGAAAGCCCCGCCTCCTTGAGCCGGCGCGCCTGCTCGTCGGTGAGCATGCCCAACGTGGCGCAGGCCTCGAGCCCCAGCGCGCGCACGCCGCGCACCATCTCGAGCACCGCGTCGAACTGCGGGCCGTCCTTCACCTCGCGCCAGGCCGCGCCCATGCAGAAGCGGGTGGCCCCGGCCTCCTTCGCCTTCTTCGCCGCCTCGAGCACCTCGCGAACGTCCATCAGCCGCTCGGCCTTGACGCCGGTCTGGTAGCGCGCGGCCTGCGGGCAGTAGGCGCAGTCTTCGGGGCAGCCGCCCGTCTTCACCGACAACAGCGAGCAGAGCTGCACCTTGTTGTCCCGGAACGTTCTGCGGTGCACCGACTGCGCGGCGAAGACGAGGTCCAAGAGCGGCCGGTCGTGAATGCGCCGCACCTCGTCCAGCTTCCAGTCGTGCCGCTCGACGACGCCTTCGTACGACGGCGAGTGCTCGGACATTCAGCCCTCCGAAAGAGGCGCGGGTTACCCGCCTGTTCGAGCCTTGTCAACCGACGACGGCGGCGCGGTCGACGAGGCCGGAAAATTTACCGGTCGCGCGCTACAGGCATGATGCAGCCCTGCCGAATCGCGCCGTTGGCGCGGCACTCGGCGTGCTCGGAGGGGAGGCATGGACGGTTTTCGAACGGAGCTGTGCCGCGACAAGCGCAGCTGGGCGCTCAAGGTGACGACGCCCTCCGGCGATGCATACGAGTACCGCTACCGCTCGGAGAAACAGGCGCGCTACTTCGCCGCGGTGTTCGCCCTCGGCCCCACCTGGCTGCCGCAGCCGAGCCGGAAGAGAGTGGGCCGCGCTACTTCTTGAGCGAGCGGACGTACTTGACCAGCTCGTCGACCTGCTGGTCGGTCATCTTGCCGCGGAACGCCTTCATCTTCGTCCCGCCCACGCCATCGAGAATGGCCGAGCGGATGACGTCGTCCGAGTGCTTCGCGTGCCACTTCGCCGAGGTCAGGTTCGGCGTCCGCTTGTCCGCCTCGGGGTGATCGGGCCGGCCCGAGCCGTCGGGCTTGTGGCAACCCTGGCAGCGCATCTGCCAGATCTCGTGGGCGTTCGCCGTCGGGGGCACCGGCTCGCGCTGGTCGGGCTCGCCGGGCTTCTTCGCGTGGGCCACCGCCGTGGCCGCAAGCAGCATCAAAGTGAGGAACGTCTTCTCCATGGGCCGCAACATACCCGACCGGATAGCATCTGGGAAAGTCCTTTCGGAGCCCCCCATGAAGCGCGTCACGTGGATCATCGCCCTGGCGCTGTTCGGCTGTGGACCCGGCGGCGGCAACTCCGATGGCGGCGGAGGCGGCGGCTACCTCGTCTTCCCCGACCAGTCGCTGTGGACGCACCAGCCGTCCATCGACGTCGACTCGTCCGGAGCGCTGCACCTCGGCTACACCACGAGCCTCGCCGGCGGGAGCGGCCACCCCATCCGCTACGCGTATTGCGCGGGCGGCTGCGGCAACAAGACCGCTTGGACGGTGGTCGAGCTCAACGACGGCGCCTTCGGCGAGGGCCAGGTCTCGGTGCGGCTCTTCGACGGCAAGCCGCGGGTGCTGTGGTTCCACGAGGTGACCCAGGCGTACTTCATCTCCATCTGCGACGGAGAGTGCACCAAGCTGCCGAGCTGGACGACGACGCAGGTGGCCGACACCGCCAAGCGGCCCGAGGCCGACACGCACTTCGCCATCGACGCCGCCGGCAAGCCCGCCTTCGTCTATTTGGACAGCCGCATCGGCCGCGAGGGCATCTTCTTCATCCGCTGCACCGGCAACTGCAACGACCGCACGCAGTGGACCGAGGTGAAGCTGAACGTGCCGGCCGGCGCCGACCGCTTCGCGCTGGCCTTCGACGCGCAGTCGCGGCCGCGCATCGTCTACCGCGACCCTCTGGCCAACCAGATCGGCTATCTGCAGTGCGACTCGAGCTGCACCAGCACCGCCAGCTTCCAAGGCGGAACCGTGCTGTCGTCGGAGGCGGGCCACCCCGCGCTCAAGCTCGACAAGCAGGGCCGGCCGCGGCTTCTGCACATGAGCGGCAACAAGCTGCACCTCGCCTGGTGCGATTCCAACTGCACGCAGGCCAACGGGTGGCAGCGCGCTCCCGTGGGAGCGCCCGAAGGGTACGGCTCGGCCGGTTTCAACCTGGTGCTCGACGCCAGCGACCGGCCGCGCATCGCCTACAGCACCGCGAACAACGGGGTCGGCTACTCGAGCTGCAAGGACCGCTGCACGTCGTCGGATGCCACCTGGCGGCACGCGGTGGTGGAGACCGGGCCGCAGCTCGATCAGCGCGCGCCGATGGAGGTGGCCCAGGGCTGCTCCACCTCGAGCTGGATGGTCGGCGAGGGGGCCACCCTGGCGCTCGACCCGAATGGAAACCCGCGGCTCATCTACGAGGTGCGCCACCAGAAGGGCGGCAGCTGCCTGACGGCGACCGACGCCCAGTACGTGCGCGTGGCCGCGTTCGCCGAGGTGCCTTGACGCCATGCGATGCCGCTGGCGGTCCAAAACCCCCCAGGTACAACCCCAGGCCGAATTGAAATGCCAGATCCCGGCTGCCGAAGCCTCCTCCGCCCGGCGAGAGCGCGACGACTGGGTGCAACAGCGACAGCCCGGGAACGACGCGCACCTCGTCCTTGAGCCGGAAGGCGCAGCCGATGGCGCCGCCGACCGAGAGGACGGTGGCGCTCCCGGCCGACCCGAAGGTGAGCCAGTCGTGCAGATGCGGGCCCACGACGAATTGATGCCCCTTCCAGTTCAAACCGAACATCAACGGCACGTCGAACGTGAGCTGCATCTGCCGAACGTCTTTGCCCGCCGACCACCACAGGGGGGCGGCGCCGACTCCCAGCCCGACGGAGAGATCCGTCCCGCGTTCGAGGGTCGGCTCCCGCCACAGGGCGTACTTTCCGTCGACTCCGGCGCCGAACGTCCACAGCCGGCCGCCCAGCTCCAGCGCGTCGGTGATGCCGTAGCGAACCGACAGCTCGCCGTGCGGCAACCCACCGAAGGTGGGCTGGCTGGCTACCGACGTCACCACGCCCGAGAGATGACCCGACAGGGCGACCTGGAGGTTGCCGCGGTCGAGCGTGCGCGCCATGCCCACCGGCCTCGGCGAGGCACAGCCCCAACCGAGCGCGCCGAGGAGGCAGGAATGAATGATGGCCGAAAGCTTTGCCATGGGAAGACATTCTGTGCGATGCGCCGGCTGACGAGCCAAGCTCTCGTTTCGGCATCGCTGGCGCTCTCGTGCGGGCGCGCGCCCCTGGAGGCGCCGGAAGCACCGTTGTCGGGCCCTCCGGTGCGGGTGATGACAGACCGGGGGCCCGTCGTCGGCGCGTCGGTCGACGGCCTCGACGTCTTCTTGGGAATTCCCTTCGCCGCTCCGCCCCAAGGAGAACGGCGATTCGCACCGCCCGTGCCCCCGCCGGCGTGGAACGAGCCGCGCCCGGCGACGTCGTTCGGCCCGGCCTGTCCCCAGCTCTCCGCGCGCGATGGGCGACAGGTCATCGGCGACGAAGACTGCCTCTACTTGAACGTGTGGGCTCCGTCGAAGGCCAGCGGGCGGCCGGTGATGGCGTTCATCCACGGCGGAGCGGGCATCATCGGCCGCACATCGGACCGCGTCATCGACGGTGCGGTTCTGGCGCGGCGCACCGGACACGTGGTCGTCACCATCGCCTACCGCCTGGGGGCGCTGGGGTTTCTGGCCCTTCCCGAGCTGGTCGACGGCGGCTTCGCCGCGGCCGGAAACCAGAGCCTGATGGACCAGCAGCTCGCGCTGAAGTGGGTGCAGGCCAACATCGCCGCCTTCGGGGGAGACCCGGCGCGGGTGATGCTCTTCGGCGAGTCGGCGGGCAGCATCTTCACCTGCGTGCACGCGGTGGCGCCGGGAAGCGACGGCCTCTTTCACGCGGCGATTCTCCAGAGCGGCAGCTGCGGGGCGCTCCCCACCCAGGCCGAGGCATTCTCTGCCTGGGCCGGTTGGGCCGACGAGCTGGGTTGCCCCGCCGAGGGCCGAATCGAGTGTCTCCGCGCCCTGCCGGCCGAGCGGCTGGTTCGGGCCGGCTCGCGCATCATCACCCCGATCGTCGACGGGGCCGCGCTGCCGGTTCCTCCCGAGCAGGCCTGGCTCGACCTCGAGCGCCCCAAGCGCCCTCTGGCGGTCGGCACCAACGAAGACGAGGCGTCGTTCTTCAGCGGGCTCATGCAGATGCTCGTCGGAGGCGAAGCCTTCATCAACACGCGGTGGGGCTACACCACCGCGCTGCAGGTGCTCTTCGGCAACGACGCCGCCCGGCTGGAAGCGCTCTACCCCTACGACGCCCACGGGGGTGGCGTGGCCGCGCTCAACGTGGCCCTGACCGACGTGCGCTGGGCCTGCCCGATGCGGGAGATGGCGCGCGCCTGGACGCGCGGGGGCGGAACGGTCTTCCAATACGAATTCACCGCCAGCCTGCGCGGTCCTTTGGGCGAGCGATACGGAGCCACCCACGGTCTCGAGCTCTTGTTCCTCTTCGGCAACCGCGTGCTGGACTACGAGCTCGACGAACGCGAGCTCGCGCTCGCCGATTGGATGCAGAGCCGCTGGGGCCGCTTCGCCGCCACCGCGTCGATGCGGGCCGAAGAGGACGACTGGCCCGCCTTCTCGGAGCAGCGCCCGGTGCACTACGAGATCGGCTTCGACCGCGGCGTGCGGGACGTGCTGCGCGATGGCCGCTGCGATGCCTTGATTGCGTCGGGCATCGTGCGACGAATCGAGTGAGGTGCCTGGGTCACCAGCGAACCGAGACGGGAATGGCTCTGCGCGACTGCCCTTCCCAGACCTCGACCCGTTCGCCGCGGGCGATGAGGTAGTCGCCGTCGCCGTTCTCTCCGATGGCGATGGCATCGGGCGGGAAATCGCGGAAGAGGCGCGCCAGCCGCGTCGCTTCGACCAGGTGGCCGGCGGTGCCACGCGCATTCGCCGGGTCGAACACCGGGTAGAGCGCCCACTCCTCGCCGCGCGCGTGCACCGAGCCGCCGTTCTCGCGCGCCAGCCGCTGTCGCAGCAGCTGGGGGAGCCGCTGCCCGAGCTGGTTCTCCGCGGCGGCGATGAGCGCGTCGACCTCCATTCGCCCGAAGGCTATCGCGGGTGCACGACGCCGAGGAACTCCCGGTGTGCGGCGCGGTGAACGAGCGGCGGCCAAGGGCGCACGATCAATATTCGAGCGGAGCGCGACCCTCCGCTCGGCGTCCCGGGAGCCATGGCGCGCCCAGCGGAAGGAGTTGCGCCGGTCGCGTCGTTCGACCCGACGCTCGACGGCATCCCTTCGTGATCGGCGGATGGCGCCGCAAACCTCGAGCGCACCGCCGGTGCGGTACGCGGCACGTAGCCGGCCCATTCGCCGTGCGTTGCGCATGGCCCAGCGCTGGCCGGTGCGCTTCATCCGCACCTGAAGCACGTGACGGTGGGCGCTCTCGGCTGCTCCGCTGCCAATGGGGTGGCCGTGCTCGAGGAAAAGCGCATGGCGCATCCGGCGAGGATTCGAATGGCGTCGGGTGCGAGCTGGCCCGCCAGCCTCCAGTTGCACGGCAGGCCGTCGCCGAGCCGCACCAGCGTTTGCGCGGCCAAGGGCGTCAGATCCGCCGGCTATGTCGCTCCATCGGGAGGTGGCGATGGGCAAGAAGTCGGTGTTCGTCTGTCAGTCGTGTGGCTACCGCGCGGCGAAGTGGCTGGGCAGGTGCCCCGACTGTCAGAGCTGGAATTCGCTGGTCGAGGAGCTCGAGCCCGACCAGTCCGAGCGGCGGCCGGCGTGGGGTGCATCGGGGGGTGAGTCGAAGCCGGTGCCGCTCGACGAGGTGAGCGCCGACGTCGAGGAGCGCAGCCGCACGGGCATCGCCGAGCTGGATCGGGTCCTGGGCGGGGGAGTCGTCGGCGGCTCGCTCGTGTTGCTCGGCGGAGATCCGGGCATCGGCAAGTCCACGCTGCTGCTCATGGCCATCGAGCATCTCGCCCGGTCGCGGCCGGCGTTGTACGTCTCGGGCGAGGAGTCGCTGAGGCAGACGAAGATGCGCGCCGACCGGCTCTCGGTGCGCTCGAAGAACGTGCACCTGTTCGCCGAGACCGACGCGGACAAGGTGCTGGCCGCGGCCCGCTCACTCGAGCCCGCGGCGCTGGTGGTGGACTCCATCCAGACGATGTTCTTGCCCGGGCTGGGCAGCGCTCCGGGGAGCATCTCGCAGGTGCGCGAGGTCGCCGGCCGGCTCATGGCCTACGCCAAGTCCACCGGCGTTCCGACGTTCATCGTCGGCCACGTCACCAAGGATGGCTCCATCGCCGGGCCGCGGGTGCTCGAGCACATGGTGGACACCGTCCTCTACTTCGAGGGCGAGCGCGGCCACCCGTTCCGCATCCTGCGCGCGCACAAGAACCGGTTCGGCTCGACGAACGAGATTGGCGTCTTCGAGATGAAGGGCTCGGGCCTGTGCGAGGTGGCCGACCCGTCGGCCCTCTTCCTCTCCGAGCGAAAGGTGGGCCAGTCGGGCTCGGTGGTGACGTCGACCTTGAACGGCACGCGGCCGCTCCTCGTCGAGGTGCAGGCGTTGGTCGCGCCCACCGGCTACGGCACAGCCCGGCGCACGGCCATGGGGGTCGATGGAAACCGGGTGGCGCTCTTGGCCGCGGTGCTGGAGAAGAAGGAGGACATCCAGCTCATGGGCTGCGACCTGTTCGTCAACGTGGCCGGCGGGATGCAGCTTGGCGAGCCGGCGTCGGACCTCGCGGTGTGCGCCGCGCTGGTGTCCTCTTTGCGCAACGTGCCCGTCGACGCGCAGACGCTGGTGCTCGGCGAGGTCGGGCTGGCCGGAGAGATTCGCGCCATCGGCCAGGTCGAGCCCCGGCTCGCCGAGGCGGCCAAGATGGGCTTCAAGACGGTGGTGCTGCCGAAGAGCTCGGCCAGACGGCTGGAAGAGCGGAAGCTCGAGCCCATCGGCGTCGAGACGCTTTCAGAGGCGCTCGAGGTGCTCTTCCCGAGCTGAGTGGAGTCCACGCCCGAGAGGTGCTGAAGTCATCGCCCATGCGCATGGCGATTTGGGCGCTGGTCCTGGCCACGGGCTGCGCCGGCCCGCGGTACCTCTCGATGGCCATCGAGCGCGGCATGCACGTCGAAACGAAGCAGTGGGGCGAGCACGGCTCGGGCCCGTTCGAGGGCAAGGGCGACGTGCGGCTGTTCCAGCAGTTCTGGCGGCCCAACGAGGTCCGCGCGTCGCTGGTGGTGATGCACGGGCTCAAGGACCACTCGGGCCGGTACGCGCCGCTGGCCGAGCGGCTGGTGCAGAAGGGCTACGCCGTGTACGCGTTCGATCTGCGCGGCCACGGCAGATCCGAAGGCGAGCGCGTGTGGGTCGACTCGTTCGACGACTACGTCGACGACCTGGAGGCCTTCGTCCGGGCGGTGAAGCACCGCGAAGGAGGCAAGCCCATTTTCGTCATGGGCCACTCCATGGGCGGAGCCATCGCCGCGCTCCTGGCGCTCGAGCGCAAGCCCGAGCTGTGCGGCGTCATACTCAGCGCTCCGGCCATACGCGTCGACGTCCCGGGCGTGCTGGTGGGAATCACCAAGGCCACGGCGGCGCTCTTCCCGCGCGCGCCGCTCCTTTCGCTCGACCTCGACAAATTCTCGCGCGACCCGAACGCGGTGCAGAGCCTGAAGACCGACCGCTTCATCCACCAACCCGCGGGACCGGCCCGCACCGCCGCCGAGCTGTTCCGCGCCATGGAGCGCATCCGCGCCCGCCAGGCCGAGCTCGAGGTCGCGGTGCTGGCGCTCCACGGCACGGCCGACGTCGTGACCGACCCCGAGGGGACGAAGGCCCTGGTCGCCGACGCCCGCTCGAGGGAGAAAACCCTCAAGCTGTACGAGGGTTACTACCACGCGCTGCTCGAGGAGCCCGGAAAGGAACAGGTCGCCACGGACCTGATCCAGTGGATGGACGGCAAGTGCCTTTCCACTTCCGCGCGGAACTTTCCGTAGGACTCTTCGAAAATGAGACGAGGCGTCATCTCTCGAGAGGGACAACCATGGGCAACACTCGGGTCGACATGAACGCGGTGCTGAATTCCCCGCTCGTGCGCGGCGCGGCCCAGGCGGCGCGTGAGGCGGCTCCGGCGCTTCGGCCGGCGGTGGAGAAGGGCCTGAACGTGTTTCTCGCCAGCGGCGATGGCCGGCAGGCCGCCGTCGACGCATTCTGGACGTTCGCCAACAGCGCCGAGGGCAAGAAGCTGTCGCAAAAGGCGGCCACCAGCGTGCTGTCGGCGCTCGATGGCCAGCTCCGCGCCGGCGCGCTCGCTCCGAAGTACCAGGCGCTGCTGGCCAAGGCCGGAGATCCGAGCACCCACGCAGCGGTGATGAAGCTGTTCTCGAGCCTGGGCAAGGACGGAGAGGCCCTGGGCAAGGCCACCAACGGCATCCTCCGCGCGTTCTCCAAGGGCGGGCTGACCGCAGCGTTCAGCCGCGCGCTGAAGCTGTCGCCCAAGCTGCTGAGCGTCGCGGGCAAGCTGGCCAAGGCGCTGCCTCTGGTCGGGCTGGTGGCCTCGGCGGTCAACGCCATCAAGGTGCTGACGGATCCGAACGCCAGCGCGGCGCAGAAGACCGCGGCGCTGGTGGACCTCGTCTCCGGCGTGGTGGGCACCGTGGTGCCCGGCTCGGGCCTGGTGACGACTGCGGCCAGCATCGGCACGCAGCTCGCCGCCGACGGCTTCGACGCCGCGACGAAGAAGGGCCCCTCGCCGGCCTGAGGTGCGCGCTAAGATGGCGCGGCCCCATGACCGATGACGCGCCTCCGTCCGGAAACAAGCGGCGATACCCGCGCACGCCGCTCTCGCTGCTCGTCCAGTACCGCTTCGACACGTTCGACGACTTCCTCGCCGAGTACTCGAAGGACATCTCGCCGGGCGGCATGTTCATCCGCACCAACGATCCCCGCGAGGAGGGGTCGATGATCTACCTGCAGTTCTCGCTCAAGGACGGCTCGAAGCTCATCGAGGGCCTGGGCCGGGTGGTGCGGGTGAACCGCCCCGGAGATCCCGACCGGACGCCGGGCATGGGCATCGAGTTCGTCAACTTCGACGACGAGTCGATGGCGCTGATCCAGGAGATCTGCGACAGCAAGGCGGCGCAGCGGCACCCGAAGAATTGACGTGCTCGAATCGCTCCGCTCGCGGCTTCTGACGACGTTCCTCCTGCCGACCCTGGCGCTGTTCGGCGCGAGCGGCGGGCTCGGCTATCTGCTCACGCGCAACGTCCTCGAGGACGAGCTGGGCCGGGCGCTGGCCAACGTCGCCGCCTCGGCCGCCTCGCAGCTCAACGGCGAGCGGCTGTTGTCGATTCAGCGCGAGGACGACCTCGGCGAGGGCACGCGCACCTGGCGCAACGTGATGCGGCTGCTCGACGAGGTGAAGCAGGCCACCGGTTCGCGCCGCATCTTCGCCTTCGACCGATCGGGCATTCTGCGCGCCGACTCGGGAGGCGGCCTGCCGGTGGGAGAGCCCGTGCCCGAGCTCGAGCGCGATCGGCTCGAGCTGACGCGAATGTTCGACGAGGGCCGCCCCGCGTATTCGCAGGTGCTCTTCGAGGGGAAGGACGGGCGGTTGTACAAGACCGGCTATGCGCCCGTGTTCAGCGACGGCAAGGTGGTGGCCGCGGTCGGAGTCGAGGGCAGCGCCGAGTTCTTCGGACCGCTGACCAGCCTGTTCCGGGCGTACGCGGTGCTGGTGGCGGCGGGCCTCGCGCTGCTGGCCCTGCTGGCGGTGCTGACCGCACGCGGGTTGAGCGGACCGCTCCAGCGGCTCATGGACAGCGCGCTGAGGATCGGCCGCGGGGACCTGAGCACTCCCGTCCGGCCCGAGCCGACGCGGGAGATTGGCGTGCTGGCGCGCGAGCTCGAGGCAATGCGCAACGCGCTCGAGAGCCGTGACCGGCAGCTCAAGATGATGCTGGCCGGAGTGGCCCACGAGGTGAGAAACCCCATCGGCGGCATCGAGCTGTTCGCGGGGCTTCTGGGCGAGGAGCTCTCGGCCTCCGAGGCCGAGGCCCGCTCGCACGTCGAGCGCATCCGGAAGGAGATCGAGTACCTCAAGCGAATCGTCGAGGACTTTCTGGCCTTCGCCCGCGAGCAGAAGCTGGCGATGACCGAGCTCGACGCGCGCATGCTGCTCGAGTCGGCGCGCGACCTGATGAAGGCCGACGCCGACGCGAAGCAGGTTCTGCTCGAAGTCGAGGCCGAGAGCGCGACGGTGGAGGGAGATCAGCACCTGCTGCTCGCGGCGGTGGTGAACCTGGTGAAGAACGCGGTGCAGGCGTCGCCGTCGCAGGCGCCGGTCGCGCTTCGCGGACGGAGGGCCGACGGCCGGTACGTGCTCGAGGTCGAAGACCGCGGCGGAGGCATTCCGCCCGGGTCGCGGGAGAAGATTTTCGAGCCGTTCTTCACCACGCGAGAGAAGGGCACCGGCCTGGGGCTGCCGCTGGCGAAGAAGATCGTGCAGGCGCACCGGGGGGAGATTTCGGTTCGTTCACGACCGGGCGAGACGGTATTCACGGTCGAGCTGCCGCTGGCACGGCCCACGGAGCGGGAACGGTGAGCCGCGGCTTCTGGCACGGCCTCGTGGTGACGCATCGGACCGGGCGCATGCGACGGCTCGTCGGGGTCGTGCCGCTCACGGCCGGTCGCGGCACTCGCCCTCGTGCGGCTGGCCGACCTGCACGCATTCGGCGCCGCCGGGAAGCTGACACAGAACCTCGGGGCACGCTCGCGAGCAACCCCGCGCTCGCCACAGCTTCGCGATGGCGTCGAGCTCGTCGGGGTTCTGCACGAACGTGGGGCAATCGCAACCCGGAGAACGCGGCCGCGCATGCGTGCACTGAACCACCAGGACCATCGGGTTGCACGTTCTGGCCCTCGTCAGAGCCGCCGCGTACGCCGCAGCCAGCTCGTCACAGGTGGAGCCGCCGTCGACTCCTGCGTCGATGCCGTACCAAAAGCCGCGGCCCATGCTCCCGGTGGTTGCGCGCGCGGGCGAATCGGATTTCTGAGAGCGGCGCGACTCGCACGCTGCTACGCTCCGGCCAGCTCGAGCGCCTTCCGCACGGCCTCCGCGGCATCGGCGCAGCGGACGATGGCCTCGGCCGGCCTCCCGCGCTTCGACAGCTCCCAGGTGTCGAGGCCGACCACGGGCTTGCCGATCTTCAGGGCGAAGGCGATCTCCGAAAGGGTGCCGAACTCGCCCCCGATGGCGATGAGCGCATCCGCGCTGCGCACCACCAGCGCGTTCCGCATCTCCCCCATGCCGGTGGGCACCGCCACGTCGACCCAGGCGTTGGCGTCGGCGCGGCTCGACGTCGGCAGAATGCCCAGCGTCGTCCCGCCGGCCCGCTTCGCTCCGCGGCAGACGGCTTCCATCACGCCCGACATGCCGCCGCAGACCACCACCGCGCCGGCCCGGGCGAGCAGCTCGCCGACCTGTTCGGCCAGCTTCGCCGTCGCCGGGTCACATTCGCCGGCGCCCACCACCGCGACGTGAGCTCGCACGGCGCCATTCTCGCTCGGCGGGACGCGTGCGGGTTGCAAATCTCCAGCGGGACGCCCGCACGCCCCAGCACGAGATCGCCCGGAAGGTCGGGCTGTCGCAGCCGGCGGTGGCCGAACGCATCAAGAAGCTCGAGGAACGCGGGGTAATCACCGGGTACGCCGCGCTGGTGGACGCTGCCAAGCTGGGCCACGACGTCACCGCGTTCGTCGGAGTGGCCATCGAGCACCCGCGCCACTTCGACGCCTTCGCCAGGCGCATCGAGGTGCTGCCCGAGGTGCTCGAGTGCCACCGCGTGGCCGGCGAGTTCACGTACCTGCTCAAGGTGAAGACGGCCAACACCAAGACGCTCGACCGGCTGCTCACCCGAACGCTCCGCACGCTGCCGGGAGTGACGCGCACCTTCACGACGCTCGCGCTGGCCACGCTCAAGGAGACGACCTTCGTGCCCGCTTCGAGCCGGGCAGCGGACGAGGAGGAGACCTGATGCCCACTGCCACCGACGCGTTCCGCCTGGCCGCCCGCATGTCACGCATGAAGACGTCGGCCATCCGCGACATCCTGAAGGTCACCGAGCGGCCGGACATCATCTCGTTCGCGGGCGGGCTCCCGGCCGCCGAGCTCTTCCCGGTCGAAGCGCTGGCCCAGGCCCTCGCCGACGTGCTCGCGCGCGAGGGCGGAGCGGCGCTGCAGTACTCGACCACCGAGGGCTTCGTGCCCTTGCGCGAGTGGCTCTGCGACCGGCTGGAGCGGCGCGGCCTTCGCTGCGAGGTGGACCAGGTGCTCATCACCTCGGGCTCGCAACAGGGCATCGACCTCGTCTCGAAGGTGCTGCTCGACCCTGGCGACGCGGTGCTGCTCGAGAACCCGAGCTACCTCGCGGCGCTCCAGACGTTCGGCGGCTTCGAGGCGAGGCTGGTCCTGGTCGGCTCCGACGAGCAGGGCATGGACGTCGACGAGGCCGAGCGCGTGCTCGAGCACGAGCGCCCGAAGCTCATCTACGTCGTGCCCGACTTCCAGAACCCGCGCGGCACCACGCTGTCGCTCGATCGGCGCCGAAAGCTGCTGGAGCTGGCAGGGCGCCACCGCGTGCCCATACTCGAAGACGACCCGGACGGCGAGCTCCGCTACCGGGACGAGCCCATTCCGCCGCTGGCCGCGCTCGATGAAGACGGGCTCGTCGTGCACCTCGGCACCTTCTCGAAGACGCTCGCCCCCGGCCTGCGCCTGGGCTGGGCCGTGGCCCCCAAGCCGCTCGTGCGGCAGCTCACCGTCGCCAAACAGGCGTCGGATCTCCACACCAGCACCCTCTCGCAGCGCGCCGTCACCCGGCTGCTCGAGCACTTCGACTACGACGGCCACCTGCGGATGCTTCGCCAGACCTACGGCCGCCGCTGTGACGCGATGCTCGAGGCGCTCGCTCGGTACCTGCCGGCCTCGACCCGGTGGACGCGCCCCGACGGCGGTCTCTTCCTCTGGGTCGAGCTGCCCGAGGGCGTCACCGCCGAGGCCCTGCTCGAGGAGGCGCTGAAACAAAAGGTGGCGTTCGTGCCGGGCGCTCCGTTCTTCGCCGCCAACCCGAACCACCGCTTCGCCCGCTTCAACTTCTCCAACCGGCCGCCCGAGGGCATCGAGGAAGGCATGCGGCGCATCGGGCGCGCGCTCGAGGCGCTGGCAGGCGCGAGCTGGCTCGCCAACCCATTCTCGCGCGAGGAGAACAACTGGCGCTGATGCCGCCGCGACAATGCTCGCTGGGTAGGCACTCTCCCTACCCGTCAGGAGCGAGCCATGCCGCGCCGCATTACGTCGCCGACGCGCCCCGTCCCTCCGCCGCCGACGGTCACGCCTTCTCGGCCGCGCACGAACGCGAGCACCGATGCGTTCGTCACCACGCCACGCACGCGAGCCAACGCGGTCGCCGCGTCGGTGCCGCTCTCGCCGGCCGGGTCTTTGTACCTGTCTCCTTCCGGCGCCATCGTCCTGCGGCCGGATCAAGATCGGCCCTCGTCGTCCATCGAGATGGGCGAAGCGCTCTTCCGCGCGGCGCAGCTCGCGGAGACGAGCGGGGAGAATCTGTTCCGAAGCCCCGCGCTGAGCCTCGAGCAGAAGCGCATGGCGCTCGCGTCGCTGGCTCAGGCCTTCAACGCCGCCAACCCCGAGCTGGTGGGCTCCAACGGCTTCGAGACGAAGGATCAGGCGCTGCAGACGCGCGCGTCGGCGGCGCCGCTCTTGGTGGACCTGGCGACCAGCCTGGATCCGTCGAGACCGGACGAGGCCGAGCTTCAGCGGCAGATCTTCCATCGGTACGTCCGGCTGCTGGAGAGCGAGCCCCACGGGCTGAACCGGCACTTCATGATCTTCGACCTCGACCGGGCGAAGGCGAAGCTGGCGGTGGATCTACGCCCGCGCGTCGACGAGCTGATGCGCGAGGTGGCGCCGCTGGCCCCGCCCTACGACGAGTGGTTCGCCAACGGCAACGAGACGCTGAACGTCGAGTACTACGTGGGCGAGGGCTTCTGGCAGGAAGAGCTCGCCGACTACGAGCGCCGGGGCTTTGCGCGCACCGACAACCCCGACGGCACGGTGACGATGCGCAAGAGATTCGAGCACCAGCGGCGGCTCAACGACGGCACCGTCGAGCGCTTCGAGACCGAAGTGGTTCTCCGCCTGCACGATGGCCCGCGCGGCATGTTCGAGAAGATGAACGACCCGAACGTGCACCTCGTCGTCTACAGCGGCCACGCCAACTACGGGCGCGAGGTGCCGTCGCACCTCTTGGGCGCTCCGGAGATGCGCGGGACGAAGGTCTTCATGGGCCTGCAGTGCGGCGGCAAGGGCGTGCACAACGCGCTGCTCGACCGCTACCCCGACCTGCACGTCGTCGGCACGAAGAGCTCCTCCTACGGCTTCGAGGACCGCCGCACCTTCCTCAACACCATCGAGGGCATTGCGAAGCGGCTGCCGTGGGCGCAGATCTCCGCGCAGAACCGGCGCGACAACTCCGACAACTACTACTTCCCGATGGACACGCTCATCTCCAAGCGGGCCGTCGACCGCGACGGCGACGGCAAGGTCGACAGTTGGGACCGGGTGGTGAACTACGACACGTTCCGGCCCGAGGCGGAGATCTCCGCGCAGCTCACGCCGAAAGATCCGGGAGTGCCCGCCGACCGGCTCGACGGCCGCGCGCTGCACGGAGCCATCCTCCGCTTCCAGCGCATGGCGGGCTACAACCAGTGGCTCGAGCCGCTGAAGGATCAGGGCGTGCTCAACGCCGGCTTCTACGAAGGGAGCCCGTCCGACCCGCTCTACCGGCTGACCCGCGTGCGCGGAGAGGACGGCGCCGACGTGTACAAGGTGCAGGTCAACAAGCACTACGCCCACGCCGGCGAGGACGTGCTCGGAGCCGCGCTCCATTACGAGCTGGGCCGGCACTTCGCCCTCGAGCGCGGTCTCGCGCGCGCCGACGCCAAGGCGGTGGGCCTGCTCATGGCCGCCAAGGCGCTCGACGTCGACACCTCGTGGCAGGACGACGCCGCGTGGCGCGCGCTGCTCCGCTACGCCAACATCCCCGCGGGAGCGCGGCTCTCCGACGCCATGCACGCCAGCCACGCCGACGACACGTACCCGGCCGGGAGCCGCCGCACGCTCGAGCTGTTCAACCGCTCGCTCGAGGCCGCGGGCGTTCGCCTCGAGTAGCGCGCTCGGTCACGGCAGCACGGTGAATGGGGTCTCGAGGCTCGACGCGAGCCCCTCGACGCGGCAGTCGTCGAACCCCTCGCAGGCGAATACGTCGGCCTGTGGCCTGACCCTGACGCGCAGCTTTCCGGGGCCGGGCCTCTGGCGCGGCGGGAGCAGCACGCGGACGATGTTCCGCTCGAATTCCGCGGTGCCGCTGAGCTCGCCGTACCAGACGATTGCGTCCAGCTCGGCCGCGCCCTCGGGGATGAAGCGCAGCTCGAGATCCGTGTGCGGCACGCGATCGGTCTCGGGGTGGAGCTCGAGCTCCACCCACTCGAGGGGGCGGGCCTGCGGCAAAGAGCGCAACGCCACCGAGCGCGGAGCGAACAGCCGTCGGAACGCCGCCTGGAGCCGCACGCCGTCGTCGAAGCGGAAGTTGATGAACGGCGTCTCCGGCTCGGCCTGCGTCGCCCATTTCGGCCGCGCGCAGTCGCCGCCCTTCTCCCCGCCCTTGTCGAGGGGCTCGAGCCGGCGGCCGTTCTGCGTGACGCTGGCCATGCCCAACGTGCCGCAGCCCTTCGCCGCCACGTCGTAGTCGAGCACCAGCTCGAAGCCGGGCGCGGCGGAGACGGCCATGACGCGCAGGACCTTCGATGGGAAGTCGGCCAGAGTCCAGCCGCCCCCGCATCCACAGACAAGGACGAGCATCCAGACAACCCGGAGCACGGGCAGAGATCCGCAGGATCGCGTCCTGCTCCTGAGGGATCCCCGCATTTGGCATGAGCACGCCTGATCGGATCGATTGCGGGAGCG
>FWPU01006895.1_pt1 | contig 21825 bp, 20 predicted proteins | sample 2228361 | NCBI WGS metagenome assembly FWPU01 (sample SAMEA103939777, study PRJEB20133) | metagenome
GCTCCCGGTCGTACCGTAGGCCGGCGGCGATCAGGGTCATGCCGGCCAGGAGCGTCAGAGCGCCGAGGACGGTGGTCCAAGGAATCGCGAGAACGACGTCGAACAGCGACATATCCGGTCCGCTACGTTCAGTCGAGTCGGCGGGGACGGCAAAAGCCGCCTGGCGGGGCGGCTCTCCACATCCCTCCAGGCTCTCCCTCTTCGGCGGCCCGGCTGTCATATCCGTCCGCGGTGGCGGACCAGGACGTAGACCCGTGGCTTTGCGTGTCCGCGTGAGCGGAGGTTCGCGGATGCGAACCGGCGCGGTTTCCCGCGCCTAGCCTTTATCGGAGGTGGCTATACGCTTGTCAAAACGGGTTGGGGCCAGGGGACGCCAGCCAGGCCCCGCCTCCTGAACGCGCGTCCCCTGGGCCCGTAGCCCCACGGTTGGTGGCGCGCCGGCCGGCCTGCTTGCCGCCGGCTCACCGGTCAAATCGACTCGCGTCCACTGGCGTCCTTGCCGTGTCAGTCAGGGTTCTCACCCGACTGCCGCGGTCGCGACGCGTGTCCGCCGACTCCGGCGCTTCTTGCGGTTGCGCCGTCACCGGACGGTCACCGCGCCGGGAACGGCGGGATTCTCGCACAGCCTCCGCAGTATGTCAAGAGGGTGCGCCGCCGTCCTCTCATGATTTCAACGCGGCACGGCGCGTCATCGTTACGACGTTCAATATAGGCTCCTTCGCGGGATTTCCCTCTCCACCAGGCGCTCGATGCGGACGACACTTTCACAGGGTTGATGATGCGACACCTGCTCACCGCGTGCGTCTTGCTCACGTTGGCGGCCTTCGCTCTCGCGCCCAGTCGAGCGTCGACGCAAGGGGAAGGGCTGACCGTCGACGTCGTCTCTGTCGACGATGGCGGGTACCCGACGCTGCGCGCCGTCGTGACCGTGGCCCAGGATGGCGCAGCGCTGCCCGGCCTCGCCGCGAACGCGTTCTCGGCGACGCTCGGTGGGCAACCGCTCCCCGTCATAGGCCTGACCGAAGCGGCGAATGACGCTTCGGGCGCCGATATCACGCTGGTGATCGACGTGAGCGGGAGCATGGGCGGCGCGCCCATCGAGCAGGCGAAGGCCGCGGCCCGCGACTTCATCGGGGCGCTCGGGCCGCGAGATCGCATCGCGCTCATCGCTTTCAGCGACGACGTCCGCGTTCTGCTCGACTACACCGTCGACCGCGCTGCGGCGCTCGCGGCGGTGAACGCGCTCGACGCCGTCGGAGACACCGCCCTGTATCAGGCGACGGCCGATGCCGCGCATTGGGCCGCGCGCTCCGCAGCCACGCGACGCGCGGTGGTCTTGCTGAGCGATGGCCTCGACTTCGGGGGGCGGAGTCAGGTCGCCCGTGACGAAAGCCTCGTCGAGGCCATGAACAGCGGCGTGCCGTTCTACGCCATCGGCCTGGGGAACCAGATCGATCGGGAGTTCCTGGCGTACCTCGCGGGAGCGACGGGCGGACGTTTTCTCGAGGCGCCCACGCCCGGTGACCTGGTCGGACTCTACCGGGCGGTCGCCGCCGAGCTGCAGAGTCAGTACGTCATCGAGCTGGACGCGACGGGCTTGCCCCTCGCGCAGCGGTCAGAGCTGACGGTGACGCTGACTCGAGGGGCAGAGCAGGCGTCGGACACCATCGAGATCCAGGCTCATCTCCCGCCGGCGAACGTGAGCGTAACGCTGGAGGGGCTCGCTGATGGGCAGGAGGTCCGCCCGGGCGACGAGTTCACCATCGTCGCCACGCCCGAGGAAGCCGTCATCGGCGTCACGGTCCGGATCGACGGCGTGAACGTGGGCGAGCTGCGGACGCCGCCGTTCCGGTTCGCGATCCCCTCGATCTCCGAAGGCGCGCACGAGCTGCTCGTCGAAGTGCGCGCCATCGATGGCTCGGTGACCAATGCCACCGCCGGCATCGTCGTGCCAGCGCCTCCTGCGAACGAAGGAGGCGGATCGCTGCTGCCCATCGCCGCGGTCGTCGCCGTCGCCGCCGTCGCGCTTGCTGGTCTGGCGTACGTCGTCCTTCGACGCAGGGCCAAGCGCACGCGGCCCCTCGAACAGCGCATCAAGCCCTGGGGCGACCGCGTGCCGAATCTGGAGGACTGGCGCACGGACGACGACGCGCCTCTTGCCGTCGTGACGGAGCCGCTGGGGCGCCTCGTGGCCCTCACGGGAGCGCACGCGGGGCAGGGGTACGACATCGGCGCGCGCCCCGTGAGCATCGGGAGCAGTCCGCGCTGCGCGGTGCGTCTCGAGGCCGGCCCCGACGCGGCGCCGGAGGAGGCGCGCGTGTGGGTGCGCAACGGACGGCTCGTCGTCCATCGAGTCGCCACGCTGACCGCGATGGCGCTGGAAGGCGCCTCCGGTGGCTGGGTCATCCTCGAACCGGGGGACGACATCGACCTCGGTGGCGTGCGGTTCCGGTTCGAGCTGCTCAGCGACGCGCCGGAGTCGACGTCGGCCGCGCCCCGGCCGGAGGCGTCTCCGGCGACCGCCGAACCGCCGGGCGCGCTCCGCGTCGCGCCGGCGCCACCCCAGAGCGAGGTGGAACCGCCTGTCGGGCACGGCGACGAGGCGGCCGACCCCGCGCCGTCGGACCACGAGCCCATCTCCATCTTCCGTGAGGGAAGCCGGTTCGCTCAGATGGCGGACGGGCCGTCCGCTGAGCGGGACGAACCGGGCGACACCGAGGACGAGGACGACACCGACTTCTGAGGGTCTGCGCGGCTTCGAAGATTGGAGCCGTCTACCCAATCGTTACCTCTCTGTCACTGACCTGCCCTCGATTCCCCTCTAGGGACAACCCCTACGGGCCGATGCTTACGTCGGGTACGGGAACTCCCGTACGACCTGCCGGAGGCAGGCCCGCACGGGCCGCCTCGCCGGGCCGACCGGTCCGGGGCGTACAGGGGAGCCTGGGGGGACATGCTGAAGGTTACCTCTACACGCTCGGATGAACGGGACCTGGTCGAGCGAGCGGTCCGCCGGGATCCGGAAGCCTTCGGTGAACTGTACGACCGCCACGTGGTGCGGGTGTACAGGCACATTTACTACCTGGTGGGGAGCCCCGCGGAAGCGGAGGACCTCACCGCCCAGACGTTCTTGCAGGCCTGGGAGGCCATCGAGCGCTACCAGATCCGGGGCGCGCCCTTCGTCTCCTGGCTGCTGCGCATCGCGCACAACCTGGCCGTGAGCTACCTCCGGTCGAAGCGCGAACGGGCGCAGCTCCACGACGGCATCGTCGACGAGGGCACCCGGCGCGACCCGGAAGCGGTCGCCGAGCAGAAAGCGGACGAGGAGCGCGTGCGGGAGGCCATCCTGGGGCTGCGCGACGAGCAGCGGCAGGTCATCATCCTCCGCTTCGTCGAGGACCTCGAGTACCCCGAGGTCGCGCAGATCATCGGCAAGAGCGTCGCGGCGATACGGGTGATTCAGCATCGCGCGCTGAACGCGCTGCGCCGCCGGCTCCGGCTCGACGAGACGAACCCGCCGGACAGCGCGCTGCGGTCGGTGTCGTGAGGCGAATTTCGCGGATGGCCGGAGGAGGCGTGAGCCGCGACGGCGCGCCTCGAGCCTCCGGCGTCCCGACGGAGGGACTTCCCGTCCGGGGCCGGGTCGACGGTGGGCCGGCCGGGCGGTGGGCCGAATCAAGCCCGGTGTGGAACCGGAGCCAAAGCGAGGAGGGTTGACATGCGGTTGGTGAACGAGCTGCTGCTCAGGCTGATGGTGGGCGCGAACGAGCTGCGTGCGCGGACGAAGGACGAAGAGGGCCAGACCCTCGCCGAATACGGCCTGATCATGGCCGTCATCGCGGTGGTGGTCGTGACGCTGGCCGTCATTACCTTCCGCGACGCGATCGTGACGGCGTTCGACCAGGCAACCGACTGTCTCGACGGCAGCTGCTAGCGGCGAGAGCGACAACCCCCAAGCATCGAGAGAGCGCGGACCGAGTCCGCGCTCTCCCATTTTCGGTCTCCTGACTCGATCTTGCTCGGTCGAACATGAGAAGGGCTCCTTCTACGGGAAGGCGGGAATATGCACGCGACCTCTTCGGGAATGCTACGCCCTTCCATAGCGATTCCGCTGCGAGGGCCCTGGTCCCTCGCATCTCTGTTGGTCGCAACGATCGCGGCGCTGTCCACGGCGGTCATCTATGCGGCCGTGCTCGCGCGCATCGCCAGCAACGCTTACGGAGCGACCGGCGACTTCTTGAGCTTCTATGCCGCGGGCTGGCTTGTGCGCACGGGCAGAGGTGCTTCTCTGTACGACCCGGCCACCACTGAGTGGGCGCAGCGGCTCTTGTTCCCGGGTGATTTCGAGCGCGCCATTGGTTACCCGCTGCCCGTGTTCGTCGCGTGGATCTTCGCGCCATTTTCCGCGCTTCCCTTCACAGTGGCCTTCTTCCTGTGGATGGCAGTTGGTGCAGTGCTCCTCGGGATCGTCATCTGGTCTCTCGCGTCGGAGTTCCAAGGCGCTCCACGGAGCTTCCGGCTCGTTTTCGTCCTATGCAGTGCGCTGGCCCTGCCGACGCTGGCCGCCATTGTCTTCGGTCAGGTCGATCCACTGGTGCTCGCAGCGGTGGTCGCGGGATACAGGCTTTGGCACTCCGGTCGCAGCCTTGCCGCGGGCGCTGTTCTGGCGGTCGGCGCGGTGAAGCCTCATCTCCTGGCGGGCGTTATGTTGCTCTTTGTGGTCCGGCGCGACTGGAAGGCGCTAGCAAGCCTTGGGAGTCTCACCGCGCTTCTTCTCATCGTGCCGGCGCTCCTCACCAGCCCTGGGGCGCTGGCCGGCAATTTGCGTCTACTCATGTCGTACCCGTCTGCAGACGACCAGCTAGCTGTCAATGCAGAGGTCATGCCGAATTGGCGCGGTTTCGTTGTCAGCCTAACTGGTAGGAGCGAAGTCGCGTTATGGCTTCCTGGATTGGCAGCGCTAGCGCTCGCCTGCCTGGCGCTGGCCTTGCCCCGCTGGGGCAGGGCCCAAACGCCACGCGAACTGGATCGCGCGTACTCACTGGCCGTTCTGCTGCCATTGATTGCATCGCCTCACCTTCACACTCAGAGCCTTGCGCTTCTGCTGGTTCCAGGTGCCTTGGCCGTTAAGAACGCGTGTGGGGAGTTCGTGACGCCCCAGCGCCAGGCCCGGACCATCGATGCGCTCCTGTTGGTCTTTGCCGGGCTGTTCTTCCTTCCGTTCTGTGCCATTCAGGGAGTCTCTTTGACCGTGTTCCTGGTCTTGGCTCTCTATCTGTGGACCGCGTTGCAATGGCCCCGATGGGAGGAACCGCAGTGGCAGGACCAATCGCACGCTCATTCAGGAAGCGCCGACCCGCAGCCGAGAGCACGAGAAAGGCGGCGGCGATGGTCCTTCCCTCTCAATCATCACCGCCCCGTGACCGATACCTAATTGGCAAGGACGATATCCATCCCCACAGGAGGGTCCTCTCATGGCGCGTTCTCTTACCGCGAGCCCGGCTCGATCGAACCGGCTGTTTCTCGTCCTCGCGCTCCTGCTCTCCATCCTGAGCGCGATCTTCGTCTACATGGCGCTCAATCGCGACTCGGGAACGGGAGGCGCGACCGTGGCGGGCGAAACGAGGACGGTCGTAGTGGCCAAGGCGCCCATCGGCGCCCGCGAGACGATCACGACCGACATGCTCGACCGCAAGCAGGTGCCCTTGAGCGCCGTCGTGACGGGCGCCGTCGAGAACCTCGAGGACGCCGTCGGCAAGGTGACCCTCTACCCCATCGCGATGAATCAACAGATCGTCGCCTCGGCCATCGCGGACACGGGCAGCGCCGGCACTGTCGATTCGCTGTCCTTCACCATCCCGCCAGGGAAGCGGGCGATGTCCATCGCCGTGGACCAGGTGGTCAGCGCCGGCGGCCTGATTCTCCCCGGTGACTTCGTCGATATCATCGGGGTCTTCGGCGTCGAGGCGCCCGGCAAGGAAGCGAAGGACTCCTTCTTCTCGCGCGTCGTGCTCGAGAACGTCCAGGTGCTCGCCGTGGATCAGCGCCTCGTGAAGGCGGCGCCGGTCAGCCAGACGGACGACAGCGTGGCCGCGGCCCCGCAGGGGGACGAGAACGCGAAGGCGACCACGATGACGCTCCTCGTCGACCCGCGCGAGGCCGAGTGGCTGTTCCTGGCCGACGTGAACGGCAAGCTGCGGGCTGTCGTCCGGAGCTACGGAGACGACGCCGTCGTCAATCCGGAGCCGGTCACCCAGCCCGAGCTGATCCCGCCGAGCGTGATCGCCGCGTACGAAGCTGTCGCCGGTCAGTAAGGAGTGCGAGTCCTTCGGGAACGACCGCTGGAAGCAGGGAGAGACGATGCCGCGAACTCCTGAGGTTATCATCATCGACCCGGACTTCATCACCCGGGCCGACGTGAAGCGCGCGCTGCAACTCGCCCACTTCACCGTGACGGGCGAGGCCGGCTACGGCATCGAGGCCGTAACCGTGGCGCGCGAGCGTGAGGCAGACGTGTTCCTCGTCTCGCTCGAGGAGCCCATCGCCCGGGCGATCCAGACGATCGAGTCGCTCGCCGACGTGGCGCCGACCACGCCCGCCATCGTGTACTCGTCGCTCGCCGACGCCAATTCCGTCCGTCGGGCGATGGTGGCAGGGGCGCGGGACTACCTGGTCAAGCCGGTGCGCCCGGACGACCTGTCGCGGGCGATCTACGGCATTCTCGAGCAGGAAGAGCGGAAGCGCCTGCGCCTCACGGGGCAGGACGAGGAGCCGAAGGCGCGCGGCACCATCATCACCGTCTTCGGGGCCAAGGGCGGCATCGGCAAGACGACCATCTCGACCAACCTGGCGACGGCGCTGGTCAAGATCACCAACGCCAACGTGTGCCTCGTGGACATGGACACGCGCTTCGGCGACGTGGCCATCATGATGGACATCGCGGTCGAGACCAGCATCGCCGACCTGGCGAAACACATCGAGGAGCTCGATCGCGAGGGCATTCGCGACTTCCTGGCGCAGCACCACACAGGGGTGTACATCCTGCCGGCGCCGCTGCACCCGACGGAGTGGCGCAATCTGACGCCGCAGCACATCGAGAAGATCGTCGATCTTCTGGCTCAAACGCACGACTACGTCATCATCGACACGCCCGGCACGTTCAACGAACTCATCGCCACGACGCTGGAGATGGCGAGCCTGATCCTCCTCATCACCAGCATGGACATCGCGAGCATCAAGGACACCGCGCTGGCGCTCGAGATGCTGCGGGCGGCGGCGGTGCCGGAAGAGAAGGTCAAGTTGACCATCAACCACTCGACCGCTGCGAACACCCTCCGTGAGGAGGACGTCGAGCGCGTGCTGGAGTACGAGGTGTTCTGGCAGGTGCCGTACGACCTCGCCGTGTCGAGCAGCACGCAGCTCGGTCAGCCGGTCGTGTTGTCGAAGCCGTACGCGCGGGTGTCGCGCAGCATCACGGAGCTCGCGCACGCTCTGACCGGGACGAGACCGCAGAAGCGCGGCTTCCTCGACCGGTTCTTGGGCAAGGCCGTCTGAATCCATCGCTATGTGAGGAGCCTGAGATGAGCTCGTTTCAGTGGCAACCCCGGCGCATGGAAGCTCGAACCTCGGGACGCTCGGGCGCGGCCCAGAACGCCGAAGCCCTCGAGCAACTGAAGTTCACCCTCCACCAGCGCCTCATCGAGGAGCTGGACCCGTCGAAACTGGAGGGACTCGAGAAGGAGCGCGCCCGCGAGGCGGTCGAATCGGCCGCCCGCACGCTCATCGCCCAGGAGATGCCGGGCATCGTCGGCGCGACGCGTGACGAGCTGGTCTCGGCCGTCGCCGACGAAGTGCTCGGACTGGGTCCCATCGAGGGGCTGATCCGCGACCCCTCGGTGTCGGAAGTCATGGTCAACGCCCCGGACGTGGTTTTCTACGAACGCGAGGGCCGACTGTACCTGAGCTCGGTCCGTTTCCGCGACGAGGCCCACATTATGCGGATCATCGAGCGCATCGTCGCTCCGCTGGGCCGTCGCGTGGACGAGTCGTCGCCCATGGTCGACGCGCGCCTTCCCGACGGCTCGCGCGTGAACGTCATCATTCCGCCGGTCGCACCCAAGAGCCCGACCATCACCATCCGGAAGTTCCGGGTGGACAAGATGACCATCGAGGACCTGATTCAGACCGGGACCATGACGCGGGAGCTCGCCGAGTTCTTCCGCGCGTGCGTCCGAGTGAAGCTGAACATCATCGTCTCCGGTGGAACGGGCACGGGGAAGACGACGATGCTCAACGCGCTCTCGTCCTTCATCCCGGACACCGAGCGCATCATCACCATCGAGGACCCGACGGAGCTTCAACTCCAGCAGGGCCACGTGGTGTCGCTGGAGGCTAGGCCCCCTTCGATCGAGGGCAAGGGTGAGGTGACCCAGCGGGATCTCGTTCGGAACGCCCTGCGCATGCGCCCGGACCGCATCATCGTGGGCGAGGTCCGCGGTCCGGAGGCGTTCGACATGATGCAGGCCATGAACACGGGCCACGAGGGATCGCTGGGCACGGTGCACGCGAACTCGCCGCGCGACGCCCTCGCGCGCATCGAGAACATGATCCTCATGGCGGGCCTGGACCTGCCCGTCCGCGCGATCCGCGAGCAGATGGCGTCGGCCATCCACCTGATTATCCAGATCGCCCGCTTCCCCGACGGTTCGCGCAAGGTGACGCACGTGACGGAAGTCGCCGGCATGGAGGGCCAGGTGGTGACGCTACAGGACCTGTTCCGGTTCCACCAGACGGGCGTCGACGCGGAAGGCCGGGTCATCGGCGAGTTCCGCACCACGGGCATCCGGCCTCGGTTCGCCGAACGGTTCGAGGTGGCGGGCATCCGGCTGCCGGCGGAGCTCTTCTCCGCCGCACCGGGGGGAGGCTAGAGCATGGACGGAGTAGCGCTTCTCGCGTCCGTTTCCGTCATGGCCACCGTGGCGGTCACGCTGATCGCCCTGTATCGGGCGAATTCGGCCGCCGCGGTCCAGGTCAGGGGACGGCTCGAAGGGCTGATGCGGGGCGCGTCGCCGGTTGATGTGCCCGTGACGGCCCCCTTGCGGAGCGAACCGCGGCCCGGTCCCATCACGAAGCTGTTGAAGGGGGACTACCTCGAACGGGTCAGCCGTGACCTGGAGCGCGCGGACATCGGGTTTCATGCGAACGAGTGGGTCGTACTGCGGCTGGCCATGGCCATCGTGCTGCCCGCCGCGGTCATCGTCACCGCGGGGACGTCGGTACTGGGCGTTCTCGGCGCTATGGGGGCCGCGGTCGCCGGCTGGCTGGCGCCCAACTACTACCTGAAGATGCGCCAGCGCAGGCGCATCGCGAAGCTCGAGGCGCAGCTCCCCGAGACGCTGACCCTCATGTCGCAGTCGCTCAAGGCGGGGTTTGGGCTGCTCCAGAGCATGAGCACGGCCGCCGAGCAGATGGACCATCCCATCGGGACCGAACTCGAGCGCGCCATTCAGGAGATGAACGTCGGATCGAGCGCCGAGGAAGCGCTGATGGCGTTGAGCGAACGATGCGGCAGCTACGACCTCGACATCGTGATCACCGCCATCATCGTGCAGCGCACGGTCGGCGGCAACCTGTCGGAGATTCTGGACAAGGTCGCCGAGACGATGCGCGAGCGAGCGCGAATCCGCGGTGAAATCAAGACGCTCACGGCGCAACAAAGCCTCACCGGTTTGGTCATCGGGCTCCTACCGTTCGGGGTTGGTGGACTCTTCTTCGTCATCAGCCCTGACTACATCACGCCGCTGTTCACGGAGACGTTGGGGCGCGTGATGATCGTCGCGGCCATCTTTCTGGAGGCGGTGGGGCTGATGATCATCCGCCGCATCCTCAACATCGAGGTGTGACCATGGCAGCTCTCGCAGCGCTTACCGTCGCCGGCGCCGTCCTGCTGTTCATCCTAGCGTTTACGAGCCGCGGTGCGAACCCTGCCCGTGCGCGGCTGGAGGCCTTCACCCGCGGACGGGACGACTTCGGTAGACCCGGCGACGTGAGCCCATCGCTCAAGGAGCGCGTGGGCAGGCCCATGTTCGAGGGCGCGATGCGCGCGCTCGCGGGCATGCTCCCGAAAGGCCTCGTCGCGGGCATCGAGGAGAAGCTGACGCTGGCCGGCTCTCCCATGACGCTGACGAACTTTCTGATGTTCCAAGTCGCCAGCGTCCTCGTGTTCGGCATGCTGGGCTTCCTGCTCATCGTCACCAGCGGCGGCCTCTCCATGATGACGCTGGTGATGGTCGGCCTCGCGGTCGGCATGGGCGTCATGCTGCCCCGGCTGTGGCTCAATCAGCGGGTGAGCGCTCGGCAGACGGCGATCCTCAAGAGCTTGCCCGACGCGTTCGACCTCATCACCGTGTGCGTGGAGGCCGGATTGGGACTCGACGCGGCCCTGGCGCGCGTGGCCGAGCGCGTCGAGGGGCCATTCGGCGAAGAGCTGTCGCGGACGCTGCGCGAGATCGCCCTCGGGAAGATGCGGCGAGACGCCCTCAAGGAGATGGGCGACCGAACAGGCGTGCAAGACTTGCAGACGTTCGTGAACGCGGTGATTCAGGCGGAGCAGATGGGCACCGGAATCGGGCAGGTGCTGCGGGTGCAGTCCGACCAGCTACGCATCCGGCGCCGCCAGCGCGCCGAGGAACAGGCGTACAAGGCGCCGGTCAAGATGATCTTCCCACTGGTGCTGTGCATCTTCCCGACGCTGTTCATCGTGATTCTCGGTCCCGCCGTGATCACCATCATGCAAGAGTTCAAGACGTGACGTGATCGACCGCTCATCGGACGAACCACCGGCCCGGGCTCAATCCCGGGCCGGTTCGTTTGCGTCGCTGGGAGGCGGCGCCTCCTCCCCGCGAGCCAAACGGCGCAGCGCTTCCAGCCGCTCGAGTGCGGCGGGTAGCTCGTCGCCGACGGGCCCCTGGCGGACGACCCTCGCTGGAACGCCGACTACGGTCGCCGCTTCGGGCACGTCATGGATGACCACAGCGTTGGCTCCGATGACAGCGCGGTCGCCGACGGTCACTGCGCCGAGGACCTTCGCGCCGGTTCCGATCCGGACGTAGTTCCCGATGGTCGGCCCTCGCGTTCCCATGTCGTTCCCGAAGAAGCTTCCCCGCAACCCGATGCCCGAGTGGACGCCGACGATCACGCCATCGCCGATCGTGGTGCGCCCGTGAATCTGCGCGCCTCCGTGGGGGAAGTACACGCCTACTCCGAGTCGCACGTCCCGGCCGATGGAGGTGCCGTGGAGGACCTCCATGAGCCGATCGCAGAGGCCGGGTAGAAAGAGCGTAGGCTGTCGGCGAGCCCACTCCCTGATGCGATAGAGGATCATGATGCCGGCTGCATGGTGGTTGCGGCGGTAGCGCCACCACATCGCACCGAGCCCACGGCCTCGAGGCGTCCATCCCGGTCCGATCTCGAACCGGTCGTGCGCGACGAGATCCGCTTCGATGGCCCGCCAGAGCTCCATCACCGTGTGTCACCCTCGTTCCGTTCGACGACGCTGGATTCCGCTGGTCACTGGTCCACCGCCCACCGCATACGCGAACGGCAGCGCTGGCGACGAACACGCGACGCCCACGTTGCCCGCGGGATCGACTGCGATGAGCCCGCCGGTCGCCCCCAAGCGGGCGCTCAACCGGTCGAGAGCTTCGTCGCAGGCAGCTTGTGGCGTCACACCCCCGGCGACAAGGTCACAGACCAGTTTGCTGATGACCAGCTTCATCAGCGCCTCACCCTCGCCGGTTGCCGTCGCGGCGGCTGACGTGTTGTCGGCATAGGCTCCTGCACCGACCAGCGGCGTATCACCGACGCGACCGGGCACCTGAAGAAGCACGCCACCCGTGGAAGCGGCGACGGCCAGATTGCCTTCAGCGTCGCGGGCGACGGCGCCGACGGTGTCCGCGGCGGGCTCGGCGACATCCGCCACGCGTAGGTCCGCGTCGTCGCACCGAGGGAAGCCCATTTCGTCGGCAAAGCGTTCGGCGCCGTGGGCGATCAGCATGGTGTGCGGGCTGTGAAGAAGCACCAGACGTGCGAGGCTCACAGGATGGAGGACCCGGCGGACGCATGCCACGGACCCGAGGGTGAGCGTACGCCCATCGATGACGATAGCGTCCATCTCGATGCTACCGTCGGAACGCGGATGGCTACCCCGGCCCGCGTTCAGGATGGGGCAATCTTCCAGCACGCGAACGGCCAGCTCGACAGCGTCGAGCGCGCTGCCACCGTCTCGGAGGAGCGCATGTCCCACCGCTACGGCTTCGTGGCACGCGGCGACGGCAGCGTCGAGGCGCGAAGGCCGTGAAGCCCACACGCCCGCGCCGCCATGAACCACGATCGCGATCGGCATGCACGTCGTCAGGAGGAGGTGACGCCGGCCTTTTCGAGGCGCTCGATGAGGGCCTTCAACAGCTCTTCATCCTTCTTGAGCGCTTGCCGCCACTCATAGTTCTCGGTCCCGGCGATCTCCTCCCGAAGGCTCGGTAGATAATTGCTGAGCACCCGGTGCAGAAACGCGGCTTCTTCCGATGACAGGCTCAGTTCCATGTCCAGGCTCCTTCCATTCGCTTCGGAAGATACCACACGCCCGGCCTCGGAGCGCAGGATAATGGGACGCGCGACGCATGCCGTTCGACCTGGTAGCATTGCGCTGACCATGTGGGCGTTCTTCGCGCGCCGCGCTGTTACGCTCGCGTCGCCGCTGCTAGCGATGGCGCTGGTCCTCGCTGGCGTGAGCTGCTCGGGCGGCGAACGTCAGGCGCCGTACACGTTCGAGTCGGTCGCCGCGCGGGGGCCGCACGGCGTCGGTGTGACCACAATCGAGCTGGAGGACGAGTCGCGACCGACGGAGCCCAACGGTGACGTGCCTGGCTCTCCGACGCGGAAGCTCACGGTCGAAGTGTGGTATCCCGCCGATCCCGATGTCGAATCGCCTGAGGCACGGGATGTGCCCGTCGACGGAGCCGACGCCCCTTATCCGCTCGTGGTGTTCGCCCATGGCCTGAGTGGCAGCCGAAGGCAGTCGGCGTCCTTCGCGCTGCACCTCGCCAGTCACGGGTACATCGTGGCGTCGCCCGACTTCCCTTTGTCCAATCTGGCGACGCCGGGTGGACCGCGTCTTCTCGGCGTATTGCAGCAACCTGGCGATGTGTCGTTCGTCGTTGATGCGCTGCGTCGGCGGTCGAACACGGCTGGCGACCGGTTCGAACACGCCATCGATGGAGAAGCGGTCGCGGTGAGCGGCCACTCCCTTGGCGGGCTCACTGCGCTCCTCACCGTGTTCGGGCCGCACCGGGACGAGCGGATGAAGGCCGCGCTCGCCTTCGCTCCTCCGGCATGCTTCCTGACGCGCGAGGTCGTCGGTGACACCTCGGTGCCAGTGATGGTCATCGGCGGATCGCTGGATCTCATCGTCAACCGAGCGAGTTTCCGCAACGGCTACGAGGTGGCGCGTGCGCCCAAGTACTACGTCGAGCTGGTGGGCGGCAACCACATCAGCTTTGCCGACCTCGACATCAGCGATGAAGTGGGGGCCGCGGCGCTGTCCGAGGGGAGGATCGCGCCGAGTCTGGTCGAGGACGCGATGGCGGTCGCGCGGGACATCGGCGGCAGCGTGGCAACCTGTCTGGAGCGCTCGCCGAATCCATCGGACGCGAGGATGAGCGGGGATCGGCAGCGCGAGCTCACGCGCGCGTTTGGGCTTGCCTTTCTCGACGCATACGTTCGGGGTGACGAACGAGCGCTGTCCTTCTTGCAGGACGAGCTCCCTGCGCTCGTCACCGACGCGAGGGTGGAATTCCAGGTTGACTGATGGTCAGCGCGCGAGCGCGGTCGACCTGTCGACTGCAGCCCCGGAAACGGAGGATCGGCTGACGACCGCGGCGACCTCGGGGACGACCTGGCGAAGGCTACGCACTGCAGCCCGCCACGCGAGCGCCAACCGCGCATACTGCGGCCACTCCCACGGGCGCACCGCCGTAGCCACGATGAGCCTCGACTCCGCTTCGGAGCCGGACCAAGCATGCAGCGACGGCGGAAGCGCTAGCCGGGCCGGGTCGAGCACGGCCCTGATCGCAACCCAGGCGATGCTGCGCTCGTGGGCCGCGGCGGCGATGGCGTAGGTCTCCATGTCGACCCCTGCTGCCCCTGTGGCGTTCCGTGCCTGTGTCTTCTCGGCACACGACCCCAAGGGTCGCTCGACGCTCAGAAGTGGCGCTGTGACGAAGGGCCGGCCGGAGCGGCGAAGCTCGCCGCGGACCGTGTCCAGGAGGGGGAGCTCGGGCACGAGCTCCGGCCGGCCCATTGCGACCACTCTGCGCGCGACGATAAGGTCGCCCGGAGTGAGCGAAGGGTCCAAACCCCCGCAAACGCCAGCGAGGACGATGACGACCGGCCGCACGTCATCCAGGAGTCGCGCCACCGTCTCCTGGGCACGCGACGCCGCGCCGCAAACGCGGGCTGTGCCGCCGACGGCTCGAGCTTCGCGCGCCGTTGGGGCGAGCAAAAGCACGTTCATCCGGCCCCCCGTCCGAGCAGGGCGCCCACGCCGGCCCTGACGCCTTCGAAGGGGCTCGCCATCGTCGCCTTCACCGCCGTGGCCTCGTATCCGCAGTGGGCCATGCAATTGGCGCACCGCGGATCTCTCCCGTAGCCGTAACGGTCCCACTCCGTCTCCTCGATGAGCTCGCGGAACGTCGAGACGTAGCCTTCCGCCATGAGGTAGCACGGTCGCTGCCAGCCGAGCACGCTGCGCGTGGGATTCCCCCATGCCGTGCATTGCATCGGCGTCTTGCCCTGGAGGAACTCGAGAAAGAGCGGCGTATGGAAGAATCGCCAGCGACGCCGGTCCGGGAAGGAGAAAATCCGGCGGAACGTCTCGATCATCTGCGGGCGCTTCAGGAACACACGTTGGTTCGGCGCTTTGGGATAGTCGTAGCCGGGCGAGACCATCATGCCGTCCACGTGGAGGTCGTCCATCAGGAAGTTGAAGAGGTCGCGCACCTGCTCGGGCGAGCTGTCGGCGTAGACCGTGGTGTTGGTGCTCACACGAAAGCCACGGCGCTTGGCTTCTCGGATGGCGGCCACCGCCTTGTCGAACACGCCCGCTCGGTCGACCATGGCGTCGTGCAGCTCGCGGAGACCATCGAGATGGACGCTCAGCGTCAGGTACGGTGACGGCTCCAGACGCGGCAGCCAGCGCTCCAGCAAGATCGCGTTCGTACACAGGTACACGAACTTCTTACGCCGGATCAGGCCCTCCACGATACGGTCGATCTGCGGGTGAATGAGGGGCTCGCCCCCGGCGATGGACACGACCGGAGCGCCGCATTCCTCGGCTGCGGCCCAACACTCCTCCGGGCTTAGCATGGTGTTCAGAATGGGCTCGGGGTGCTGAACCTTGCCGCATCCCGCGCACGCGAGATTGCACCGATACAGGGGTTCGAGCATGAGAACCAGCGGATAGCGCCGGCTACCCTTCAATCGCTGGCGGAGCAAATACAGACTCACGGCGACTGCCTGACGGAGCGGGATGCCCATTGTGTTCCTCCTATGCCACCGCGCCCGCGCAGGCGCGCTCCAGCGCCGCGCGACGTGCTTCGATCGCCTCCGCAGCGGCGATCCCGCTACGGACGGCCGATTCCATGGTTGCGGGCCATCCGGTGTCGGTGTACGCGCCCGCGAGAAAGAGATTGACGATGGGAGTGACCGGACCGGGACGGATCAGCCCGGGCTCCGGGACGAAAGTGGCCGCGGGTTCCTTGACGACGCGCGCCCGCAGTAGACGTCCCGTTGCCCTCGGTAGGGCCCGTCGGAGCTGGGTCACGAGCCGCTCAACGAGCTCGCCGGGGCGGACGCTTACGTACTCCGTTGCCGCGCTCAACGAAATGACGAGATGTTCTGGACCTCGCGGGTCGTCCGACCGAATCCGTGATTGGTTGAAGACCCACTGCACGTCGCATCCAGTGAAGGCGGCGAATGCGAACGGCGCCATCGGCCTGTCGAACCAGAGGTGCACGTTGACGATGGGGGCCGACCGAATGCGACCGAGCCGCTCGAATGCAGGCTCGCTCCGCCAGACCGCCGGGAGCATCGCGAGCGCCTCCGCTGGCGGTGTCGCGAGGACGACCGCGTCCGCCTCGATCCGTTCGCCGCTGGCGCAACGAAGCGCGGTGACCCTATCCCGGTCGACCTCGAGCGACGCCACCGCGAGGGAAGGACGGACCCGGCCCCGGCGTCGCTCGACATAACGTATTGCCGGTCGCACGTGCAGCTCCGATAGGGGCACCGTCGGAACACCGATCGCCGCGGCCTCGGCCGCGGCGAGGAATCCCGTGCGAAACACGAAGAGGGCTTGCGCTGCGCTGGCCTCGTCGCATCGGCAGTTCAACGTAGGAACCACGATGAGGTCCCAGAGGTCGCGAATGAGCCGCTCGTTCTGGCCATGGCGACGCAGCCATCCAGCGAAGGACTCGTCGGGCGACGAGGCGCGTTCGCGGAGCATCGCCGCCGCGGCCCGCACCGCTCGCAGTCGGTCGCTCGGGGACAGATGGCGATAGGTGAGCAACGACGGCAACAGATGCCAGGGCGCGTGAATTGGGGCGGCCGCGATGACCGCTCGCCTCCCGTACGCGTCGTACACCGGAACGGCGAGACGTCGCTGCCAGCGCACATGCCCGAGCGTCCCAAGTCGCTCGAGGAAGTCGATGTACGCCGTGGTGCAGCGCATGAGGATGTGCTGCCCGTTGTCGATCTCGTCCCCCGACGCCCGGTCGGGGAACGAATAGGTCTTGCCTCCGGCCCACGGCCTCCGCTCGATGACGACGACGGAGTGTCCCGCGTCCGCGAGTCGACATGCGGCCGAGAGCCCCGCGAGCCCTGCGCCTACGACGGCGACCCTCATGGCGACCTGACCAGCGCGGCGCCGGCCCACAACCGCGCGATGGCTACCAGCTTTTCGCGTCCGGAGAGAGCCACGCGCTCGCTCAACACGTCGTATCTGCGTTCCTCAATACGCTTCAGGATCTCCGCATACACGCCCTGCAGAACGTTGACGCACATCCTCGAGCGCAGGTCCAGCAACCCGAGGAGCCGCCGTCCGCTTGTAAAGTACTCGCGGGCGCGCTCGCTCTGCCGCCGCATGAGCGCGACGAAGCGCTCGTCGTATCGGCATGCCAGGATGTCCTCGGGCGTGAGTCCGCAAGCGGTCAGCTCGTCGCGTGGGAAATACACGCGGCCGCGTTCTGCATCCTCGCGCACGTCGCGCATGATGTTCACGATCTGGAGCGCGACGCCGAGGTCCACGGCGAACCGTTCCGCCTCGGGATGCGGCTTCGCGCCGAAGACGGAGGTGCAGACGAGACCGACCATCGACGCCACGCGATAGCAATAGCGATGAAGCTCCTCCCACGTGGCGTAGCGGTTGATGGTGAAGTCCATCTCCACCCCGTTCACCAGCTCCTCGAAGTACTCGGCCGGGATGCCGAACCGATCGATCGCGTCGCCGAGCGCCGTGAAGAGCGGGCCTTCGCGCACGCCCGCGTAACAGGCGCGCAGGCGGGCCCGCGCTTCGGCGAGTTGGCGCTCCTGCTCCCGCCGGTCCGTGAGCTCGTCCGCGATGTCGTCGACGTGTCCGCTGAAGGCATAGGCTGCGTAGATGGCGTTGCGCTTGTCCTGCGGGAGAATGGCGAACGCGTAGTAGAAGTTCTTCGCGCGGTCGCGAGTATAGGCCTTGCACCATGCGTAGGCGTCAGCGAGCGCCTGCGCCGTGTTCGCGTCGCTCCCGAGGGTCACCGTGGTGGACATGACAGGCCTCCTCACATCCCCAGCTTGAGACGGATGGCGTTGGACACCGCGAGCCACGCCTTGTTCCATCGCGAAACGCGAGGACGTCTCGAGAGCACGTCATAGTTCGCCGCCTCGATGGCATCCAACACGGCTTCCCCGCCCAGTCGGAACAGACGCACATCCAGTCGCGCCCGTCGGTCCACCAACGATTCGAGCGCGCGACCTCGCTCGAACAGCTCGCGCGCCCGATTCACCTCGAAGCGCATCAGCGCCCGGAACGCTTCGTTGACGACGCCGGCACGAAGATCGCTCTCGTGATAGCCGAAGCGACGGAGATCCTCCTGGGGGATGTACACGCGCCCCTTTTGGAGGTCGACGGACACGTCTTGCCAGAAGTTCGCGAGCTGGAGGCCAATGCACGTCTGGTCGGCGAGCCGTTGCCGTACTTCGTCCCGATATCCCAGCACCGCGAGCACCATCCTGCCGACGGGCGTGGCCGAGTGCTCGCAATAGTGCATGAGGTCGGCATACGTCTCGAATCGCGTGAACCGCTGATCCATCCGGTTGACTTCGATGAGCCGCAGGAACGGCTCGGGCGGAATATCGAACCGGTCGATGGTGGCGCCCAGCGCGACGAACAGCGGTCGCTCACGCCGGCCTGCGAAGCAGTCGCGCAGCATGCGTTCCCATTCGTCGAGCAGCGCCAGCCGATCTCCCGGCGCCTCGTCGCCTAGGTCGTCGGTCCACCGGCAAAAGGCGTACAGGGCGAACAGGTGCGGGCGGAGCTCCGCGGGAAGGAACCACGAGACGACCGTGAAATTCTCGTGGCGACCGCGTGCGTACGCCCGGCACCATTCGTACGCCTCGTGAAGTGAAACAGGCGTGACTGCCGAGATCAGAGCGGTCGCGTTCATCGATGCGGGTCCGCGCCAGGAAGATGCACCGGCGTGTCGGCCAGCAGTCGCCGATAGCGCCCCAGCGCCCACAACGGCCAGTAGTTGCGGTAGTAGTGGTACTTCAGCATGAAGTCGCGGGGGAACCCGGTCCCCGTGAACTCCGGTTCATCCCACTGCCCATCGGGCTGCTGCGTACGCACGAGGAACTCGACGCCGCGTCGCACAGCCTCGCTCGTCGTCTCGCCGGCGGCGAGCAGGCCGAGCAACGCCCACGCGGTCTGCGACGCCGTGCTCGGTCCCTTGCCGCGCAGCGATGGATCCTCGTACGACGCGCAGGTCTCGCCCCAGCCACCGTCGGCGTTCTGGTGTTCGATTAACCAGCGGACGGCCCGGCGAATGCGCGCATCGGAGGGCGGTATCCCTGCCGCGACCAGCGCCGGCAACACGGCGCCCGTGCCGTAGACGTAGTTCACGCCCCAACGTCCGAACCACGAGCCATCCGGCTCCTGCGTCCGGACCAGATAGTCGACGGCGCGTCGCATCATGGGTTCGTCCGGCCGCGCGCCGTACAGCGAGAACATCTCCACGATGTGCGCGGTCACGTCCTCGCTCGGCGGGTCGATGGTGGCGCCAAAGTCGGCGAACGGAATGCGTGTGACGAACGTCTTCGTGTTGTCGCGGTCGAACGCACCCCACCCGCCGTTGGACGATTGCATCGCGCGAAGCCACCGAAGAGCCCGGTCGACAGCGGGGCGCTCGGCTCCGCCGAGGTGGAGCAGGCGCAACGCGATCAGCACCTCGGCGGTGTCGTCCGTGTCGGGATACGTCTCGTTGGCGAACTCGAACGGCCAGCCTCCCGGCTCGACGCCGTGTACCTTGACGGCCCAATCGCCGTACTTGCGGACCTCCTTGCTGAGCAACCACTGTCCGGCCTTGACGAGAGCGGGGTCATCGGCGGGCACGCCCGCTTCGCGCAAACCCGTGATGGCCAGCGCCGTGTCCCACACCGGCGAGACGCACGGCTGCACGGTAAAGGTATCGTCAGTTTCGATGGCGAAATCGTGAAGAAGGCCGTGGATGCCCTTTGCCATCACGGGGTGGTCGTTGGCGTGCCCGAGGCACTTCAGGGCGATCAGCGAATACACCCAAGGAGGTTGAATGCCTCCCCATCCGCCGTCGGCCTCCTGGCGCTCGACGATCCAACGCTCGCACGCGCGCAGCGCTCGCTGTCGCAAGGCCTTCACGGGGCGACGCTCGTACACACGCAGCGCTCGGTCGACGGCCAGAAAAAAGTTACGCCACGTGAACGGTCGCCGGTCACGGGGAAAGGAGAGCTTTCGGCGGTCGTCCGGGTCTAGAAAGAGCTCGTCCACCGTTTCCTCGGGGCGAAGCGCTGTCACCGGTCGATGCGCCCATACCACCAGGATGGGGACGATGGTGCCCCGCGCCCATGAGGCGAACTCGTAGATGTTGAACGGAAACCAAGGGGGCAGCAGGACCACCTCGGGCGGCATGGCGGGGAGCGCATCCCAGTCGAACTGGCCGAACATCGCGAGCCAGAGTTTGGTGAACACGCGGGCACGGCCGGCGCCGCCGTGCGATGCGACGAACTGACGGGCGCGGGCCATCTCGGGCGACCGCGCGTCGTAACCTGCTAACTTGAGCGCGAAATACGCCTCCACGGTGACGCTCAGATCGCCGGGCCCGCCGTGGTAGATGGGCCAGGAGCCATCTTCGTTCTGGTGGTTCAGCAAGTAACGCGCGATCTTCCGGGTGCGGCGCTCGTCAGCGATGCCGAGGATGCGCTCCAACATCAGGTGCTCCGACGCCATCGTGACGTTGGACTCGAGCTCGGCCCACCAGTAGCCTTCAGGAGCCTGCACCCTCCGGAAGAAGGCGACGGCCCGGTCGATGCATTCGTCGAGCCCCGGGACCACCGATGCGGGGCGAATCGTGGCGCTAGCCATGGATCACCTCGAGGGGGATGACGGCGTCGTCGAGGTGGGGAGAGCCGTTCTCCTGAGCCTCGAGCTCGGCGATGACCTTTTCGCCTTCCTCGATGAGCGCGGGCAGGAACTCGGCCTCGTCCACCGTTCGCACCACCTGGCCCTTGCGGAAGATGACGCCACGTCCCTTGCCGCCAGCGATGCCCAGGTCCGCCATCTTGGCCTCGCCCGGGCCGTTCACCACGCAGCCCATCACCGCCACCGTGAGCGGCTTCCCCCGCCGCACGAAGTGCTCCTCCACCTTCTGGGCCAGGGGGATGAGGTCGATCTCGATGCGGCCGCAGGTGGGACACGCCACCAGCGTCGGCCCCCGGCGCCGCAAGTTCAGCGCCGCTAGGATGTCCCAGCACACCGGCACCTCCTCCCGCGGGTCCGCCGCCAGCGACACCCGGATGGTGTCGCCGATGCCCTCCGCCAGCAGGATGCCGATGCCGATGGCGCTGCGCACCGAGCCCGCCCGCGGCGTCCCCGCCTCCGTCACCCCCAGGTGCAGGGGGTAGGGCACCTTCTCCGCGATCTCCCGATAGGCCGCCACCATGGTCGGCACGTCGAACGCCTTCAACGAGACCTTGATCTGGTCGAACCCCAGCTCCTCCAAAAGCCCGATCTCCCAGAGCGCCGCCTCCACCATCCGCCGCTCGAGCGGCGGCGGCGCCTCCCCCTCCGCCAACGGCGGCAGGGGAGGCAGGCTCCCCGCGTTCACCCCCACCCGGATGGGGATGCCCGCCGCCTTCGCCTCTCGCACCACCTGGCGTACCTTCTCGGGGTCCCGGATGTTCCCCGGGTTCAGTCGCAGCCCGTGCACTCCCGCCCGGATGGCCGCCAAGGCCAGCCGATGCTCGAAGTGGATGTCCGCCACCAGCGGCGCCGGCGAGCGGCGCACCAGCGCCGGCAACGCCTCCGCCGCCTCGCGGTCGGGTACCGCCACCCGCACGATCTCGCAGCCCAGCTCCACCAGATCGTGAATCTGCCTGAGCGTGGCCTCTACGTCGGCCGTGTCCGTGGAGCACATCGACTGCACCCGAATGGGCGCGTCTCCCCCCACCGTCACGTCCCCAATCCGTATCTGCTTCGACTTGCGACGC
>FWPU01006898.1_pt1 | contig 21818 bp, 19 predicted proteins | sample 2228361 | NCBI WGS metagenome assembly FWPU01 (sample SAMEA103939777, study PRJEB20133) | metagenome
GGGGTGGGCGGGGGGAGGGGCGGCACGTCCTGCACCGTCAGGTACTCCACATCGCGCGCGGTGGCGGGGCGGTAGCCTAGCCGCTCCGCGTCGCCCATCAGGCGGGGCACCGAGCGCAGCGAGGCGATCTCGGCCCGGAGTTGGGCGTTCTGCTGTTCGAGCGCCTGCCGCTGCGCCTCAAGCGCCTGAAGTCTACGCCCGGTGGCGGCAGTGGCGCTCGCCTGAGCCAGGTACAGCGCGCCGATCACGGCCACCAGCACAACCACAGCCAGCACCAGCGACGTGGCCTGCGTCTGGCTGCGCCAGGGGGCCTGCCGAAAGACCTGCCGGGGCTGTTCGTCTTCGGGATGGTGGATCATGGCTTTCCACTGCGTCCGGTGTTCACGGGCACCGCCTACACCCGCTCTGCCAGCCGGAGTTTGGCACTCCGCGCGCGCGGGTTGGCCTCGATCTCCGCCTGCGTGGCCGTGACCGGTTTGCGCGTGATCTCGCGTAGCGTGGCTCGGTGGCCGCAGGTGCACACTGGCTGCCGGGGCGGGCAGAGGCAGTCCCGCGACTCGCGCCGCAGGAACCGCTTCACCATACGGTCTTCCAGTGAGTGAAAACTGATCACCGCCAGCCGGCCACCCCGTTTCAGACGCTCAACCGCCTGCGGCAGCGCCCGCTCCAGCGCACCCAGCTCGTCGTTGACGGCGATGCGCAGCGCCTGAAAGGTGCGCGTCGCCGGGTGGATGTGCCTTCCCCCCCGGTTTCTCGGCGGCGGCGCGGCCCGCGCCACCACCTCCGCTAGCGTCCGCGTCGTCATGATGGGCCGGGCCTCGACGATGGCCCGCGCAATGCGCCGCGCGTGTCGCTCCTCGCCGTAGCGGTTAAGCAGGTCAGCCAGCTCGTGCTCACCCAGCCGGTTCACCAGGTCAGCGGCGGTGGTGGGCTGGTGCGGGTCGTAGCGCATGTCGAGCGGACCCTCGTGCTGGAAGGCGAAGCCGCGCGCCGGGTCACCGATCTGAAGCGATGAAAAGCCTAGGTCGAGGAGCACGGCGTCAACCTCCGCAAATCCCTGCTCCGGCGCGATGCGCCCCATCTCGTCAAACGAGGCGTGCACAAGGTGGACACGCCCACCGAAGCGGGCCAGCCGCTCCCGCGCGGCGGCGAGGGCCGCCGGGTCCCGGTCGAGGCCGAGCACGCGCCCGCCCGGCGCGGTCGCCTCCAGCCAGGCCTCGCTGTGCCCGCCCGCGCCCAGCGTGCCATCGATCAGATCACGGCCCGGCTGAGGGTCGAGACCGCGCATGACCTCGGCCAGCAGGACAGGGATGTGATCGGACAAGCATTCAGGTTGGCTCACGCGCCCATCTTACACCAGCCTGCACGCGGCTGCAATGGCCGCCGCCGGCCCGCATGGCGCGCCAGGGGAGCCTGTCAATCAGGGGACTGGAGGCAGCGGGTTCCGCCTCACCCCCAGACCCCGCTTACGCTCGGTATTGCCCCCTTTCCACGCGTGGAGAGGGAGACTAAAGGGGGTAAGGCTCTGCGTGATAATGGCCCTGATCCCCAAAACTGAAATGCACCCCTGAATGAGGGGGCGTTCGGATTTTGGGGTGACTTTCCGGCAATATTGACGGGCCGTGAAATGTATCGTATTATTGTTTTAAATGGCTGCCATTTAAATTGGCTGCCTTGTGCTTGCCGGGAGCGGGCGGAGCCGTAAAGGCTGTTCCCTGCCACGATCCTGCCCTGAAGGGCGATCATCGCTTTACCTGCTGTTCCCCCTTTGCGTAGAGTGATCGGACGGATATCAGTAATCAATGTTAAAGGAAAAACCCCCCTCTCTGGCCGAGCAGGTTCTGTACAGGCTAATGGACGGCATCCGGCGCGGCACTTACCCGCCGGGGAGCAAGCTGCCTCCCGAAAACTGCCTTGCGGAAGAGCTTGGCGTAAGCCGCGCGACGGTACGCCAGGCGCTTTCCAGATTGGCCGAGCGCGATCTCATTACCCGCAAGCCGGGAGACGGGACTTATGTGACAAACCTGTCGGGCGTTGCGAACCCCCTCAACCAGTTTGTGCATCTGTTCCAGCGCATCGCCGAGCACGGCTGCAAACCCGACTTCCTGACGCTGAGCGTTGAGACCGTTCCAGCCGATGCCAAGCTGTCCACAGCACTGAGAGTCCGGCCCGAGAGCGACGTTCTGAAAGTTAGGAAGGTGTTTACGGCTGACGGCAGGCCGGTCATTTACGTCATCAACTATGTGCCGCTCTGGGTCTACGAAGACCATGTCACCCCGGAGGAGCTGGCGGATCCAGAGTTCACCACCCAGCCCTTCATTGAGTTCTTTTCGGAACGCTGCAAACAGCCGGTGAAATACTACATCTCTTCCATACACGCCGAAATAGCCGGAAGCCTGGACCTGCCGGAGGCATTCTCGACGCTCGACCCGTGCAGCCCGGTGCTGGTGATCGACGACGTGGGCTACAACTATGACGAGCGTCCTGTTTTCTTTTCGGTGGAGCATTTCACGCACAACTTCATCAATCTTCAGGTTGTGCGCCGGGTTGACGTCTTGTAGTTCGCTCCATGAATCGGGAACCTACTAACTGGCTGACGAGGCTGGGCCAGTTGAAGCCCCGCCACAAGTGCGCTGTAGCAGTCTGCTGGGTATGCACCTTGCGGGCTTGCCAACCCAGCGTGGTTTGAGCCATATTTCACACCCAGAAGGAGAGATGAGAGATGAAAGGGCCGGGTAAATTTGTGCTGCTCGTGCTGCTGCTGGCTGCGCTGTTCCTGGCTGGATGCCAGGCAGCCGCCCCGACCGGCGAACCGGCGGCTGAGGAATCGGCGACCGAGGAACCGGCGACCGAGGAACCGGCGGCTGAAGAACCGGCGACTGAGGAACCGGCGGCTGAGGAACCGGCGGCTGAAGAACCCATCAAGGTAGCCCTGCTGCTCTACGGGCCGCTGGCGGATACGGGCTGGAACGCCACCGCCTATCAGGGGCTGTTGGCAGCCGAAGAGGAGTTTGGCGTCGAGGGGACGCTCTCTGAAGATGTGCAGGTTCCCGACATCGAGCAGGCTCTCCGCGACTACGCCAGCCAGGGCTATGATCTGATCATCGGGCACAGCTTCCCCTTTATGGACCCTATGGTGGCCGTCGCGCCGGACTTCCCTGAGACCAAATTCGCCGTGACCAACGGTTTCGTGTCTGCCGAAAATCTGGCCTCGTTCTATCCGAGGGAAGTCGAGAGCCATTATCTGGCCGGGGTGATGTCTGGCATGATGACTCAGTCCAATGTGATCGGGATTGTCGGGGGCGTGGAGCTGCCCAATCTGGTCGCCAACTTCAACGCCTTCAAGGAGGGCGTTGCCTCGGTCAACCCAGATGCTGAAGTCCTGATCTCATACGTCGGCGACTGGGGCGATCCGGCTGGCGGCAAGGAGGCCGCCTTAGCCCAGATCAACAATGGGGCGGACATCCTGCTGGACGAAGCGGCTGGCTCAGGTCTGGGCGTCTTGGAAGCCTGCGAGGAGATGGACGTGCCCGTGATCAGCTACGTGGGGCTGGACAGCGACGCCGCTCCGCCGCAGATGGTGGCCTCCATCCTGCCCGACTTTGTCACCATGATCAAGCATGAGATCGAGCTGGTTGTGACCGGCAACTTCGTGGGGCAGGTTGAGCGCCCCGGGCTGGCCTCCGGCATCGTTGACCTCTTCATGAGCGACAGCGTGCCGGATGACGTCCGGGCGGCGGTTGAAGAGGCCAAGCAGGCGATCATCGACGGGGAGATCGTGGTCGAAGAAGTATACGAGTAATCTCCGCCGGGCTGGTGGGGGCAGAGGCGCCTCCTGCCCTCACCTTCTATCAATCAGCACCCAGGTAGATGCTCATGCTGCACATGCGCGGTATCACCAAGCACTTTCCGGGCGTTCTGGCCAATGACGCCATCGACTTCGATGTCGAGGCCGGGGAGATACGCTCGCTTTTGGGCGAGAACGGCGCGGGAAAGTCAACCCTGATGAACATCCTGTATGGCATCTACCTCCCCGACAGGGGTGACATCATCTGGAAAGGCAGACCTCTCCGCCTTAGCGGGCCGCGCGATGCCCTCGAGCACGGCATCGGTATGGTCCACCAGCGTTTCACGCTGATCCCCACCCTGTCGGTAGCAGAAAACGTGATGCTGGGGCGCCGGTCGCCGCGGGAGCCATTTTTTGATACCCGCATGGCAGAGCAGATGGTGCAGGACTTGTCCCAGCAGTTCGGCATCGCGCTCAACCCCCGGGCCAGGGTGGCTCAGCTCGATGCGGGCACCCAGCAGTGGGTTGAGATTATCCGCGCCCTGTCACGGGGAGCTGACCTGCTTATTCTGGACGAGCCGACTTCCGTGCTTACGCCTCAAGAGACCGAGCAGCTATTTGAAACCATCAAGATGCTGGCCGAGCATGGCAAGTCCATCATTTTCGTCACCCACAAATTGAAGGAGACGATGGCGCTCTGCCACCGGGTGACAGTCCTGCGCAAGGGGAGGGTTGTCGGCACGGTTGATGTGTGCGATACCACTGAACGCGACCTGGCCCGCATGATGGTGGGCCGGGAGGTCTCCTTCCACGTGGAGCGGCGCCCCAGCGTCCCCGGGGACGTGGTGCTGAAGGTCAAGGGGGTAGACGCGCTGGGGGACAAAAACCGGCAGGTTCTGCACCACATCGACCTCGAAATCCGCGAAGGCGAGATAGTGGGGATTGCGGGGGTGGCTGGTAACGGGCAGACCGAGCTGGCCAGAGCCATCACGGGCCTGCATCCCGTGGCTGCCGGTAGAATAGAGATTGCCGGTCAGGAGGTGACCCGCTATTCCCCCCGGCAGATCAGCCAGTTGGGCGTTGCTTACATCCCGGATCAGCCCTGGCACACGGCGGTACTGCCCAACTTCACGTTGGAGCAGAACGCCATTCTGCGGTCGCACTGGATGCCTCCTGCGGCCCACAGGGGCATTTTCCGCCCCCAGGCGCTGGCCCGGTATGCCAACCAGCTGATGGCCGAGTATGACGTGCGTGCTCCCAGCGGGCAGGTGGTGGCCGGGCAACTATCGGGTGGCAATTTGCAGAAGCTGATCCTGGCGCGGGAACTGGCGCGGCGGCCTCGGCTGATCATTGCCGTCAACCCAACGGCGGGGCTGGACGTGGGGGCCAAGGAGTTTATCCACCGGCGGCTCATCGAGGAGCGGGACAAAGGGCACGCTGTTCTGCTCATCTCGGCTGATCTGGATGAGGTTCTGGACCTCAGCGACCGCATTGCCGTGATGTACGCGGGCCGGATAGCAGGCATCGTCCGGAGTGAGGAAGCGGATATCGAAGCCTTGGGGCTGATGATGGCCGGTGCTTCCCCGCACGGCGAGGCGCAGCCCCTGCCTGAGGTCAGCCGGAATGGATAAGGTATCAGAACAACCAACCAGCTCCACGCCATACGAGCAGCCCAAAGCCATGTCCCGGCTGCCCCGCCTGGTGGCTGAACTGGCGGTCAGAGACCTGCGCGATGTGGGGGGCGGCCTGCTTGCCATTGTCGCCGCGCTGGCTGTGGTGGCGGTCATGATCGCTGCGGCTGGTCTCGACCCGCTGGCGGCGTATAAAGCACTGCTGGCAGGCTCGGTGGGGAGCGTCAACGGCGTGAGCGAGACGCTGGTGAGGGCTACTCCCTTAATCCTGATCGGGCTGGGGATCGCGGTGGCCTTCCGCGGGGGTATGTGGAACATCGGCGGTGAGGGGCAGTTTTATCTGGGCGCCCTGGGAGCGGCGCTGGTGGGGATCTACCTGCCGCCGCTGCCGGCGGTGCTGCACGTTCTGCTTGCCCTGCTGAGCGGCTTTGTTCTGGGCGGGCTGTGGGCGGCGATACCCGGCTATCTGCGTGTGAAACGCGGCGCCAATGAGATCGTGGTCACCATCATGATGAACTATCTGGCCGCTTTCCTGATCAGTTTTCTGGTGGCTGGCCCGATGAAAGACAACACGCGCCTGATCCCGGTGCCCCAGACGGTTCCCATCGCCGATTCGGCGGCTCTGCCCCGCCTCATTCCCCAGACCCGCGCCCATGCTGGCTTTATCGTGGCGATTGTGGCTGCCGCTATCGTCTGGTTTGTGTTGGAGCGCACGGCGCTCGGTTTTTCGATCAAGGCTACCGGTGAGAATCCCAGCGCGGCGAGCTACGGCGGGATCAATGTCGCCGCGACGGGCACGCTGGCCATGATCCTGGGTGGGGGGTTGGCCGGGATAGCGGGCATGAGTGAAGTGGCAGGCGTGCACCGCTACCTGCTGGAGGGCATCTCGCCCGGATACGGTTATCTGGCGATTGCCGTCGCCCTGTTCGGCGGGTTGAACCCGCCGGGGGTGGTGCTTTCGGCGCTGTTCTTTGGCGCGCTGATGGTTGGGGCCGATGCTATGCAGCGCGCGGTGGGCGTTCCGGTGGCCACCATTTACCTGCTCCAGGGGCTGGTGGTGATCTTCGTGTTAGCGCGTCAGGTGCTGCTGCGCCGACGGCGTACGCTGATCTGAAAGAGCAGGACTGCAACTATGGTATGGGAGCGCGTGCTTACAGTTGCCTTTTTGGGCGGCGTGCTGGGGGCTGGTATGCGCCTGGCGACCCCCCTGCTGTTTGCCGCGCTGGGCGAGCTTTTCGCCGAGCGTTCGGGTGTCCTCAACATCGGCATCGAGGGGATGATGCTCGTCGGGGCGCTGTGCGGCTTTCTTGGCTCTTATTCCAGCCAGAACGCCTGGGTGGGTTTGCTGACCGCCATGATCGGAGGCGGGGTGCTCAGCCTGATCCACGCTTATCTGAGCGTGACGATGGGCGCTGACCAGGTAGTGAGCGGGATTGCCATCAACCTGCTTGCTCTGGGGCTGGTCACTTTCCTCAACCGGGCCATTTTTGGCCTGCCCATGCTGCCCCCCAGCGCCACGCCCTTCACCCGGATCGACCTCCCGGTATTGAGCGACCTCCCGCTGCTCGGCCCGCTTCTGTTCTCGCACCATGCACTGGTGTATGTGGCACTGGTTCTGGTCCCGGTCGCGTATGTGGTGTTGTTCAAGACAACCTTCGGGCTGCGCGTCTCAGCCGTCGGCGAGGAGCCGCGCGGGGCGGAAGCAGTCGGAGTCAATGTGGCGCGGATTCGCTATATCTGCGTGTTCATCGGCGGGATGCTGGCTGGGGCCGGCGGCGCCGCGCTCTCGCTCGCCAACCTGAACCTGTTCAAAGAGTCGATTGTGGCCGGGCGAGGGTATATTGCCATCGCCATCGTCATGTTCGCCCGCTGGAACCCGGTTACCACGCTAGGGGCCGCGCTCCTGTTTGGCATGGTTGATGCCTTGCAGATGCACATCCAGTCGCTGGGGATAGAGGGCGTGCCGCCTCAGTTGCTGCTGAGTCTTCCCTACATCGCCACTGTTCTCTTTCTAGTGAGCCGGGCGGGCGCTTCAGCCGCGCCTTCAGCGCTGTGCGTGCCGTATCGCCAAGAGCGATGACGCGCCGGTTTCACCCTTATCGTTCTGAAGGCACTTTCGGCAAACTGCACGCGGAGGGCTGCTGTGGCCACACTTCTCATCAAGCAGGGGTACATCATCGCGCTGGACGGGGCTGGCCGCCGGTTCTACGGGGACATCCTCATCAGGGATGACCGCATCGAGCGGATCGCCCCCCGCATCGAGGCGCAGGCCGACAAGGTGATCGACGCTTCTGGGATGCTGGTGCTGCCGGGCTTTGTGCAGGCGCACCTTCACCTGTGCCAGACCCTACTACGGGGGCAGGCCGATGACATGGGCCTGATGGACTGGCTGGACACGATCACCGGCTTGGAGGCGCTGCACACACCTGAAACGCTGTACGCCTCGGCGCGGCTGGGCCTGGCTGAGATGATCAAGTCCGGCACGACGGCGGTGATCGATATGGGCACCCTGCATCATCAGGACAGCGTCTTCCGTGCCATCGAGGAGTCCGGAATACGGGCGCAGGCGGGCAAGGCCATGATGGACCTCACGGAGAACCTGCCGCCCGCCCTGCGCGAAACGACCGAGGACTCGCTGAAAGAGAGTATGGACCTGCTGCACCGCTGGCACGGCCAGGCCAACGGGCGGATCCGGTATGGCTTTGCCCCGCGCTGGCAGCTATGGAACACGGAGGAGCTGCTGATCGCCATCAAACAGGAGGCTGACCGTCACCCCGGTGTGGGCATTCACGGCCACGCTGCCGAGATCAAGGAAGAGGTGGACCTGATGCTCCAGCAGCGCGGGCTGCGCAACCTGCAATATCTGGAGAAGATCGGGGTGGTCGGCCCGAATGTGCAGATGGCCCACTGCATCTGGATCGACGAGGATGAGATGCGCATCATGGCCGAGAGCGGCACCCATGCCCTGCACTGCCCGTGCTGCAACACCAAGCTCGGCTCCGGAATTGCAAAGGTCCCGGAGATGCTGGCACGCGGCATCAACGTGGCACTCGGCTCCGATGGAGCACCCAGCAACAACAACCTCGATATGTTCGTCGAGATGCGGGTGGCATCGATCATCCACAAGTATCGGCTGGGGCCGGCGGCGTTCCCGGCGGAAGATACGCTGCGCCTGGCGACCAATGGCGGGGCGGCGGCCCTCGGTCTGGCCGACACCATCGGCTCACTGGAGGAGGGCAAAAAGGCCGACCTGATCATCCTCGACGATGGCGGCCTGAGCGCCGCGCCGCTGGCCGATTACGAGCACGATGATCCGGTGCGGCGCATCGTCTCAGCTTACCGCTCGGATTCTGTGCGGCACAGCGTCATTGACGGCCAGCTAGTGATGGAAAACCGCGTGCTGCTCACCATGGACGAGGCCGAGGTCCTGGAGGATGCGCGCCGGGCGTGGCGCTTCATCCGTGAGCAAGCACGCCCGTGAGGGCTGTTTTCGCTTCGATCTCGTAGAAAGGAGGTGGGGCGACAGGCGCGTACCTGCGTGTCGCCGCACAGGCTATGGACAACGAACTGCTGAGGCCACTGTTTGAAGCAATCGTAGAGGGTGACGACCGCGCAGCTCAGGAAGCAGCGCAGGCAGCGCTGGCTGGCGGAGCAACGCCCGCCGACCTGCTTGAGACGGTCAGCACTGCCTCAAACGAGCTGGGGCGCCTGTACGAGAACGGCGATTGTTTCCTGCCGGAGCTTTTCGCCGGGGCGGAGGCGATGACCGCGGCGGTGGATGTCGTGATCCCTGAGATCGAGCAGGCTGGGGTCGAGCCGGCGGGCAAAGTGGTGATTGCCTCCGTCGAGGGCGATGTTCACGAAATCGGCAAGCGCATCGTGTGCGCCATGCTCACCGGGGCCGGGTTCCGGGTGTTCGATCTCGGCGCGGATGTCCCGGCAGGCGAGATTATCCGCAAAGTGCGTGAAGTCCAGCCCGACATCGTCGCTGCCTCGGCGTATATCACGACCACCACCCAGCGCCTGCCGGAAATCGGCGAAGCGCTGGTGGAGGCCGGGCTGCGTGACCGGGTCAAATACCTGATTGGGGGCGCCTCGGTGGGGGCGGGCATGGTGCCTTGGGCCCACGCTGACGCTTATGCCCCGAACGCCGCTGAGGCTGTCAGGGTAGCCAGAGAGCTGGTCAGGGCACTCAAGGAGGCGCAATGATGATCGCCGGCTCCGAGATTGAGCGCCGGATTGACGAGCTTGTGGACAGGATGAAGCAAAAGCTGTCTGATGAGCCGATGACTCCACTGGAACGCTCCATCAAGATATGGAGCTTTCAGGAGCCGGACCGGCTTCAGGGCAGTTTTGCGATCTTCAGCCCGCTGTGCCTGGGCATCACCGAGATTACCACACGGGAGTTCTATACCGACCCCCTGAAGATGTACTACTGCCAGGCGCTCGGCGCGGTGGAATGGCACAACGAGATTCCGCTCCTGTACGGCGACCCCTACCACATCGAAATTGAGGCCCTGGGGGGAGAGATCTCTTTCCCGGAGGATTCGACCCCCACGCTGGGTAAGCCGCTGATTCAGGAACCTGCCGACCTGCTGAAGCTCAAAGTGCCCAACCCGGAGACCGATGGCCGGATGCCCTATGTGCTGGAGCTGAGCCGCATCCACCAGCGCAAGCTGGGGGGCATGGTTTTTGCACCCACGTCCTGCTGTGGGCCGTTCTCGCTGGCCGTTGGCCTGCGCGGCTACAAGAACATCCTGAGTGATATCCGGCGCGACCCGGCTTTTGTGCACCAACTGCTTGAGTTCTGCTGCGATGTCGTTATCACCTTCGGCAAGGCCCTGCTTAACACCCACAAAGCCAGCCCCACCTTACAGGAAGCATGGTCGTGCCTGCCCAACGTGTCGCCCAAGGTGTTCTACGAGTTCTGCCAGCCGTATATCAAACGCTGTGTGGAGGCCCTGCGCAATCCGGCTACCGGCCTGACGGGTACGGTGTTCTACGGGTGGGGAACAAGCCTGGCGCCGGACTGGAAGCAGTTTTTGCAGGATGTGTGCGATATGGGCATGTCCGCCCTGCCCATCACCGAGGAAGAAATATTGGGCCATTCGGGCTATAAGGCGGTCGATCTGGCCGAGTTCAAGCGTATCTGCCGGTCAAACAATGTGGTGTTGATGTCCTTCTTGCACACCAACACCCTTCTTGACGGGCCACCCGCGCGGATCAAAGAGCTGGTCACAGGCTGGTTCCGCCGAGCGGCTTCGGGCGGGGGGTACATGCAGAGCTGCACCATACCAATCGGTGCACCGCGCGAGAATGTGCAGGCATTCTTTGATGCCGTCTGGAGCTGCAAGTTCCCGGTTGACGCACAGTAGCCGTGTCTCTGGACACGAGACGAGGGACCACTATGCAGAAAGAACTTGTCATTGACCCGGCGCGGTGCACGGTCTGCCGGGCCTGTGTGATCGCTTGCCACTTCCACCATACGCGCCTGTTTGGCACGGCTGAGAGCAGCATCCAGGTCCTCTACAACGCCGACACGGCTGATCTGGCGCTCCAGATCGACGATACCTGCGACCTGTGCGCGGGCGAGAGCCAGCCGCTATGTGTTCAGGCGTGCATCCCCGCTGCCATCACGCTGTATGGGGAGGCATAGGTAAACGGGCCGCGTGCTCACGCTGACTGAACTGGAGATAGCCATGAGTGACACCATCTGGGCAGGGCGTATTCTGCGGGTCGATTTAAGCACCGGCACGATCACCACAGAGCCGACTTCCGACCACCTCACCGACTCGTTCGGCGGGCGCGGGTTCGGCCAGTGGATCCTTTTCCGGGAGGTTGCGCCAGAGGTTGATGCTTACGACGCACGCAACATCCTGACGCTGGGCACTGGCGCCTTAACCGGCACGACGGCCCCGGCCTCGGGCCGCCTCTCGGTTGATACTAAGAACACCCTGACGGGCGGCGTGTGCTCCTCCAACGTGGGGGGCCATTTTGCCCCAGAGCTTAAGTACGCCGGTTTTGACGCGGTGGTCATAACCGGCCAGTCGCCCAAACCGGTCTATCTGTGGATACACGATGGAGAGGCCAGCCTGCGCGATGCCTCCCACCTGTGGGGGCTGGATACGTGGCAGACGGAGAAGGCCCTGCGCAGCGAGCTGGGGGACCCCGGGGTGCGGGTTGCGTTGATCGGCCCGGCGGGCGAGAACCTCGTGCGGGGTGCCTGCTTGATCGTTGACCGGGCGCGGGCCGCTGGCCGGGGCGGGGCCGGGGCGGTGATGGGGTCCAAGCGCCTCAAGGCCGTGGCCGTACGGGGAACGGGGAACCTGTATGCGGCTGACGTGAGCGCGTTTATGCGCGAGGTGGAGCGCTGCAACCGGAAGCTGCTCGACTCGCCCATCGTGGCCATATACCGCGCCGGGGGCAGCATGCGCTTTGCCGGGGCAGGGGGGGCGAACGGGACTTTTCCTCAGGCCGTGCGGAACTACCGCGATTCGTTCTGGCCGCTGGAGAAATCCCGCAAAATCTACGAGCCTGCTCTTAAGGCGGGCTACGAGGTGCGGCGCCTGGGGTGTTTCAACTGTCCCATCAGTTGCAGCCACTTCTATGTGGTCAGAGAAGGCCCCTACGCGGGCAGCGCGGGCGAGGGGTTTGAGATCAACTCAGGGCGGGCGTTCGGCTCTAATCTGGATATTGACTACGCGCCGGCTATCATCGAGGCGCACAACATCTGCAGCCGCATGGGGCTGGACGTGGACATGGCCGGGGCGTGTCTGGCCTTTGCGTTCGAGGCCTATGAGCGAGGCCACCTCAGCCGGAGCGAGGCCAACGGCCTTGACCTGACCTGGGGCAACCATGAGGCAGCCATCAGCCTGCTTAAGGACATTGTGCACCGCCGGGGCATCGGCGACCTGTTGGCGGAGGGTGTGTATCGCGCCGCGCAGGCGCTGGGTCGTGGCTCTGAGGCCTACGCCATGCATGTCAAGAAGGCCGACTTAAACGAGGCCGGAATGCGGGAAAGGAAGGGCTGGGCGCTGGCCATTGTGCTCAGCACGCACGGCGGCGGCCATCTCGACGGGGCGCCCGGCGCCTGGGCGTGGGTCGGCAAGGAAGCGCTGGCGGAGCGCCTGTTCGGCAACCCGCGCCCCAGCGCTGCCGGCGAGTACCACAATCAGGCGCGCGCCGTGATCTGGTTTGAGAACTATAAAGCGGTCATCGACATGTTGGGGATCTGCTACTTCACCAGCGCCTGGATCGACGCCGCCGCGCTCCTGCCGGAGGATTACGCCGCGCTCCTGTCGGCTGGCTCAGGCCGCGCTGTCACCGCCGATGAGGTCATGTGGGTTGGCCAGCGTCTTCACAACGTGCAGAAGGCCTTCAACACACTCCACGCTGGATTTACCCGTCGGGATGACTACCCACCTCGTCGTCTCATGGAAGAGCCTGCGAGCGGGCCTTTTGAAGGCGAGCTGCTTGACCCTGCCAAGTGGGAGGAGATGCTGAACGAATACTATAGGGCACAGGGATGGGACTTGGACACCGGCTGGCAGACGGAAGACAGTCTGCGCAGCCTGCAACTCGATGAGGTCATCGAGAAGCTACGTGCGTTTGGCCGACTCAAGTAAGCTGACAGGAGGTCACGCCATGAGCACCATTCTTATCAAGAATGCGCGTTACGTTATCGTCTCGCCGCCCTTTAACATCCTTGAGAAAGGGGCTGTTCTGGTTGAGGACGACCTGATCAAGGAAGTGGGGCCGACGGCGGAGCTGGAGAAGAAGGCTCAGGCCGATACGGTCATCGACGCTACCGATAAAATCGTGATGCCCGGTCTGGTGGACTCGCATACGCACATCGGCGAGTGCCACATGTTTACGCTGTTTGGCTTTCTTGACTCGCCGCTGACCGGCATTGGTGATGCCCTTGACCGGGTGGTCTGGCCTGCCTGGGCGTGGATACCGGAGGAGGCGGCCTACGATCTGGAGATGTTGGGCTTTCTCAACCTGCTCAAGACGGGCACAACGGCCTGCTCAGACGCCTACATGTGGATCGACGAGGCGGGCCGCGCTGCCGTGGACAGCGGCCTGCGGGTTGAGATGGCCCCGACGCTGATCACCAGCCTGCGCCTCAAGGATTCAAAAGGCCCGGAGGATGATCTGGCCCGGACGGAAGCGGGGATCCAGAAGTGGCACGGCGCAGCCAACGGACGGATCACGTTTCGTGTGCACCCTTCAGCTACCTACAACTGCCATGCATGGTTTCTGAGGGAATGCGCCGAGCTGGCCCGAAAATATGACGTGGGCTTGGCCACCCATCTGGCCGAGAGCGTTGATGAGTCAGAGAAGGCGCGGGCCGTCTGGCCTCAGGGCGAGGTTCGCCGGGCCTATGAGCTGGGCCTGATGGGGCCTAAGAGCCTGTTCTTCCATAGCTGCATTCTTGACGACGAAGAGATCGCCCTGTATGCGGAAACGCAGAGTTCGGTGGCCCATTGCCCGCTGACCAATGCCATGCTGGGCAACGTGGCCCGCGTGCCCAACCTGCTGGCCAACGGCGTCAACGTTGGCCTCGGCACCGATATGCCCACCAATGACCTGTTCAACGTCATCCGCATGGTCTCCCAGATTCACGCTATCATGCCGCGCGAGATGCGGGGCCTGTTGCCCTGGGCGCCCTATGAGATGGCGACGGTCGGCGGGGCCAGGGCGCTGAACCTGCAGGATAAGATCGGGACGCTGGACCCCGGCAAGAAGGCCGACATCATCACCCTCGATCTCTCGCACAACACCCGGCTGTTCCCGCTCACGCCCCAGGTGCTGTTGACGTTCATTACCGTCAACGGGTCGGGCAGTGATGTGGCCGACGTGATCGTGGATGGCAAGCTGCTCATGCGGGATCGCAAGCTGCTGCATCTGGATGAAGAGCAGATCATGGCCCGCGCCCAGAAGTGGAGCGACGAGTTCCTGGCCTATTACCTGGCCAAAGTCGAGGCCGGTGAGCCTCTCGTCGAGCAGTTGCATGAGGAGTTCCAGCCGTAGGGCAGCTTGCACCGGAGAGGGTAAGGATCAGCAAGGTTGCCCGGCGGAAGGCCGGAAGCAGGTGTTTGTCGGGGCCGCCCCTGCCAGCCAGCAGGGGCGGTTCCCCTGTCCGGCTGGCGCGGCACCTGCCGGGGTGGGTGGGGGCAGTCATTCCGACGAAGCCCGAAAACCCGTTATACTTGGGGCAACAACAGGCAACAACCCGGAACCCCCATTCTTCCCTCGCCGGTGAAGGCAGGCGTTTATGTGGCTGTGCAGGCTGTATGCTCGCTGGATGCGCTTCTGGTTTGGCAAGCCGGTGCCCTACGAACTGGGCCGCCTGCTGACCCTTCTCTTTCCCCATCCCCGCTGGTGCATCGTGGCGCACGGGAGGCATCGCCTGGCGCTGGACCTGAGCGACATGCTCCAGGCCAACATCCTGCTAGATGGCACCTGGGAGCCGGAGTTCTCGCGCTGGTGGGCTTACCTGAGCAGCCGAGCCGCCGTCATCTTCGATGTGGGTGCGCACTGCGGCTACTTTTCCCTGCTGGCACTTGATCATGCGCCCGATGGCGCGCACGTCTACGCCTTTGAGCCGAACCCCCGGATGCAGAACCAGTTGCACAAGAACATCGAGCTGAACGGCCTGACGAACCTGCGCGTCATCCCGAAGGCCGCCAGCGAGATCACCGGGGCGCTGACCCTGCACGTCCGGCGGGCCTTTGAGCCGGGGGCGTCCAGCCGCCACGCGATCCCACACGCTGATTCAGAGGTGCGCGTCGAGGCGGTGGCGCTGGATGAGTTCTGCGAGACGCACCGCATTACGGCGGTTGACGCGCTCAAGATGGACATCGAAGGGGGAGAGCTGGCGGCCGTCGCCGGAATGCGCAAGGGGCTGGAGGCGGGGCGCTACCGGGTGCTGGCCATCGAGACCCACTTCAGCCATCTGGGGTTGGAGGCGGTGAAGGGGATGCTCGGCATGCTGACCGCGTCCGGATACGTCATCTTCGAGCTGCAAGGTCATACGGCGGTGCCCGTGCCGGAGGTCAGCCGCAGCATGAGAGCAGACAACCGGATGCTGTTGGCTGTCAGCCGGGCGCATCTGCCTGCGCTGGAGCCGGACGCTGGGGGGAGTCTCCTGCTGCCTGCCCGCTTCCGCACCCTATGAAATGCCGTGATGCGCATCGAAGGGCGAGCGCGCCGGGGTTCGGCGCGCCTGCCGGGGCCGATCCTATCTGGTATACCACACCCTTTTGAAACAGGTTTTACTCGGTGACGGACTCAATCTTATCGACCGACATGAGGCAGACTCCCTCTCCGATGAGCATTTCCCCCGTGATGCGGACTTTCTGCTCCACACCGATGACAGTACCATCGGCGGTTCTCAACTGAATGTCCGCGGCCGTGTAGTCATCGGGGATTGGCGCCAGTTGATTGGGCTGGTTGCCTTCAAGCACGTCTGCCGTGAAAGCATTGGCAGACCCCGGCGCTTCCACAAAGTCCAGACCGCAGCGATAATCGCCCCCCGTGTCGGAGCAGAAAACGGTTACGCCAACGTCGAAGTAACCGACCGTTGAGATTCTCTGGTGATCGTGGCCGGGATCACAGACATCGGCGAAGGGGACTTCTGTCGCCTCCTGGGCACAGCCTGCGAGGGTGAACACGATGAGCATACCGATCCATACCGGGCGAAAGTTGTTCCGCATGACCACCTCCTATAGTGAAGCAACCGATAAGATGACGAGACGAGCCTGCCAGTTTCTTTGATTGGCCTCCTGCAACCCGCTGCAACGCCGAATGCCGCACAGTGTGTGTGGAAAACCATCGGCGCGCCACTGCGCCATCCTGCCCCGCCCCGGCTTACTATCCGGCGTGATTTCGGGTATCATGATGGCGACTCAGCAGGAGGTCTGCCAGCCCGTGCCCGGACACACCCATATACCGGAAGCCGTCAAGGCCGCGCCTTTTCTCAAGTGGGCCGGAGGCAAGCGCGGCCTGTTGGAGCAGTACGGCCCGCTGTTCCCCGCCGGGCCGGTGCGCGCCTACTTCGAGCCGTTCGTTGGCAGCGGCGCGGTCTTCTTTGCCCTGCGGGGGCGCGGGTTCGCGGCACACTACCATCTGTCCGACGCCAACGAGGAGCTGATCAACGTCTATCGTGCGGTGCGGGACGATCTCGCGGGGTTGATTGCGCGGCTGCGCGAGCACCAGCGCTGCCACAGCGAGGACTACTACTACCGTGTGCGGGATCGGGATCGGGAGCCGGGCTGGCCGGACGGAGTCAGCCCGGCGGAGCGGGCTGCCCGCATGATCTACCTGAACCGCACCTGCTACAACGGCCTGTGGCGCGTCAACAGCGCCGGGCGGTTCAACGTGCCGGTCGGGCGTTACCGCCGCCCCCGCATCCTCGACGAGCCGCGTCTCCGGGCGGCGGCCAGAGCGCTGGAAGGCGTGTACCTTGACTGCCTGCCCTTTGCCGAGGCAGTGGCGGACGCACAGGCCGGTGACTTTGTCTACTTTGACCCGCCCTACGTCCCTGCCAGCGACACCGCCAACTTCACCAGCTACAACCCGGACGGCTTCGGCCCCGCGCAGCAGGCGGCGCTGGCCCAGACCTTCCGCGATCTCCACGAGCGGGGCTGCCGGGTGATGCTGAGCAACTCCGATACGCCCCTTGTGCGCGAGCTGTATCGTGGGTTTCGCTTGGTGGAGGTGCGCGCGCGCCGCCGTATCAACTCACGCCCCGCCGGGCGCGGTCCCGTCGGTGAGCTGGTCATGCTCAACTATGACCCGCCCGGCGCCGACAGATAGCAGGAGTGGCCAAATGCATACTTCCCGGAATGGACAGGACGGGCGCCATATGTTATGTTGGGAACAAAGGCCAACAGATGGGGATAGTGGAGGGGACTTGAGTTGTCCAGCCAGAAGCAGGGTCGCCGCGAACCGGCGATCATCTGGCCGGTGAGCGACCGTCAGTGTGAGAACTGTGCCCACATGAGCCACAGGCATGCCGTTAAGGCGGACTCTCCCTGCCTGGCGTGCGAGATGATCTTTTTCCACCGGTGGGTCCGGCTGTTCTGGACGCCGGTCCCGCTTGTCAAGGTTGGGGGGCGGTGGCCCCTCTACATCCGCGTCGAGGACGACGAGAGCCAGCTTCTCCTGTAGCGCGGCGGGCGCGGGCCGCGCGTGGATGGCAGCCCTACGACCGGCGGCTGCGCGCCGCATTCAGCGCGGCCAGAAGCAGCGGCAGCGTGTAAACGCCCAGCCCGATCCCGGCCAGCGCCAGCACGCCGCCGCACCCCAGTGGCAGGGCTGCGCCCCCAACTGAGGCACCGATCAACGTCAGCCCGGCCACCCCCAATGCACCCCCACCCAGACAGGCAATCACCGACCCGGCGGCCAGCGCCCACAGCCAGCCGGGCACCGTATCCACGTTGTCGGGCGCTTCGGGCAGCGGGTGGGGCAGCTCCCTGCCGACCTCCTGCCAATCCTCATCAGCCGGACGCTCTCCCTGCTCGCTTTCCTGCCAGCCGCTCATTGCCTGCCTTTCCGGCGGGCGCGCTGCCCGCCCTAGCTAGGGAGCGTCCTCCCCCAGCGCCTCCAGCAGCCCACCCGCGATGCGCGTCGCGTCACCCGCGCTCATCACGATCACCACGTCGCCGGGTTGCACGTTCAGCGCGAGGTAGTCGATCACGTCGTCCAGGTCACCGATGTGCCGCGCGTCACGGTGGTAGCCCATGCGGGCCAGCACGTCCTCCGGCCCCACGCCGAACGTCTCGGTGTCGCGCGAACGGTACACATCAGTGATGATCACATGGTCGGCCTCGGTGAAGCACGCTGCGAACTCGTCAAGCAGCGCCCGTGTGCGGCGGTAGGTGTGGGGCTGCCACACCGCCCAGAGGGTCTGCGTGCCGTAGCGCATTCGCGCCGCCGCCAGTGTGGCCCGGATGGCCGTTGGGTGGTGGGCATAGTCGTCGATGACCGTCACGCCCTGCGCCTCGCCCTTGACCTCGAAGCGCCGCCCGGTCCCACTGAAGGATTCCAGCGCCTCCACCGAGGCTTCAAACGGCGCACCGACCGCCTGGGCAGCGGCCAGGACAGCCAGCGCGTTCTGAACGTTGTGCAGGCCGGGCAGCCTCAGCGAGACCCTCCCCACCGCTTCGCCTGCCCGCAGCGCCTCAAAGTCCACCCCGCCCGCCGGGTTAGGCATCACCTGCCGGGCGCCCCACTCGCCCCCGTTCAGGCCGTAGGTCAGCGCGGGCAGGCCAGAACCGGCCCGCCGGGCGGCCAGACGGCGCGCTTCGGGGTCATCGAACCCGGCTACGAGCAGGCCGTCCGGCGGCAGCAGCGCCACAAACTCTTCGAACAGCGCACGCACGTCCGCCAGGCTCTGGAACATGTCGGGATGATCGAGTTCCAGCGTTGTGACCACCGCCACCTTGGGGCACAACCCCGTGAACATCCGGTCGTACTCGTCGGCCTCGATCACGAACGGCGCCCCCTGCCCGGCGCGGGCGTTCGTGCTCAGGTCGCGGATCACGCCGCCGACGATGAACGAGGGGTCGAGGCCGCACCGGTCGAGCGTCCAGGCCAGCATGGCCGTCGTCGTGGTCTTGCCGTGCGTCCCGGCGACGGCGATCCCGGTGCGGTCGCGCATCAGCGCGCACAGGATGTCCGACCGCTTGTAGATCGGGATGCCGCGCCCGGCGGCGGCCCACACCTCCCCATTGTTGGGCGGGATGGCTGAGGAGATCACCAGCGCCTCCGGCTCGAACCGGTCGAGGTGTTCCGGGCTGTGGCCGATCTCAACCGGGATGCCCTGCTCACGCAGGGGCGGGATAAGCGGCGACTCGGCCAGGTCGCAACCGGACACCCGGTAGCCTAACTCATGCATCAGGCGCGCAATCGGGTTGATGCCGAACCCGCCGATCCCCATGCAGTGCACCCGCGCGCCGGGCTGGAGTTTGTCTGGCATACCTCGTGTAATCCTTCATTTCGGTGCAGAAGTTGCTCGATGCACTTAATTGTAATGCGCCGCGAGACAATCGCAAAGTGCGGGCGACCGGGGTGGCCGCGCCTCCGGCCCGACCCCCGCCCAGCGTGGAGCCGGCTACGAGACTACCCCGGGCGGGGCTTGCAGGCAACCCTACGGTGCTCGATTTCCCCCGTGAGGGAGAGGAAGGTTGCTCGCGCGCGGGCCGATTTGCCCCTCTGTGCCCCTCGGCGGTACAGTCTCGGCGCGGAATGCCACACAAGGAGCAAATATGGCCGGGGATACGCTGCTCATCATCGACTTCGGCACGCAGAGCGTGCGCGCGCTGCTGTTTGACCCACGCGGGAACGTACTTGCTAAGTCCAAGGTGGAGATCGAGCCGTACTTCTCGCGCGAGCCGGGTTGGGCCGAGCAGGACCCTGAGCGCTGCTGGGGCTGGCTGTGCGAGGCGTGCCAGCGGCTCTGGCTGATGCCGGGCGTCCGGCGCGAGGCGATTGCCGGAGTGGGACTGACCACTCAGCGCGCGACGGTCGTGAACGTGGACCGGGACGGCAGGCCGCTGCGTCCGGCCATCGTCTGGCTCGACCAGCGCCGCACCGAAGGGCTGAAGCCGGTCGGCGGATGGTGGGGGCTGCTCTTTGCCCTCGCCGGGATGCGTGAGACGGTCGCCTACGTCCAGGGTGAGGCCGAGGCCAACTGGATCAGGACCCACCAGCCGGAGATATGGGAGAGGACGTACAAGTACCTCTACCTCTCTGGCTTTCTGACCCACCGGCTGACCGGGCGCTTTGTCGATTCGGTCGGCGCGCAGGTGGGCTATATGCCGTTCGACTACAGGGCCAAAGACTGGGCTGCCCCCTCTGACTGGAAATGGCAGGCAGTGCCGATGTCGCGCGATAAACTGGTGGACCTGGTGCCCCCCGCCCAGCCGCTGGGCGAGATCACGCTGCACGCCAGTGCGGCGACGGGCATCCCGGCCCGACTGCCGCTCATCGCCGCCGCCGCCGACAAAGCCTGCGAAGTGCTGGGGTCAGGCGGGCTGCATCCCCACATCGGCTGCCTGAGCTTCGGCACGACGGCGACGATCAACACCACGCATCGGGAATACATCGAGGTGATCCCGCTCATCCCGCCTTATCCTGCCGCCGTGCCAGACGCCTACAGCCTGGAGGTGCAGGTCTACCGGGGTTTCTGGATGGTGAGCTGGTTCAAGCGCGAGTTCGGGCTGCGCGAGCGGCAGCTCGCCGCCGAGCGGGGTGTGGCGGTGGAAGACCTGTTCGACACGCTGGTCGAGCAGGTGCCGCCCGGCTCGCTGGGTCTCACGCTCCAGCCCTACTGGACGCCCGGCATCCGCGTGCCTGGCCCGGAGGCCAAGGGCGCGATCATCGGCTGGGGGGATGTACACACGCGCGGCCACCTGTATCGCGCGATCCTGGAGGGGCTGGCCTACGCGCTGCGCGAGGGCAAGGAGCGCACCGAGCGCCGCAGCCGCAGGCCCGTGACCGAGCTGCGCGTGGCAGGGGGCGGCTCGCAGAGCGCCGCGGCCATGCAGATCGCCGCGGACGTGTTCGGCCTGCCCGCCTCGCGCCCGCACACCTACGAGGCGTCGGGGCTGGGTGCGGCGGTTGATGTGGCCGTCGGGCTGGGGCTGCACCCGGACTTTGAGACGGCGGTCGGGGAGATGGTGCGCCTGGGGATGACCTTTGAGCCGGACGCGGCGGCACACCGGGTTTACGATGAGCTGTATCACCGCGTTTACAGGAGGCTGTACCCCCGCCTCAGGCCGCTCTATGAGGCGATCCGGGAGATTACGGGGTATCCGGGGCGATACGGGGTGGGTGCGTAAGCGGTAGTGATGGAAATCCGTCCGTCTAGACATGCTATAATCGGCTTGTTTCGCCCGGTATGGGGGTGAGAAGCGGCATACGCCGCCCCGTGAAGCGGCCCCCCGGGAAACGCATCACCGCAACAGGAGGTTCCACGCGCCATGAAAAGCTACCGCAAAGAACTCTGGTTCAACGTGCCTAGCCGCCGGGGATTCATCAACATCACCCCCCAGGTGCAGGAAGCTGTCCGCGAGAGCGGCGTGCGGGAGGGGCTGGTGCTTGTCAACGCCATGCATATCACCGCGTCGGTGTTCATCAACGACGACGAGTCCGGCCTGCACCACGATTACGAGGTGTGGCTGGAGAAGCTCGCCCCGCACGAGCCGGTCAGCCAGTACCACCACAACCGCACCGGCGAGGACAACGCCGACGCGCACCTCAAGCGGCAGGTGATGGGCCGCGAGGTCGTCGTGGCGATCACCGAGGGGCGGCTGGACTTCGGCCCCTGGGAGCAGATTTTCTACGGCGAGTTCGACGGACGCCGGCGCAAGCGTGTGTTGGTCAAGATCATC
>FWPU01006899.1_pt1 | contig 21810 bp, 24 predicted proteins | sample 2228361 | NCBI WGS metagenome assembly FWPU01 (sample SAMEA103939777, study PRJEB20133) | metagenome
GGCCGCCCGCGGCGGCCCTCCTGCGGCGGTCCAGGCGGCACCGCAGGGCGACGTCGGGGCGCTGCTCGCGAGCCTCACGCGCCGGCAGAGCGAGCTCGACGCGCGCGAGCGGGAGCTCGCCGAGCGCGAGGCGCGGCTCGCGATCTACGAGAAGGACGTGACCGAGAAGGTCGCCCGTCTCGAGCAGCTCGCCAGGTCGCTCGAGAAGGACATGCGGCGCGCCGAGGCGGCGGCCGACGAGGCGGCTGCGTCGCTCGCCAAGGTCTACGGCGCGATGGCGCCGGCCGAGGCGGCGCCGCTCCTCGAGCAGCTCGACGAGGCGACGGCGCTCCGGATCGTAAGCCGCATGAAGGAGAAGCAGGTGGGCGAGGTGCTGCCGCGGATGAGCCGCGAGCGCGCCCTCGTCCTGACCCGCGCGCTCGCGGGGCGGGGCACGGCGGCCGGCGCCGCGACGCCGGCCGGGAAGGAAGCGCAAGGTTCATAGCGGAGCGGCAACCCGGCAGATCGTGCCGCGTGCCGGCCGTTTCTGCCGAATGCGCGGGGCGCCGTGCGCGGCCTGGCCGCGCCGCTGTGCGCTTCGTCCGTGGCACCTCGGTTGCACTTCGCGCCCGGACGATGCGCGTGGAGACGGACGATGGCGGCGGCAAGGTGCACGGCACCGCTGAACGCCGCACCGGCGAAGCGGCGGGCGCGGGCGACGTGGCGCCCGGGGAGGCGTTCGGCGCGCTGCTCGCGCTGCTCGCGGGCGCCCGGTCGGAGGTCGCGCCCGTCGGCGGTGATGCGCAGGCCGGCGCGGGGCGCGGTGAGCGAGAGCTCGAGGGAGCGCTGCCGGCGCGCGGGCCCGTCGCTGCAGGCGCGGGCTTCACGAGGGAGATCCCGCGCGGCGTGCCGCAGGGCGCAGCAGCCGAGGCGGTAGCCGAGGCTGCGCCTCAGCCAAGCGCGCCGCAAAGCATTCCGGGCGCTACGCCGGCAGAGGTCCGGCGTCCGAACGTCCCGCTGGTGGAGGCGCTACCGGCGACGGAGTCTGGCGGAGAGCGCGCGCCGCGCAGCGATGCCGCTGCCTCGCACCGCGCGGCGCCAGCCGGATTGCGCGCGCTCTTGCGCGGTGCCGTTCTCGGCGCGACTGCGGGTGCGACGCGCAGCGTGCCGCAGGAGGCCGGCGCACGCGCGCTGCCAGGGAGCGAGCCGCGCGACGCCGCGCCGAAACGGCGTGCCGCGCCGCCGAGCGCGGGGCCTGGATCCGCCGCCGACGCGGTGGCCGTGCCGGAGGGTACGCCGACGCGCGGCGCCCTGCCTGCAGGCGCGCGCGCCACGGGCCACGGCGGCAGGCACGGCGCTCTCGCGACGCCTCTCGAGACCGCGGCGCACCTTGCATCGGCCGACGCGCCACGGGCGGTCGAGCTCGAAACCTCCCAGCCGGACGCGCGCGTCGACGCGCGCACCGAGAACGGCGCTCGCGCACCGCGGGCAGAAGCCCGGGAGGTCCTCCAGGACACGAGCACGGAGCCGCGGGTGTCCACCGCAGCGGCGGCGGAAGACGACACCCCGAACAGCACGCCTGGCGCAGGCCGCACGCCGTCGGGCTCGAGCGACGCCGGGTCCACCGACGCCACACCCGAGCCCCGCCTCGACGTGACGACCGGCAGCGAGGCCGCCACGCCGCGCACGCCGGCCGACGGTACGCGGACCGCGGCGCCGCGTCCCGCGCCCGAGCCCGCGGCCTGGCTCGCCGTCCCCGAGCCCGGCGAGCGCGGGCGGCCCGCGCCGAGCCGGGCGATCCGCTTCGACGTCGAGCCCGAGGACTTGGGCCGCATCGAGGTGCGCCTCGCTCTCGGGCGCGACGGGCTGCGCGCGACGATGGTCGCCGAGCAGGAGCACGCGCGCGCGCTGCTCGCGGGCCAGAAGGCGGCGCTCGCGGCGGCGCTCGAGCGCAACGACCTGCGGCTCGCGAGCCTCCTCGTCGGCCTTTCGGGCGGCGAGGAGGGCGCACGGCGTGACGCGCCGGAGGAGAGCGAGGCGGACGCCGAGCCAGTGGCTCCGCTCCGCGGCGCCCGGGTCGGCGGAACGAGCGAGGACGAGACCCCGCGGGCGGCCGTATCCGACGGGCTGGTGAGCGTGCACGCATGATCCCCCCGGCCCTTGCCGCGACGGCTGCGACCACGGCGCTCGGCGCGCTCTCGTCCCTCGCCCCGGACGCGCCGGCGGAGCGCAACAACGTCATCGGGCAGCAGGACTTTCTCACGCTGCTCGTCGCGCAGCTCCAGAACCAGGACCCGCTCGCGCCGCTCGACAGCGCAAACTTCTCCGCCCAGCTCGCCCAGTTCTCGAGCCTCGAGCAGCTCATGCAGATCAACCAGCGCCTTGCAGCGCTGGGCAGCGACGCCGGCTCGGGCTTGCTCGACCCGGTCGCCTTCCTCGGCCGTGAGGTGACGGCCGCGGGCGGCACGGTCGCGGTCAAGGACGGCGCAGCGAGCGTCCTCGAGTACACGCTCGACGCGGCGGGAGCGGTCGCGCTCGAGGTGCGCGACGCCTCGGGCGACGTCGTCGCGCGGACCACGCTCGGCGAGCTCGGGGCGGGCCGGCACGAGCTCGATCTCGGGTCCGTCCCCGGGGTGCCGCAGCTCGCCGACGGAAGCTACGTCGTGCGCCTCACCCTGACGCCGCAAGGCGGCGGCGAGCCCGTCGAGGTAGAGACGCGGCTTCGCGGCACGGTGACCGGCGTCGACCTGACGCAGAACCCCCCGATCCTGCTGATCGGCGACATCGAGGTCCGGCTCGGCGACGTGCGCCAGGTGCGCGACGTTGCCGCCGTGGCCTGACGAAGAATCTGACAAAGGGGAAGAGAAGTTATGGCGATCCTCGGAGCCCTTTCCACCGCGCGCAGCGGCCTTGTCGCGACCGGCGAGGCGCTGAGCGTCACGGGCAACAACATCGCGAACGTGAACACGATTGCCTTCAAGGGCAGCCGCGCGGAGTTCGCCGACCTGCTCGCGGGGCGCGTCGGCGGCGGCGCGACTGGCCTCGGGGCGCGTCTCGCCGCGGTGACCCCGTCGTTCGCGCAGGGCAGCATCGAGAGCACGGGACGCGCGACCGACATGGCGATCGAGGGCAACGGCTTCTTCGTGGTGCGCGACGGCGACGGGCTGCTCTACACCCGCACCGGGACCTTCCGCCTCGCGGCGGACGGCACGCTGGTCACCCAGCAGGGGCATGCCGTGCAGGGGTTCCGCGTCGACGGCCAGGGCCAGCCGATCGGCGGGCTCACCGACCTCGCGTTCGGCGGCGCGACGAGCCAGCCCGAGGCGACGACCCGGATCGAGCTCAGGAACAACCTGGACGCCCGAGCGCCGCTGGTCGACGGCGGCTTCGACGGCACCGACTGGGAGACCGCGTCCGCTACCTCGAACGCGACGGCCACGGTCAAGGTGTACGACTCGCTCGGCGTGGCCCACGACGTGACGCTGTTCTTCACCCGCACGGATGCGAACGCGTGGGACGTCAGCATCGCGATCGACGCGGGTGAGAACGGCGGCACCGCGGGCGAGCTCGCGGTCCTCGGCACCGCGTCGCTCACCTTCAACCCCGACGGGTCGCTTGCCGGGCCCGAGCCGACGGAGGTGACGGTGACCTTCAGCGGCGCCGCAGAGCAGACCATCACCTTCGACTTTGGCACGCCGAACACCGACGCGACGCCGGGCGCCGGGCTCGACGGGCTCACCCAGTTCGGCAGCGACTCGAACGTCGGCGCGACCGCGAACGGGTTTGCGGCGGGCGAAATCCAGGCGATCGTGGTGAGCGCCGACGGCGTCCTGACCGGCGTCTTCGGCAACGGCCAGAGCCGGCCGCTCTACCGGCTCGCGCTCGCCGACTTACCAGCTCCCGAGGGGCTCACGGCGCTCGGCGCCGGGCTCTTTCGCGAGTCGGTCGACTCGGGCACGGCGGTGATCGCGACGCCGGGTGCGGGCGGGCTCGGCAACGTGGTCGCCTCGGCCGTCGAGCGGTCGAACGTCGACCTGGCGCAGGAGTTCGTCGACCTGATCTCGCTGCAGCGGAGCTTCCAGGCGAACGCCCGCGTCATCACGACGAGCGACGGGATGCTGAACGACCTGCTGAACGTCGTGCGCTAGCCGAGCCGCCGGCAGGATCCCGGCTGCGCTCCGTCAGGACGCGAGCGCCGGCCGCCGGCCGTCACCGTGGCAGCTTTCTGACATCTGGCCGGTCCGCTGACCCCCGGCGCCCCGGTGCGCCGGGTCCCACGGTGCAGCGCGTCGTCAGATCAGAATCTTTACCAACAACGATTTTTTCGACGTCGCGGGAGGTTGCCGCGGCCCGCCCGCGGGCGTCGCCGCGGCGCCGGGTCCCGGGCGCGTCCCTTGCTTGCTGGCGCACCCGGAGCGCGGAGGCCTGCGCCCACGGCGGCCGCGCGGGAGGAGACGGATGGCTACGGTGGCGGAAGGAGCGGGAGCGGTCGCGGGCGGCGGCCCGGTCGCCGCGAGCGGCGGCAAGCGACGCGGCAAGCTGCTGCTCGTGCTCGTTGTCCTCGTCGTCGTTGCGGGGGCCGGCGGCGCGGCCTGGTTCGCGGGTCTCGTCCCCCAGCTCGGTGCTCGGGCCGCCGAGTCCGAGGCCAAGCCCGAGCCGGCGCCGCCGGGCCTGCAGGGCGGCGCCATGCGCCAGCTCGACCCGTTCGTCGCGAACCTCGCCGACGAGAGCGGCACGCGCTACCTCAAGATGAGCCTGCAGGTCGAGTTCGTGGGCGCCGAGCCGCCCGCGCACTTCGAGGCCCGGATGGCGCACATCCGCGACGCCGTCCTGACGCTCGTCACGAGCAAGACCTTCGCCGACATCCGCACGCCGGAAGGCAAGGAGCGTCTGCGCGAGGACGTGATCGACCGGATGAACCATGTGCTGCGCGCCGACGCCGTCAAGTCGGTCTACTTCACCGAATTCATCGTCCAGTAGGCGCACATGGCCGACGAGCTCACACGCGACGAGGTCGAGGCCCTGCTCGCCGGCCTCGGCGACGGCAAGATTGCGCTCGAAGGAGACGGAGCGGCGCGCGGCACCGCGCGCCGGATCGCGCTCGTGCAGGGCGTCGACGAGAGCCCGGAGCGGCGCTTCCCCGGTCTCGTCGTCCTGCACGAGCGCTTCGCGCGCGAGCTCGCGACGACGCTCGGCGGGCTCTTCGAGAGCGCGATCACGGTCGAGCGGCGGGAGACCGCGACGCTCGAGCCGGCGACGCTGCGCAACCGGATCGCCCCGGGAGCGGTGCTCACCGTGTTCACGCTCGCACCGCTCGCCGGCGAGGGCCTGCTCGTCTTGCCGCCGAGCCTCGCCTTCGAGATGGTCGATCGGCTGTTCGGCGGCCCCGGGACGGTCCCGGCCGAGATGCGCGAGCGCGCGCCGTCGCCGATCGCGCGGCGCACGATCGAGCGCATCGCGGAGAAGATGCTCGGCGCGTTCGCGACCGCGTGCCGCCCGGTGCTGCCGCTCGAGTGCGCGCCGCTGCGCACCGAGACCGACCCGCTGCTGGTGCCGCTCGGCGGAGCGGCCGAGCTCGTGGTCACGCTCGAGTCGCTGATCGACCTCGGAAGCGGTCCGGTGCCGGCGTGGCTCGCGCTGCCGCAGGCGACGCTCGAGTCGGCGCGCGGCAAGCTCGACGACGGGCGTCCGTCCCCGTCGGGTCCCGACCGCGCCTGGCTCGGCGCGCTGCGCGCAGCGATCGAGCAGAGCGAGGTCGTCGTCGCGGCCGACCTCGGCCGCATCACGCTGACGGCGCGCGAGGTGCTCGCGCTGCGGGTCGGCGACGTGCTGCGCCTGCCGACCCGGGGCGACGACCCGCTCGCGGTGCGCGTCGAGGGCGCGCCACTGCTCGTCGGGCAGGCGGGCGTGAGCCGCGGGCGCAACGCGCTCCGCATCGTCGGCTTCGCCCAGGACGCCCGGAACGTGGAGGAGTGAAGGTGTCGGAAGATCTCTCGCAGGCAACGGCGCCGGCGGCGCCCGAGGAGGAGCGGCGCAACATCGAGCTGCTGCTCGACGTGCCGCTCTCGGTGACGGTGGAGCTCGGCCGCGTGCGCATGCCGGTCCGCCAGCTCCTCGCGCTCGGTGCGGGCGCGATCGTCGAGCTGACCAAGCCCGCGGGCGAGCCGCTCGACGTGCTGATCAACGGCAAGCGCGTGGCGCGCGGGGAGGCGGTGATGGTCAACGAGCGGTTCGGCGTGCGGCTGACCGAGGTGGTGAGCCCCACCGAGCGCGTGGAGCAGATGCGATGACCGCTGCGGCGTCGCCCGACGCGCCGTTCACGACGTTCGCCCTGATCGCGCTCATCGCGCTGTTCTGTGCGGCCGTCGCGTGGTGGCTGCGCTCGCGCGGGACGATCGGGCTCGAGCAGCCGATCCGCCTGGTCGCGGTGCGCGGCATGGGCGGCAAGCGCCTGCTCGCCGTGGTCGAGGTCGAGCGGCAGCGCTTTCTCCTGGGCCTGACCGACGCGCAGATCGCCTGCCTCGCGCGGCTCTCGTCCGACGCGGCGGACGCCCCCGCGGCGTCGCCGGGAGAGGAGCCATGGATCCGGCGGAGCGCATGACGGCGCCGTCCGGCGCGCTGCGCCGCCGGACGCGGGCGGCGCTTGACCGGAAGCGGCTCGCGCCGCGCGGCCTCGCGATGCTCGGCGTGCTCGTGCTCGCGGCGCTGCTCGTCGCGCCCGCGCTCGCCTTCGCGGCTTCGGGCCCGACGCTGGCGGTCGACCTGGGCGGCGGCGAGGAGCAGAAGCTCAGCACGGGCATGCAGCTCGTCATCCTCTTCACGCTGCTGTCGTTCGCGCCTGCGCTGCTCATCGGGCTCTCGGCGTTCGTCCGCATCGTGATCGTGCTCGCCTTCGTGCGCCAGGCGGTCGGCACGCAGCAGATGCCGCCCAACCAGGTGATCCTCGCACTCGCGCTGTTCCTCACCTTCTTCGTGATGATGCCGACCTTCCGCGAGATCAACCGCGAGGCGGTCGTACCGTACCTCGAGGAGAGCGTCACGCCGGTCGAGGCGATGCAGCGCGCCTTCGAGCCTTTGCGCCGCTTCATGCTGCGCCAGACGCGCGAGAAGGACCTCGCGCTTTTCCTCGCCTTCGAGGGCGGCCCGCGCCCCGAGACGAGCGACGACGTGCCGGCCGAGGTGGTGGTGCCCGCGTTCCTCATCTCGGAGCTCAAGAGCGCGTTTCAGATCAGCTTCATGGTCTACATCCCGTTCCTCGTCCTCGACATGGTGGTCGCGGCGATCCTCACCTCGATGGGCATGATCACGCTGCCCCCGGTGCTGATCTCGCTGCCCTTCAAGCTCATGATCTTCGTCCTGGTCGACGGCTGGAACCTGCTCGTCGGCGCCCTCGTCAAGAGCTTCCACTGATCGCGCCATGACTCCCGAGATGGTCCTTCAGCTCGGCCGCAACGCGCTCGAGATCACGCTCGTCCTGGCCGGTCCCGTGCTGCTCTTCGGCCTCGTCGCGGGGCTGCTCGTCGCGATCTTCCAGGCGCTCACCCAGATCAACGAGATGACGCTGGTCTTCATCCCGAAGATCGCCGCGACGGTGCTCGCGCTCGCGCTCTTCGGGCCGTGGATGCTGCAGAAGCTGATCGGCTACACGGTCGCGCTGTTCGAGGCGATTCCGGGGGTGACGCGGTGAGCGGCGTCGAGGAGCTGCTCGCGCCCGAGCGCCTCGCGGGCTTCGTCCTGGTGCTCGCGCGCGTCGCGGGGCTCTTCCTCCTGGCCCCCGTGTTCGGCTCGCGGATGGTGTCGCTGCGCGTTCGCGCGGCGATCGCGCTGTTCGTCGCCGTCGCGATGCTGCCGCTCGCCGACCGTACGAGCTCGGCAGCACCGCTCGCCGTCGGCTCGGCGCTCGAGCTCCTGCTCGCGATCGGCGCGGAGACGGCGATCGGGCTCCTGCTCGGGCTGCTCGCGACGCTCGTCTTCGGCGCGGTCCTCATGGCAGGCGAGCTCGCCGGCATGCAGATGGGCCTCGGCCTCGTGGGCCTGATCGACCCACAGAGCCACGACCGGGCCGTGCCGCTCGCGCAGTGGCAGAACACGCTCGCGCTCCTGCTCTTCCTCGCGATCGACGGCCACCACGCGCTCCTCCAGGCGGTCGCGCAGAGCTTCAAGCGGGTTCCGGTCGGCGGGGCGAGCCTCGGGACGGCCGCGCTCGGCATGGCGCTCGGCTTCGCCGGCGAGGTCTTCGTCCTCGCGCTGCAAATCGCGGCGCCCGTGCTGGTCGTCGTGCTCATGGTGAACGCGGGGCTCGGCGCGCTCGCGAAGCTCATCCCGCAGCTCAACGTGATGGTCGTCGGCTTCCCGGTGAACGTCGCGGCGGGCTTCTTCATGCTGGCCGCCGCGCAGCCGTTCACCCTGCGCCTCTTCGAAGCGTCGTTCGCGCGCGCCGGCGCGATGATGGGCGGCGTCATCGACGCTCTCGGGTGAGCGATGGCCGAGCACGATCTCGCAAGCCGCACCGAGGAGCCGACCCCACGACGTCGCGAGAAGGCGCGCGAGGAGGGGCAGTTCGCGCGCCCGCCCGAGGTGGCGGCCGCAGCCGTCCTGCTGGCGACGATCGCGGTGCTCTCGCTGGGTGGCGCCGAGGCGCTCGGCGGCCTCGGCGAGGTGATGCGCCGCGGGCTCGCGCGGCTCACGGCAAGTGACTTGACGCCGGCCGAGGCGGGCTTCCTGCTGCGCGAGGCGACGCGAGCGACGGTCGCCGCGGTGGGGCCGCTCGTGCTCGCGATGGCGCTCGCCGGCACCGCGAGCAACGTCGCGCAGGTCGGCTTCGGCTTGCGCCCCAAGCGGCTCGTGCCCGACGCCTCGCGTCTCTCGCCGGCGAACGGGCTCCGGCGGATCTTCTCGCGACGGGGCCTGGTCGAGCTCCTGAAGAACGTCGCGAAGATCGTCCTCGTCTCGTGGGTCGCGTGGCAGGCGGTCGCCGCGGCGGGCGAGAGCCTGCCGGCGCTCGGCCTTGCGTCCCCGCGCGACATCCTGCGGGTCGGCGCGGCCGACGTGCTGCACATGCTGCAGGCGGTCGGCGTGACCCTCGGCGTCGTCGCGGCGGCCGACTACCTCTGGCAGCGCCGCGTCTTCGAGCAGGAGCTCCGCATGACGCGCCAGGAGGTGAAGGAGGAGCTCCGCCAGTCCGAGGGCGACCCGAAGCTCCGCCAGCGCATGCGCCGCGCCTACCGTCAGCTCACCGGCAACCGCATGCTGAGCGAGGTCGCGCGCGCCGACGTCGTGGTGACGAACCCGAGCCACTTCGCGGTCGCGCTGCGCTACCGCGCCGACGAGGCGAGCGCGCCGCGGGTGGTCGCGAAGGGCGCCGACGAGGTGGCGGAGCGCATCAAGCAGATCGCGCGCGCCAACGGCGTGCCGATCGTCGAGCGGCGCACGCTCGCGCGCGCGCTCTTCCGGAGCTGCAAGGTCGGCAGCGAGATCCCGGCGACGCTGTACCGCGCGGTCGCCGAGGTGCTCGCCTACATCTACGGGCTCGGCGCCCGGAGGGCGGGCTGAGCGATGCCGCGCAGCGTCTCCGGGATCCTCGAGCGCGTGCTGTCGGGGGGCGAGGTCCTCCTCCCGCTCGGCCTCGTCGTGGTCGTGCTGCTGATGGTCGTCCCGGTGCCGACCGGGGTCCTCGACCTCCTCCTCGCGTTCAACATCTCGCTCTCGCTGATGGTGCTGCTGCTCGCGATCTACACGCTGAAGCCCCTCGAGTTCTCGACCTTTCCCTCGGTGCTTCTGGTCTTGACGCTGTTCCGCCTCGCGCTGAACGTCGCGTCGACGCGCCTGATCCTCGGCCACGGGCACGAGGGCGCCTCGGCGGCCGGGCACGTGATCCAGGCGTTCGGCAGCTTCGTGGTCGGCGGCAGCTACGTCGTCGGCACGGTGATCTTCCTGATCCTGGTGGTGATCAACTTCGTCGTGATCACCAAGGGCGCCGGGCGCATCGCCGAGGTCGCGGCGCGCTTCACGCTGGACGCGATGCCCGGCAAGCAGCTCGCGGTCGACGCGGAGCTGAACGCGGGCCTGCTCTCCGAGCGCGAGGCACGCGAGCGCCGCCGCGCGATCGAGGCCGAGGCCGACTTCTACGGCGCGATGGACGGCGCGAGCAAGTTCGTGCGCGGCGACGCGATCGCGGGTCTCCTGATCGCGGCGATCAACATCGTCGGCGGCCTGGTGATCGGCGTCGTGCAGAGCGGCCTGGGGCTCCGCGAGGCGGCCGAGATCTACACCACGCTGACCATCGGCGACGGTCTCGTCTCGCAGCTCCCCGCGCTCCTCGTCTCGACGGCGGCGGGCATCATCGTGACGCGCGCCGCCTCGGGCACGGCGTTCGGCAGCGAGCTGACCTCCCAGCTCCTCCTGAACCGCCGGGTGATCGCCACCGTGGGAGCGATCCTGCTCGGCTTCGCGCTTCTGCCCGGGCTGCCGGCCATTCCCTTCCTCGCGCTCTCGGGCGTGATGGCCGGCCTTGCCTGGACGACGCGCGACGAGGCGACGAGGACGGCGGCGAGTGGCGCAGCAGCCCCGGGCGACGCGCCCGACGCGGCACCGCGGCCGGACGGCCCCGCGCGCACCGTCCTTCCTGCGCCGCTCGACGTGCTCGAGCTCGAGGTCGGCTACGAGCTCGTGCCGCTGGTCGACGGCAAGAGCGGCGGCGAGCTCATCGAGCGGATCCGCGCGCTGCGCACCCAGCTCGGCCAGGAGCTGGGCATCGCGGTGCCGCCGGTGCACATCCGCGACAACCTGCAGCTCAAGCCCGGCGAGTACGCGGTGCTCTTGAAGGGCGTCGAGATCGCGCGCGCCGAGACGCGCGTCGGCTACCTGCTGGCGATCGACCCGGGCGGGGGCGACCCGGCGCTCGGCGGCATCCCGTGCAAGGAGCCGGCGTTCGGCCTCGACGCGCTCTGGGTGCCGGCCGCCGACCGCGAGCGCGCGCAGCTCTCCGGCTACACCGTGGTCGACGTCGCGACGGTCATCGTGACCCACCTGACCGAGCTCATCCGCCGCCACGCGCACGAGCTGCTCGGCCGGCAGGACGTGCAGGCGCTGCTCGACGCGCTCGCCAAGACGCACCCGAAGGCCGTCGAGGAGCTCGTGCCGCAGCTCTTGACGCTCGGCGGCGTGCAGAAGGTGCTGCAGAACCTGCTGCGCGAGGGCGTCTGCGTCCGCGACCTCCTGACCATCGTCGAGACGCTCGCCGACCACGCGCCGGCGACCAAGGACCCGAGCGTTCTCACCGAGCACGTCCGCCACGCGCTGTCGCGCTCGATCGTGCAGCGCTACGTCGACGGCGAGCGCGTGCTCCACGTGATGACGCTCGCGCCCGCGCTCGAGCGTCACCTCGCCGACTCGCTGCACGAGGCGGACGGGGGGACGACGGTCGCGCTCGAGCCCGGCCTCGCGCAGCGCCTGCTCGGCAAGCTCGCCGAGGCGGCCGAGCCGTTCGCGCAGCAGGGCCGCCAGCCGGTGCTGCTCTGCTCGAACGCGCTGCGCGGCCCGCTGCGCCGCTTCCTCGAGCGCTTCCTCCCGAGCCTCGTGCTGCTCGCGCCGGCGGAGATCCCGCCGACCGTGCGCATCCAGTCGCACGGCATCGTGCGGCTCGACGAGGTACCGGACGCGAGCGAGGCGGTGCTGCACGTGCCGCGGCGCAGCCCGGCCGCGGCGGGGGAGGCGATCTGATGCGCTTTCGCAGGTTCAGCGCGCCGACCAAGGCCGAGGCGCTGCGCCAGGTGCGCGCGGCGCTCGGCGAGCAGGCGCTCGTGCTCTCGACGCACGTCGAGCCCGACGGCAGCGTCGTCATCACCACCGCGGTCGACGTGGAGGAGCAGGAGGCGGCGCCGCTCGACCGGCGGCAGGGCGGCGCCGCGGAGCGCCTGGACCTGGCGCTGATCCGCACCCAGCTCGAGCAGCTCGGCCGCGAGGTGCGCCGCGTGGCGCGCGTCCTCGACGAGCTCGAGGGCACGGACGGACGGCTCGGCGCCGAGGCGCGCGAGGTCGCGAGCCGGCTGCTGGCAAGCGGGGTCGCACGCCACCTCGCCGAGCCGGTCGCGCAGCGCTTCGAGCGCGAGGTCCAGCGCGCCGCGTCGCCGGGCGAGGCGCTGCACGCGAGCCTGCTCGCGTACCTCCCGGTGTGTGCGCCGCCCGACGCGCCGCTCCTCGCGTTCGTCGGCCCCACGGGCGCGGGCAAGACGACGACGATCGCGAAGCTCGCGGCGCACCGCGTGGCCGCGGGCGAGACGCCGCCGGGGCTCGTCGTCGCGGACAACCGCCGGGTCGGCGCCGTCGAGCAGCTTGCCGCGTTCGCGCGTCTCCTCGGCGCGCCGCTCCGCACCGCGCGCGACCCCGAGGAGATGGTCGACGCGGTCGCGGCGCTGCGCGGCCCGGCGCCGGTCCTGATCGACACGAGCGGGCTCGGCGGCGACACGGCGGCCTGCGCGGAGGTGCAGGCGCTGCTCGGGGCGGCGGGCGAGGACCTGCACGTGACGGCGGTCGTGAGCGCGACCGCCTCGGCGCGCGCGCTCGAGCGAGCCTGGCCGCAGCTCGCGCAGCTCCGTCCGGCGAGCGCGGTCGTGACCAAGCTCGACGAGTGCGACGGGCCCGGCACCGCCTGCACCTGGCTCGCCGAGGTCGGCCTGTCGGTCGCCTGGCTCGGCACGGGGCAGCGGATCCCCGACGACCTGGTCGAGGCGAGCGGCGAGCGCCTCGCGCGCTGGCTGGTGGCGGCATGAGGGGCGGCGAGATGGATCGGGTGTCCCCAGCGGCACGGCGGCCGGAGGCGCGGCGCAGCACGGTGGTGAGTCTCTTCGAGCACGCGGCGCGGCGTGCGGCCGGCTCTCGCGGCGCCGCGCAGGCGCAGGCGCCGCTTGCGGCGCGCGGCTCCGTCCGCACGCTCGCCGTGACGAGCGGCAAGGGGGGCGTGGGCAAGACCGTCGTCACGGCGAACCTCGCGGTCGCGCTCGCGCGGCGCGGGCTTCGCGTCCTGCTGATCGACGCGGACCTCGGGCTCGCGAACGTCGACACGCTGTTCGGCCTCCAGCCGCGGGCGACGCTCCGCCAGGTCGTTGCCGGCGACTGCACGCTCGAGGACGTGGTGCTCGAGGGCCCGGCCGGCATCGCGGTCGTGCCTGCGTCGAGCGGCTTCGCCGACATGGCGCGGCTCGCCGACCCGAGCGTCGCGTGGCTCGTCGATCGGCTCGGCGACTTCGCGCGCGGCTTCGACGTGGCGCTGGTCGACACGGCGGCCGGGATCTCGCCCGCGGTGCTCGACTTCGTGCGAGCGGCGGACGAGAAGCTCGTCGTCGTCACGCCCGAGCCGACCTCGCTCACCGACGCCTACGCGATGATCAAGGTCCTCGCGACGCGGCACGGTGAGCGCGGCGTCGACGTGCTCGTGAACCAGGCGCGGAGCGAGCCCGAGGCGGCGCGCAGCTACGCGCAGCTCCGCGCGGTGAGCGAGCGCTTCCTCGCGCTCGCGCCGCGGCTCTGCGGCGTCCTGCCGTACGACCCCGAGGTGCGCGAGGCGATCCGCCGCCAGCAGCCGCTCTTCGCGCTCGCGCCGCGCGCCCCGATGAGCCTCGCCCTCGACGCGCTCTCGAAAGCTCTCGTCGAGCGCTGGCGGCACGCGATGCAGGACCCGGGCGCGGGCGCGCAGGAGCGGCGGCGATGAGGAGCGCGCAGCTTCAGCAAGCTTACACGAGCGCGGCGCCGCCCGAGCGCGCGGACGACGCGGCGCTCCTCGAGGAGCGCCTGCGCGCCCACCTGCCGCTCGTGCGACGGGTCGCGCGACGCCTCCTCGTGCACAAGCCGCCGCACATCGACGCCGAGGAGCTGATTGGCTGGGGCATGGAGGGGCTGCTCCACGCACTGCAGCGCTTCGACCCGACGAAGCGCGTCGCGTTCGAGGCGTATGCGCGGCTGCGCATCCGCGGCGCGATCCTCGACCGGCTGCGCGCGACCGACTTCATGGCGCGCCGTCTGCGTCTCAAGGCGAAGCGCCTCGAGCGCGCCTACCACACGCTCGAGGTCCGGCTCGGCCGCCCGGCGACGGAGGAGGAGGTCGCCGCCGAGCTCGGCATCGAGCTCGAGGCGTTGCGCGAGATGCTCGTCCAGCTCGGGCGCAGCGGTGCGGTGTCGCTCGAGGATCCGGGCGAGATCGGGGCCGCGGAGCCGCAGGCGCTCGAGAAGATCCTCGACGCGGACCGCGCCGATCCGCTCGACGCGCTGCTCTCGCGGGAGCGCGCGCGGCTCGTCGGCAAGGCGATCGCCGAGCTGCCGCCGCGCGAGAGGAGCGTGGTCTCGCTGTACTACCACGAGGGCATCACGATGCGGGAGGTCGCCGAGGTGCTCGGCATCACCGAGTCGCGCGTCTCGCAGCTCCACTCGCAGGCCCTGCTGCGCCTCGCCGGCAAGCTCGGCGAGCACTTCGCGGAGGAGAATCGATGAGCATCGCGACGTTCACCGCGTGGAGCGGCCTGGCGGTCGACGGAGGCCTCGTCCTGCTGCTGATCGCCGTCCTGGTCGAGCTGCGCCGCCGCGCGCGTCCGGAGGTGGCCGCGCTCGAGGCGCGGCTGCGCGAGGCGCACGACGCCCTGCGCCTCCTGGTCGCCCAGGCGGAGGGCCAGGCGCGAGAGCTCGACGAGCGCCTCGCCGCGCTCGCGCCGCGGCTCGAGCAGGATGCGGCCCCGCCGCGGGGGAGGGCGCGTGCGACGGAGAAGGCGCGCACGCCGGCCCGCTCCGGGCCGCCGCTCGTCGACCGGGTGGCGCGGCTCGCGGCCGCGCAGACGCCGGTCGATGAGATCGCGCGCACGCTCGGGGTCTCGCTCGCGGAGGCGCGCGTGCTCGCGGGGCTGAGCGGGCACGCCGCGAAAGCACCCGGGGCACGGGCGGTCGCGTCGTGAGGGCGGCAGATCTTGCCCGGCAGACTCTGCCGGTCGGCACCGGGCGAGCGGCTGCGGCTCGCGGCGCGGCGTCGTGGAAAGACATGAATTCGCTGGCACGTCCGTTGCGACCAACGCGGCGCTTCGGAGAGCAGGGGTGAGGCGGTGAGCCACGCAGTCCATTCCGCGGTCTCGGGCGGCTTGAGCGCCCTCGAGCGCCTCGACGCGCTCACGAACAACCTCGCGAACGCGAGCACGCCCGGGTTCAAGGCGCAGCTCGTCGTGCAGCGGGCGCGCGCGGCGGCGCATGCGCATTCCGGCGCGGCCGCGGTCGCGACGCCGATCACCCGCGGGCACCTCGAGACCGACTTCTCGCAAGGCTCGCTCGAGACCACCGGCGATCCGCTCCACTTCGCGATCTCCGGACCGGGCTTCTTCGTCATCGAGACCGAAGCAGGCGAGCGCCTCACGCGGCGCGGCAGCTTCTCGCTCGACGCGCAGGGCTTCCTCGTGACCGCCGAGGGCGAGCGCGTCCAGGGCGACGGCGGCGACCTCGCGCTGGGCGACGCGGTGACCGACGAGGGACCGATCCACGTGGCGCCCGACGGGACGATCGAGGTCGGACGGAACCGCATCGGCCGCCTCCGCGTCGTCACGGTCGCCGATCCGCAGGCGCTCGTGCGCGAGGGCGCGAGCCGCTTCGCGGCGCCCGGACAGACGCTCGAGGACGCGCCGGACGGAGGCTTCGTCGTCCGCCAGGGGGCGCTCGAGCGGAGCAACGCCTCGCCGATCACCAACCTCGTCGCGCTGATCGAGACGCTGCGCGGCTTCGAGGCTTACATGACCGCGACGACGCGCCTCGACCAGGTGAACGAGCGCGCGATCGCCGACGTCGCGCGCGTCTAGCAGGAGAGCCGAGAGATGATCCGCGCCCTGTACACCGCTGCGACCGGAATGGAAGCGCAGCAGCTCAACATCGACGTCATCGCGCACAACCTGGCGAACGTCGGGACGACGGGCTTCAAGCGGAGCCGCGCCGACTTCCAGGACCTGCTCTACCAGACCTTGCGCGAGCCGGGCAGCGCCGCGACCGGCACGACGCAGATCTCGACCGGTGTGCAGGTCGGCCTCGGGACGAAGCCCGCGGCGATCCAGCGCGTCCACCTGCAGGGCGACTTCGTGCAGACGGCGAACCCGCTCGACGTCGCGATCCGCGGCGACGGCCTCTTCCAGGTCACGCTGCCCGACGGGAGCCTCGCCTACACGCGGGCGGGCGCCTTCAAGCTCGACTCGACGGGATCGCTCGTCACCTCCGACGGCGACCCGCTGACGCCGCAAATCACGATCCCGCAGGGCGCGGAGTCGGTGTCGATCGGCAACGACGGCACGGTCACGGTGCAGCTCCCGGGACAGGCGGCGCCGACCCAGATCGGGCAGATCCAGACCGTGCGCTTCGCGAACCCCGCCGGGCTGCGCGCCGAGGGACGGAACCTGTTCACCGAGACCGAGACCTCGGGGACACCGCAGCTCGGCACCCCGGGGCAGGACGGCTTCGGCGAGCTGACCCAGGGCTTCCTCGAGGGCTCGAACGTGAGCGTGGTCGAGGAGCTGGTGGCGATGATCACCGGGCAGCGCGCCTACGAGATCAACTCGCGCGCCGTGGCGGCCGCCGACGAGATGCTGCGCGCCGCGGCCGCCATCGTGCGCTAGCGCCATGCCGGGAGGGCACGTGCGACGCACGCTCGGCGCGCTGCTGCTGGCGGCGCTCATGCTCGATCAGGCCGCGACGGCGCGCGCCGCATCGGGAAGGATTCGCGTCGCGCCGCACGCGACCGTCACGGGCGCGGTGCTGCAGCTCGGCGAGATTGCGACGCTCGACGGCGCCGCGCGCGAGCTCGCCGAGCTCGAGCTCGGCGACGCACCGGCTCCCGGCGCGAGCCGTCGGCTCACCGGGCACGAGATCCTGAGCCGGCTCCGCGCGGCGGGCCTCGACGAGGCGATCCGGTACAGCATTCCCGCGTCGATCACCGTGAGCCGCGCCTTCCAGGTGCTGCCCGAGGCGGAGCTGCGCGCCGCCGTCGAGGACGCCGTCGCGCTGCGTCTGCCGCCCGACGAGCGGATCGACGGCGTCGAGCTCGCGCGCCCGGTGCGGGTCGCGCCCGGACCGTACGAGCTCGAGGTGCGCGAGGCCGGCGCCCGCGCGGGCTCCGGCACGCTGCGCCGGGTCGACGTGCGGGTGATCCAGGAGGGGCGCGAGGTCGCGACGGCCCCGGTGCGGCTGCGCGTCGCGCGCTACGGGCCGGTCGTCGTCACCCGGCGCGCGATCGCGCGCGGCGCGGTGCTCGCGGAGGACGACGTCAGGCTCGAGGAGCGGCGGCTCGACGAGCTGCCGTCGATGGTCGCCGGATCGCTCGAGGACGCGGTCGGCAGGGTCGCGCGCGTGGCGCTCGGCGCCGGGCGGCCCGTGCCGCTGCGCGCGCTCGAGGCGCTGCCGGTCGTGCAGCGCGGCGACGCCGTGCGGCTGACGATCGAGTCCGCGGGGCTTCGCCTGAGCGCGCCCGGCGAGGCGCTCGAGGCGGGCGGGGTCGGCGAGCGGGTGCGCGTGGTGAACACGAGCTCGCGGCGCGAGCTCGTCGGACGGGTGGTTGGGCATGGCACGGTGCTGGTCGCGTACTGAGCGCGCGACCGTCGCGCTCGTCGCGCTGGGCGCGCTCGCGCTGCCGGGCTGCGCGCAGTGGCGACGGCTCCACGCGGAGCCCGTCCCGGTGCTCGGCGGCCAGGTCCTCGTGCAGCCGCCGACGCCGCTCGAGCGGCGGACCGGCTCGCTGTGGCGCTCGAACGTGAGCGCCAACTACCCGTTCACCGACGTACGCGCGTCGCTGCCCGGCGACCTGCTGACCGTGGTCATCTACGAGGACGACTTCGGCGAGAAGGCGGCGTCGACTGACACCGAGAGCACGGCGAGCGTGCTCGAGAGCCTCGAGCAGCTCTTCGGCCTGCCCCAGGAGCTGCAGAAGAAGAACCCGAACATCGACCCGGCGGCGCTCGTCCAGGCCGAGTCGGAGCGGAGCTGGGAGGGATCGGGCGCGACCTCGCGCAAGGGGCGGCTCAAGGCGCGCATGACGGTCGAGGTGAAGGCCGTGTCGCCGACCGGCAACCTCTGGGTGCAGGGCGACAAGATCGTCTCGGTGAACAACGAGGACCAGCACATCGTGCTCTCGGGGTGGGTGCGCCCCGAGGACATCGACGCGCGCAACGAGGTCGAGTCGGGACGTCTCGCCGACGCGCGCATCGACTACTACGGCGTCGGACCCGTCGGCCGGCAGCAGGGCGCCGGCTGGGGCATGGTCCTGCTGGACTGGATATGGCCCTTCTGAGCGGACACGACTCCACCGCGCGGAAGGCCGGCCGCGCCGCGGTGCGCACCCTCGCGATCGTCGTCGCGACCGGGCTCGCGCTCGTCCTCGCGTGGCCGGCCCGGGCGGCGCGGATCAAGGACATCGCCGCGGTCGAGGGGGTCCGGCCGAACCAGCTCTCGGGCTACGGCGTGGTGGTCGGCCTGCAGGGCACGGGCGACGGGCAGCAGGCGCTGTTCACGATCCAGAGCATCCTGAACGCGCTGCGCCGGCGCGGCGTGCTGATCACCGTCGACCCGCGGCAGATCCGCGTCAAGAACGCGGCCGCGGTGCTGGTGACGGCGACGCTGCCGCCGTTCGCCCGCTCCGGCGACCGGATCGACGTGCAGGTCTCGTCGATCGGCGACGCGAAGTCGCTGCGCGGCGGGATGCTGATCTCGACGCCGCTCACTGCGGGCGACCAGCAGGTCTACGCCGTCGCGCAGGGTGCGGTGTCGCTCGGCGGCGGCTTCGCGCTCTCGGCTCCCGGCGCGTCCGCGACGAGCGGCCATCCGACGGTGGGCATCATCCCCGACGGGGCGCTCGTCGAGCGCGAGCTCCCGGTCGACCTGGGCGCGGACGGCATGCTGCGCCTGAGCCTGCACCGCCCCGACGTGACGACCGCGTCGCGCGTCGCCGCGGCGATCAACACGCGCACCACCGCGGAGGCGATGGCGATTGACCCGAAGACCATCCAGATCGAGCTCCCGGACCCGGGCCCCGTGGCCGCGATGGGCCTCCTGTCGCGCATCGAGGTGCTCGAGGTCGCGACCGACACGCCGGCGCGGGTGGTGGTCAACGAGCGCACCGGTACGGTGATCATGGGGCAGGACGTGCGCATCGCCCCGGTCGCGATCGCGCATGGCACGCTGCAGGTCGAGGTCAAGACGGACTTTGGCGTATCGCAGCCCGCGCCGTTCTCCGAGGGCCAGACCGTGGTCGTCCCGGACAGCCAGATCGTCGCGACCGAGGGGCAGAAGCGAAGCCTGTCGGTGCTCGAGCCGGGCGTGACGCTGGGCCAGCTCGTCGGCGGGCTCAACGCGCTCGGCGTGACGCCGCAGGACCTGATCGCCGTGCTCGAAGCGATCCAGGCGGCGGGCGCTCTGCAGGGCGAGCTGGTGATCATGTGATCTTCGCCGTCGACACGACTCTCGCGGCGACGCCGCTCGGCGCGCTCTCCGCCGAGGAGCTGCGGCGCAAGCCCCTGGCCGAGGTGGCGCGCGAGTTCGAGGCGCTGCTCCTCGCCCAGATGATCGGCGCCATGCGGCGCACGGTGGGCGACTCGGGTCTGCTGTCGGCTTCGCCCGAGCGGCGCATGCTCGACGGCTTCTTCGACCTCGAGCTGGCGCGGAGCCTGGTCGACGAGCTCGACCTCGGGCTCGCAAGCCAGCTCACCGCGCGCCTCGCGCCCGGCGACCCCGCGGGCGCGCCGGAAACTCGCGCGGCCGTTCGGCCCGCGGACCGCGCGGCGCATGCGTCGCCGGGCGACGCGGCCGGGCTTTGCGCGCCCGTCGCGGGGCGCGTCAGCTCGCCGTACGGCGCGCGGCGCGATCCCTTCTCGGGCAGCCCGGCCTTCCACGCCGGCCTCGACCTCGCGGCGCCCGAGGGGACGCCGGTCCGCGCCGCGGCGCCCGGACGCGTCGCGTTCAGCGGGCCGAGCGGTGCGGCCGGGCGCGTGGTCCGGATCGAGCACCCCGACGGCACGACGACCGGCTATGCGCACCTCGCGCGTGCCTTCGTCGCGCCGGGCGCCCTGGTCGAGGCCGGGGACGTGATCGGCGCCGTCGGCACGTCGGGCCGGACGACCGGGCCGCACCTCCACTTCACCGTCGAGCGCGGCGGTCGGCCGCTCGACCCGGCGCCGCTGCTCGCCCGGGGGGACGATGCCACGCGGAGCTAAAGTTTCGCCTCCGGTGAGGCGACAGGGAGGCGTGACGGACGGCGCCACGCAAGCCCGAGAGGGGGTGCAGCGATGAAGATCGTCGGCCAGCAGCCCGACCCGGTCGCGACCGCCGTCACGTCCCGGGTGGGCCCCGCGCCGCGAGCGGGCGGCGGCGGCGCGCCGCCCCCTGCGGGCGACCGCGTCGAGCTCTCGCCGCTCGCGCGAGCGCTGCAGAAGCTGCGCGCCGAGGCGAGCGACCTCGAGGCCGTCGACCGCGAGCGGGTCGCCGAGCTGCGCCGCGCGGTCGCCGACGGCACCTACGACCCGTCGCCGGAGGACGTTGCCCGGGCGCTGCTGCGCGAGCTGGCGGCGAACCGGCTGGCCTGAGCGATGGACGCGGGAGCCGCTCTCGCCGCGGTGCTCGAGGAGGAGCACGCGTGCTGCGCGGAGCTCGATGAGCTGCTCCGCGCCGAGCGTGCCGCCGTCGCGGCGCACGACCTCGACGGCCTGCTCGACACGCTGAAGAGGCGCGAATGCCTGCAGGCGCGCTGGGAGCGCGCGGCGGAGGCGCGTGCGCGGCTCGTCCGCGAGGCGGGCGTCCCGCTCGGCGAGCTCGCGGCGCGCGACCCGGAGCTCGCGCGGCTCGTCCGCCGGCTCCGCGAGGCGGGCTTTGCGCTGCAGCGTGCGCAGCGCCGGAACGCGGCGCTGCTCGAGGGCGCGCTCGCGACGGTCACCGGGCTCGTCGCGGCGCTGCGCCGTGCCGAGCCCGGAAGCCGCTACGACGGTCGCGCGTCGATGACCGCGCCGCGCCAGGCGCGGGCGGCCGGCTGGAGCGCGTGATGGCGGTCTTCGATCTGCTCGGCGTCGGCCGCTCGGGGCTGCTCGCGCACCAGCGCGCGCTCGGCGTGACCGGAGCGAACGTCGCGAACGCGAGCACGCGGGGCTACAGCCGGCAGCGCGAGGTGCTGATCCCGATGCCGGAGAGCGGTGGCTGGGGCGTGCGCGCCGCGGGGACCCTGCAGGTCGTCGACCGCTTCCTCGAGGGGCGTCTCCTCGCGCAGGGCTCGGCGCTCTCCGGCGCGCGCGTGCGGCGCGACCTGCTCGACGCGGTGCAAGGGCACGTGCCCGTCGGCGACGGCTCGATCGGCGCCGCCATGCAGGAATTCTTCGCCGCGGTGAGCGAGCTCACGAACCACCCGGAGGAGCTCGCGGTGCGCCGCCACGTGCTCGACCGCGCCGGAGCGCTCGCCGGACGCATCCGCGCCGCGGCGGGCGGCATCGCGGCCCTGCAGCGCGAGGTCGACGGAAGGATCGAGGACGGCGTCGCCGACGCGAACCGGCTCCTTGCACGCGTCGCCAAGCTCAACCGGGCGATCGCGCGCGCCGAGGCAACGGGCGGCGGCGCGAACGAGCTGCGCGACCAGCGCCGCGTGGCGCTCGGCGAGCTCGCCGAGCAGCTCGGCGTGCGCACGGTCGAGCGAGCCGACGGAACGATCGACGTCTTTGCGCGCTCCGGCGCGGCGCTCGTCCTCGGCGGCGACGCGGCCGAGCTCGCGACGCGCCCCGGGGCCGCGGGCCTCGATGGCGGGCCGCTCCGCGAGGTCGGCGTGCGGGCGCCCGACGGCGGCCTCGTCTC
>FWPU01006900.1_pt1 | contig 21805 bp, 16 predicted proteins | sample 2228361 | NCBI WGS metagenome assembly FWPU01 (sample SAMEA103939777, study PRJEB20133) | metagenome
CGCGCTCCGTCGCGTCCGGCTTCTGGCCTCCGCGTAACACCTTCATGCCCTTCCACGCCGAGCCCTCCCCGCGGGCACGACAGAGCGTGCCCCTCCAAAGAGGAAACCGACCCTGGAGGGACGCGCTCCGTCGCGTCCGCCCTCGTTTCCCGACACCTGAAAGGCGCCCGGTCTCCCTAAAAGCAGGCCTCCGGAATCTCCAAGGGAGATAGTTCGGTTCTCTTCAGAGCAGCGACCTTGCTCTCCACCACGGGCAGGAGACGGCCGATGTAGAAGCGGGCCGCGGCCAACTTGCCTCGCAAAAAGGCTGCCTGCGGGTTCTGCTCGATCAGGGTCTTCTCGTCCGCGGCCTGTTTGGCGAGTTCTCCATATCGCTCCGAGGCGATCTCGGCCTGCCAGAGCCAGAGCCATCCCAGCAAGACGTCCCCGAAAATCTCCAGAAGCGGTGTCGCCTCCAGGAAACCTGCTTCCATTTTCCCTGCCCGTACAAGCCCGGCCACGTGCGTGACCGCGTCCTGAAGCCAGCCGTAGCTTTTCTCGACCAGGCGGGCGTAGGAGCCCAGCGTTTCGTGCCCGGCAAGCCTCTTCACGACAGGGGACATCTCCTCCAGCATCCACCGCACGGTCTCTCCCTGGGCCCTGAGAATCTTGCGTCCCAGCAGGTCGATGGCCTGGATGCCGTTCGTCCCCTCGTAAATGGAGGCGATCTTGCAATCCCGGGCAAACTGCTCCACCGGGTACTCGGAGCAGTACCCGTATCCGCCGTGCACCTGAATGGCCTGTTCGCACACGTCATAGGCCATGTCGCTCGCATAGGCCTTGCAGATCGGCGTGAGCAGTTCCACGATCGCGGTCCATCGGGCCCGCTCCTGGTCTCCCGTGGAGGTGAGCTGCCGGTCGATGCAGTACCCCGTGTAATACAGAAGGGCCCGCAGCCCCTCGACGTAGGCTTTCATCCAGAGCAGCATGCGGCGTACGTCCGGATGCTCGATGATGGCCACCTGACCGGGCTCCTGCCCCTTGGCGGCCGCGAGGCGGCTGCCCTGGACGCGTTCCCGGGCGAACTTGAGCGCATACAGGTAAGCCGTGGAACCCAGGGCCTGCCCCTGTAGGCCCACGTTGAGCCTCTCCTCGTTCATCATGATGAACATGATGGGAAGGCCCTGCCGCTCCTCGCCCAGAAGCTCGCCCACGCAGCGGCCGTTTTCCCCGAAGTTCAGCGTGCAAGTGGCGGACCCGCGGATTCCCATCTTGTGCTCGATCCCGGAGCAGACCACGTCGTTGCGCTCTCCCAGGGATCCGTCCGGAAGCACGTGGTACTTGGAGACCAGAAAGAGGGAAATTCCCTTGCTGCCCGGAGGATCCCCCTCGATCCGGGCCAGGACCGGATACACAATGTTTTCCGTAAGATCGTGCTCTCCGGCCGTGATGAACTGCTTGACCCCTTCGATCAAGAACGTGCCGTCCGGCCTTCGCACCGCCTTGGTCTTTAGGGCGCCCAGGTCGCTGCCGGCTCCGGGCTCGGTCAGGCACATGGTGCCGGCCCACCGCCCCGTGTAGAGCTTCTCCAGGAACCGGGCCTTCTGGTCCTCGGTGCCGTGCTTTTCGACGAGACGGCCGGCGCCGTGGTTGAGGGTGAGATACAGAACAAAGGCCACGTTGGCCGCCAGAAAGACTTCGTAGGCCGCCGTGCTCAGCGAAGTCGGCAATCCCTGGCCGCCCACTTCAGGCGAGTCCGACGGGCAGATCCAGCCGCCCTCGCAGGCCGCCCGGTAGCAGGCATGGTAGGATTCGGGCAGCGTGACCTTGCCGTCGGCGAAGCGCGCACCGATCCTGTCTCCGTCCACGTTCGCCGGAGCGAGCACGTTTTCCGCCAGGCGGTACGCTTCGCTCACGACCATGTGAAACACCTCTTCCGAGTGCTCGCGAAAAGGTTCGGTCCGGGTGAGCTCGCCGATCCTGAGCTGATCGAACAGTACGAACTTAAGGTCCCGTTCATCCACGAGCAGACTCATCCCTGTCCCTCCTTCCGATCAAGGTTGCACCGTTCCACTTCCACAGGCACGCCGTTCATCCAGGCCATCCCGGCAAAGGGCTCGAGTTTCCAGAACGCGTCGGTCAGGAGGCGGTTCACGTTTACACCGCCCCGTTCCCGGGCAAAGGTCCAGCCGGCCTCGTATCGGCCGTGGCCCCATCCGTGCGGCAAGGCCACGACCTTTCTCTTCACGTCCTCCGAGATCCTGCACGGGACCATGACCTCGCCGCCCTCCGGCCCCCGGATGCGCACCCGGTCGCCCTCGGAAACGCCGATCTCCTTCGCATCCTCAGGGTTGAGGTACGCGTAGTTCGTGGTCTCGGCCCCCAGGAGCTTCCGGGCATTGTGCATCCACGTGTTGTGCGTGTGGCGCTCACGCTTCCCGACAAGGCGAAAGCCCGAAGCCTCGGCCCTGCGCACCGCCGCGGCGTCCTCCATCCGCCAGGCCTCCTGGAGAAAGGCCTCGGGCGCCAGCCGGATCCTGACGGGCCTGGCCAGGAAAGCTCGACGGCGCCCGAGACGGCCATAGGCGTGGGGCGACAGGGGAACGCCTCTGGAAGAGGCTGCCAGGCGCCCGAAGTCCGCTTCGCCGAACATGCGGAGAATCGCCCTCAGGATCATCCGGGGAACAGGCTGGGCTTTGGGACGACCCGCCTTGCCGCCGCCGACACGAACACCGGACAGACGGTCCGCAACCCTCAGACAGGCCCCCAGTCCCCGTCCCCAAAGGCGCAGTCCCATCCTGGCAGCGATTCCCTCCAGGATTTCCCATTCAGGCTTCTGCTCGCCGTCTGGCTCGACCACCGGCGGCGTGTACATCCCGTACCGCCGCACTTGAAGGCCGGCGTGCGATATGTCGAGGTCCTCCCGTTCCAGAAAATCTGTTGCCGGCAGCAGATAATGGGCGAACGAGCCCGTCTCGTTCCGGTACAGGTCCAGGCAAACCAGCAAATCAAGCCTCTCGAGAGCCTGTCGCAGGCGATCCTCGCCCGGAACGCTCAAAAGCGGATTGCCGGCCACCACGATCAGGGCCCGGATCCGGTCCTCCCGTCGGTTCAGGATCTCGTGGGAGAGAAGAACCGCCGGGTAGGTGCCCAGGACGGGTCGGAACCCACCGGTCCTGGACCGCGCCCGGAATTTTTCCGACCCGCTCAGCCGGTAAAGCAGGTCCGCATCCAGGACGCCCGGCGAGAGAAGGCTGCCGCCCTTCTCGTCGAAATGGCCGTTCAAGAGGTTCAGGGCAAGAAGGAGCCAGTAATTCAGGGTCCCGGAGCGCCCCAGGCTGATTCCGATACTGCCGTAGGCGGCTGCAGGCTCGGGCCCCGCGAGCCTGCGTGCGATCTGCCTCGCCTTTTCCGCCGGAATGCCTGTGACCCCCGCCGACCTTTCAGGCGGCCACCGCTCGGATAAGACCCGCAGAGCCTCGAAGCCGACCGGATCCCGGCCGGCCCAGCGCCGGTCCCAGAGCCCCTCGGACAGAATCACATGGAGCAGGGACAGCAGGAAAAAGAAATCCGTGTCCGGCTCGATGAACAGGTGCTCGGTCGCCAGTCTCGCGGTCTCGGTTCTCCGCGGGTCCACGAGCACGACCTCTCCGCCTCGCTTGCGGATCGCCCGAAGGGCCTCCGCAGGCCGCGGCACCTGGACAAAGCTCATCCCGGACACGACCGGATTGGCGCCGATCATGAGCAGGTAGCGCACGTGGTCCAGGTCCGGCACCGGCTGGCGCACCGGCGACCCGAGGACTTCCCGGGAAGCCACGAACTTGTTGTTGCAGTCCTGGGACCCGGACGTGAAGAAATGGGGCGTGCCCACGGCCCGCACAAAGGCCGGCACGGCAAAGGTGCCGTACGTGCAGAACGCCATGGGGTTTCCCATGTAGACCGCTATGGCTTGCGGCCCGAAGCGGCTGCGGATCCGGCCGAGCGCCGAAGCGACCTCTCCCAGTGCGTTCTCCCAGCTCGTCCGCTCGAATCCCCCGTCTCCCCTCCGCAAGGGGTGCCTGAGACGATCCGGGTCATTGTGGATTTCTGCGAAAGCCGCTCCACGCCGGCAGAGCCAGCCCCTCGAGAGGGGATGGGACCTGTCGCCCCTGATCTCGACGACCCTGTTTCCCTCCACCCGGACCGAGAGGCCGCACATGGGCTCGCAGAGCCTGCAAAAGGTGAGCCTCTTTTCCATGGGGATCCTCCTCTGCTCGGCCCGCAGGGGTCGCCTTCAAACCCTTTCGGCCGCCTCGGGGCGCTCTGTCGATCTTCTGTGGCCGCATTCTCTCTGGCTGCACCAGGAACAAGCCACCCGGACCGGAACGCGCGGGGAGGCGATGACAACTCCGGAAATCGTCTTGAGGGGCGACATCATGCCCGCCTCGTTGCACCTGACCCCCACCGAGCCAGCGTCAAGGAACCGAAAGAGCGCATCCTGCCCTTGCTTGAGGTCCCAGTCGCAGTAGCCCGGGCTGAACCGGGCCGTGATCTCCATGCCCTCGGCAGCAGCCCGCGAGGCCAAGAACTTCTCCAGGGCGTCGGCCGTTTCCTCGGCCAGCTCCGAGCCGGCAGCATCCAGCAAGTAGGCGTCGAAAAAGGACTCCCCCTGGAGAGCCGATACGGTTTCATCGAGCCTTTCGCCCAGAGTCAGGACAAAGGCGCAGACAGAGGCCGGCTTTTCGGCCCGCTCGGCCACGCGGGCCCAGCGGAGGCTGTGGATCCGGATCCCCTGCCCCTCGATCACCCCTCCGCCCACCCTTACCAGGGGCGCCCGCCTCAGGACGGTCTCCACCCGGGCCTGCGCCAGGGCTCGCTCGACCGCTCGCTCGATCCCGCAGCGCACCTCTTCGCTCAGGACATACAAGGACGGATACCCGAGTCGGGCCACCACCTTTTCGAAGAGCCGGGACGGTTCCATTGCGGACGGCTCAAACGAGTCAATCTTCATGGTCGTTCCGGAGGTCTTCGCATTCGGGCAAGTGGTTCGAAAGCGATCCTGCCCGAGGTCAGCCTGCCTTCGGCGCCGGAGCCGCCTTGACGGCCCGCCGGGTTTTGGCCACAAGCCTCGAGGCCTCCTCGGGCGCCGTGACCGCGCTCTCCGCGTAGCCGTCTGCGCCAAGAGCTGCCGCGATCCTCTCGTCCAGGGGCGCGCCGCCCACCAGAATTTTCACGTCCGGGTGCAGGCGGCGGGTCCACTGGATCACCTCGCGCATGTTCTCCAGGGGAGTGGACATCATGGTCGAGAGAGCCAGGATCGAGGCCCTGGTCTCCTCTAGGGCCGAGAGAAAAACATCCCTGGGCACATCCCTCCCCACATCCACGACCCTGTACCCGGACGCCTCGAGCACAGCTGCCACGATATTCTTGCCCATGTCGTGGGTGTCGCCCTCGACCACGCCGATCACGACCGTCCGGTTTTCCTCCTCGTCTCCGTGATCCCCCCGGCCTGCCGCACCCCCCTGGCCTGCGGCGCCTGAGATCTTCCGAAGCCCTTCCCGAAAGACGTCAATCGAAAGAAGAAACTCGGGGATCGCAATCTCCCGGTCCCGCAGGCGGCACCGCACGCGTTCCATGCCTCTGGCCAGGGCGCGAATCGCCTCGCCCGGCCGCAGAGATCCCCCGTCAGGCCCTGCCAGGAGCGAGCCAAGGGCCGCGCTGTCCCGGTTGAAGACCGCTTCTTCCAATGCAAGCAGCAGATCCTTTCCTTTCACTTCGGTTCCTCCCTGGGCCGTTTCAGCGCGGCGAACGGACACGCCTCTCGGGGCCGGGACCAAGCGCACTTCAGGAGTATTTTTCGGCAGCCCGGACCATTGCAAAGGCATTGGTGAGAGGGATATTAGGCGGGTACTCGCACCCCGGCGCAAGCACATACCCTCCGCCCTTGGCAAAGACCTCGATCTGCCGGGCGCAGGCTTCCATCACTTCCCGCGGCGTTCCCTGGACCAGAAGCGGAGTGGGGATGCTCCCGATCAGGGTCAGCCCGTCCCCATACTTCTCTTTGAGTTCCCGTTCGCTCACGCAGTCGTCCGGCAGATGGGCGAAGCTGATCACTTCAGGCTCCATGGACCGGATCTGGGCGTCGAAATAGAGATCGTGGCCGCAGTTGTGAATGCCGACCAGAAGCCCGTTCTCCTTGATCTTGCGGCTGATCTCGCGCGCGAAGGGCCCCTCGATCGCCTCCCAGAGTTCTTTGGAAAGGCCGTTTCGGGAGGCGTAGAGCGTGTCGATGACGATCGCCGGAACGCCGGTCTCGGCCTGAGCCTGGACAAACTCCAGAAGCACGGAAGTTATGGTCTCGCAGGCCTTCCGCACCTGGGCGGGATAAAGCACGCAGTCCTTGAACAGGGCCTCTGCGCCCCGCATCATGCTGAGCACGCCAAGGGGACCGAAGACAAAGCCCGTCACCAGCCCGCGAAGGCCTACCCGCTTCACCACGAGCCGGCAGAGCTTGACGAACTCCTGCATCCGCCGGGCCTGAGAAAAATCGATGGGCCGGATTTTGCCGTAGTCCTCGACCGTCTTCACGCAGGGATCCGAATGGTCCGGCCTGGGTGTTGAGTCCTCCGGGTAGAGGATCTTCTGCCCGAAGTCCGCAGCCTCGACCGAAAGATCCAGCAGAAGGACCAGCACGTCGCCCCCCACGAGATCGAGGCCGGCCACATACGCTTCAGCCGCCTTTTCGGCATCGAGAGCGAACTCCGGAAACGAGATGCCCGTGATCTTTCTGGCCCCGGAGCAAAGGACCGGCGTTACCGGAACCCGGTCGGGCTCCTTGTGGCGAAAGGCCGTCAGAACCCGTTCCAGGGAACTGAGGGGGGTCCATCTACCCCGGAAGCTGGCCGCAGCGGCGACAGCGTCCACCAGGGGCTCGGGGATCTCCCGGATAGGCGGAATCTTGCCTTCCCGGAGGGTCTGGACGATCTGGAAGAAATTCATCGTCACCTCGGTACTCTTCGGGTCGATCGCGGGCCGACGCAAGCGGGATCGAAAACGATTCCGGCGGTAGAATTCGTTTTATTCTATCACAGGGGCATCAGAAGAAAAGCCGGGCGGGCCGGCGCAATCAATGTAGGGGCACGCCTCTGTCGTGCCCGCGGCGGGGGATCGGGATGGGGGGATCCGAGGGCCCCACGGTGATGCCGAAAGACGGACGCGACGGAGCGCGTCCCTCCAGGGGCTGGGCCGGCGGCGAGTTCAACCTTCCCTGGAGGGGCACGCTCCGTCGTGCCCGCAGCGGGGGATCGGGATGGGCGTGGGACCGGGATGGGGGGACCCGAGGGCCCCTCGGTGATGCCGAAAGACGGTCGCGACGGAGCGCGTCCCTCCAAAATCTCCCCGAAGGACGGACCCAGGGGATCGCGTCCCCCCCAGGGTTGCGGCCGCAAAGACAATCGGTTGCCGGTTCCTGGGGGCTCGGTTGCGAGGGGACGCCCAAACTCACGCAGACAGGTGCCGTGCCGCCGTCTCCAGGGGCCTGCGCGCCCGGATCCTGGAAGCAATCTCCTGAAGACTCCTGGTTTGCCAGCTCAGGGGGCTCTCGATAACGACCATCCCCTGCCGTCCCGTGGCCGCGTGGAGCGGCAAGGGTCCGGGAACAAATCCGAGGTACTCGGGGTCGTCCTTGCACGAAGCCGCCCAGCCCATCGCCTCCTTCCACCGCCGGCCGGCTTGCCGCGCCTCATCCTCGCCCGCCGCACCCATGACCACGAAGGCTGACCTGCACCTGAACCGACTCTCGGATCCTCCCCTCTCCTGTGCCGCAGGAAAAGGCTCCAACACCGGCTGACTTCCCACGAGCCACACTTCCAGGCAAGGCAGGGCTTCCCAGGGCAGAGGACCCCGAGGCTCCTCGGCCAGCACATATCGGTACCCCGCAAGGCTCCCGGCGCCCCATCCGTTCGGCTGACCCGTTCCTTCTGAGCGCTGCCAGTTTGTCCTCCTCCCGGCCGCCCAGGGAAGCACGCGAAGCCCCATGGGACCGCAGTAGCTCAGGGGCAGCCCTGCAGAAGCCACTCCGGCAAGCCGTGCCTTGAGCCGTGCCGGCAGCCCGCTTTCGGACCTGCTCAGACCCTGCCTGCGAGAAGGTATCCACACAACCGGCTCGTCGGCAAGCTGAAAAAGAACGACGAGATTCAACTGAAAGAACTCGACCCAGTCCTGCTCCCTAGGAGCCGCTCTGGGCCGGATCCAGAAGGGCACGACACCGGCTGTTCTCGGAACAACAGAGCCGGCGGAAGCCGCCGGCGACGGGTTCTGGGCAGGCACAGGCACAGGCCCCGTCTTGCGCTCTTCGCAGGGGCCCGAGAGAAAAAGATGGGCGATTTCCTCGAGCTGTCTCTTCTCCCGCTCCGTTGAGGTCGGCATGGTCTTGCGCCCCGGACCGGATCGTCCTTCACTTCACCCGGATGAGGGAGTTGACGATTCCGTCGTCCGTCACGACCCGGAGCGGGTTTTCCGGATCCAGGACCCACTGACCGTCGACCAGGTACTTGTACTGATAGCTGCCGGGAGGAACCCGCAGCCGCCCTCTCCAGACGCCGTCCTCTCCCCTCTCCAGCCTCAGGGCGGAATCGCCCTGCCATTGGTTGAACTCTCCCACGAGAGCCACGCTCCGGGCTTGAGGGGCAGGCATATGGAAGACCACCTCCCGGAACGCCCCCTCGCCTCCCGGCCGCGTCTCCCTTGTTTCACCGGCGAGCCGGCTCTCCTGGAAGGCGCCTGCAGCCTCGAGGGCGGCCATCTCCCCCTCCAGGGAAAGGATCTCTTCCACGAGGGCCTCGTAATCCCAGCAGCCGAGGCTGTTCGGCCGATGCCGCAGAATCGGCACGCCGAAGCTCGGCGCTTCCTTGAGGTGCACGTTCGAGCGGATCTTGGTCTCCAGCAGGCAACCCGGGTACTGCTCCTGCACGCGATCGAGCACCGCCTTGGCCAGGCGCAGGCGCCGGTCGTACATGGTCAGAAGAATCCGCACCACGGGTTTCAGGCCCAGCCTCTCCCTGACGAGCTCGATAACCTGGAAGAGCCTCCGCAGCCCGTGAAGGGAGAACATGCCCGTGTCCACAGGGATGAGGATCTCACGGCTTGCAGTGAGAACGTTGACCGTGAGGATCCCGAGGTTCGGCGGAGAGTCGATCAGAATGTAATCGTAGGAAGACCCTCCGCGGGCGATGAGATCCTTAAGCCTCCGGTCCTTGTCCGCGGCTCCGGCCAGCTCCTGTTCGAGCGCCACCAGGGAAAGAAGAGACGGAACCAGCGAAAGGCCATCTGCCACCGGAACGGCAAGCTGGGAGAGAGCAAAAGGCTCCTCGTACAGATTCAGCAGGGCCCTTCTCAGGTCCACCTCGGGAGAGAGATCCTGGCCGTTCAGCCCGCTCGTGGCGTGCCCCTGGGGATCCATATCCACAAGCAAGACCTTTCTGCCCCTTTCCGCCAGCCAGGCCGCAAGATTGATCGCAGTCGTGGTCTTCCCACATCCCCCCTTTTGATTGACGACGCCGAGAATTCTCATCAGACCCCCTCCTTGTGCTGACGAGAAAACAAACCGCGAGAGAGCGCGCCCGTCTCGCTTCCTTCCTGAGCCCCTTAGAGCGACTTCAAGAAGTCCTTTCGCAGCTCGGGCTCCAGCCTGAGACGCTTTTGCCCCACTGCCCGCGGTCGCTGCCGTTTGTACCGAAGCGCTTCTTTCTCGATCTCGGCGACAGGGATGATCCACTCCTGACCGGATATGGCCTCAAAGGCCGAGCCCTTGTGAAAGACCAGAACGAGTTCGCCGGTCGCGACAAGCGTGAGGTCCACGAGGGGTCTCTTGACATGGGGAAGCATTTTCTGGAGGGAAGCGATGCTGCGGCGCACCCTTTGCAAAGGAACCCCGGCATCGAGAAGTCTCTTGGCCGTCTTGAAGGCAATGAGATCTTGAAAACTGTATCTGCCGTGTCCACCCCGGGTGCGGTAGGAGGGTTTGAGCAGGCCTGTCTTGTCCCAGTACTGGACCTGGCGGGCAGAAAGGCCCACGATCCTGCATAGCTCGCCTCGACGGAAGAACAGCTCCTCGGAGGTCATGGGAGTTCTCCTCCAGGCAACTGGCCGGACAGTAGTGAGCCACGGTCCTTTTTTCTCAAAACAATACAAAAGTCGAGATTTTTGTGCAAGAAAAATCTTTGGGCCGGGCGAAAAAATTCACCATGGCCCCCTGAAGGCGAAAATAGGCCAGCGCCCTGTCGTGGCCACGGGGGCCATGTTCACTTCTATGGAGGGGCACGCTCCGTCGTGTCCGCTTTGCTGGAACCCGGGCCGCCACGCCACCAAAGACGGACGCGACGGAGCGCGTCCCTCCAATTGAACAAAGAACCAGACTGGGGTACCGTTGCGCCGAGAAAAGGTGATCGCAACCGGGAGCAGTAGCCATGGAAGAACTTTTCCTGGGCCTGGATATCGGCGGGACCAAGATCGCGGCAGGCCTGGTCTCCCCAGGCGGAACGGTCGAAACCCGGGACGAGACGCCCACCGAGCAGGAAAAGGGGTTCGAACACTCCTTCGGCCGCATGACCCGACTTGTGGACTCGATCCTGTCGCACCCCAAGGCCCGCGAGCGCAGGCTCTCAGGCATCGGTGCATGCGCTCCGGGCCCCATGGACCCTGGCCGGGGCATTCTCTACAACCCTCCGAACCTGCTCGGGTGGAACAACCTGCCTCTCAAGTCCCTGCTGGAAGAACGCTACCGCCTTCCGGTCCGGGTGGACAACGACGCCAACGCCGCAGCCCTGGCCGAAGCCCTCTGGGGAGCCGGCCGCCGATACCGCCACGTCTTCTATGCCACCATCAGCACGGGAATCGGCGCAGGGATCGTCCTGGACCGGAAAATCCTGCACGGCAAGAACGGGTGCGCAGGAGAAGGCGGCCACGTGACCATCCAGTTCGAGGATGCCGCAGCCCGCTGCAACTGCGGCAACACTGGCTGCATCGAGGCCTACGCCTCGGGGACCCACGCGGCCCGCAGGGCAAGAGAGAAACTCCGCAGCCTGGATCGCGTCCCGGATGCGATCCTGAGAGTCACGAACGGCAGGTGGGAAGAACTCACCATGAGGCACATTGCCGAGGCAGCCCGCACCGGGGACGCCTTTTCCCTGTCCGTGATCGAGGAGACCGGCAGGCTTCTGGGCGTCTGGCTCGGCGGAATCGTAAGCCTCCTTGATCCCGACGTCATCGTGCTGGGGGGCGGTGTCGCGGAAATCGGCGAGCCCCTGTTCGAGTCCATCCGGCGGGAAGTGCCGAACCGCACGATCAACCCCTTCGCACGGCAAACGCCGATCGTCAGAGCGGCCCTGGAGAAAGACGTCGGCATCCTGGGCGCCGCCGCCCTTCTCCTCTAGGGGTCAGTCCTTCATTTTACGGATAGGCCGGAACTGCCCTGGTCCTGCCCCTGGCACCGGCTGGCCCTGCCTTGGGCAGCCTCACGCCGTCATGCGCCCGGCACGGCCTCCACTGCCGCTCCCGGAAATCCCTGAGCCCCTCTTCCACGATAGCGGCCTCTCCGAGTTCGGGCCGCAGGATGGCCTGTCTGAGGATGCACATGGCCTTCAAAGGCTCGCTCAGGCGCTTGTCCCCGGCGAGAAGCTCAAAGACGTCTTGCATCCAGTACCTGCCTGTCAGGATAAGGGCAAAAACAATCCCGTGCGGAGGGGCCTGCACAAAGACCGCCGCGTTCTCGCTCTCGATCACGAATCGGCCCTGCCGAGCGTTCTCTTCCCGGGTGATCAGCCTTTCACTGTCCTCGAAAACGATCCGATGATATGTCTCCAGAGTCCCATGATATCCCGGGAAAGGCCTTAGGGTGTAGTTTCTGCGCATGAAAAGGTCCGGTTCCGAGAAGCGCACCTCCCAGTATCCCAGCACGCGGGGGTTGGCCATGGTCGGCGGGAACACGTGCATTCGCCGCTGGGCCTCCCTGAGGTCGTGCTGCGCCGGCAAAAGGCACCTGAGCATCACGTATGCGAGCTTCCGGCCGTCCGAATCAGGGCACGGAGGAGAGTTTCCGTCTTCCGGGATCCGTGCCGTCCCTTCCTCCCGTTCCACGAATCCCTCCAGCATGGCCGGCGTGCACAACCCTGGCATTGATCTCGCCTTGTCCAGGAGCCATCTCGCAGCCGGCCGACTCTCGAACCCGTTGACCGTCCGGGCCTTCACATCGACCTGCCGCAAGGCGAGGTCCCAGGCCTCCCCCTGTGCCCTCGCCTGAACGGAAGAACTGGCCCTCAGAGCGAAGATTGTCTGGTAGGAGTCGACGAAGTCCAAAGACGGAAGGATTTCCGGGTCTGAGATCTCAAGTTCCGCCAGGATTCGAAGGATTTCGACAAGATCCTGGACGCTGCGGTCCGGCCACGCGCACCCGCAGCTCCGGTCTCCGTTCCGGAGATCCAGGCCCTCCAGAACCCGGTTGTACTTGCTGACGAGCTCTCGGGGAGACTCGGGCACTTGTGCCTGTGCCGAGCCCGCAACGAGGATCGCCATTATCACGAAAGCAGATAGAGCCGCCAGCCGGCCGCCAACCATTTCCAGTCCCTTCGCGAGTCGCCGTGTCGGCATTGTACGCGACTGGCAGGCCGCGGACAAATTCCGAGCGCGACTTCGGAACCCCTGGAGGGACGCGCTCCGTCGCGTCCGTATCATTTTCCCAACCCCTGGAGGGACGCGCTCCGTCGCGTCCGTCTTTTGGGGCGCCGGAGGGATGGCCGCTTATCCGCGGCCCCTGAAAGCCGACGGTTTCCACATGCTTCGCCTCGGCCACCAACCAATGGCCCCCCATGGGGACTTTGGGCAGCCCACCCCAAATGGCGGCCCTACCACCCGAGAGACCTCCGGGCAGGCCGGCTCCAGACAGGCCGGCTTGACTTCTTCGGCCTCGCGGACTATGTAAGAGGCCGGCAAGGACGTCGGCAGCCTCTGTGGAAAGCGGAATCGGACAAATCGTCGTGAGCGGAGGGAAGGCCATGGGAAAGATCGATTTTTCGGGAAGAGTGGCAATCGTGACCGGAGCCGGAGGCGGCCTGGGCAGGACGTATGCCTTGGAGCTTGCCAAAAGGGGAGCAAAGGTCGTCGTGAATGATTTCGGGGGCGCCCGCGACGGGACCGGAGGCGGAACGAGCATGGCGGACGCCGTCGTGGCCGAGATCAAGGCCCTGGGCGGCACGGCTATCGCCAACTACGACGGTGTTCACACCCACGAGGGCGGCGCCAACATCGTCAAGCAGGCGATCGAGACCTTCGGCAAGGTGGATATTGTCATCAACAACGCCGGAATCCTCAGGGACAAGAGTTTCACCAAGATGGAAGAAGATCTCTGGGACCCGGTCATCGCCGTGCACCTCAAGGGCGCTTACAACGTGACCAAGCCCGCGTTCCTCAACATGCGGGACAACGGGTACGGCCGGATCGTGATGACGGCCTCCGGCACCGGGCTCTTCGGCAACTTCGGCCAGACCAACTACGGCGCGGCCAAACTGGGGCTGGTGGGCTTCATGAACTCCCTGGGGATCGAGGGAGCCAAGTACAACATCAAGGTCAATACGATCGCTCCGGTGGCCGCCACGCGGCTCACCGAAGACATCATGCCGCCAGAGATCTTCCAGAAGCTCAACCCCGAGTATGTGACGCCCGTCGTGCTTTTCCTCTGTTCCGAGCAGTGCCAGGACAGCCGGAAGATCATTTGCACGGGCGCAGGCCTGGTGCAGCGCGCCATGATCGTGGTCAATGACGGCGCATTCCTCGGCAAGGAGCCCAGCACGCCCGAGGCCGTCGCGGACAAATGGGCACAGATTCTCGAGCCCAAGAATCTCCGCGAGCTGGACAACGTGATGGCCCAGTCCCTGGAGATCATGAAATTCTACGGTTGATGAGCCGCACGACAGGGGAGAACGAAAAGAGCGGGGGCGGGCGCAGGGGTCTCCTGCCGCCCGCCTTTTGATTTCACCCTTGAAACCCTTCCTGTCGGTGCTCTCGGTGGCCCCCAGGACGCCGGCGAGCGCCGCCCTCACCCGTCCGAGACGCGCAAAGCCGGCAAACGAAACAGGCTGATCGCGTTCCTGCCCGTCGCCCACGCCACTTCTTCGTAGGACTTGCCCAAAATCTCAGCCACTTTCCTGGCCACATGAACCACGTGGGCCGGTTCATTCCTGCGCCCCCGAAAAGGCACAGGGGCAAGATAGGGTGAGTCGGTCTCCACCAGGATCCTCTCCAAGGGAATCCTCCGGACCGCGTCACGGACTCCATCTGCCCTGGGGAAGGTCACGAGGCCCGTAAACGAGAGGTGGAGGCCCAGATCGAGCAATTGTGCGGCGAAAGGATAGTCGCCCGAAAAGCAGTGGACCACGCCCCCGGCGCCGCCACCCGCCGCAAGACAGTCCTTCAGGATGGCCAGCGTGTCCTTGTCCGCCTCCCGGGTGTGGATCACGACAGGCAGATCCAGCTCCCGGGCGATCTCCAGGGACCGCCGGAATGCTTTCCGCTGCTCCGCGGCCGGAGAATGCATGTAATGATAGTCCAGGCCGGTCTCGCCGATCGCGACGACCTTGGGATGGCGCGCAAGGTTCTTGAGCTTTTCGAAGGTTTTCGTGCGGACCGAGCCCGCGTCGTGGGGATGGATGCCTACCGAGGCGTAAACGCCCGCGCAGGAGCCGGCTGTCTCGACCGCCTTCCGGCAGGTCGACAGGTCTCCCCCGGCACCGATCGTCACGAGCGCCTTGAGACCCGCTTCCCAGGCACGGCGGATCACCTCTGCCCGGTCGCCGTCAAACTCGGGGGCCTCCAGGTGCGCGTGCGAGTCAATGAGAAGGCCTGCGCCGCCCGGCTCCTGCATCCCTGTCCCGCTCCTTCCGCACGGCCGGCGCCGGCGGACGATCCTGGCCGCGACTGATCCCCTGGCTGAACCCCTAGGAATCCTGCTTCCGCTGGAATGCCTCCCGGTCCAGCTCGATCTCACGCCCGTCCTCGAGCTGCACCACCACAGTGCCCTCCAGCGGATTCTGGCGAATCACTTTGCCGGGTCCCTCCCCGGTCTGGACCTTCTTGCCGAGCTTTGGCAGATCGCGGCTGAGGTCTTTGTACACTTCGTGCTCGTAGGTCAGGCAGCACATCAGGCGGCCGCAGACGCCCGAGATCTTCGATGGATTCAGGCTGAGGTTCTGGTCCTTGGCCATGCGGACCGAGACCGGCTCGAAGTCCCTGAGAAAGCTCTTGCAGCAAAGTTCCCTGCCGCAGCTTCCCATCCCCCCCACGAGCTTGGCCTTGTCACGGACCCCGATCTGTCTCATCTCGATCCGGGTGTTCAGCGAGCGCGCCAGGTCCTTGACGAGTTCCCGGAAATCGATCCGGCCGTCCGCCGTGAAGTAGAAAACGGCCTTGCTGCGGTCGTAGAAGTAGTGAACCGCGACGAGATTGAGGCCCAGCCTGTACTTCTTCTCCTTTTCGCAGCAGAGGGCGAAAGCCCTTCGCTCGAGCTCCCTCCGCTCCCGATCGGCTTCGAGATCCTTTTCTGTTGCCTTGCGGAGGATCCTTTTCGGCGTTTCACCGGAGTCGACAGCAGCCGGGCAGACGGCGCCCCCCTCCAGACCGTCCCAGACCACGACTCCTACGCCCAGCCCCCGCTCAGTCTCGGCCACCACGCGGTCCCCGACTTTGGCGTTCACCTGGTTTCTCAGAAAAAAGTAGGTGTGGGGCATCCCGTCGAAGCGGACGCCCAACAGGTCCTGATGCGCATTTGCATTTTGTTTTTCTTCGGCCATCGGTTGCATCCGTTCTTGCCCGTTCAGGGTTCGTCCCGCAAAATCGCGGCGCCCACATCGCCCTCCCGAAGAGCCGCAAGGTCAAGGAACAGGCTCTCGAGAACAAGCTGGGTATTCCTGTGGCCCTCCAGGGCCTCCCGGGCCCGCTCGATGGCGGAAATGCTTTCCACGCACCCGACAGGATCGAACGTGCCGGCCAAATCCGACACCGTCTCGATCAGATCCAGGTTGTTGACCCGAGACGCCTCGCCGGTCTCCCGATACACGAGAAGGTCCCGGTACCAGGTCCTGTACAGAGCGAGCACCTCCGCTATCCGGCCAAACCGCACGAGTTCCTCAACGAATTCCTCCAGGCCGGGCCGCCGGGCCTCCAGGAAGGAGCAGAGCTTTTCCACCCAGCGCCTCCTCTCGCGGAACACCCAGTCTCGGTCCTGGCCCAGGTTCAGGGCCTTTCCGATGCTGCCGCCGGCCAGCTCGGCAAGCAGGCCGAGTTCTTCCGGAGTCCCTTTTACCTCTCCAGCCAGGGCCGCCGCCACCTCGTCGCGCCCCGCCGGAGGAAAATGCAGCGGTTGACACCGGGAGGCGATCGTGGGAAGAAGCGCCCCTCTCGACGGGCTTACCAGCATGAGAACCATCCGCGGCGGCGGCTCCTCCAGGGTCTTGAGCAGAGCGTTGGCAGCATACGGGTTCATGCGCTCCGCCCCGTCAAAGATCCCGATCCGCCAGCCCCCCTGGAACGCGGCCACAGCAGCCCAGCGCTGGAACTGGCGCACCTGCTCGATGCGGATTTCGCCGGAGGACTCCTGCCCGCCTCCTCCCGCACCGCCGCCTTCCCTTTCCCCCTGTTTGGACTCGGCCCTGACCACCAGAACGTCCGGGTGGGCCTCGTTGTCGATCCGGGTGCAGTCTGCGCAGACGCCGCAGAAGTCATCCGCCGGCGCGCGGCTGCACACAAGCGCCTTTGCCACTGCGAGGGCGGTCTTGAACTTGCCCACGCCCTCGGGCCCGTAAAACAGCCAGGCATGGGGCAGGGTGCCTGCGCCGAGCGCTCTCCTTATGACCCGGAGCGCGCGGTCCTGCCCGACGATTTCCGCAAACGGCAAGCTGCCTCCGGCTTCTCGATCAACATCCGGACATACTCAAGAACCTTGCGTTCGACCTCCTCCACGTCCCCGGCAGAATCGATGACACGGACTCGGCCCGGGCTTGCGGCCGCCAGGCTGAGATATCCCTGCCGCACCCTCTCGTGGAAGCCGCGGCTTTCGGCCTCCATTCGGTCCGGCCTTTGCCCGCACGTCGTCCCCGACGACCGGCGTCGGATCCTTTCGAACCCTGTCTCGACAGGGCAGTCGAGAAGAAGCGTAAGATCCGGCACGAGACCGGCTGTCGCCAGTTCATTGAGCCGCTCGATGAGCGCAAGGTCCATGCCCCGGCCGTAGCCCTGGTACGCCAGCGTAGCGTCCGTGAAGCGGTCGCAGAGGACGATGCTTCCGGCCTCGATCTCAGGGCGAAGCCTTTCTGCCACGAGCTGGGCTCGGGCGGCCTCGATGAGAAAAAGCTCGGTCAGGGGATCCATCCCGTTAGTCTCCGGCGCGAGCAGGACCGAGCGGATCCGCTCCCCGATCGCCGTGCCGCCGGGCTCGCGGGTCCGGAAGACCGGAAGGCCCTCGGCCCTGAGGCGGGCTTCGACAAGATCCATTTGTGTGGTCTTGCCTGCGCCCTCTACACCCTCGAACGTGATGAAAAGTCCCATGGGACCCCTGGGTCGGGCTCGTGGTGAGAGGTCGCTTCGAGAATCGGGAGCGCTAATCACACCCGAGGCGATTATAACCAAAAGGCAGGTGGCTGTCAGGTGTCGGGTTGCAGGTCGGGTTACAGGGGATCAGGCATCGGGGGCCTCTACCCGGCCGCCCCAAAAGACGGACGCGACGGAGCGCGTCCCTCCAGGGGTCGGAATTTCTTCTCTTTGGAGGGCCACGCTCTGTCGTTGCCGCAGCCCTAGGCATTCTTTGGAGGGGCACGGTCCCTCGTGCCCGCTCCTCTTCCTCTACATGCAGTCCGAATACCCGCAGTTGCGGCACACGGCGCACCCCCCGGCCATCTCCAGAGGCCCCTGGCACTCGGGGCAAGCGCCGCGGTGATAGAGGTTCCTCAAGTACTCGGCAACACCTTCGGAGCATGCCTCGTGCGGCGTCTCCTCGGGCGATCCAGGGGCCGGCCGGCCGGCCCTTGCTCCGCCGCTCTGGCCGGCTGCGCCCAGTCCCTTGCCGCCCCCCGCGGCTGACTCCGTGGCCGCTGTTCTGGCAGGCTCCAGGAAGTACTCAAGCGCCTGGGCCACCGCATCCGCGCAGGAAGAGATCTTGTTTCTGCCAATTCCCCGGGGCAGGTGGCAACTGATCCCCCGCAGCTGCCGCACCACCTGCTGGGGATCGATCCCGGACCGCAGAGCCAGGGACACGAGCCGCCCAATGGCCTCGGACTGGCTGGAGGCGCACCCGCCGGCCTTGCCCATGGAGGTGAAAACCTCGAAGGGGCGGCCCGACTCGTCCCAGTTCACCGTGACATAGAGAGAGCCGCAGCTCGTCTCCATTTTCCTCGTCGCCCCTTCCATCACATCCGGCCGGGGCCGCGGCACAAGGAGCGGCGGCGTCTCGGCCGCACCTGTCCCCTGCGGCTCTGCCCGGCCCCTGGCCTCCGAAGAAACGCCCTTCTGGAGGACCTGCCGGTCCCGGCTGCGGTCCCGATAGATGGTCACACCCTTGCAACCCAGCTTGTAGGCCAGCCAGAACGCCTCGCGCACATCTTCCCGGGTCGCCCCGCTCGGGAAGTTCACGGTCTTGGAAACCGAATTGTCCGTGTACTCCTGGAACGCCGCCTGCATCCGGATGTGCCATTCCGGCGCGATGTCGTGGGAAGTCGCAAAAACCCGTCTCCACCGCCCGGGCACCTGCTCGATCCCGCGCACGCTCCCTGTCTCGAGGATCCGCTCGAACAGGGCGTCCGAGGCAAAGCCTTCGCGACGGGCGACCTCGGCGAACAGAGGATGGATTTCGACAAGCCGCTCGTTGTCCAGCACGTTCCGCACAAAGGCGACCGCGAACAGGGGCTCGATCCCGCTCGAGCAACCCGCGATCATGCTGATCGTGCCCGTGGGCGCAATGGTCGTCACCGTGGCGTTCCTACGCGGCGGAAGACCCTTTTGCGCAAAAACGCTCTGGCCGAAGCTCGGGAAAGGCCCCCGCTCGCGGGCAAGCTCCTCAGAGGCCCGGACCGCCTCGTCCGAAATGAACTTCATGATCCTGCGGCCAAGATCCACCGCCTCCTGGGAGTCATACGGCACTCCGAGCATGATGAGAAGATCGGCAAACCCCATGACGCCCAAGCCGATCTTGCGGTTCTGGAGCGTCACGGCCTCGATTTCAGGCAGAGGGTAGCGGTTCACGTCAACCACGTTGTCCAGAAAGTGCACGGTCAGGCGCACGTTCCTTGCGAGCCGGTCCCAGTCGATCGCACCGTCCGCAAAGACCTTGGCGAGGTTGAGGGAAGCCAGGTTGCAGGACTCGAAAGGAAGCAGCGGCTGCTCGCCGCAGTTGTGGACATGCAGGCCGTTAGCATCGAAAGCATTCACGCCAGGAACCTGTACGTCAAAAACCTCCTCTATTCCCGCAGGCGTCAGGGACTGGACGGTGGCCAGGAAACTTTCTTTGTCAAGTCTCCGACGATAACTCGAAAGAAGCGAATGCAGTCTTGTGCTTTTAACCGTGTCTGCAAACCCGATTTTTTGAGCAAAACGAAGGAGGTTCTCGCCGGTAATCACAAGCTCATGCTGGGCCCTAACCTGGTACTCCCGTCGCCCCCCCTTGCCGTCTGGAAATGTCGCCGTTCCCTCGGGCCTTCGATTTTTGTAGATCCTTCCGATAATCCCCAGCCTCGCAAGCATCCGCTGAACGGCCCTAAGAAGTGACAGATCGCTTTGGGCAAGCCGCACACTTGCGCCTTTCGATTGCGTCCCCTGAACGGATCCATCGGTATCGAACAGGCCGCGCAGCATCCCCTGGTAGAAGAGAGAAGAGCATTTCTCCATTTCGGGTGTAATGGTCTTGTTGCCGGGTGCAAGGCCCAATTGTTGAGCGATTTTTCTTACAGAACCCAGGCTCAGGCGGTGTTCTCCCCTTCCCGCGACGGGTATCCACCCCCTGAAATCCGAACGATGAGGAAGGCATTTTGCGTATTTGAGCGCCTCGGCCATGACAGCCCGTGGCCCCATGGATTCTAGGCCATCGCCGTTTGCAGCCTGGGCTGAGGTCCAGACTGAAAGCACGGCCTTGTCGTCCTTGAGGGTGCCGTCGCCAAGAAGAACCCCGACAAGGTAGCCCTCTGCTTCGCCCAAAGGTCCTGGCCATCCCTTCAGGGAGCGGTGGTCGTCAAGCAGGATGCGGTCACCGGCTTTCAACTTGCGGGCCTCTACCCATTCGAACTCCGCTGACCAACGCGTGACGCGGGAAGCCCGTCTGACTGGATGGTCCGGCGTCAATCTCAGCTCAAAGCCTTCAACGGTTTCGAGTCGGAGAACCTGTCTCCTGCCTGTGGCGAAAAAGCCCTGTCTGGTGCTTGCAAAGCAATTGCCGTTCACAACGAGTTCGCATCGCTTGCCCACCAGCTCCCAGACCTGCCTTGCGCCCTCGGCGGTCATCACGAAAGTGTCTCCGGTGACGCACGGGTTCGTGCTTTCGATCGCGCCCAGGTGCGGGGTCGGGTTGTCCCGGTTGATCCTGTCCATGAAGAGGATGCCGGGCTCTCCGTTCTTCCAGGCAGACTCCACGATCCAGTCGAAAACCTCGTCGGCCCGAAGGCGGGCGGTGACCTCCCCGGTTCTGGGGTTCACGAGCGGGTAGGTCTCGCGCCGGTCCACGGCCTCCATGAACGACTCGGTCAAGGCCACCGAGATATTGAAATTGTTGAGCCTGCCGTGGTCCTGCTTGCAGCGGATGAACTCGCGGATGTCCGGGTGGTCCACCCGCAAAATGCCCATGTTCGCGCCGCGCCTCATGCCGCCCTGCTTGATTGTCTCGGTGGCGGCGTCGAAAACCGTCATGAACGAGACCGGGCCACTTGAGATCCCGCGGGTGGATTTCACCTGGTCGTCCCGGGGACGGAGCCTGGAGAAGGAAAAGCCTGTCCCGCCGCCGCTCTTGTGAATGAGCGCCGTGTTCTTGATGGCCTCGAAAATACTCTCCAGCGAGTCCTCGACCGGCAGAACAAAGCATGCCGAAAGCTGCCCAAGCTCCCTGCCCGCATTCATGAGGGTGGGCGAGTTCGGGAGCATCTCGAGACCGGACATGAGTTCATAGAAAGCTTCCTCTGCCTCCTCCACGCTCCCGTTGCCCCGGTAGCGGGCGTCGGCCTGGGCAATGGCCCGGGCCACCCTTCGGAACATCTCCTCCGGAGTCTCAATTACTCTGCCCTGTTCGTCTTTCCTGAGATACCGCTTCTCGAGCACCCGGAGGGCGTTCGGTGACAGCGCGAGTTTGGGCTCAGAAGGAAAAGAAGCCACCCCGGCCACTTGAGTTCTCCTCTCCTCACAGATTCAAGGCGAGAACAATCGGACCGCGTATGTTGTGTTTCTATAATTATTTGACCACAAGATGTTGTGCCCAGTCAACGGGAAACGACGGGGCGAGGTGAGAAGCGCCAAGCCGGCCCAAAAGACTCAACCTCTTTCTGGAGGGGCACGGTCCCTCGTGCCCGCGGGCGGGGGGTGCCCGCAGGCAAAGCAGGTGGGACCCCGTCGGTTCTCGGGGCGCAATGGTGACCAGGGCCACGCCAAAAGACGGACGCGACAGAGGGCGTCCCTCCGGGGTCCCGGAATCCTTTTGGAGGGGCACGGTCTCTCGTGCCCGCCCTCAGCGTCTCTGGAGGGGCACGGTCCCTCGTGCCCGCGCGTGGGGGGCTGGCCGCGGCCAAAGCAGGTGGAAAGCCGTCGGTTTTTCCATGCGACCGGGAGCAGG
>FWPU01006901.1_pt1 | contig 21802 bp, 18 predicted proteins | sample 2228361 | NCBI WGS metagenome assembly FWPU01 (sample SAMEA103939777, study PRJEB20133) | metagenome
TAAAATTAGACTTTTTGGACAACCCCAATAGTACATATATCTTTACTATTTTCTGTTGTTGCTGAGGTAGGTTAACACCTGTAGAGAAAATTTTCAGGTTTCTTAAGCGGCTAAGATGGGGGTGTGATAATGAACGGCGGGAAGTCTTTAAGGTTAGGTTTGGTTTCGAATTCTGGTTTTTTGCTGGAGGGCCTGCGTAGAATTTTACAGGACCAGAGCGATATCGTAATAATATTTGAAACCACCAGTTTGGATGTAGCGGTAGAGCGTATTAGAAATACCGTGACTGACATACTTTTTATCGACAATAGAATTGTCAGTAAGGATAATCAAAGACTGCTAGGTAGGGTCAATCGGATAAGTCCCCTTACCAAGATTGTAATGTTTGATGTTAAAGACGGACAGGAATCAGATTCTCTTAATGTCATTCATATCAATAAAGAGACCGATTCATCCGAGCTGATCCACATTTTAAAAGCGGCCTTTTTAAACCAGGTAGTACCCGAAAATAAGCCCGCCGGAATAGGAAAAGAGAAGGTCATGCTCTCGAAAGGAGAGATAAAGGTGCTGGAGTTGGTAGCAAACGGCCTGAGCAACAAAGAGATTGCCAGAAAACTCTCTATCCGGGAGAAGACGGTTAAGGCTCATTTAACCAGCATATTCGATAAGCTTGAGCTTAGGAGCAGGTATCAGCTTATAGCCTACAGAAGAAGACCTAATAATCAGAGGTTTGTAAGGAAGTCCTCTTCACCATTGTAATCTATCTTCCCGATTGTTCATCTGTTATTTACCAAATTCCGGCCAAGCTGGACAAGGAAGAGGAATAATAACCACCCGGCCATCCCTCCAACTACGTCCGCAAGAAGGTCGAGTAAGCTGAAGTTTCTCCTGGGCACGAAAATTTGATGAATCTAGTCGCTGAGCCCGTAAAGAACTATGAAAAGGCAAGTTGTCAGTCCCGATTTGACGGCGGACAGTTCCAGTTTGAGGTTATGCAAGAAATGTGAAAATACCAGGCCGAGAACCAAGTAGAGTAAAAGATGTACTAATTTATCGTTAAGACGAAGACCGGATATAAATCCTCCGGATAGCGAAGAGAGATAAAATATAAATGCACAATAAACGACTAATAAAACTCCGGAGAGCAAAGTCTGTCTTTCCATAATCAAAGGTGATAAGATTAACAGAATTAATCGTTTTATCCATAATTTTCAACATCTTGTTTCTAGTTGCTGTCCCCTGCTTGGACAGAATAAAATCACGATGAGCAATCAAGAAGTTAAGGAGAATATAAGGCAAAAATATAACCGTTTAGGTCCCTGGTACGACTTTATGGTAGCGATACCGGAGTTCCTGGGCATAGGAGCGCTGCGCAGAAAAATTTTAGAAAGTGCCTCTGGCGAGGTTCTTGAAATCGCTGTGGGCACGGGAAGGAACCTAAGATATTACCCAAATAATTGTCGGGTTACCGCTTTGGACTTGAGTCGCACGATGTTGGACATTGCGGGCAAGCGGGCCAAAATCCTGGGTCTCAAGGTTAACTTTCTGATAATGGATGCAGAGAATCTTGCTTTTCGTGACGACAGCTTTGACATAGTCGTTGATTCTATGAGCATTTGCACCTTTCCTGATCCCTTGGCCGCTCTCAAAGAAATGGCCAGGGTGTGCCGGGATGGAGGTAGAATTTTACTCCTCGAACATGGTCGGAGTGACCGGGGCTGGATAGGGCGCTGGCAGGACAGAAGGGCAGATGTCCACGCAAGACAGCTTGGCTGTCGCTGGAATCGGGAACCTCTAGACCTTGTGCGGGAGGCCGGGTTAAAAATAGTATCGGCGGAGCGAAGGTTTTTTGGGATCTTTCACATGATCGAGGCAACGCCCTAGCGGAGATATGTATATCAGCTCATTCCTTCGGTGGAATTTACACTGAGTTTATTGAACGTGCTAAGGGCAGGCTTTGAGTCTGACTGAAGGATGATTTAAATATGCGGTGTTCGTCCTTCGACTCTGTCATTCATCAAGCTCAGGACAGGCTCAGGACGAACGGGTTTTAATTAACATTAATCATTTCAGCGGATGCATGCATCCGCTCATCCTGAGTCCGGTCGAAGGATGTGTCTTCTTGGGGAGTTTACCCTGCAACCCCCTTCGACAAGGACAGGCTTTGAGCGTAGCCGAAAGGCTCATGGTTCGACTGAGTTTATGCTGAGCTTGCCGAAGCGCTCACCATGAAATGCAAGGGATATTCACAGTAAGATCTCATCACCCTGAGCGGAGACGAAGGGTGAGTCCTTCGGCTTCGCTCAGGATAAACTAAGACGAAGGGTGAACGGGATCACCGGAAGGCTCTCTAATAAGGCAAATGGTATTAATGGGGATTTAGCGGATTGCAATTTATCAATTGATTTCTTTTTCGTAACCATCTAATCTTTTCAGGTGGCAAAGAAGTTTTCAAAGCCAGACAAGGATAGCGCTTCACTCTTTAGCTCCTCAAAATCCGCGGCTCCTCTTGCCGAAAGGATACGTCCCAGGAATTTCGCCGAGTTCGTCGGCCAGGACCATCTTATTGGAAAATCCGGTGTGGTCAGCCGGATGGTCGAGGGTGGAAATATTCGTTCGATGATTTTCTGGGGACCACCGGGCACCGGAAAGACTACACTGGCCAGGCTTATTTCCAACAAGCTGGATGCGGATTTTTTTCAGATAAACGCCATCTCATCCGGTGTTAAAGAGCTTCGAGAGCTTATAACCCGGGCCGCACAGTCTCTCGAAACCGGCCGGCGCACTATTTTATTCATAGACGAAATACACCGCTTTAATAAAGCCCAGCAAGCGGCCCTTCTTAAAAGCGTGGAAGACGGGACCATTATTCTTATAGGTGCGACAACGGAGAATCCCTCCTTTGAAGTTATATCTCCGCTTCTCTCCCGCTGTCAGATTTACGTGTTGAACCCGCTTAATGATTCGGAGCTGGGGACTATTTTAAACCGGGCTTTGACCGAGGACCAGTTAATAAAAAACATTGAACTTACGCCTGATGCTAGGGAGGAACTAGTCCGGTTATGCGGGAGCGATGCCCGGGTTATGCTGAACGCATTGGAAGTAGCGATTGACCTAAGCGGCGAAAAGATCCCAATCAAGATTGATAAAGCTGAAATTAGAGAGGCCTATCAGGTACAACACTACAAGTACGACCAGACCGGGGAGGAGCATTACAACACTATCTCAGCGTTCATAAAGAGCGTTAGAGGGAGCGACCCCGATGCGGCGGTTTATTATCTGGCCCGAATGCTCGAAGCAGGGGAAGACCCGAAATTCATCGCCCGGCGTCTGATTATTCTGGCATCCGAGGATATAGGGAATGCAGAGCCGTATGCGCTCACCCTGGCCACTGCGTGCTTTACCGCCGTGACCTATGTGGGAATGCCCGAGGCCAGAATAATATTAGCCCAGGCTACGACCTACCTAGCCAGTTGTCCCAAGAGCAATGCAGCCTACGCCGCAATCGGGAAGGCACTTTCAGACATTCAGGAGAAACCCTATCTTCCTATTCCTGTTCATCTGAGAAACGCCCCGACTAAGTTGATGAAGGACATAGGCTATGGAAAGGATTACCGGTATGCCCACGATTTTGAGGGTCATTTTGTGGAGCAAAACTACCTGCCCGAAGAGCTTAAGGATAGAATCTACTACCATCCGACGGAAATAGGGAGAGAGGCCAATCTAAAAAAGTACCTCGAAAAGATATGGAAAAAACGCCGAAAATAGATGGATTAAACAGCAAATTGCCCGAGAGTTATTGGTGTATTGTGATTGCGAAAATATTTGCCCTGCTCAGTATAAAATTCTGTGATGCAATATGACACAAGGTGTCATTACGAACGAACGTGAGGAATCTTGTTGGTTTTCAGGATTTCTGAAGGCTAAGATTTCTCCCCCATGAGATATGAAATTATCTCACGGGGTCAAAATGACAGATGAGCAGCGGATGATAGAACAATGGTTGTGTCTCCCGTACCACAAACCGCTCCTGTCATTTCGAAGAATCTATTTTTCACTATAGCCTGTCTTGCACAAGCCAAATGCCCCTCGCAATAATGATATTCTTGGGGTATTTTGTGGTGGTGGATTTGAATAGACGAATAATGATGAGGACTGAGTTGGAAACGTACTGTTAGATTTCTCCAATGTAGGGGCACGCTGCAGCGAGCCCTAAAATTAATAATAATTCTCAAACCTGTCCAAAATAAGAGATTACTTCGCCGCCAAAAGAAAGGATAGAATTTTTTGAGGTGTTCGCCCTTCGACTCCGCTCAGGACGAACGGGTCTTTTATTCCTGATTAACTGCGGATGCGTGCATCCGCACATCCTGAGCCTCGTCGAAGGATGCCAATGTACTTATTTGGAACCCTATCCAGTTTGTCGAAGGGATAAATTCCACGACCGAAACTATCCCATTTTTAAAACTAATGTTATAAGAACTTAAGTAGCTTATTTGAACGGATAATGTATTCATCAAATATAAGACCTACACTTGCAGCAGATTTATAGTTATATAATAATTTATTTCATTTCATTAACTGCTATAACCTTATGCACAAAAGAGTAGCTCAAAGATGAGTTTAATAGTTGCCCTCTTACTCTCCTTTATCCTTACACCCAAACCTGTCCTCGTGGAGAGAGCTTTTTTCGTCATGGGAACGGTGATTGAGTTCAGTCTCTACTGCCAGAATAAAGAATTCTGCAACGAGGCTATATTCGAGGCCTACAGCGAGGTGAAGAGATTAGACGATATGCTCAGCAACTACAAGACCGATAGCAATCTTTCCCAGGTGAATTCCCATGCCGGGAAGGGTAGGATCAAAGTTCCCCCAGAGTTTATCGAGCTTACCGGGAGAGCCGTCTACTTCTCCGATTTGACCGATGGGGCTTTTGATATAACCGTGGGGGAGCTTATTGACCTCTGGAGAAATGGTCAACAAAAAGACAACATGCCCGATGAGAAGGTGATAAAAAGAACGGTCTCCGAGTGCGTAGGGTCAAAGAAAATATCACTCTACCCACGGGAAAAAGAGATTGAGTTAAAATCATCCTGTCTCTCCATCGACTTTGGCGGAATCGGGAAGGGATATGCCGTGGATAGAGCATTAAAGATTCTAAAGGCTAAGGGGATCGAAAGCGGCATAATAAACTTCAGCGGAAATATCTATGCAATCGGCTCGCCGCCCGGGGAGGAGGGGTGGACGATAGCAATTAGGCACCCGCGAATGAAAGACGAAGCGCTTACTTCCATCAAGGTCAGGGATATGGCGGTTTCTACCTCCGGTGATTACGAAAGGTATTTTGAGATAAATGGCAAGCACTTCTCCCATATAATTGACCCCAGAACCGGATATCCCGTCGAATCTGTTCCATCCGTCACCGTAGTTGCAGAAAATGCAACCGACGCCGATGCCCTTTCCACCGCCGTGTCCGTCATGGGAAAAGAGAAATCCATCGAGACTCTTGAAAAGCTAAAGAGGGTAGGGGTGATTATCGTGACAGGGCCTAAGGGCAATCTTTCTATTTATAAGGATTCTTTCTTTAAAGGTTTCGAGATTCCTGAACCTGACTCCCATTAACAGCTGGTATATAGCGAGCACATATACTTCGACCCATCTGTACAGGTATGCTTTCCTTGCGGCTTTATCCATATACTTACAATTCTATAAATTGAATCCTGCTCCCTTAAGCCCCCGAATCTATAACCCGTTTTTTACCTTTATAACCGTACTCTCCTTAAATCCCTTGACACCTGGTCAAACTCTGGTAAGTTGATTCTGAAATTGATTATCAATTTAATTAAAGGAGGATAAAGATGATGAAGGAGAGTGCTTCAAACGGCATCTGGTTTAGCTTGTTCATTGCCTTCATGGCTCTTTTTTTGACTTTTCCCTGCTTAAACGTCATTGCCCAGGATGTGAGTCAGGAGGAGCGTATAAAGGAACTGGAGAAGAAGATTCAAAGCCTCACCGATGAGGTTCAGAGCCTTCGGACTGAGGGCATTCCGGATGATAAAGTAAAGGAAATCGAGAGAAAACTGGATGTCCTTGCCGAGGAGATAGAAAACATAAAATCTGCAGCCGTGGTTGAGGAGCCAACATACGAAATGATATACGGGCAGGGGCCGGCTGCCTCGAAGGTTTATCTGGTGGATAAGGGTGTATCCATAGGCGGTTATGGCGAGGCCACAGCCGAGTTTATAGAGAATCAGAACAACATTGCCGACTTGCTGAGAGCCATTATATATGTTGGCTATAAATATAACGATAGAATAGTATTCAACTCCGAGATAGAATTTGAGCACGGCTTGACTAGCGCGAACGCGGATGGAAGAGAGGGGGTGGTGGAAATCGAGTTCGCTAACCTGAACTTCTTAATTAAAGATTATTTCAATCTCCGGGCCGGACTTAACCTCGTGCCAGTGGGGATAATTAATGAAGTACATGAGCCAACGACCTTTTTTGGTGTTTTGAGACCCGATGTCGACAGGTTTATTATCCCTACTACATGGAGGGACCTAGGAGTTGGAGTCTTCGGTCAAATCATACCCGGTCTTAACTATAGGGCGTATGTGTTAAACGGACTTGATTCAAGAGGTTTTACAGCCAGTCAAGGTATAAGGGGAGGAAGACAAAGCGGGAATAGGGCGAGGATAAACGACGTGGCCTTTGCTACAAGAGCTGAGTACAACGGAATCCCCGGACTAGTATTGGGCGGTTCCTTCTACATAGGGAATTCCGGCCAAAATGAAAGCGTAGATGGGGAAAAAATAGGCGGCTTGGTTCAGATATACGAGGCGGATGCTCAATTTCAGTGGAGAGGGTTGGAGGCAAGGGGAGTCTTTGCCTGGATCGATATAAGCGACGCCGGACTCATAAATCAGAATAACGGGTTTACCGGAAATCAGTCTGTAGGGAGCGAGCTTTATGGTTTTTACTTAGAAGCCGGATACAATGTATTGTCTTTGGTCGATCTCGGTCCTTATCTCGAATACTTTTCACCTTTTGTGAGATACGAGAAATACAATACGCAGTATAAAGTCCCTTCCGGGTTCTCATCAGACCCTGCGAATGACCGGCAGCTCGTCACATTCGGCTTCAGCTATAAGCCTATACCTCAGATAGTAATAAAAGCGGATTACCAGTGGAGAGACAATGAGGCTGACACTGCGGACAACCAGTTTAATCTGGGTATTGGATATGTGTTCTAAGTCAGGTTAAATATTCCTGCGTGTTATATTTAGTTGGGTCTCGTTTAAAAGCGGTTAAGAATCAAGTCCATTTGATAGCAGGGGCGGGTTTGTACTGCCCCTGCATTTAAACTCTACCCGGATTTAAGTTTGTTGGAGAGGTTAGTTCCTGTTCAGGATCTCAAGGCGGGCTTTTTTTTAATGAAAAAATTATCGATTTTAACAATCTTTTTCATTTTTCTCGTGCCCTCTCTAACTATCTCCAAGGTTTATATGACCAGGGACGAGGCTTTGAAATTGGCTTTCCCCGGAGCAGACCGCATACAGAAGAGACACGTCTATCTCACCGAAGAACAGGCCAAAGAGATAGAATCCATGGCCAGAACCAAGCTTGAATCGAAGTTATACCTGTTTTATGAGGGAAAAAGGGGAGATGAAACGCTTGGCTACGCCGTTATCGATACCCACTTATTAAGAACCGTGACCGAGACTATAATGGTGGTCATTAATCCGGACGGGACGCTCAGGCAGGTGGAAATCCTGGCTTTCTTCGAGCCCCCGGATTATATGCCGCCGGATAGCTGGATAAATCTATTCAGCAAGAAAAAGCCGTCGGATTCACTCCAGGTGGGAAGGGATATCCCCAACATAACCGGAGCTACCATAACCTCTAACTCGATGGCCAGCTCTGTAAGAAGAATAATGGCCGTATTTCAGTCAGCGGTGCAGGGAAAGAACAAGTTAGCCGCAGAGGTAAAGGACTAAATTGAGATTCTTCATATCCGGGGATATAAGGACAAACAGCCTCTTAAGATTAGTTATAGTTTTTACCCTAATATTCTTTTTCTTCCTCTGGTTGACCAACCTGCTACTCTACCTGAAAATCGGTTTTAGCTACGACTCGGTGGTTGATTACTACAGGGGTAACGAGGAGACGTTCAGGCCGGCCAAAACCTACATAGGGATGCTCGAGGAAGCCCACTTCCATTTCTTCTCCATGGCCATAATCCTGGTAACCCTTAATCATCTGATTCTATTCACCCGGATAAGCAGCCTTTGGAAACTGGTTATAATACTGGCCTCGTTTGTTTCGGCATTCGGAGATATCGCCGGCGGCTGGCTCATACTATACGTAAATCCCCTCTTTGCCTACCTGAAGATTGCCTCCGTGGTCGTGCTGCAAATTTCCTTGGCGGTACTGCTTATCCTGGTTACCTGGTTTCTTTACCAGAAGCAGAAGGCAGTGAATTAGCCCTTTTAAATGCTAGCAAGCCGGGTCGTTCTTGATGTGATAACGACCGAATTTCGAGGATTGACACGATGAAAGCAATCTGCTCTCACTGAGCACTGCCCGTCCCGCTGTGCCGAAGGAACGAGGGGCGTAAAAATGCATCCTTCGACCCTGCTCAGGATGAGCGGATATTCATCAGCTAAATGTTAATGTAACCTCGTTCGTCCAAGGGTGAACACGTCAAAAACGCATCCTTCGATCAGGCTCAGAGCCTGTCCTGAGTAGATCCCCGATTAAATCGGGGAAGGATGAATGAACCACTCTCCTATTAGAAAGGAATAAACACCCTTGCGACAAGGCTAGAGTTTCTCATCTGGCTTTGTTGGAGTATATGTTTTGTAGGGAACGTATACATGCGTTCCTATTTTCCTTATCTGGTTTTATTCTTGGTTAGATGATTTGATCATTCATGAGAAGCTTATTTAGGTAAGCCTATATCGATATCCCTGCCCAGATGGTCCTTACAATACCTCACATACAACAATTACATTGACGCTTCTTCGGACTCTATGATAGAATCCTTTTTGTTAGGGTATGAGAAGGGGTTTTTGAGCAGACAGACGATGAATCCCGGCGAAGTGAATAAAGAGAAAGAAAGCAAATTAGTACACAAATACTCTACCCTGTTTGACCTCTGCCACATGATGAGCTTTGAGAAGGACTTGAATATGCTTCTTGACTTCTTGGTGAAGAAGTCGGCGGAAGTGGTGGAGGCAGACCGGGGGACTATTTTTCTCTTCGATGAGAAGAAAGACGAGCTTTGGTCTAAAGTGGCAATCGGGATTACTGATGTAATACGCTTCGATGCTAATTTGGGAATAGCCGGAGAGGTTCTCAAGTGGGGCAAGGTAGTGAATGTTGATGATGCTTACATGTATCCTAGATTCAACCCGGAAGTGGATAGACAAACCGGTTATACCACAAAATCCGTTCTCTGTGTCCCCATGAAAAACATCGATGGAAGGCCGGTCGGTGTATTACAGGTATTGAACAGAAAAGATGGTCTTTTTTCCAAGGAAGATGAAGAGGTGTTAGAGATATTCGCTTTTCACGCGGCCGTGGCGATAGAGAACGCCCGGCTCATAGGGGAATTGGAAGAGGCAAAGTCCAGGCTAAAACAAGAAAACGTTCTCTTGAGAGAAAAAGCCAAGGGCAGATTCTTCGTCAGCAACATAATAGGAACCAGCCCTAAGGTACAAGAGATTATAAAGCTTATAGAAAAGGTTGCGGATAGCCCCCTAAGCGTCCTGATCACCGGTGAGAGCGGCACGGGTAAGGAACTAGTTGCCCGTACCATCCATTACAATAGCTCTCGCCTGGAGAAACCCTTTGTTGATATTAACTGTGCGGCACTGCCGGAGACCCTCCTCGAGAGCGAGCTTTTCGGGATTGAGAAAGGAGTAGCTACCGGGGTAGAGAGGAGAATAGGAAAGATTGAAATGGCGAACGGCGGAACCTTATTCCTCGATGAGATAGGGGATATGAGCCTTGTGGCCCAGGCTAAACTCCTCCGTGTGCTACAGGAGAGAAAAATGGAAAGGGTTGGTGGAAGGAACACAATCCAGGTTGATGTCCGTGTTATCGCGGCCACAAATAAAGACTTGAAGAACGACATACAAAAAGGGAGTTTCCGTGAAGATTTGTATTACCGCTTGAATGTCGTTCACATACACATGCCGCCCCTACGTGAAATGAAGGAAGATATCCCCACTCTCGCCCAGTATTTTCTGATTGGCTTCACCAACGAGCTGGGAAGAAGCCCCATGCGCTTTTCCCCGGGAGCGATTGACTGCTTGGTGAGATATAGCTGGCCCGGAAACGTGAGGGAACTCCAGAATGAGGTAAAGCGCGCTGGCATATTGGCTGAGAGTGAGGTAATCGAGGAGAGCGACATTTCCGAGAATATCAGGGATGAGGTTAGAAGTGGAAGGGATGCATTGCAATATGCCCCCATAGAAGAAGATGTCGATTTCTCGAATGTGACATTAGAAGAGATGGAGATCCGCATGATAAAAGATGCGCTCAAAAGGTGCGGAGGCAACAAGCAGAGGGCTTCTGAAATTCTGGGGCTAACCAGGCAGGGGCTGATAAAAAAGATGAAAAGGCATGGATTTGGTTAATCGATTGCGGATTGCGGATTTCGGGTATGAACCATCCTGCAGAAGCCACAGGGAATTCTCAAGTTAGAAAATTTTTAATCCGCATTCCGCAGTCCCAAATCCTAAACAAGATAACCAACAAATGAAATGCTCTAATTGCCAACACGACAACCCGGAGGAGGCAAAGTTTTGCGGGCAGTGCGGAAGCAAGCTAGGGCTTAAGTGTCTGAGCTGTGGGAGAGAAAATCCTCCCACCAACAAGTTTTGCTTTGAATGCGGGGGGAGGCTGGGCAATGGCGACAATAAAGCTGACGCGTTTATACTAGACCAGCCGCTGAACTATATCCCCGAGAACCTGGCCCGAAAAATACTCGGCGTCCGAGCCGGCCTCGAAGGAGAGCGAAAGCAGGTAACCGCACTTTTTGCGGACCTACACGGCTTCACCCAACTCTCGGAGAAGCTGGACCCGGAGGATGTGCGTTCCATAATGAACCGGTGCTTTGAGATTATCATAGAAGAGGTGCACCGCTATGAGGGAACTATTAATCAGTTCATGGGAGATGGGGTTTTAGCCCTTTTTGGGGCTCCGATAGCATTGGAAGACCATCCTCGCCGGGCGTTGAGTGCGGCTTTGGCTATTCAGAGGGTGATCAAAGGGTACGGCGACATGCTCAAAGAAGAGAGGTCCATTGATTTCAGAATGAGAATAGGGCTCAATACCGGTCTGGTAGTGGTGGGAACGATAGGCAATGACCTCAGGATGGACTACACGGCTATAGGAGACACGGTTAATTTGGCCTCCCGTCTTCAGAGTCTAGCCGAACCCGGGAAGATACTCATCTCTGAGAGCACTTACAGGCTGGTAAGCGGGTATTTTCTTACACGTCCTCTTGGGGAGGTTCAGGTAAAGGGAAAGTCAGAACCGGTAAGAGCATACGAGGTGATAGGGGCTCGAAGTGCCCGGACACGGATCGACATCGGGATAGAACGCGGTCTAACGCCCTTTACCGGAAGAGAGAAGGAGCTAAGCATACTTGAACAATGTTTAAACAAAGTGAAAAACGGGCATGGGCAAGTCGTCTCGGTGGTGGGGGAGGCGGGGGTAGGCAAATCCCGATTACTCCTGGAGTTCCGGAAATCACTTGCTAGTGAGAACACAAGCTGGCTAGAGGGTAGATGTCTTTCCTTCGGTAAATCCATATCTTATCTGCCGGTAATAGAGATTTTAAAGAAGGCTTTCCACATAGCGGAAACGGATATCGAAGATGACATAATCAGAAAAATCGATGAATCCACATTATCCCTCGGAAACGACCTGGAGCCAGCCATACCCTATTTTAGATATCTTCTCTCCGTAGACCGAGGGCAATTTTCGGTCGCCACTATGGACGCTCAACTGAGAAGAGCGGAGATATTCGAGGCGGTCAGAAAAGTAATAGTAGCAACCGGAAAGGTTTGTCCCCTGGTACTGGTTGTAGAAGACCTTCACTGGATAGACAAGACCTCTGAAGATTTTTTTGCCTTTCTCACCGATAGCCTTGGTACATTACCAGTGCTGTTAATTTTCACCTATAGGCCGGATTACTTCCAGCCCTTCAGGGAGACGGATTATCATAGGAAAATCTTGTTGAATAATCTTTCTGGAGATGAAAGCGCTAAAATGGCAGAGGCTTTCCTGGAAACCCATGGTCTGCCGAATGATATCATCGAACTGATCAACGAGAAAGGGGAGGGTAATCCGTTCTTCATAGAAGAGCTGACAAAATCGCTCTTGGAGACCGGGATAATCCTAAAAACCAACGGTGGGTATAAAATCACTAGGTTCGTATCGCCATTAGAAATCCCGAGCACGGTACAGGATGTAATAATGGCTAGGATAGATAGGTTAGATGAAAACCGAAAGAGAATCCTTCAAATAGGATCCGTTATTGGAAGAGAGTTTAGCCTTGAGCTGCTCGAAACCGTGTCCGGTGATAAAGACCTTAAAGACCATCTATTGGCGTTGAGAAATTCAGAGTTGATCTATGAGACCGGTTTTTCTCCGAACTCTGAATATGCGTTTCAACATGCTCTGACTCATGATGTAGCTTATTCCAGCCTTCTGGTTCAAAAAAGAAAGGAGCTTCATGAAAGGGTGGGAACGGCCATCGAGGAGCTGTACTTAGATAGAATTGAAGAGCTATATGAGATTCTTACCCATCACTTCAGCCGGACGGATAACCGGGAAAAGGCAATTCATTATTTGAGCATGGCTGGCAGAAAGGCGAAGGAGGTCTACGCTAACAACGAGGCCATTAGTTTCTACGGCGAGGCTCTGAAGCGCTTGTCTGAGATGCCCGAGAGCGAACTGAACAGACAAAGAAGGATAGACGTTCTTCTCGATATGGAGAACATCTACGATGCTACAGAAAGGAGAGATGAGCAGAAAAGAATCCTGGATGAACTCGTAGAATTATCAATATCGCTAAATGATGAGAGAAGGCTCTCCGACGTGTATATAAGACAGGCGGAATTCTTGAGTGTTATGAAGGAATACCGAAAAGCTAAAGTGGTGGGTAAAAAGGCCCTTAATCTTAAGAAGATGATCAGTGATAAATCAGGAGAGGGAAAGGCCTTAAGGGGCATGGGTTTTATACATTGGCATTCGGGCGACTATGAGAAGTCATTGAAATATCACCTTGAGGCTTTGAAGGTTCATCGAGAATTAGGAGCCACCGAAGCGGAGGGGTTTGAGCTGGTAAGTCTTGGAGATATTTACAGGAAGCTAGGGCGTTATAAAGATGCTTTATCATGCCTAGAAGAAGCGTTAAAGATTTATAGAGACTTAGGGATAATATTCGGCCAGCATACTTGCACATTCAATATAGGCAGTGTTTATAGAGACATGGGCGACTATCAATCCTGTTTAAAGACTTACCAAGAGTGTTGGAAAATAATCAAGGAGAGAAGATACAGTACACTTAGTTTCTCCGGGGTGATCGCTGTTCCGAGCGCTATCGCCAATGTGTATTGGCGTCTCGGTAATTATGAGGAGTCTCTAAAGTATTATGTAGAGGCGCTCGGTATAAGCAGAGGGTTGGGAAACAGGCTTGAAGAGGCCAGTATCCTAAGCTCCATGGCCGCTATTAATGAAATCCTAGGGGATTATAAAGAGTCGCTGAAGCATTACCAATACGCGTTAGAGATTTTTAAAGAATTAGGAGACAAGGCCTCTGTAGGTAGGGTGCTCAGCCTCATCGGGAATATATTCAGACAGAATCTGCTTGATTATCATGAGGCCCTCTCGTACTATCAAGAGAGCTTGGATATTAAGAAAGAAATAGGCGATGAGGAAGAGGTTAGGACTATGCTAAACAACCTGGGAGTGGTTTGCTGGAATCTAGGTCTTTACCAGGAGGCTCTTTCTTACTACCGGGAGTCTTTGGAAGTTTGTAGGAGGACCGGAAAAACCTTACAGGAAGGAATAGCCCTTAGCGGCATGGGTGTGGTGTACCTTAGCTTACACGATTATGAAAGGGCATTAGGATGCAATCAGAAAGCTCTTGATGTTCTAAAAGCAGCCGGAGACCAGAGGGTTGAAGGGTATATTCTAAACTCTATCGGAAACGTGTATTATGAGATGGGTGATTACCGTGGGGCTTGGAAATCGTATCAGGAGTCTTTGAGAATAAGAAGGGAACTCGGAGATAAAAGGGGAGAAGCATGGGTTCTTCATAATCTTGGAAGGGTTTATAGAGCCCTGGAAAATTTTGAAGAAGCTAAGAGGTGTTATGAGGAAACTCTATCTTTAGCCCAGGAAGTAGGGGAAGAGGAGTTAACGGCGAGTAGCAAAAACGCGTTATCCGAGATGATGAAGGAAAGTGTTTAGCGATAAGTTTTAGAGAACTAAAAAACTAAACACCAATCACTAAAAACTTAAAAAGAATGGGGGATTACAAAATGCCGCGATTTTTAGTTACAAGGACAGTTCCACCATTGAAGGAAGAGGAGATAACCGCAGCAGCCAAGCTAAATAAGGCCGTTGCAGAGGAGTTGGGGATTAAATGGATAAAAAGCTACCATTCTGCGGCTGATGGAAAGTTCTACTGTGAGTACGAGGCGCCGAACATTGAGGCTATATATGAACACGCAAAGCGCGCACAACTCCCCATAGATATTGTGTCTATGATATCGGGTGAATTTGACCCAAGTATGTTTAAGTAAGCATTAACCTTATATTCTGTGTTGGGGACGACCCCTAGGGTTGTATTATATATAAACCAATAGATCTACGCTACGATTTTCTACACCACTAATAATATTGCCGATTAGGCGAATTTATATATAAATTGGATTATTGTGCAGAGAGAAACTTGTCCAAAATAAGAGATTGGTTGTCGGAGTTGGCCTGGTGGTAATCAAAGGACTTAGATGACGGACAAAGAAGAACCACCCTTGAGGATTAAAAGGTGTTAGAAAGACTATTTCAACGAAGCGGGGTAGAATAAGGCTTGCATAGCAAACATAAAAGAGAGGAACCTGATTCTAAAAAGACGCTTTTATTTATCTAAAATTCTTGTTTTACCAGTGCGAGTCGTTAGTTTCGAATTATTGCGGACGGCAGTGGTGAAAGGAGTTTTCTAGGACGAGGAATGAAGAGTCATGGCGTCATCGAGAATCGTAATTGTCGGCGGCGGTTTCGCCGGAGTGAAGTGCGCTAAGACCCTTCGCCGGTTATTGCCGCCGGAAAATTACGACATAGTGCTCTTCAACCGGGAAAACCACCTGGTTTTTCAGCCGCTTTTGGCCGAGGTTGCCGGAGCATCCATAGACCCGGATGCGATAGCTGCGCCGCTAAGACAGATGCTTCCGGGTGTGCATTGTAGGTCTAAAGAAGTTAAGAACATCTCACTCAACGAAGGTTTTGTCGAGTTTGAGAGCTATGAAGGTAAATTACTTCAAATGTCCTACAGCCATCTGGTTCTTGCCTGTGGGGAGGTCGTAAACCTGAGCCAGATTCCGGGGATGGCCGACCATTCATTCCCTTTGAGGACGGTCGGCGACGCTATACGCCTTCGCTATCATGTTATCCAACAATTGGAAAAGGCTGAGGTGTGCAAGGATGAGGGGCGAAAAAAACGCTATCTCTCTTTTATCGTACTGGGTGGGGGCTTCAGCGGTGTAGAAGTCGCCGGAGAGATTAATGACCTAGTCCGTGATAGCGTGCATCTCTTCGAGAATATACCGCCTAGCCTGGTCACGGTTTCCCTAGTACACTCGCACGACCAAATTCTGCCCGAGGTTACCCCTAAGCTCAGGGACTTTGCACGGGTAGAGATGGAAAAGGCGGGTATAAAGATGGTTTTGAATAAACGCGCTTCGCTCGTGACCCCGGAAGGGGTCGGACTTAACGACGGGAGTTTCATTAACGGGGCTACGGTTGTTTGCACGGTGGGGAATGCCATGTCCCCAATAATTGAGCGTCTGGATATTCCCAAGGAACATGGGCGACTCGTTACCGAGGCAGACATGCATATTCTTGGGTTTGAAAATGCCTGGGCTATAGGGGACTGCGCCTATATCATAAACAGTTACGATAACAAGCCATGCCCCACTACGGGGCAATTTGCCGAGCGTCAGGGAAAACAGGCCGCCGAGAATATAGTTCGAGCACTAAACGGACAGAAGACCCGCCCATTTCGCTTCAAACCGCTCGGGCAACTGTGTTCGATAGGCGGCCATAACGCCGTGGCCGAGATACTGGGTATCCGTATTTCTGGTTTTCTGGCCTGGTTTCTCTGGCGAGGGGTTTATCTTTTCAAGCTTCCGTCATGGGCCAGGCGGGTCAAGGTAGGGTTTGACTGGGCATGGGACCTAGTCTTTTCGCGTGACCTCGCTTACCCAAAAACCAACGAGACTGAACGCATCTCCAAAGCTTACTACAGGCCGGGTGATTACATCTTCCACCAGGGCGACCCTGGGGTAAATTTCTATATCATAGAGAGCGGAGAGGTCGAGATACTCAAGTCTACAAAGGAGGGGGAGCTGGGTGATGTCATAGCAGTTCTTGGTTCCGGTGATTTTTTTGGTGAAATGGCATTAGTCGACAATAAACCACGTAATGCCAGCGTAAGGGCCAAAACCCCGGTGGAGGTAGTGGTGATGGGTAAGAACGTGTTCACACAAATATCCAGTTCACTCGGTCCGTTGCGAGATTTAATATCGGAAGCGGTCAGGGAGAGGAGGGCCAGGCAGTAATTTGGCTTCAGTTTGTGGATTGTCGGAAATTTCTGATGATGTGGAGATGTTGATATGAGCGGACGTTTTCTACTCTTGTTGATGGTGGCATCTATAGTGGTAATTTTCATGCTGGGAATCCTTCAAATGGCGGACCGGCCAAAGGAATTAAAGCAGTTTCCGCTGAACAGCCTTGATGGAATAATCACCAAGTCAGGCGTCGAGTTTGACCAGCGTATCTCCAGCGATGGTAAAGGGTCGCTTCGTATAAGCGTCGGAGAGCCTGCGGTTGTAAAACTGTTCGAGATCGGGGACATAAGCGTAGAAGATGCACGCTTAATCTATCAGATGAGAATCCGTGCAGAAAATCTGGAAGGTGATGCTTATCTAGAAATAAGATGTAGCTTTCCCAACCGCCGGGAACTTTTATCCCGAGGGCGTAGCAGCCGGATAACCGGAACCCAGGATTGGTCGACTCAAGAGGCTACTTTCTACTTGGCGAGGGGAATGAAAACGGATGGAGTTAAGCTAAATCTTGTTATAAATGGCAAGGGGACTGTGTGGGTCGACGACATCAGCCTCATAAAAGCATCGCTTAAATAAGAAGTTGATTTATTGATGATTCTTTGTAAGGAACGCAGACTTGTCCTGAGCCCGGTCGAAGGATGCGTTCCTTAAACACTATGTGCCTTTGTAGAGACGCATTCCAATGAGTCTCTACATTATTTAAACCAGTATCGAAAATATCCTGGGCTGAAAGGCAATAACTATCCCCAGGATAATAAGTACCCCGCCCACCAATCTGGAAATCATAACCCCATGTTTACTAATCTTTTCCACGAATATAACCAGCGCCAGGATTCCCATCCATGCCAGGTTCATCAACCCCATGACGAACAAGACAACCATAAGGCCCCAGCAACAGCCGAGGCAATACGCTCCGTGGTCTATCCCCATGATTAACGAGCCCGGGTAGCCTTCTCTCCATTTGTGGGTGATGAAGTGAAGTGGAGAACGGCAATGGGTTAGGCAGACGTTTTTGAGCGGTGTTAGTTGATAGATTCCGGCGGCAACTAGAACCGCTCCGCTAATCATAGGGATATAGGATTGTAAACCGGGGAAGGACGTTCCGAGGTGTCGGATAAGCAAATCCGCCAGGTATGCCAGAACACCAAAGGAAACCCAAACTACTAGATACCCGGCAACGAATACCCAGGTTGGTATGAACCCTTTGTTACCGGCTTTTCGTTTGTTCTGTACGGTAGAGAAGATAACCACCATCGGCACCACTGCCGGGAACATCATTGCAATCATCATCACCGTCCACATGACTAAAAAAAGGGAAGCCTCTAGAATCGAAGGATTATGCTCCATATTCATGGGCATCTCCATTTCCATCGATGAATGGGAGGACATACCCGTCGAGTGCTGTATGGTGACAACCCAGGCGATTACCGATACTGCTATCAGGGCAGCTATGATAATCTTTTCGTGCTTGGATAGCTGAGTATTCATCATGTCCGGTCTTATCCAAAGTTTCGAGAAATTGTTTTGAGTTTGCGAATTTACTTTTGCACATTACATGTTTTCTGCTGTCATTACAAGCAGGTTGGCCGTGCCCGCACTGAGGGCATGGGATGTGCTCTATGTAAGACTCGGTGAAGTAATCTAAATTGGTTTTATGTTTGATTAATTAATAGTTCTCTCTGTTTTGTCATTCCGAATCTTGTCCTGAGTAGATACGAAGGAGCTTATGAGGAATCTTTAAGCCTTGAAGCACTCAATTACTCCAGTCGAAGGTGTTAAGATGGGCATGGGTGTTCTCATGCCTAAAAACGAGTTTACCCCCTGCTGTGACGTTTAGGACGGCTGCATTTGCAACCTCCGCTTCTTTGAACTCAAACCCGTTGGGTAAAACTATCCGTGCACGGTGCTCTTCACCTGTCACCGGGTTCCTGATCGGTTGAGTGTGGCTTTCGAGAATACCGGGTATGCGCACATTAGCGGTGCGGCGGTCATAATCCATCTCCATGGAAATCGGCGCGAAGATAGGAGCAGGTCGGTTTGGAGTAACCGCGGCGAAGATTTCGAAAAATACGCCGCCCTCCTTGCCGCTGGAAAGCTTAATCAGTGCCTCGCGCTGCTCCGGCGTGGCCTGTTCATCGATAATAATCTGTATTGTGCCATTGCCTTCATGTATTGGTCCCGGAAACCAGCCGATCCCGGCGAAACGCGTGCCGTCAAGCCGAGTATTGCCGAAGTACCCTTCTCTGACCTGCCAGACAGCAATCCCCTCGCAACGGCCATGGGTCGGCAGAGCGTTGAACTGACAGGGACAGCCCCAGGCACAGTTGCAGTTGGAGATCTCATCCCCGCTGATATGCCATTTTATCTCGTTTGATTTGCTCATGCATCTTCCTTACTTTTTAGGTATTTAAAATTTACTATATACGTAAATTTTTTCTACTTTAATTTTCTCATGGATAGAATTCTATCTTTGGTCTTTCGTTAGCACTTGACAGTAATATCCAGGCTAATAGAATCATATAAACATCAGTCCGAAAGGCGTCGTGAGGAAAGAATCTGATATGAGATTGTATAATCTGCCTTACGGAGTGATTGTTGATTGCGCTACCTTAATCCAGCTAAGGGAGTTTTGGTTTTCCTGCTGATTCTCTTTCTTCCATTCGGGGTAAATAAAGCCCAGGAAAAAGAGCAGGAGTCTGAGATAATCCTTCCTGAAGTTGTAGTACCCGGGGAAAGAAGAGAAGGCTCTTATATCGAGGAAGATGCCTTGACCGCTACCAAGACTGAAACACCTATCCAAGATATCCCCCAGTCTATCGAAGTTATTGACCGTGAACTGATCGATGACCAGGGAGCGGTGCAGTTGCAGGATACGGTTTATAATGTGTCCGGGGTAGTTCCAGGGGATTCCTTCTTGGTGCCGTATCTTGTCCGGGGATTCAGGGCGGAGATACTAAGAGACGGGTTTACTTTCAGCTCCACTATATTTCTCAATGTTTTGCTAGAAGAGCTTACCGATGTGGAGCGCATCGAGTTTCTCAAGGGACCTGGTTCCGTACTATATGGAAATGCCTCTGCCGGTGGGATAATAAATATCATTACTAAGAAACCCCTTCCTTATTTGTATGTTTCAGCAGAAGGTATGATTGGCAGTTTTGATTTCTATAGAGGAGCTTTGGACCTTTCGGTTCCTTTGAACAAAGACAATAGCTTACTTTTCCGAATAAACGCCTCGTATCGTAACTCAGACAGCTTCCGTGATTTTATATTTTCAGAACGGGTTTTAGTAGCTCCGGTATTAAGCTGGCAGATTAATCCTAAAATGAATTTAACCCTTGAGGGGGAATACCTCTATGTGGACCAGCCTTTCGATGAAGGACTCATTGCAGTTGGCGATGAGGTAGCGGATATACCATTTAGCCGTAATCTTGCAGAGCCAACCGACAGGACTGAATTTAAGAACTATCTAGCTAAAGCTACTTTGGAAACCAGATTTAATGAAAATGTCTCCCTCAGAAATGCCTTTCAGTATTACCGCATAGACGCCGATACATTCGACCACAGAAGCCTGGTGCTTCTGGAGGACAACAGAACCCTTTTGCGATTCATATTTGACTCGACTCTTAAAGATGAGATTTATACCACACAGAATGAACTCAACATTAATTTGAAAACATGGTCAGTGGACCACGATATACTAATCGGGCTGGAATATATAAGAGAAAACTTCGACAACCCTGCCCGGTTTCTTCCGGCAAGCCCGATATATATATTCGACCCGGTTTACGGTATCGAAGAGCCTTTCAATCCTGATGATGTGCCTTTGATAAGACGCTCAGGAAAACTGAACGACTTGGGGGTTTATGTGCAGGATCAGATCAATCTATTTGACCGGCTTTTCGTGCTTGCCGGGCTACGTTACGACTACTTAGACCAGAGCCTAAAAGATAATACCTCCACACCGGATTTCAGCTTCAACAACATAAAAAATGAGGACAACGAGTTCAGCCCTCGCTTTGGTATAGCCTACGAGCCTATCCAGGGCGTTTCGTTATATGCAAACTATGCACAATCCTTTAAGTCGCTGCTGGTGAACTCATTCACCGCAGACGGCTCGGTTCTCGACCCGGAGACATCGACTCAATATGAAGGAGGAGTTAAGTTTTATCTCTGGGACGGCAGATTATCATCAACACTAGCCTTATACAGAATAACGAAGAGAAATGCCCTGACGCCCGACCCGGTTAATCCCATTTTTGCCGTCCAGGTTGACAAGGAAAGGAGCCAGGGTTTTGAGTTTGATTTGACCGCCGAGCCTGTTCGAGCTGGTGTGCCCTTATCCCACACAACCTCATTCAAGTTTTGAGTTTGATTTGACCGCCGAGCCTGTTCGAGGGTGGAATATCATAGCTTCCTATGCATACACAGACGCGGAAGTGGTGGAAGATGATTTTTTTGAAGAGGGCAACGAGCTTGCCGGCGTTCCAAAACACAGCGGGAGCTTCTGGACAACTTACAAGTTTTACAAGGGGGTCTTAGACGGATTTGGAGTCGGTGCCGGTTTAGTTGCGGTTGGCGAGAGGGAAGGGGACCTTGAAAACACCTTCAAGTTAGATGGGTTCGTCTTGCTCAATGCGGCTCTTTATTATGAAAGAGAAATTAGGGATATTGGAAGAGTGAAGGCATCTGTAAATTTTAAAAACATTACAGATAAAGACTATATTGCTAATTCAACCTCAAGGCTGAACGTCATCCCCGGCGCACCGTTTACGGTTCTGGCTACGTTGAGGGTAGAGTTTTAAAAGTTACACACCCCTGAATCCCCTCTCAAGAGGGGACTTGACAAAAATCCCCTCTAGAGAGGGGTGACTCGGAGAGTCGGGGTGTGTCCCCTCTGGAGACCTGTCCTGAGCCTGGCCGAAGGAGGGGTGTCCCGT
>FWPU01006905.1_pt1 | contig 21792 bp, 20 predicted proteins | sample 2228361 | NCBI WGS metagenome assembly FWPU01 (sample SAMEA103939777, study PRJEB20133) | metagenome
GGCACGCCGCATGGAATTAGTCTTGGATGAACCGGAAACTGCCCATAGACTACGACAGGCTGCCCAGAGGCGGGCAGGTCTGCTCTTCGACCTCGAAAAAATGATTGCATCCCATCGCGACCTGTACGCCAGGCTTTGCAGCCAGGAACGCAGATGTTAGGCACATGCACACCAGCAGGGCTGCACGACTTTGTCCTCCAGCAAATTGCAACTCATTATGGACAGGCGCGTGGCCGTGCGATTGACCTGGGGGCGGGCAGCGGGGCATTTGCCGCTCGCCTGCGTGAACTGGGGTTCGACGTGCTGGCCGTGGATCACAATGCCGTCGGTTACAAGGCAGATCTGCCCTTCCTGCAATTGGACTTGAATCACGCCGACTTTGCCGAGGCATGCGGGTCCGGGGCCTTCGCTCTGGTAACGGCCATCGAAGTGATCGAACATGTCGAAAGCCCCATCGGGTTCCTGCGAAACGTTGGGAGGCTGCTCGGGCCCGGAGGCAAGGCCTTCATTACCACGCCCAACGTGGACAACCTGCCTGCGCGGGTGAAATTTCTGCTCCGTGGAAAAATCCGCACGATGGATGAGTGGAGCGAGCCGACTCACATCTCTCCCATATTTCTCGATCTGTTGCAGCGGCAGTTTCTGCCGCGTGCTGGCCTGCGGATGAACGAGCACCTGCTGTTTCCGCCGGGCGACTATCATTTTACCCGGCGGCATTACGCCCGGCTGTTTCGCCTGGCGGCCAGAATGTTTCCGGGAGACGGCTTGACGGGCGACAACCACGTTTTCATCTTTGGTCATCGAGAGCGAGCAGCATGATTTCCGACCGATTGCGAAACTTCAGCGCGGACCGGATGAAAACGCCTGTGATCGTTCTGAGCGCATTTCTCCTGGCCTACCTGGTGGGCGAATGGATTCTCTACGGAACGGCGCAGGACCTGTGGTTCCGCCTGCTGGCCATTGTGGCCACGCTGATTGCACTTACCGTGCTCACCAACTGGCGCCACGGCGTGTTCCTTTTCCTGCTCTGGGTCGTGGCTGAAGACCTGCCCCGGAAATGGCTGGGCAACAGCATGGTGGTATATTTCGGCAAAGACGTTTTGGTGGGGGTAATCTACCTGGCCTTTCTCCTGGAGTGGACGAAGGGGAGGACACGCAGCTTCCGGCCTCCCTTCCTCATCCCGCTGCTGCTCTTCATGGGAGTTGTGCTCGTGCAGGCGTTCAATCCGCACTCGCCCAGCGTGTATTACGGATTCCTCGGCATCAAGCTGTACCTCTATTACATGCCGCTGATGTTCGTGGGCTACTCGATGCTGGTGACCGAGACCGACTTGCGGCGTTTGTTTCGGTTCGGCATCGGCCTGGCGGCGGTTGTCGCCGCGCTGGGCATTACGCAGGGCATCGTCGGTCTCGACTTTTTGAATCCCTCCGATCTGGCGCCGGAACTGGAGCGGTTGGGCAAACTGACTCGCATGGCGCCGGTTTCGCGGCAGGCAGTTGCCAGGCCTTCGGCTGTGTTTGTCAGTGATGGCCGCTTTGCTACCTACGTGCTAATGCTTCTGATTCTGGCTCTCGGCTACGCCGTGTACGAGTTTATTACCCGAGGAGGCGCGCGGCTGTACGCAGCGTTCTCTGCCGGTGTTCTGTTTGTGGCGGCGATGGTCGCTGGCTCCCGCGCCGTGGCAGTCTATGCAGTGGCCAGTGTGCTTGCGCTGAGCGCCGCCGCGTTGTGGGGTGCGCCATTTCGCTGGCGCGGGCGCGCACAACTGCGGCACGCCATCCGCAGGCTGCTGGTCGCTCTGGTCCTGGTGCTGCTTCTGGCTTTGGTGCTGTTCCCTGACGAGCTGGGTGCGCGCTGGGCGTTCTACTGGGAAACCATGTCGCCGACAAGCCCGGCTTTTGAGCTGGACTACCGTGCCGTGGAGTACCCTTTTGAAAATTTGGTAAAGGCTTTCGGATACCCGCACTGGCAGGGCGGATATGGCACAGGGACTGCTTCGCTGGGCGTTCAGTATGTGAGCCGCTTTCTGGGCGTGCCTGCGTTGCGCATCGGCGTGGAAAACGGTTATGGGGTCGTGCTTCTGGAGATGGGTATTGCGGGATTGCTGACCTGGCTGTTCTGGACTGTCGCGGCGACGGTAGCCGCCTGGCGCGTGGTGCGGCGGCTCCGCGGGACGCACCTGTTCCCCATCACCGCCTCCATCTTCTGGTTCATCTTGCTGCTGCTGTACCCGTTCACGTATGGCGGCATCCAGCCCTACCAGAACTTCGTGTTGAATGCTCACTTCTGGCTGCTGCTGGGTGTGCTGTTCCGCCTGCCGGGATTGGCGGCCGAAGCGCAACTGCGCGAATGGGCGATGGCGCCTGCTCGAAGCCGGCAGACTGTGCCGGCCGTTGCCGCCGGTGTACCCGGCCTCGCCCATCGCTCACGGCTGGACAGCAGCGGCGACTGACCTGACAGTCGCAATACAGGAATCAGGAATGCAGAAGTCGAATCTGGTACGCGCACTCAACGCATTACTGCTGACCGCCCTGCTGCTGGTTGGTGTCGGCCTCGTATGGGAGTTCGCCACACAGCACTATTGGAGCGGGCTTGCCGACGCTATCATCCCGCTGGAGGCTGCTCCGGAAGAAAAAGTGGAGGCCATCCTGGCCTGGATGGGCCGCTGGCCCGCCCGCGCCAGCGTTGACGAGGCCTCAGGACAACCACAGGACCGTATAGCAACTTCCCGGGGACTGCATTACCTCAGCGATTGCGGCGCAGCTACCAACATTGTTTTGAACCTTTCGGCCTCCTCCGGCTTCCGTGCCCGGCGGTTGCTTCTTCTCGGTGACGATGGCGGAACCATGCATGTTGTAACCGAGGTGCAGACCGGCCAGAGGTGGATAGTGGTTGACGCATTGAACCGGGCGGTGCTCCGTGGCGAAAACGGCAACGCACTGACGCGCGAAGAATTGGCCGATCCGGAAGTTTTCCGAGAGGCAGTCGCCGTAGTTCCGGGTTACAAACCAGAGCACACGTTTCGCCACACCGCACACATCCGTGCCGAGAAGATTCCGATACTGGGCGGTGTGCTCCGTGGTGTCCTGAACAGGATCCTGCCCGGCTGGGAAGGATGGGTGGCCGAGAGCCTCGTGTTCGACCGGCGCTCCAGGCTCTTCACCATGTCTGCGGCGTTGTTGTTCACGGCGGCCGCATTAGGCCGGGCCTTTGCCGGCTGGCGTCTGCGTCGAAAATCATCGTGAGCGCGGCACTTCACCGGCCCCGGGTCACGCAATTCAGCTTTCGTTGCTGCTGCCAGTGGTAGTCGTCTGCGCGCCCTATGGCGAAACCTCGCATCGCTGTCGTCTCTCCTGTCCTCGACAAGCGCCATGGCACCGAACGCGGTGTAGCGGAGCACGTCGAGCGGCTGGCTGGCGAATTTGAATTTCACGTCTTCAGCCAGCGCGTCGAAGACATGGATTTATCCCGTCTCGTCTGGCATCGCGTCCCGGATCTGGCCGGGCCGGTGCTGATGAAATATCTTTGGTGGTTTCTGGCAAACCAACTGGTGCGGTGGTGGCACCGGCGGATTCGAAAACAGCGGTTTGACCTGGTGTACTCTCCCGGTGTGAATTGCCTGGACGCGGATGTAGCTACGGTGCACGTGGTGTTCACGGAGGTGCAGAAGAGCCTGGCGGCGGTAGACCGGCTGCGCGAGTATCCGTGGCGGGCTTGGCCGCGGCTGCTGCAGCGCAAGCTTTACTATCGGCTACTCGCAGCGCTCGAAGGCCGCGTATTCGGCAACCGGAAAACGCTGCTGGCGGCTGTTTCGCACCGCACTGCCGAAGCGGTGGGAACACTGTTCCGCTCCGGTGATGTGCCCCGCGTGATCTATCACGGCCTGGATCATGAAAAGTTTCATCCCGCCCGGCGGGAGGCGCTGCGTGAGGCCGCGCGGCGCGAGCTGCACCTGCCGGGTGGGGCCTTCACGCTGCTGTTGATCGGCAACGACTGGCGCAATAAGGGCCTGCCCGTGCTGCTCGAGGCCGCGGCACGGCTCGGCGACACTCGTATTCATGTGCTGGCAGTCGGCTCGGATGACCCGGAGCTGTGCCGCGAAATTATCGCGCGGCACGGGCTCCGCGACCGCGTGCGCTTTCTTCCGCCGCGGCGGGATGTGGAATTCTATTATGCCGCGGCTGATGCCTACGCCGGCCCTTCGCTCGAAGATGCGTTTGCGCTCCCGCCCGCCGAGGCCATGGCCTGCGGCCTGCCGGTCATCGTCAGCAGCCACGCCGGCGTGAGCGAAATCGTGACCCACGGCGAAGACGGCCTGATACTTCAAAACCCGCGCGACCCGCAGGAACTCGCCGGCCTGCTGGCGCGCCTGCTGGCAGATTCGGAGTTCGCCCGCCGCTTGGGAGAGCGCGCCGCGCAAACCGCCAGTCTGTACACCTGGGACGCCAATGCCGCGGCAATGCGCGCGCTCTTCATGCAGGCGATCGCCGCCAAGAGACCATTGTGATCCTGGGAGTCTTTACCGAACTGGGTGGAGTCGGCGGAGTGCAACGCGTCGGCCGGCACTTGGCTGCTGTACTCACGGCCCACGCGCACCGGGCGGGTTGGCCGGTGCGCTTGCTCGCATTGAATGACGCAGCGGGACTCCGCCGCATTCAGGTGGGCGGTCATGAAATCGAGTATGAGGGTTTCGGCCGTGGTCGCTGGGCGCTGGCGCATGCCTGCTGGCAATCCGCCGGCCGCGACGCGCGGCTGCTCCTCGCCGGGCATCCAAATCTGGCCCCGCTGGTTTCCGCCGCCAAACTGAAATCGCCGTCAGCACGGAGCGCAGTCGTGTGCCACGGCATTGAGGTCTGGAGGCCGCTCGGCCGCCTTCGCCGGAGCGCCCTGCAGCGCGCCGACTGCATCCTGGCCCCTAGCCGTCACACGGCGGAGCAGGTGGTGGTGCAGCAGAAAATTCCTGGCCGGGTTGTGCGCCTGCTGCCCTGGGCGCTCGACCCAGAATTCGCTGCTGCCTTGCAGCAGACCAGGCCCGAACGCCCGGCGAATTTTCCTCGCGGGCGAATCCTGCTGAGCGTCACCCGCCTTGCTGCCAGCGAAGGTTACAAAGGCGCAGACACGGTCATCCTTGCTTTGCCACGGCTTGCCGGGCGCGTGCCCGATGTGCAATACGTCATCGTGGGCGATGGCGACGACCTGCCGCGTCACCGCGCGCTGGCTCGCGCCGCCGGCGTGGCTGACCGCGTCCATTTTCTCGGCCGACTGAGCGCACAGTCAACGGACCTGCTGGCCTGCTACCAGCACTGCGACGTGTTCGTGCTGCCGAGCAAGGGCGAAGGCTTTGGGCTGGTCTTTCTGGAGGCGATGGCTTGCGGCAAACCGGTGGTCGCCGGCGCCCACGGGGGCACCACCGACATCGTCGAAGATGGTGTGAGCGGTCATCTTGTTCCGCATGGCGATGTCGAGCGGCTTGCGGCTGTATGCGAGCGGCTGCTGACCGACCGTGCCTGCTGCGACGAGGTTGCCCGCCGCGGACGCGAGCGCGTTGAACAGCGCTACTTGTTCCCGCAGTTTGAAGCCCGCTTGACGACTATCCTGGATGAGTTAATCGGTGGCTGAATTCTCTCACGCGCGGGGGTGGGCCTTATCGTACACCTCCATCAACTGGCGAATGGAGGCGTGCGTGTATTTCTGTGTGGTGGAAAGTGAGCGGTGCCCGAGCAGCTCCTGGATGGCGCGCAGGTCGGCGCCATCAGCCAGCAGGTGCGTGGCAAATGCGTGCCGCAGCGAATGCGGATGCAGGTCCCAGTTGATGTTCACCAGCCGGACGTATTTTTTCACGATGCGCCCAACCGAGCGTGTGGTCAGCCGCCGGCCCTGATAATTCAGAAAGACCGCTTCCTCTTCGCCGGTGCGGCGGGCTTTGCGCAGCAGCTCAATGCGAACGGGCCAGTAGTGTTCGAGCGCCTGCTGCGCCTTCGAGCCGTAAGGTACCATGCGTTCCTTGCGGCCCTTGCCGCGCACCCGCAGCATCTGTTCGTTGCGATCGATATCGTCCACATTGAGCCCGACCAGTTCGCTCACGCGCAGCCCGGCAGCGTAGAGCAGTTCGAGGATCGCGCGGTCGCGGCGCAACAGCAACCGCGCTTCGTCTTCCTCGGCGCCGGGCCGGCGGCGCTTGGCATCGCTGTCCGTGGCAGGCGCATCGGCGGCCGCTTCCATCTTTACAAGCGAGTCGAGAAACGAGTTGATCTCTTCGGCGCTGAGCACGGCGGGCACGCGCTTCGGCAGCTTCGGCGTGGCCACCAGCCGGGCCGGGTTCTGCCGCAGCAGGCCTTCACGCACACAGAATTGGAAAAACGACCGCAGCGCAGCCAGCTTCCGCGCCACCGAGCTTTTCTCCAGGTGCTGGTCATGCAGATGGGCCAGGTATTCGCGAATCAGCCGATGGTCAATCTTTGCGAGCGCGGGGGGCTTTGTGTTCGGCGGCGAAAGATAGAAGAAAAACTGTTCGAGGTCGCTTTGGTAGTTGCGCAGCGTGTGCGGCGAAGCGTTCCGCTCGTCCCGGAGATGCCGCAGAAATTGTTCAATTGCTTCCTGCATCGTCCAACCAGATTATAGGCCGGCACCAGCATTTGCGGCCTGGAATTGCACAAAGGCAAAGCCGTAAATTTCTGAACTACAAGATTTCGCCGCTTCGATTCAGAACTCAGGATTTTGCGGGTGCGAGCTCGTGCGTCTCGGCGAACTCTGATTCGGTTTCGGCGGGGGCTTGCCAGTCGCAGCCTTCTTTCATGCAGGCGCGGACGGCGCCGCCCTTAAGCTTCTTCTTCACCACAAACGCCGCGCCGCACTTGGGGCAAGGCTCGGGGACGGGCCGGTGTGGCGAGGTGAAATCGCACTCCGGGTACTTGTTGCAGCCGTAGAAGATCCTCCGACGGCCTTTGCGGGCCATACGCTGCACCAGCTCACCGGTGCCGCATTTCGGGCAGCGGATGCCGAGCGTCTGGGCGCGGATGTACTTGCACTTGGGATAGGCCGAGCAGCCCACAAATTCGCCGAAGCGTCCGTGACGTTTGACAAGCTGAGCGCCGCATTCCGGGCAGTTCTCCTCGAGCGGCTCATCGGGCTTGCGCACGCGGTGGGTGCCCGCCACCAGCCTGCGCGTCGTCTTGCACTCAGGATATCCGGTGCAGGCCAGAAACGGTCCGAAGCGCCCGCGCTTGATGGTCATCTCCCGGCCACAATTTTCGCAGTATTCGGGCCCGGATTCGGATTCCACTTCTTCGCCGGCCACGTCGGCCGCGAGGTCGCGCGTGAAGTCACAGTCGGGGTAGCGCGAACAGCCTAGGAAAAACCCGTGGCGGCTGATGCGCTCCAGCAATTCTCCCTTGCCGCATTTCTCGCACTTGATGCCGATAGGCACGCCGGCCTTGTACGAAGCCATCTCGTCGGCGGCTTTTTCCAGGTCCTTCTCGAAGCGGTCGTAAAATTCCTTGACCGACTCTTTCCACGGCAGCTTGCCTTCTTCGATTTCGTCCAGCTCTTCCTCCATGCGCGCGGTGAAGGTGACGTCGAAAATGTCTTCGAAGCTTTTCACGAGCAGGTCATTTACCTTTTCGCCGAGCAGCGTCGGTGCGAAGCGGCCCTGTTCGCGGGTGACGTATTCGCGCTCGACGATGGTGGAAATAATCGTCGCGTAGGTCGAAGGCCGCCCGATGCCTTTTTCTTCAAGTGTCTTGACCAGCGTGGCTTCCGTGAAGCGCGGCGGCGGCTCAGTGAAGTGCTGTTCGGGCCGCAGCGCTTCCAGCCGCAGGCGGTCGCCTTCGCTGACCCGCGGCAGCGTGCGGCCTTCTTCTTCGGCTTCCGTGTCGGATTCTTCGCGGGTTTCCTGATAGACGGCCAGGAAGCCGTCGAACTTCAGCACCGAGCCGCTGGCGCGGAAGGTGTAGTCCCCCGCGGTCACTTCTATCGTCGTCTGGTCAAACACCGCCGACACCATCTGCGAAGCGACGAACCGCTGCCAGATCAGCCGGTAAAGTTTCCACAGATCCTCGTCCACGTATTTCCTCATTTCTTCGGGCGTGCGCGCGACGTCAGTGGGACGAATGGCTTCGTGGGCTTCCTGCGCGCTCTTCTTTGCCTTGTAGAAGTTCGGTTTTTCGGGCAGGTAGCTTGGGCCATAGGCCGCGCTGATGTGTTCGCGCACGGCGGCAAGGGCATCGTTTGAGACACGCACGGAATCCGTGCGCATGTAAGTAATCAGGCCCACCGATCCTTCTGCGCCCAGCTCGACGCCTTCGTAGAGCCGCTGCGCCAGCGCCATGGTGCGCTTGGCGGTGAAGCGCAGCTTATTGTAGGCCTCCTGCTGCAGTTTGGAGGTGGTGAATGGCGGCGCCGGGTGGCGGCGTTTTTCCTTCAATTGAACGGAAGCTACCCGCCAAACCGCGCGTTCGGCGGCCTGCACGATGCGCTGCGCCTCCGCTTCGTTGGGGACCTCGATGTCCTCGCCCTTGTGCTTGGCGAGCTTGGCTTCGAACACGGGCGGCTCGCCGGCGGCAAGCCGCGCATGGATGGTCCAGTACTCCTTCGGAACGAAGCCGCGAATTTCGCGTTCGCGCTCGACAATCAGCCGCAACGCAACCGTCTGCACCCGCCCCGCAGAAAGCCCCCGGCGCACCTTGTCCCACAGCAGCGGGGAAATCTGATAGCCGACCAGCCGGTCGAGCACTCGGCGCGCCTGCTGCGCGTCTACCAGATTGCGGTTGATCTGCCCAGCCCGCTCGAAGGCTGCCTTGACGGCCTTCGGCGTGATTTCGTGGAACAAAACGCGGTAAATCTTTGACCCGGTGCCCCTAACTTTCGCTTTTTTCGTTCGCTTCGCGCCGTTGCCAGAGAGCACTTCGGCAAGGTGCGCGGCAATCGCTTCGCCTTCGCGGTCGGGGTCGGTCGCCAAATAGATGGCTTCGGCTTCTTTCGCCGATTTTTTCAGCTCATTGATGACTTTCGTCTTGCCGGGGATGATTTCATAAGTGGGTTCGAAATAGCGGCCGGCCTTCTTGCTATCGCCGTTTTCTGGCAACACTACGCCCAGCTCCTTTTTGGGCAGGTCCATGACGTGGCCCAGCGAAGCTTTGACGGAGTAGTTCTGTCCCAGGTACTTGTTAATTGTCTTCGCCTTGGCCGGTGATTCGACTATGACCAGCGAACGCGCCATAGGAATAAAGACCGAAGTTCGAAACTCGAACAGCGAAAGGTGCAACAAGCGCCTGAGGCCGGCGGCTCAATCGCACCCGCGCGACACGGTAATCGCAGCCGCAACGCGGCGCTCCCCGCCTGCGCCCAAAACCTGACTATTATGGCGGGCAAGCTGCCCGCCAGCGCAAGCCCTAGATTAGATGCGGTGCCGTTCACAGCAGCACCCGGACGAACTGCTTGCCAGGCAGTTGCCGCACCACTCCTTTCATTTCCAGCTCAAACAGCGCTGCCAGCACTTCGGAGGAGCTCAGCGCAGAAGTTTCCACCAGCTCATCCACGTGGCGGGCTTCGTCGGCAGCCAGCAGGTCGTAGAGCCTGCGTTCGGCAGCCGACAGCGATTCAGCCAGCAGCGTGGCGCGCTCGGCCGGCGAGGCCTCTTCCACTGGAAACAGTTCCGCGCGAATTTCCGTAGGCAGCTCTTCCACCACGTCTTCCCAGCCAGTCACCAGCTTCGCGCCATGCTTGATCAATAGATTCGGCGCAAAGCTCACCGGTTGCGTCACCTGCCCGGGCACGCCGTAAACTTCCCGGCTGAACTCCATGGCCAGCCGCGCGGTGATAAAAGAACCAGAATGCTGCGCGCCTTCCACCACCACAACTCCCAGCGCCATGCCGGCGATGATGCGGTTACGCACGGGAAATTTGTCCGGCGTGGGCATCGTGCCACAGGGATGCTCGGTGACGATGGCGCCGCGCTCGAGGATCCGCTCGAACAGCTTCCGGTTCTCTTTCGGATAGACGACGTCAATGCCGTTGCCCAGCACGCCGAGCGTCGTGCCGTGGACCGATTCCAGCGCGCCGCGGTGCGCCGAGCTGTCAATCCCACGCGCCAACCCGCTGAGCACCACCAAGCCGCGTTCGGCCAAATCGCGCCCCAGCCGCTCGGCCATCTGGTTGCCGTAAGTCGTGGGCCGGCGCGTGCCGACGATGCCGATCAGATGCCGGCGCAACAACTCGCGGTTGCCGCGCACATAGAGCAAGGGGGGCGGGTCGTAAATCTCCCGCAGCAGCTTCGGATAATCCGGTTCTTCCCAGTGGACAAACCCCGCGCCAATCTGCTCGGCGCGCTCAATTTCCTTTTCTGCTTCTTTCAGTGGCCTCTGCGAGGCAATCGCCTGCGCAACAGCGGCGGGCAGATGCAGCGCTTCGAGTTCCTTGAGCGGCGCGCGGAAGACTGCTTCCGGCGTGCCGTACTCTTGCAGCAGCCGCGCGGCCAGCCGCGGGCCCAGCCCGCGCGTTAACGCCAGCGCCACCCAGCCAAGATAGGCGTCGTGTTCCATCGCGCAGGGGAGCCTACGCGCGAGTTTCCTGAAAAGTCAAGACACCACGGCAAGACTGCTGGCAATTGCGCGGCCCCAGCCGCCTTTACCGGAGGCCTGTGCAATCCACGGTGCCGCTGCCGATGGGCGGGCCCTCGGGCGGCTCGAGCGGACGCGGCAGCGAGGGCTGTTTTGGGTCCTTCTGAAACGCGGCAATTTGCTGCGCGAGGAAAAAATAATGCGCGCGCGACGGCTCGCCGGCAGACCCGCTCTGCTTTTCGAACCAGGCTTTTAACTCCTCGAGCTTCAGCACGGCAATCGCGCGGGCCTGCGCCGGTGCGCGCTCGCTGGCAGCGAGCGCCATCAGGTGATAGACGACCACCTGGCTCACGACACGGCGAATCTCCGCCGAATAGCCGGTTCCGTGCGGTGCCTTCACCGTGGCGGCGAGGATTTGTTCAATCACTTCTTCCAGCGAGGGATTGCCCGCGTCACGCGCGTGGTACTCGACCAAGCGCGCGGCGCGTTCCGGGTGCAGCAGGAAGCCTGCCACGTGATGTGCGGCAGCTTCGGCCGGCGCGAGCGCGTCAAACGTGACGCCAGTGCGCGCACGAAATGTTTCCCGGCTGCGCGAGTATCCCGGCGCACGGGGCGGAAGCAGCCGCAGCAGTGCATCGGGCAGCAGCAGCGCTTCCGGTGTGAGTGTTGTGAGCACGGCCTTGAGCGCGCGCCGCTGCTCGGTGGGCGAGACAATCTTCACCGGCTGCTGCCCCGGCCCGCGCAGCGTGTGCCGGTAGTCGAGTCCGGCCACAAGCTTCGCGGCCGCCTCCACCTGATAGCGGTGGTACATGTAGACGGGCACGAGCACTTCTTCGAGGGTGGTCATCGGGGCGCCGGGAGGGATATTCCGTTCGCCGAAGCGGGCCAGGGCCGCCGCGCGGACTTCCATCACGCGGGCCAGCTCGGCCACCGCGTCGGTGCCGTTATCCCACAGGTGCGCGACCGGACTGGCACTGCCTGCCGGACGCGCGTCCTGGTCGGTCAAGAAAAACAGCCCGCGGGCAGCAGCATCGCTCAGTATTTTTTCCAGCGCCGCCGATTCGTCGGTGCCGGCGGCAAACTGACTGTATCCGTAGGCAATCGCCACTTTGTCCCATTCGCCGATACCGGTGGCGTAAGCGTCGGAAACATCGGGCGCGCCATCCCGCCCCAGGCGCACCAGCGGATGCGGGTAGTCCATCACTGAGGCACGACCAACGGTACTGGCCGCATAGTTGTGCGCTAGGCCGAGCGTGTGGCCCACTTCATGCGCGGAAAGTTGCCGCAGCCGCGCCAGGGCCATTTCCAGCATTCGTGACGGAACGGGTTTGCCTTCTTCATACGGCGCCAGCAGGCCTTCGGCAATCAGATAATCCTGCCGCACGCGCAGCGACCCCAGCGTGACGTGGCCTTTGATAATCTCCCCGGTACGCGGGTCGGTGACCGAGGAGCCGTACGACCAGCCGCGCGTCGAGCGGTGCACCCACTGAATGACGTTGTAGCGCACGTCCATGGGGTCGGCATCTTCGGGCAACAGCTCGACGCGAAAAGCGTTGCGAAACCCGGCAGCTTCAAAAGCCTGCGCCCACCAGCGTGCACCTTCGAGCAGGGCTGAGCGGATCGGCTCCGGTGCGCCGCGGTCCAGGTAATAAACAATCGGCTTGACTGGCTCGCTGATGGCCGCGCCGGGATTTTTCTTTTCCAGGCGGTGCCGTGTGATGACCCGCTGCCGAACCGGCTCACCGACCGGAACGGCGTAGTCGGCATAGTCGCGGCTGAAGTAGCCGGCGCGCGGGTCGAACCGCCGCGACGTATAGCCGGATTCGGGCAGCGCGACGAAAGAATGGTGCTGCCGTACGGTGATGGCTTCCGGTGTGGGCACCACACTTCGTACCCATGCGCCGGGATCGTCGCCGGTGAAGGTCAGCATGACTTCAACTTCTGTGTTGCGAGGAAAATTTTTCGTCCGCGGCAGGTAGAATGCCGACCGCGACGGTTCCAGCCTGTAGCTGCCCTGATTCGTCCGGCGCAGGGTGCCCACGACGTTGTGGGCGTCACGCAGAAAAAAATTCGTCGCGTCCACGAGCACGCGGCCTTCTTCGGCGGCAGCAACCTCAAAACCCCACAGCACGGATTCGGCAAACGCTTCGCGCACGGCGCGCTGCTCGGCGGGATTCTCCGTGGCCGCGCGGAAGCTGTAGTTCGGCTCGATCAGCAGCACCCGCGGGCCGATGCGCTGGAACCGCACCACACGCGTCGCGCCTAACTGCCCGCGGTCCAGCCCGATGTCATTCGATCCGACTCCGGCCGGCAGCGAGTGGATATAGAGAAATTCAGAGTCCCACCGGTCAATTTCAAGCCATAGCTTGCCGGCGTGAGCGTCCCAGTAGAGCCGGAAAAAGCCATCCAGTTTTTCCATTCCGGCGGTCCTGTGGCTGATGCTGGGCAGCTCCCGCCCCTGCTGCGCCGCGGCGGGCAGGTAGCCGGCGATCGCCACGAGCATCAAAACTGCAGTACGAAGCATCGCGGTTCCTCCTGTGAACAAAGCCGGTTGACTCTTATACCAGAGCGCATGGCAGCTTTCGCAACAGAATCCCGCAGGCAGTCGTGAGGGTTTGCCCGGGCTGTGCTAGACTGCTGCTACCAGCCGAGACTCTTCTTTTCGGAGCTGCGTATGAAAACTTATCGCGGAGTGCTTTACCTGCTGCTCGCCCTGACGGTCGGGCTGGCGGGATGTTCCAAACCAGCGGAGGAAGGAGCCGAGGGCGAGGCGTCAAGCGAAAGTTCCGGCAGCAGCGCAGGTTCGGCCGCGCGGCGTTCGCAGTCGCGGCCCGAACCTATCATCATCCCTGCAGACACGACGCTCGAAGTACGACTGATTTCAAATTTAAACTCGAAAGAGAGCAAGGCCGGCGACGCCTTCCAGGGCACGGTGGAAACTCCCGTGGTCGTGGATGGCAAGACGGTCATCCCCAAAGGCGCCGACGTCACTGGCCGGGTTACTAAGGCAGTGCCATCCGGGCGGTTGAAGGAGCGGGCCGAGCTTTGGGTCACGCTTTCCACCGTTACAATCGGCGGGAAGGCGTACAATATTTCCTCCTCCACCACCGGCCACAAGGAAGGCAGCAAAGCCACGCGGGACATTGTCTTCATCGGCGGCGGTGCCGGTGCCGGCGCAGCCATCGGTGGAGCGGCTGGCGGCGGCAAGGGCGCAGCCATCGGTGCGGCCATCGGCGCGGCGGCAGGCACCGCAGGTGCCATGCTTACCGGCCGGAAAGATATTGAATTTCCGCCGGAGACGGTGCTGCGTTTCCGGCTTGAACAACCGCTCAGCGTTCCCCGCTGACGAAGGCGATGTTCGCCGACAAGGGCGTGCGGCTTCCTGTCCGGGGAGCCGCACGGGGTATTCTGGCTGCTGAGGTGAAGTTGTGCGCTAAAGAAATGGCCCCGCGTTACAGGGGCCAGATGCCTTCCACTGTCAGCTCGAGCGAATTTCCGTCCGGGTCGCGGAAGTAGACCGAAGGCGTGTTGTCGCCGAAGGCGTGCTCCATCTCAATGGCCACGCCGTTTCGCGCCAGGTGTTCTTTCCATGCAGTCATCTCTTCTGGCTGGACACAAAACGCCAGATGACCGGCTCCGGTCGTGCCATGCGGAGGCGGATTCGTTTGTCGGCGGGTCGCGTCTGCGCGGAACAGCAGCAGCACCGAACCCCCGGCGGCGAACGCGGCACCTTGGCCGTCGTCGAACTCATTCATCAGCCGCAGGCCGAGCACATCGCGATAGAAGGCCACCGCGCGCTTCACGTCCTGCACGTAGAGCGAACTTTCCAGGATGCCATCAATGCGAGGCATGGTGGTAACAGTCTAGCAGAGGTGTAAGGCAGTAGGTTCTTCGCCGGGCGAGGCGGCGAATCGCGCTGTGGCGGGCTACGGGCCAATAACCTTGCGGATGGCGGCTTCGAGACCGTCAATTTCAACGCGCGAGGCGGCGATGCGGCCTTCGCGGTCAATGACGTAGTGGGTGGGAATGCTGCGGATGTTGTACAGCCTGGGCACTGCGCCTTCGTAACCCTGGCCGTCAAATACCTGCGGCCACGGCAGGCCCTTGCGCGCGACCATGCGCGCCAGCGCCTCGCGATCGTCGTCAATCGAAATTCCTACGACGGTCAGCCCGTCAGCGCTGTACTGTTCGTAGAGCTTCAAGAGCCGCGGAGCCTCCGCAACGCATTGCGCGCACCAACTGGCCCAGAAAACAAGCAGCACTGGCCGGCCCCGATATTCGGCCAGCGAAATTTCGGCGCCGTCCATCGTGTGGGCAGTGAACCCCGGCGCACGTAGTCCGGGCCGGAGCTTCTCGACTTCAATCAGCAGCGCTTCCACCTGCCGCGCCAGGCGGCTGCCGGGCTTGGCCAGGCGGCTCGCCGCACGGAATTCCGAAGCCGCGGAATCCCACTGCTCCAGCTTCTGGTAAGCCATCCCGGTCGTGTGATGCAGTTCCGCGGCAAGCTCATCGGGAAATTGCTTCTCGAGCAGCTTACTTGCCTGGCGGGCGAACGCGGCGTAACCGTCGTAAAGCTCAGCGCCCTCATACAGCACGCGGATGACGCGCTCCCAGGCCGGGTCCTTGGCGGGCAGCGAAGCTGCCCGCTGCCAAGCTTCTTCAATTGCGCCTGCGTGCACAAGCTGGTGGACAGCCTCGCCGGTGACAATCGCGGCCGCTTCCGACCCGATGTATTTTTCGCGGAAGGCCCACAACTTGGCAGCCCATTCGCGCCCGGGATGGTCGGGGTCGCCGTTCTTGCCACCCGCGGCCATAAACTTTTCCATGGCTTCGAGCGCCTGCCCGGTCAGTTCTTCAGCTCTTGTAACCGGGTCGGCGGCGTTACTTGGCGCCTGCTGCGCAACGATGCCGGCAGAGAGAACCACTGCCGTCGCGGCCGCGCACAGTAATCCGCCGGTGAATCTATTCAGCTTCATCGAAACGTCCCCAACACCGCTTGTCCTTATGACGCAATAGATGCGAAATGCGTTTATTCGGATACAGGAGCGACACGCCGCGCGAGGGCGACAGGTGCAGGCGATGTGTTATATTGAACAGTTCGTGGAATAGATTTGGCGATGGCTGGAATACGCATCTCGATCGTCGAATACCTGAACACGGCACCGCTGGTATGGGGTTTTACCGACGGCCCGTTGAAGGGGAAGTACGACTTGAGATTTACGGTGCCGTCAGTGTGTGCGGAGCAGCTTCGGCGCGGGGATGTGGACGTGGCCATCATCCCGGCCATTGAATATCAAACCATTCCGGACACGGTTGTGCTGCCGGAAATGGCCGTGGCCGCCAGAGGGCCGGTGCGCAGCATCCTGGTGGTGGGCAGGAAACCAGTCGAACTGGCACAGAGGATCGCGCTGGATACCAGCTCCCGCAGTTCGCGAGCCCTGGTGCGCTTGCTGTGCCGCAGCTTCTGGAAGGTGCAGCCAGAGTTTGTGGACGCTCCGCCCGACCCCGCGGCCATGCTTCAAGTTGCCGACGCCGCCCTGGTCATTGGCGACCCGGCGCTCCGCATCGCTTTGAAGATGGACGCGCTCGGTGAAAAGAAGCCATCCGGCGAGGAGTGCTGCGGCGGCGATCCGGGTGAATGGCCGATCCCGGGGCTGCAAGCGTTCTTTCTGTACGATGTGGCTCACGAATGGATGGAGATGACCGGCAAGCCCTGCGTGCTGGCCATCTGGGTGGCTCGGCGTGACGTGGTCACACCGGAGCTGGTGGCGGATTTTCTAGCCTCGAAAGCCTACGGGCTGGCGCGCATCAGCGAAATTGCCGAAGGGGCTTCGCTGAAGCTCGACCTGCCGGCGCCGGCGCTGGAGAAATATCTGCGGGACAACATAGACTATTCGCTCGACCAGGAAAACCGCGCCGGCCTCGAGTTATATTTCCGGCTGTGCGCCGAAGCAGGACTGCTTCCGCGTGCGCGGCCACTGGAACTTGCCGCGCTGCCCGCCCGCGCCTCGGCGTAGCGGCATTTCGAATCAGATGGGTATCTCACAGCAGGAAGCGCTGGACCTCTTCACCTCCGACGACCTGGTCGGCATCGGGATGGCTGCGCACCAGGTGCGGCTGAGGAAGAACGATCCTCGCATCGTCACTTACCAGATCGACCGCAACATTAACTACACAAACTTCTGCACGGAATACTGTTCGTTCTGTGCGTTTTACCGGCCGATGGGTTCGGAGGAAGGCTATGTGCTTTCCCATGACGAGATCTTCCGTAAAATCGAAGAAACCATCGAGCTGGGCGGCACCGGCGTGCTGATGCAGGGCGGGCTGAATCCTGAACTGCCGCTCTCGTTTTATGAGGATATGCTGCGGGCCATCAAGCGGCGCTTCCCGCAGGTTCACCTGCACTGTTTTTCTGCGCCGGAGATCATCTGCATCGCGGAAGTCGCCCGGCTCAGCGTGCGCGATACGCTGGTGCGGCTGCGCGACGCGGGCCTGGATTCGATGCCCGGCGGCGGCGCCGAAATTCTGGACGACGAAATCCGTCGGCGCATCTCCCGGCTGAAATGCACCGCTGATGAATGGGAGATGGTCCACCGCACCGCGCACGAACTGGGCATGCGCACCACTGCAACAATGATGTTCGGCTGCGGTGAAGAGTACCGGCATCGCGTGAATCACTTCGAGCGCATCCGCCGCATCCAGGAAGATACCGGCGGCTTCACCGCGTTCATCCCGTGGATGTTTGCGCCGGAGAACACTTCGCTCGGCCGGCGCGTGCCCGAAACCACGGCAGTCGACTACCTGAAGACGCTGGCCATCAGCCGGCTGTATCTCGACAACATCGATCACATCCAGTCGTCGTGGCTCACGCCGGGCATCAAGGTCTGCCAGGTGGGATTGCAGTTTGGCGCCGACGACGTGGGGAGTATCTTGATTGAAGAAAATGTGGTCTATGCCGCCGGCGTCCGCAACCGCACGAACGAGGCCGAGCTGCGGCGGATAATCTTCGACGCCGGGTTCATGCCCGTCCAGCGCGACACTCTCTACCGCACCTATTTCCTGAAATAGCCGCTTTCTGTGCGCTTTGTTTGCGTTTCTGCAGCCACAGGTTCTTCTCGGTGCCGTCTGCTCCGCTGTGGTGCAGACGGCGTAAAATATCCGTATGAGTCCGCGAAGCTCAATCCCAGTCGTGCTGCTTTTTGGGCTGCTTGCGGCGCCGGGTGCCCCACAGGAAATGAAAGACTTCACCACACCGCTGCCGCTGCCCGAAGCTCACACGTTGATTATCGGTTTTCAGGGCGGCCGCGAGGACTGGGACAACGACACCGCGGTCCGCCGGCTAGCACTAAAATTGCGCGGGATGAAGCTAGCAGGCCTGCACGTCGAAACCATCGAAAACACCCGGCGCAGCACCGCGCTTCGCTTGGTGCAACAGGCTTTCGACCGCAACCGCAATGGCAAGCTCGAGGCGGAAGAAAAACAGGCCGCGAGCCTGATTGTTTACGGCCACAGCTTCGGTGGCGCCGCAGTGGTGAAATTTGCGAAGCAGCTCGATGAACTCGGCGTGCCCATCCGCCTGACCGTGCAGATTGATTCCGTTGGCTGGGGCGACGCCGAAATTCCGGCGAACGTCCGCCGCGCCGCCAACCTTTACCAGCGCGACGGCTGGATTATTCAGGGCGAAGCCCCTATCCGCGCGAAAGAGCCCGACAGAACACAAATCCTCGGCAATTGGGAGTTTGACTACAGCGGGAAAGAAATTGACCTCTCGCACGTCGGCTTTTTCAAGAAGCTGTTTCGCCATGCGCACACGCGGATGGAGTACGACCCCGTAGTCTGGGACAAAGTCGAAGAGCTGATTCTGGAGGAACTGAAGCACCCATCGGCAACGACTGTGGAACAGTGAATTTTAAAAATCGAAATGGGTGAAACAGGGCGAGGGCGCGCGGTCAGCCACTGTGCGCCTCAGGTTTTGCGCGGATGGATGGTGATTTCGACTTCGGAGTCTTCGGGCAACTCGAGCGGCTCGGCGGGGTGCAGCGCTCCCTTTGACCAGCGCGCCCTGACGCGGCCTGAGACTCGCGGCACTTCCTGTTTCAGGGTGTTTGGAGACTGCTGAGGGATCATTGCGGATAATACAGATCCTCCCTGTCGCCTGACCCTTGTCCCCTGCTTTCTGCCGAGCTCGTCCAGCGTGCGATTGGCCAGTTCATCGGCCATCGCATTCAGCTCGCGGGGAACGTGTTCGACCGAGAAGTATTCCAGCCGCCGTGCGATTCGCTGCGCCTGCTCAAACAGCGGCCGCAGCTTGGGATGCTTGACCTTGTAACGCCCCTGCATCTGCCGCACCAGCAGTTCGGAATCGCTGTACAGCGTCAGCCGGCGGATGCCGTTGACGATGGCAAAATCGAGGGCCGCGACCAGACCGTAGTATTCCGCTTCGTTGTTCGTCCTGATGCCGATGTATTTGTGGAGCTCTTTCAGCAGGCTGCCGTCGGGCCGGCACAGCACCACGGCGTAGGCTGCCGGTCCGGGATTGCCGCGCGAGGCGCCGTCAATGTGAGCGGTGTGGGCATCAGCGGGTCTGGCCGGTTCGGTAAACAGACGACTGGAACGCGGCGGCGCTGTCTTCGTTGTGCGGGTCATTGGCCGGTGGACTGCGCCACGCTGGCGGAGTCGTGCTCGATGTAGTACAGGATGCGTGTGCAGGATTCGCAGTGATGGATCTGTTCATCGTCGGGTCGGCGCAATTCCTGGTACACGTGCGGCCGGACTTTCACGCGGCACATCGAGCAGGTTTCATCGCGCACTTCCGCGAGCGCGATGCCGCCGTGCTTGTGCGCAATCTTCTGGTAGATGGTCAGCAAATCCACCGGCACCGCCTGGGTGGCCCGCTCGCGCTCCGCTTCGAGCGCCACCAGTTCCTGTTCGGCTTTGGCCTTTTCCGCTTCGATGTTTTTGCGCTCGGCGGCGACGGCTGCCTCAGTCTCCTTCTGCACCCTTTCGGTTTCGTTTACGCGTCTTTCTAGCTCGTCGGCGGCCAGCATGCGTTCGAGCAAGCGGTCTTCTGCTTTGGCGACTTCCTTTTCGGCCATTTCGATTTCAAACTGCAGTGCTCTGTAGGCTTCGTTGCTTTTCACCTCGGCGGTCTGGTCTTTGTATTTACGGACGCGCTGCTTCCACTGCTCGACGTCGAGTTCGAGCGATTTGCGGTCAGTGGCGCTTTTGGTCAGAGCGGCGCGGGCGTCTTGGAGTGCTTTCCGGGCGGCAGCGAGTCGCCGGTCAAGTTCAGCAAAGCGTGTCGGGAATCTGGCGAGTTGCTCGCGCAGCTCAGCGCTGCGCAGGTCCACGGCCTGCAATTCAATCAGGTACTTCAGGCTGGGGTGCATCAACCGAAAATTCTAACACAGGCGTGCCTGGCAGCAGGGAGGCAGCCTGCGGCTCGGCACCCGGATGCGTCCTTTTTCGGGTTCCGGCCGTATACAAAGTGGATATGATGGCCGACGCGGCTGTGCACTGGGAGGCTCTGTTGGGCCGGGAAACGGACGCGGCACGGTTGCGGCGCGGCAACCCCGAAGCGCTGGCCGGGCTGATCGCCCAGTACCAGAACCGGCTGTACCGCTACCTGCTGCGGCTGGTGCGTGATACGGCTACGGCCGAAGACCTGTTTCAACAGACCTGGGTGCGCGTCGTGGAAAAGATCCGCCACTACGACCCGCGGCGGAGCTTCGAAGCGTGGCTTTTCGCTGTAGCGCGCAACTTGGCGATTGACCACCTGCGCCGCCGCGCCCCAGAAAGCCTGGACGACGCGGGCACCGGCGCAGGGACGGAGCCTGCCGGGGCACGAGTTGCGTCGACCGAGCCGGGCGCGCTGACTAACCTGCTGGCGCGCGAACGCGTTGAACTGGTGGCGCAGGCGCTCGCGGAGCTGCCGGTTATCTACCGCGAGACGCTGGCGCTGCGCTTTGAAGAGGAAATGAAGCTGGAACAAATTGCCGCGCTTCTCGCTGTGCCGCTTTCGACCGTAAAGACGCGGTTGCGCCGCGGATTGGAATTGATGCGGCACCGGCTGGAATGCGTGGCAGGAGACTCGCATTCACGGTGAACGATCACGAAAAAATCCGGGAATTGTTGCCGCTGGCCGCCGCCGGTGCGCTCGAGGAAAGTGAGCAGGGGCAGGTCGAGGTCCATATGGCCGGTTGCGCTGTTTGCGCCGCCGAGCTTGAGCAGTGGCGGCTGTGCGGCGTGCTGCTGAAGCATCTGCCGACGCCGCAACCTTCGCCGCTGTTGGTGGAACGCGCGCGGGCGCGTGCCGTGGCGCGGCTGGCGGAAGAATCTGAACGGCGCTCGACGCAGATCGGCATGGTGTTCGCCGTGCTGGTGGCCTGGACGCTGACGTTGGGCGGCTGGGTGGTGGTGCGCGTGTTCGCCGGGGGCATCGCAGCAGCCGCAGAGCTGTTTGTCGGCAATGGCTGGCTGTGGGTGGCCGGCTACACCGCAGTGGCATGGTTTGCCGCTGCGGTAGCCAGTGCGGTGCTGGGACGGCGGTATTGGACTTCGAGGAGGCTGGCATGAGCCGTTTTCGCGAAGAGACAAAGATTATTCCCTGGGCCGCCTGGCTGACCGGGTTTCTGGTCTACGCCGGGATGATCTTGATCTTCATAATGTTCCTGTTCCGGCAGGAGCCGGAACCGGCTGGGTGGCCGCTGGTGGCCAAAGCTGCTTTTGCGGCTTTGGTGCCCCTGCCGCTGTTTATTTTCGTGCTGCTGGTTGGTTACGTGTACGCGGACGCGAAACGACGCCGGATGAATCATGTACTGTGGACTCTGCTAGCCATTTTCATCCCAAATGCGCTCGGTATCATCCTGTACTTCATCCTGCGCGATCCCGCGCCGAAGCCCTGCCCGAACTGTGGGATGATGACCGGGAAGGGATTTGCCTTCTGTTCAAACTGCGGCCATGCACTGGCGCAGCGCTGCCCGAACTGCGGCCGGGGCGTGGAATCAGGATGGACCCATTGCGGCTACTGCGGTAGCAGCCTGCCTGCGGCCTAGTGTATCCGACGTGCCTCCCAGCCGGCTCTGCCGCAATTTATTTGCGAGGGGATAGAATGCCGCCAGCACTGGTTCTAAAAGGAGATGTCATGAAAGGGACAACCCCCGTTGATCGACCGCGATTAGCATCGTGGTTGATCGAAAACCTGGCCTGTTGAAAGACAAGCCAACGGAGGTTGTC
>FWPU01006906.1_pt1 | contig 21788 bp, 14 predicted proteins | sample 2228361 | NCBI WGS metagenome assembly FWPU01 (sample SAMEA103939777, study PRJEB20133) | metagenome
CGATAGTTGATACTTGTCAATCTCTATCTACAGGAGGTCTCCTCTCTTTTTCAAATTCCACCGAAAGGGATCACACTACCCCTTTGAAAAGGAGGTTGCCAAGGGAAAATAGGTTGTGATATACTGTTTGTTAGTTACACCCCACATGGCAGACGCCATGTAAGCAAAACTATTCTGTTCAAATTCTTCGTGTTCGCCCAAAGGAGAAAAAACTAAATGGCCAGTGTAACCTACGATCATGTCTACAAGCGTTTTGGCGACGTGGTTGCGGTGAATGACCTCAACATTCACATCGAAGACAAGGAATTCCTGGTCTTCGTCGGTCCTTCGGGGTGTGGCAAGACGACCAGCCTCCGCCTCCTGGCAGGCCTGGAGGAAATTACCGAAGGCAACATCATGATCGGCGACCGCATTGTGAACGATGTGCCCCCGAAGGATCGGGACATCGCCATGGTGTTCCAGAGCTACGCGCTTTATCCTCACATGAGCGTGTACGACAACATGGCCTTTGGCCTCAAGCTGCGCAAGACCCCTAAGTCCGAGATCGACCGCCGGGTGAAGGAAGCGGCCGAAATCTTGGACATCGGGCACCTGCTGGATCGCAAGCCCAAGCAGCTTTCGGGTGGTCAGCGCCAGCGCGTCGCCGTGGGGCGGGCCATCGTCCGTGAACCTGCGGTCTTCCTCTTTGACGAGCCCCTCTCTAACCTGGATGCCAAGCTGCGGGTGCAGACCCGTGCCCAGCTTACCCGCCTGCACCAACGCCTGGCTACCACCTTCATCTACGTGACCCACGACCAGGTGGAAGCCATGACCATGGCCTCCCGCATTGCGGTCATGAAGGACGGCATCCTCCAGCAGATCGACACGCCCCAGCACCTCTACGACCATCCCCACAACGTCTTCGTGGCCGGCTTCATCGGCAGCCCCAGCATGAACTTCTTCGACGCCACCCTGGTGGAGACCGATGGCAAGCTGGAGGTGAACACCGGCGGCTTCCGGGTGGAGGTGCCAGAGGAGAAGGCCAAGGAGTGGCGTCAGTTCAAGGGCCGTGAGGTCATCTTTGGCATCCGCCCCGAGGACATCCATGCCAAGCCCTTCGTACCGCCGGGCATCCTGGAATCCGACATCCGAGCCACGGTGGACGTGACCGAGTTGATGGGCAACGAGATCTTCCTGTACATGATGACCAAGGACAACAAGCAGTTCATCGCCCGGGTCGATCCTCGTGTCCAGGCCCACCCCGGTGAGGAGCTGGAGATGGCCCTCAACATGAGCAACGCCCACATTTTCGATCCCAAGACCGAGGTCTCCCTGGCGGGTTAACCTCGACAGACCAAACAACGAAAACAGCCGGGCCGGCAGATGCTGGCCCGGCTGTTTTTCTGTTACAATGAGGGCTAACCGCGTTTCCGTAGGGGAGGCAATGAACAGGCCAGCGATAAGCAATTGATACAAGGGTATCACAAGGAGTTGTCGATGATCGTTTTTACCGAGCACGATCTGATGAAAGACCTGCAGCAACCAGGTGGGAAAATTGTCCTCCTGGTCATGGATGGGCTGGGTGGCCTGCCCATGGAGCCCGGCGGCCTCACCGAGCTGGAGGCGGCCCATACCCCCAACCTGGATCGCCTGGCCGCAGAGGGCAGCACGGGCCTCAGCGTGCCCATTCGCCCCGGGATTGAGCCGGGGAGCGGTCCTGCCCACCTGAGCCTCTTCAGCTATGACCCTGTCCGCTACGAGATTGGGCGTGGCGTGCTGGAGGCCCTGGGTATCGGCTTCCCCCTCACGCCCAACGACCTGGCCGCCCGGGGCAACTTTGCCACCGCCGACGCCGACGGCGTGATCGTGGATCGGCGGGCCGGCCGCATCAGCACCGAGGAGTGCATACGCCTGTGTGAAAAGCTCCAGGCCGCCACCGGCGACGCCCTGCCCGGCTACGAGGTCTTTGTGAAGCCGGTCAAAGAGCATCGTTTTGTCCTGGTCATTCGGGGTGAAGGTCTCGGCGGCCAGCTCACCGAGACCGATCCCCTAGAAACGGGCAAAAAGCCTCTGCCCGTCACCGACGAAAGCGGCACGCCTGAGGGAAAGCGGACCGCTGAGCTGGTGAACCGATGGGTGGAAAAGGCTCGGGCTGCCCTGGCCGATGAAAAGCAGGCCAACAGCCTCAACTTGCGAGGACTGGCCAAGGATCCAGGCCTGCCCCGCTTCCCGGATATCTACGGCATGCGGGCCGCCGCCATCGCGGTCTACCCCATGTATCGGGGCGTGGCTTCCCTGGTCGGCATGGAAGTGATCGAGTTTGAGGGAGATCGGCCTGAACATGAAGTGGATGCCCTGGCTCGAGTCTGGAAGGATCACGATTTCTTCTTCATCCATGTGAAGAAGACGGATAGCTATGGCGAAGACGGCAATTTCCAGGCCAAGGTTCACGAGATCGAAGCGGTGGACGCGGTAATCCCCCGCATCCTGGAGCTGGAGCCCGGGGCGCTCATTGTCACCGGCGACCACAGTACCCCCGCCCGCCTGCGCAGCCATAGCTGGCATCCGGTGCCCACCCTGCTCTGGAGCCCCACCGCCATGCCCGATCAGGTCCAGCACTTCGGCGAGCGAGCCTGCGCCAGCGGCCAGCTGGGCGTCTTCCACGCCACAACCCTCCTCCCCCAGGCCATGGCCCACGCCGGCCGGCTGAAGCGCTTTGGGGCTTAAGGGCTGCCAGACCTGGACGGATGGGTCATAACTCGCTTGAACAGGCCGCCAGGCAACTGGCGGCCGCTAACTACATCTTCTGCCTGACCGGCGCAGGGGTGAGCGCGGAGTCCGGCGTACCCACCTTTCGGGATGCCCAGACAGGCCTCTGGGCGCGCTTCGACCCATCTCAATTGGCGTCCCAGGAGGGTTTTGCCGCAGATCCGGGGTTGGTCTGGCGCTGGTACATGGATCGGCTGGCCATGGTCGAAGCCGCGGTCCCAAACCCGGGGCATGATGTGTTGGCCCGGCTGGAACGGCTCTTGTCCGCTTTTGTCCTCTTCACCCAAAATGTAGACGAGCTCCATGAACGGGCCGGCAGCCAGCATGTCTACCACCTCCACGGGTGCCTGTCCCGTTTCCGCTGCAACGATTGCGGTCGCTCCCACGAGCTCCAGCTCCAGGAGCGAAAGGCTCCCTTGCCCCCTCGTTGCTCCTGGTGTGGTGGCTGGATCCGTCCCGACGTGGTCTGGTTCGGAGAAAATCTGCCTCAGGCAGTATTGGACGCAGCCTGGCAGACCCTGGAGAGGTGTGATGTGCTGTTGGTGGTGGGGACCAGCGGCGAGGTCTATCCCGCGGCCCTGTTTCCCCAGGTCGCCAGGGAGGCCGGCGCCCAGGTGATTGAGATCAACACCCAGGCGACGGTCATCACCCCTGTGGCCCATGTTTCCCTGCGGGGAACCAGCGGCCAACTGCTGCCGCGATTGTGGGAACGGGTGGTCAGCCTCCGCGAGGGGCGCGGGTGAGGGAGCGCTCTTTTGCTTCGGGCGCCGGCCAGATGTAGCGTCCCCGAGTTACGGTGACGGTCGTCTCCTGGCCGTCCACCCGGATGGTGACGGGCAGGGGGGGCGAACCGGCCTGGCGCCGAATGGCCAGGGTGTAGTTTTCCGGTGTCAGGTCCGGAGGCAGCCGGTAGGTGAAGGTGACCGTGTGTCGGCTGCCCGGCAACATAACAAAGTAGCCGGCGAAGAGCTGGGTGTTGTTCTCGCCCCGCTGGCTGACCACCGAATCGGCCTCCACACCTTCCGCCTCCAACAGCTCGCTGCCCGCCGGCACATACAGCCGTACATAGTTGAAATAGCAGCGCCGCAACATGTCGTCGTAGCCTGAGCCGTAGCGGGGTGTGTTGTCGCACTGATGCCCCGGTACAGCCAGGGGATGCTCGTAGGTGATCATCGCCTGGGCCAGGGGGGACTCACCCGCCGTTGTGGGCCAGGTGACCGTGTATTGGACTTTCCGGCGAACCACGGCGTCCACTTTGTTATATCCCATGTTGGTGTCGACCAGGGCCAGGAAATCCCCCTGGGACGGCGGACGCAGGCCACCGTCCCAGTCCATGCGGGCCAGCTCGGCTGCCAGGATGGGTTCTTCCACCCAGATCTGGATGGCCCGTTCGTCCAGGGCCGTATACAGGGCGTTGGCCAGCTTCAGGAAATCGAACTGGCCTCGCTGGAGCTTGGCCAGGAAGGCCTGGGCCAACATGGGCATGAAGTCCTTGCGCCGTTCCCACCACTCCCAGAATTGGCCCTCCTGAAGGGTGGCCTCCGATTCCGGTGGCCGGTTCCAGAATTCCTTGATCTGGTCCACCACGTTATCCGCGGTCAGCGGCTCTGCTGCAGCCGGCACCGTCAGAGGCTCCAGCGCGCCCACCAGGAGCTGTACCGCGTGCAGGTCCAGGGTGACCACCCCGTCCACCAGGTTGCCGGTGTCCTGCTGGTAGATGGCTCGGGCCAGCTGGGCGGTGGTGGGCAGGTCGGGCGACCAGTTGACATCCCGCAGGAAGAGCAGGTCGATGCCCATGTAGCGCTGCATGGGAGCCGGCGCCCAGGGATGCTCCACGTCGTCCCGGCCGATGTCGTAGCTGTCCACAAATTCCAGGTGGGTGATGGCGCCATTTTCCAGGCGGAGGGTGCCGATGCCGCTCAGAAAGCCGCCGGTGGCCCGCAGTTCATGGTTGTTCTGCACCAGGATGAGGTAAGTTCGCGGCCCCTGGAATCCCAACATCTGGGGCAGAACCGGAGCCGAGCGGAGGGCCGGCGTGGCCAGTTGTAAGACAACCTGCAGGTTGTCCAGGGGGCCGGCAAGTACCGGTGGAAAGCTACTCACGGGAAGTTGGTCCAGTCGGGCTTCCACCTGGGCCAGGCGGCCGGCCAGGGTTGGATCCTGGCGAGACAGGGTCTCCAGGAGGGCCAGCAGGGCGCCTGTATCGCCGCGGTCCACCGCCGCGGCAAGCTGTGTCGGCGCGAGGGTCAGCGCGTCCCGGGCCACCGCCAAGAGGTCGATGCCCATGTCCACCAGGTCCGGCCCCGCCGCCAGGGCTGGCCCGTAGCCTGGCAGCGGCCTGGCCAGACGCAGGAGCGGATAGAAGGGGCCCAGCTCTTGATCCAGCCCGGCCATGACGGTGGACAGGCTGGCCAGTCGGCGCTCCGCCTGCCCCAGCTTCTCAGTCGGGGTCAGGGGACGGGTGCGCAGTGCCTGGAGTTCGGCCACATCCTGATAGGCAGCTACGCCGTAGAAGGCCGCGCGCACGCCCTTGTAGGCCACCACCAGCAGCAGGGCCAGCACGAAGAGGCGCAACAACAGGCGAAGGTGGGCGCCCATCTGGGGGGGGCTCCCGGTCAGGCGCCGGGGACGAAACCGGAAATGAAACGGAAACAACGTGGGAGAGGATCTCATCATCTTGGTGCTTTGCATGCCCATGGTCACCACTTGATTTCTCTGGCTGAAATTCTCTGGATGAAATTCAGAAAACAGGGCCGGTTCAGCGGGCCCGGGACGCCACGTCCCACCACAAGGGGCCCCTGGCTTCCAGCGTATCCTCCAGCACAATGGGGAGGGGTTCGCTGAAGTAGATGGCGCGGAGTGGCCGGTTGGCCGTCAGCAACGTGTCCCACGACTGCCCCAGGGCGGGCACGTCGGGGTACAAATCTTGTAGCAATCGACGATACCACGGATATTGGTAAAGGGCATAATTGACCAGGACGACATCCGGAGCGCTGTGGAGGAGCTCGCCGCTGGCCCATGCACCATACCAGAGGGCAAATGTTTCCGCGTCGCCGTTGCTGATCACCAGGCTTCGGGGTGTCAACACCGCCCGAACCTGCCGCAGGTAATAGACGGCCGCCTGATCCTGGCGTAGGGATAGCACCGGCCAACGCACCACGGCCAGGGCCACCAGGCCGGCCAGGCAGAGGCCCACCAGCCAGCTCTCTGCCCGCCCCGGCAGACGGCGCAGAGGTCCAGCCTGGTCCAACCTGTTGCGGGCCCAGTCGATGGTCACGGCCAGCCCCACGGCCAGCCAGATGGCCTCCAGCCAGATAACCGGCAGCAGGTAGATGTCGCTGTCTGCGGTGTTGTAGGCCATGGCATAGAGGCTGACCGGCAGCATCCAGAGCAGGCCGAAATTGCGCCCCTCAGGCCATGTCTGATCCCAGCGGGCCAACCCCACCAGCGCCAGGGCCAGACCTACTGGCGTAAACTGGCTGGTCAGGGTGTAGGCCCAGGTGGCCAGCCGTCCCAACAGCCCGGACAGCGGCATGTCCAACAGATAGGACCGGTAGGCGGCGCCGCTGACCAGCCACCAAAAGTCGGACCAGTTATCCGCGTACCCCCAGTTGACCGGTGGTGGCCCTTCGGCGGCGCCGGCTGCCAGGGGAATGCGCAGGTAGAAAAGAGCTCCCAACAGGCCACCCATCACCAGCGCCTGCAGCGGGACACCGAGCGTCGATTCCCCAGGGCGACGGAAGCGCCACCGGCCATAGAGCGCCGCCGGCAGGAGCAGGAGAAAGGTCAGGTGGTGGGCGACCCCCAGGGCGAGCAGGGGGGCCAGATAGCGGGCCCGGTGATGGCCTGTCAGGGTACTCCAACCCAACAGGGCCATCAGCAGGGCGTGCAGCCCGTAGACCTCGGTGATGAGGGCCTGGCTCCACACCAGCGGGCTGATGGCCCACGCTCCTCCGGCCGCCCACGCCAGCCAGCTGCCATCGCTGCGTGCGGCCAGCAGCTGGCGGACGGTCATCACCGTCACCCCTACGCTCAGGCCGGCACAGACGGCGCTCAGAAGATTGCCCAACCACGCCAGCCCGCAGCCCGGGCATAGGCCCCGCCCCAGGGCCAGCCACCCCTGCAGGAGGAGGATGTAGAGGGGGTAGCCCGGTGGATGGGGCACGCCGTTGGTCACGGCTGCTGCCAACAGCTCGCCGCCGTCAGCGCCGTGATGGGCCCACGTCAGATCCGGTGCGGCGGCCAGGGCATAAAACAGGACGGCAAGGCCGGTGGGCGCCCCAAAGTGTAGCCAAATCTCCGGAGGAAAGCCCCACCGGCCCTGCCGTCCTGCCGTCCCGGCGGAAGGAGGCCCCATCATGCCGGAAGCGGATGGGCTCCTCCGCCGGTAGATCTGCCGGGACATGGACGTTCAGAAACAGCCCGGGTCAAGGCGTAAAGGGCAGGTCGGCCGGAGGCAGGCCGATGGTGAGCGCCGCCGTCACACTGGGCGCGTTGCGGGCCACGGCGGCAGCCAGGTTGTCGAAGACGCTGCCATCGGGCAGGTCCGGCGCCACGGTGACGGTGAGCGTGGCCGTGGCGCCGGCACCGGCGGCCAGACGCGGCCAGGTGATGACAAGGGCGTCAGTCCCCCGCGCGGTGGTCTCCCGGGACAACTGTCCGTCTTCCGAGACGCTGGCGTCCACAAAGGTGAGCATGGGCGGCAGTTCGTCGCTCAGCTGCACCCGCACCGCGTCCACGCTGCTGGTGTTGGTGACCGTCAGCTGTAGCGTCAGGCTCTGACCCTGCCAGACGAACGCCGGGGACTGGCTCATGGTCAGGGCCAGGGCAGCGGCCTGGGGGGTGGGCGTTGCGGCTGGCGCTGCCGCAGCCACCGGCTGCGCCTCCCCGAAGGGCGGCAACAGACCCATGGACTGGTTGCGGTCAAACAGGGGCTCGATCAGTTGAGCACTGACCCACCCTTCCTGGTCGGTGTCCGTCACGCAGCAGATATACCACCAACTGCTGTCTGCGTTGCGGGCCAGGACTGTCAGTTCGTCGTTCAGCCGTACCTGGCCCAGGATGGGGTGATTGGTGCCCGGGCCGGCGCGCACGTTCAGAAGCGTCACCGTGACACGAGCCTTCAGGGCGGCGGCTTCAGCCGGTGCAAACAGCTCCGACAGGTCATTCTCGCCGACGGGCTCTTCATCGGCCGGTTGGGTCGGGGCCGGCGCCTGCTCTTCCTCGTCGTCCTCATCGGGCTGGGAGGGCCGGGGCGTGGCTGTGGGCACCGGTTCGCCGGGCAAGGTGGGCGTGGGCCGGGGGACGGTCTGGTTCAGGGGGGCGGCCACGGGGGCGGCCCAGGCCGGCGTGCCCACAACCAGGACCAGGATGGCCAGGCCGGCGACGGTCAGTACCAGCCAGTGGCGGCCCAGATTTCCCTTCTGCACGTCATTCTTCTGTCGCATTTGCATGGGTTTTGCGCCTCCATACGGTTTGAACCATCTGGGTTTCACCCGTCTGCTGCCAGACAGGCCTGCGCGAATGGGTTTCCGTCAGTAGGCACCGTTGCCGCGCCAGATGGCCGGAAAGGTGCGGAAGATGATGACAAAATCGCGCAACAGGCTGTAGTTGTCGATATATTCCAGTTCCAGTTCCAGTCGTTCACTCAAGGTGAGATCGCCCCGACCGTTAATCTGCATGGGGCCGGTCATGCCCGGTTTCACGGCCAGCCGGCGGCGGAATCGGTCGTCGTAAAGGGCCACGATGCGAGCCTCCTCCGGTCGGGGGCCCACCAGGCTCATGTCGCCGATGAGGACGTTGTAGAATTGGGGCGTCTCATCCAGGCTGGTGCGGCGCAGGATGCGGCCCACCCGGGTCACCCGGGGATCGTCGGCCAGCTTGAAGACCGGTTCCCGCAGTTGGCTCAGGTCCACCAGCTTCTCCAGCTGCTGGTCGGCATCCTGGACCATGCTGCGCAACTTAAACATGCGGAAGGGCCGGCCGTTCTCACCGATGCGGGTCTGGCAGTAGAAGACCGGCCCCGGCGAGTCCAGCTTGATGGCCAGGGCGGCGATGGCCACCAGGGGGATAGAGAATGCCAGGCCGATCAGCGCGCCCACGATGTCAATGGCGCGTTTGCACAGCCGCTTCCAGCCCGGGATGACCGGCTGCCGGGCGCCGGGTACCGTGCCGGCAAAATGGATGGTGCCCAGCAGGTAGCCGGCCCCCAGGGCCACGGCTCGGGTGACCAGCATGGGGATCCCCACCAGGGCCAGGAGCCAGGAGTGGCGGGCCAGCTTGGCCAGGAAGGGCAGGGCAGTGGCCAGGAACAGGAGGGCCACCGGGGCCAGCGCCCCCCCAGACCAGCGCAAGGGCGGCCAGGCCAGGCCCAGGATGGCCAGGGGCAGGCCGGCTAGAAAAATGCCTGCGAGTACAATCTGGATCTTGAGCACCTGGGGCGTGTGGCTGTCCTGGACCATCCGTTCCGGGTGCCATCGGGTCAGCAGCGCCTTCCAGAAACCGATGAAATATTTGCGGCGCGCATACTCTCCCAGGTCGCCGTCGTGGAGATGGTAGACCCGGGCTCGGGGTTCAAAAACCAGCCGGTATCCCTTTTGGGCCAGGCGAAAGCTGAATTCCTGGTCCTCGACGCTGGCGGTGGTGAAAATGGGGTCAAAGCCGCCGTTCTCCAGGAAGATCTCCCGCCGGTAGCCGGCCGAGTAGGTGTCGATGAAGTCAATCTGGGCCAGGCCGCGCATGCGGTCGTAACGGTCCTCGTATTCGGCCTGGACGAAGCGGGGCACCAATCCCCGCTGATCGGTGAGATAGGCGCCTTTGACACCCACCACCTCTGGGGCCTCAAAGGCGGCCAGCATGGTTTCCACCCAGTCGGGCATGGGCGCGCAGTCGGCATCGGTGAAGAGCAGGATGGGGGCCTGGGCCACCCGGGCTCCGTGATTTCGGGCGGCCGCCGGCCCGGCGTTTTCCTGGCGGAGCAGGCGGATGGGGCGACTGGGGTGGCGGGTCATCCACTCGCTCACCTGCTCTGCCGTGTCATCCCTGGAGCCATCATCCACGACGATGATCTCGTAGCGGTCGGGCGGCACTGTCTGGGTGGCCAGGGCATCCAGACAACGGGTGATCACCGAAGCGCCGTTATAGACCGGCACAATGACCGAGCAGCGAAGGGAACAGCCCTCCGGGGCAGGGATCGAACCAACAGGTTGCTCCATAGGTGACTTGCCACTCTACTCCTGAAGGATACCGACGAAGGAAGCCACCGCAAAGATCCGATGGGTGGTGGTGAAATCAGGCCAGCCGGTCATCAGGGTGAGGCGCGGGCTGTCGCTGGCGGCAAAGTAGGCCGCTGCCTGCTGGGCCTCTTCCGGGGTGGCCCCGGTGATGGGGATGGGCTCCGAGACTTCCTCCACCCGATAGGCAAAGGTGATGCCGTCCGCGTCGGTCACCAGGATCTCCTGACCGACGGCCACATTGCCCAGGGCCAGGGGGGCGAAGACGGGCTGTTCCCCGCTCTGGACACCGACAATGATGGTGTTGCCGGCGGCGCCGGCCGGCGCGCTGTTGATGGCCCAGCCAGCCGCATCCGTGGGGACATCCCACTGGGTTACCCGCCCCTGCGCAGTACGGACAACCTTCCAGCCCATGGGGACCACGGACACATCCAGCCCGATTTCAGGGATGCGCAGGTGGACAGGCGGTGCTGCCTGCTCTGGTGCCAGGGGATCCACCGGGGCGAGCCCCTGGGCCGGGGTGGGCGTGGCAGTGACGACGGTGGTCGGGGCAGCTGCCTCCGGCGTGACCGGCTGACAGGCGCAAACCAGCATGACCACGAGGATAATACAGGCACACCAGAAAGGGCGCTGTCGGGTTAGGCGTTTCACTCTCGACATGAAAATACCTCGGTCACTCCTGTCTGATATGAATCCTTGCTTGTAGATATTTACTTTACACAACATGGCCCGCAACAGTATTCCGCATGCAACATCCGCACGCAACATAAGGCATTCTAGCCAACGGCTGGGGTTTCAGCAAATGGAGTTGATTGACCCCCTGGCGAGAATCCGGGATTCTGCCAGAACACCTGTGTTATAATAGCCAGTAAATCCCGGCAGAAATTCGCCGATCGTATTCTCCAGAGGTAGCGCGCCCAGAGGGCACCCGGAATTTCTGCTGTGGTATTTACGCCAGGTTGTACTGATGCCGGTTTCCATAGTCTGAATACGTTGGAGACCATCCATTTGATACGATCGGAGTTTACTGCGACAGCCTGAAAACAGTCCGACGTAAGGTCCACGGCGGCGATTGTCGGCACTACCCCTGGCAGAAGCTGTCATTTTCTGCCGGGGGCTACCCCTATGACCGGCCCGTCCCTTCTCCATACGCCCAGGAGGCTTCCATGGCCAATCAGATTTATGCGCTTTTGGTCGGCATCGACCGATACGCCAATCCCAGCCAGGCGCCCCATCTGCGGGGGTGCGTCGCCGACGTGGAAGGCACCTACAGCCTGCTAGTCCATCAATTCGGTGTGCCGGAAGACCATATCCGCCTGCTCACAGCCCGGATGGATGGGCGTGAGCCACCGGAACAGCTGGCCACCCGGGAGCATATCATCCAGGGCTGGCGTACCCATCTGGGCCAGGCCGGTCCCGGCGATCATGTCTTTTTCCACTACAGTGGCCACGGCTCCCAGGCCCGCAGTATCGACCCCAACGAACCGGATGGCTACGACGAAACCCTGGTCGCCCACGACAGCCGCACTCCGGGCGTCTACGACATTATCGACAAGGAACTGGCGACCCTGATCCAGGAGGTGGAGCAGCGGGGCGCCCAGGTCACCGTTTTCCTGGACTGCTGCCACTCGGGCAGCGGGACCCGCCTGGCGTCGTCCGAGTCGGTCTCCCGGGTGCGACAGTGCCCACCAGACTTGCGAGAACGGCCCTTCGAAACCCTGCTTCCCGGGCTGACCCCTGGCGCCGGTGCCAGAGGCACCCGGTCACCCAGCGGTTGGGTGCCCCTGGGCAATCATCTCCTGTTGGCCGGCTGCCGAGACGAAGAGCTCAGCCACGAATATCAGGTACCCACCACCGGCCAGTGGCAGGGTGTCACCAGCTACTTCTTCCACAACGCCCTGGCCCACATCCACCCGGAGATGACCTGGGCCGATCTGCACGACCGGGTGCAAACCCAGGTGCGGGCCATCTATCCCTCCCAGTCGCCGCAACTGGAGGGACCGGGCTACCTCACCATCTTTGGTGGTTTGGGACGGGTGGTGGAACGTTATTTGTTGGTAACCGAGGTGGAGGGTACGGACTACATCCAGGTGAACGGGGGGGCAGCCGTGGGGCTCACGCCCGGCAGCCGGCTGGCCATCTACCCGCCGGCCAGCACCCTGGAGGGGGAGCCCCTGGCCACCGCCCTGGTGGAAGAGGTTAAGGTCGCCCACGCCTGGGCCCGGCTGGATCGGGCCGTGCCGGTGGAGCCGGCCAGCAGGGTTCGCGTCACAGCCTGGGGGCCCGGCGAGGCGAGCTATATCGTGGGTGTGGACGAGGAACTGGTGCGCCAGGCCATCGCCACCCTGGCTGACGGCCAGCCTTCCCCCTTCTTACAGGCGGTCTCCCGGAACGCTTCTGGACCGGTGCCGGAAGTCCAGGTGGTCTCCCGGGAGGGACACTACTGGATCCTGGACCCGGCAGGCGCCCCCCTGGTTCGGACGGCCTTCCCCGTCACCCCTGAAGGTGCCCGCCAGGTCGCGGCTGCGCTGGAACACCTGGCCATCTACCGGAACGTGCGCTTCCTGCACAATCCGGCTGCCCATTCTGCCCTGGCCGGGGCTGTCCAGGTGGATGCCGTCACCTTCACCCAGTTGGGCCGCAACTACCGCCCGGTGGATCCGGCCCCCATCCGCGGCGAGGGCCACGAGGCGGTCATCCGTTCCGGCCAAAACCTGCTCCTGACCGTGACCAACCGCTCCCCGGAAACCCTCTACCTGGCAGTCCTGGAGCTGACGCCGGACTTTGCTATTCGGCGTCTCTATCCGCCGACGCGTCCCCACCAGACGGTGGCCCCGGGCAAGGCGGTGCCCATCCCCCTGCGTCTCACCCTGGACGATCCCAGGCAGGAGAAGGCGGTGACCATCTACAAGGTGCTTGCCACCCGGGAGCCCACCTCCTTCGACGTCCTGCAGATGGGCGGTCTACAGGAACCGGTGACCCGGGGCGGGACTCGTGCCGCGGGGAACACGGCCCTGGCCCGGCTGCTCAACCGGATGCGGCACGACGGCACCCGGGCTTCGGAGCTGCTCCTGGATGACACCGACGACAGTTGGACCACGGCCCAACTGGAGGTGACGGTCCTCTCCGCTGCCCAGTCCCGTTCTCTGCCCCCGGGGCAGACCCGCATCACTGTGGCGGAGGCCCGGGAGTTGGTGCTGGAGAAGCCGGCCGGCCTGGAGGGCACCCTCTGGATCAGCAGCCTGGAGCAGGCAACACGGGGCCTGGAAGGCAAAACCGGTCTCCAGTTGCCCCCCGGCCTGGCCAATCCGTCCGCCGCGGCCTTCTTCCGTCCGGTGACCCTGGGGGATGGCACCCGGGCCACCGATCCATCCCCGGCCGTGCTGGCCATCGCCGCGGAGAGCGCCGGGCTGGCCCAGGTCTCGCCGGAGCATCCCCTGCGCCTGGAGCTGACAGTGGACGACGAGCCTGGCCTGGCTGGCCTGGTGCCGGTGGCCTTCGACGGTGAGTTTTATTTCCTGGCAGGCCGTCCCGCCGCCGCCCAGAGTCGTGCTGCCTCCAGCGGCCAGCGGCGCCTGGCGGTCACAGTGGAGCAGCTCCCGCCCCCGGTGGAAGAAGAGGCCGATACCCGGGACCTCAAGCGCACAGCCCGGCTGTTTCTCTACAAGATTTTCACCGGGGACCTGCCCGCGGATGCGGGACTTCGGCGGGCCACCCTGGAACAGGAGCAAGCCCACTTCGATTCGATCCAGGGCGATGAATTAAGCCAGGCCCGCCGGGTGGCTCTCATGCTCCACGGCTTCACCGGCGATTCCCGCTGGCTGGTGGAGAAAGTCTGGCGTTGGGTGCAGAACAACGGCAATTACGACCTCTGCCTCACCTATGACTACGAGAGCTTTGGCACCGGTATCCGCCGCAACGGCGAGTTGCTGGCCCAGGCCCTGACGGAGCTGGGCTTTGGGCCGGATGACGGCGTCCACCTGGACATCTACGCCCACAGTATGGGCACCCAGGTGGCCCGGGCGCTGGTGGAGCTTTACGGAGGTGCGGCTTACGTGGATCGGGTGTTCATGGGCGGGCCGCCCAACGCGGGCTCCCCCCTGGCCCGGGCCCGGGTGCTGCTGCCCTGGCTGGGCAACATCCTGGTCAACCTGGCCGGCTCTGTGCCGCCCGCACTCATCGCCCACTGGCTGCTGGGCCGGTTGAGCGAATCGGCCCAGGGCCTCCTGGATCTGGAGCCCGATTCGGACTTCTATCGGGCCCTCAATGACCCTGCGCGGCCGCCCACATCGGTGCTCTACTTCGTCCAGATCGGCGACAATTCGGCCTCCTTCCAGGACTGGCGCAAATTTTCCAGCAAAGTCATGAAGGGGGTGGACGTGGCCCTGGACCTCTTCTTCCAGGACGACAACGACCTGTTGGTCTCCCTGGCCAGTGCCCGTGCCCTGGCCGGCCGCTGGCCCAACTACCAGGAGGCAGTTCTGGGTATCAACCACTTCCAATATTTCTATTCGCCGGAAGGGCAACGGGTGCTGGCCCGCTGGTTGAGCTGAACCAGGGAAAGTCACCCCTGTTTTTGCTCCTGGCCGGTGGATTCTGTACAATGGTGGACGGGAAGGCATGTGTCCCGGTGGATGCCCTGGTCTTCAAAATCAGTGGCAGGCGGCGCAGAGCCGGCTGCGGTGGGTTCGACTCCCACGCCTTCCCGCTGTGAAATCCGTGGCTCGAATCTGCCTCGAATCTCGAGTCTGTAAGGTGAGTGTTGGATGGAAATTCCCCTTTTTCAGGAAGATGAGCCGCTCCGCTTCGAGCGGATGGTGTTGTATCCCTACCCCGACCTAACCCGCATCTGGACCCGGATCTGGCTGACCGCGGTGCCGGATCAGCATCCCAACGTGGAGGTACGGGTCCTCAACCCGGATGGCACCGAGAACAACAGCGTCTTCTTCCTCTCCCGCACCGAGCAGCGTATCGAGACCACCCTCCACATGCGTAACCCGGTGCCGGGGGCCACATACCGGGTGGTGGCGGAACTGACCCTGGGCCTCTCTGAAGAGCCGGAGCTGATCGACCGCCGGGAGTTTGACCTGGTGTTGGAATTTCGGGATCCGGAAAAGGGGGAAGCTGGCTTTGGCTTTGGCGTGGACTGGGATGAACTACGGCAGCGCGCCCAGGGATAGGCAGGCGCATCCATGAGTCAGGTCAAGAAAATCGGCCTCCTGGTGGGCAGCGAATGGAGCTTTCCGCCGGCATTTTTGGAAGAGGTGAACGGCCGGGAGACTGACGTGGTGGCTGAGTTCGTCCTGCTGGGCGGCATCCGCATGGACGAAGCCTGCGAGTTCGCCGTCCTCATCGACCGTATCAGCCACGAAGTGCCCTACTATCGTACCTACCTCAAACACGCCATGCTCCAGGGCGCGTATGTGATCAACAACCCCTTCTGGTGGAGTGCGGATGATAAATTCTTCCAGTCCAGCCTGGCCCATGCCCTGGGGGTGACCGTACCCAGGACGGTGCTCTTGCCCATGAAGGCGTATCCCGCCGGGGTGACCGGGGAGAGCCTGCGTAACCTGGCCTACCCCCTGAACTGGCAGGAGATCGCCTCCTATGTCGGCCTGCCTGCCGTGCTGAAGGACGTACAGGGGGGGCTGTCCCGCATGTACCGGGTCGACAGCCTGGAGGAGTTGATCCAGGCCTACGACCACACTGGCCAGGCCTGCATGATGGTGCAGGAGTACATCGTCGATGCCGAGTATGTGCGTTGCCTCTGTATCGGTCCCGAAGAGGTGCTCCCCCTGCGTTATGATCCCGAAGCCCGCGTCTACCTCGCCGACGCGCCTCCCCTGCCCACCGAACAGGAAGAGCAACTTCGGGCCATCGCCCGCCGCCTCAACCAGGCCCTGGGCTATGACGTCAACTGTGTAGAATTCGCCCTTCAGGACGGCCAGCCCTACGTGGTCGACTTCATGAATCCTGCGCCGGACCTGGGCATCAACCACCTGGCGCCTCTCTACTTTCAGCGGGCGGTGAAGGTTCTGGCCGACTTCGCCATTGCCAAGGCCCGGACCCCCACCCCCCAACGGCGAGGGTTTCGCTGGTCCACATTGCTGGGCTGAGCCCATTCTTTCAGAAGACTCAGGAATTCTCCCCCACTTCTCGGTAGATAGCCAGCAACCGCTGGACATGCTCTTCCACCGAAAGCGGAGGTTGGATGTGCGTGCTCCATTCGGCCAGCAGATCTGGCGTTTGGCATATCTGCCGGAGGGCTGCTTCCCAAGCGGCCACGTCGCCAGGGGGCACCAGCAGCCCATCGATCTGGTGGCGAACCACCTCGGCCAGGGCCCCCAATTCCGAGGCGATTACCGGCGTGCCCGCGGCGAAAGCTTCGTGGGCCAGGAGTGAGAATGTCTCGTACCAGAGGGAGGGAATGGCTACCACATCGGCCCAGGCCAGGGTTTCCCAAACCTCCTTTCGATTTAGACGTCCCAGGAAGTGTACGTTGTCGCCGGCCCGGGCCTGCAGATTCGCGGCGTAGGCTGGGTCTAGGGTCAGGTCGCCGCCAATGCGCAGTTCACAGCGCCCACCCACACGTGTGGCCGCCTCCACCAGGATGTGAACCCCCTTTTGCCAGGCCAGTCCCCCCACATAGGCAATCCGGAGGGGGCCGGAATGCTGACGTGAGTTGGTCAACGGCATTCCAGGAGGCCGCTCGACGCCCAGGGGGAGGAGGGTGATCCGCTCCGGTGCAATGCCCTGGGCCACATGCTGTTGCCTGACAAACTCTGTCGCTGTGAGAATGCGGGCTGCCCCCTGCAACCCGTCGTGTAGAAGGTGCCCCCGCCAGACCAGCACAGGCGCCAGGGCCGGTGCTGCGCCCCAGGCCAGGGGCGTCCCGCTGCGGGCTACTGCACACCGGGTGCAGTTGAGGTAGAGGTGAGGGCCCTGGCAGAGGCTGTGGTCGTAGTTAGTCACCAGTTGCGCGTTGGCGCAGAACCACCAGAAGTCGTGGAGGGTGACCACATAGGGAATTTTACGCCGGCGCAGCAGGGTCAGGAGGGCAGCGGGCAAGCCCATCAGGTGTTGTACGTGGACCAGATCCGGTTGGAAGCGGTTTAGCAGCTGGACAAAAGGTCGAAGCATCCAGCGGGCATCCAGGGTAGCCCGGAAGCGCTGGCTGGCCGTGGGGATGCCATGCCACACCCGATGCACGGTCACGCCGCCCTCCTCCTGGGTTTCTTCTCCCTGGCCTGGCCTAGCTACGGGTGTGAATACTGCTACCGGATGACCCTGTTTGGCTGTCGTTTCTGCCACGGCTTTGGTGTAAAACTCGGTACCGCCGAGGGCCTCAGGCGGATATTGATGGACAAGGTGCAGGATTCGCATGGCCCATCTACTCCCCAACCAGCCGGGCATACAGATCCCGGGTGATGGCATACTTGTGCGCCCAGGTGTGATAGGCATAAACCTTAGCGGATCCACGGACGCCCATGGCCTGGGCCTGCTGAGGATGGTCCAGCAAATAAGCAATGGCCGCGGCCAGAGCGTCCACATCGCCGAAGGAAACCAGCAGGCCATCCTCTCCGTGGCGGATGACATCCTCTATGCCCCATGCCCTGCAGCCGATAACCGGCTTTTGGTAGAGCCAGGCCTCCAGGTAGACAATGCCGAAGGAGTCGGTGCGGGAAGGCATGGCCAGCAGATCTGCGGCAGCCAGCAAATCCCGTTTGGTCTGTTCATCCACCGGGCCCAGCACGTGGAGGCGTTGCCGCACCGGGTTGGGTAGCTGCTCCAGATAGCGTCGGAAGGCTGCCACCGGATTCCCAGCCAGGACCAGCTCCAGCTCGTAGCCCTGCTGCCAGAGCCGGTTGGCAGCCTCTACCACATGGATACTGCCTTTGTCATAGGAAAGGGTACCCAAGACCAGGACAATCGGCCCGCGTAACCCAAGCATCCGTCGGGCCCTGTCGCCATGTCCACCCAGGGTAGCCGCCGGGTCGATACCCGGCCCGGCAACCACAGCCTGCCCGGCAGAGAGGCCCCGTTGCTGGTAGAAGCGGGCTTCGGTGGGTGTCTGCATGACAGCTGCGTCGCTGGCCAGCACGGTCGCCACCTGATGGCGCATGGTGTAGAAGGAACTGATGGCATCCTTTCCTGGTGCGGGGCCAACGCCCAGATGGGTCAATGGATACGCCACGAAGGGGATGCCCCGGCGCCGGGCAAAGCGCAGGCCCGCCTCCAGAAGCGGTTCAAAGCAGATGGTCATGCCTGCCACCCGGTCAAAGGATTCTGGTGTGATGGACAGCCAGCGCCAGAGCTCGGGAACGTAGGGAGTCATCCGGGACAGCCAGGCCAATGTGGAGGGGGGAGGCCAGGGCAGGTGGGAGAGGAGCCACAGGCCTCGTCGCCAGGCAGGGTATCCCCAGCGAGCCAGGGGTAGGTGACGGACCGGAAAACGCAGGATACGGACACCCTGCCAGGAGTCCTCCCGGGCGGCAATGCGCCGCCGTCCAGGTTCCCAGAAGAGTTCAAAGTCCAGGGCGTCGGTGGTCAGGACCGTAACGTCGTGGCCGTCCGCTGCCAGCCTTCGAGAAAGTTCGGCGAAATGGGTTTCCGCGCCGCCCTGGGCCGGCCAATAACGCTGGATGATATGTAGAATCCGCATGGGGATAGCATACACCAGGCCGGCCATTTGGCCCGAACTGCCCTTCCGGCGGGGATGGTCTCAGGGTGGGAGACAATGACGATCACGGGGCAGCAGAGAGCAGGGGGCCTGCGAAGCCAAGCGCCAGGCGCAGACCCTATCCGGGCGTAGGGGACAGGCAACGTCGCCCTACGCCCGGCACCGATTGGGCTTATCTTACTATTGCCGGCAGGTAGTTATGGCGAATGTCGTCCACAAGGACCGTGATGGACACCTGGTAGGGGCTGCCGTCCAAAGGGCCGCTGCTGTCACTGGCTTGAATCAGGAGGCTGTCCAGCCGGTGAGTGCCTCGGGAGAGGCCGCCCACCTCCACCTGGATGCGGATGGTGGCTGTAGCCCCTGGAGCGATCTGTCCACTCCGGGGCGTGAAAGAAATGGATGCCGGATCCATTGCGGAGTCACCCACCAGATCGGCGCTCCACTGGAGGGGTACGGTCCCCTGGTTGTCCAGGCGTATTGAGGTAACCACCTGACTGGTAGGTGGGTTCGTGTCTGCCATTTCGAAGATTTGGTCTCGGTTCAACACAAGCCGGGCCCGCTGACGAGGCCAGTTGAGGACACCCAGATTGGCTGGGTCACCATGGAACATGGGCCACGGCAGCTCACCCATGCCGGGCTGGCTATTTTCATAGTGCCAGAGATAGCCCCGGCTGGGGTCGTCGTGGTGACTGCTTCCGATCCAGATGTCGGTGCGGTTGTCACCGTCTGTGTCGCCCACCGCCGGCGAGCTGACCACGGTCCAGCCGCCACCCAAGATCTCCTGCAGTGTCCCGTTCCCATTGTAGACCTGGACGTCCCACAACATGGCAAACAGGACTTCAAGGTTGCCGTCGCCGTCGATATCGGCCAGTACCGGCGAGGACTTTAGCTGGGCGTCGTCGCCCAGGCTGTTGCGGGGATGGATCGGCCAGCCCGAGACCGGTTGACCGTTATGGTGCCAGGCATAGACCAGGCCTGCGCCTGGTATGTCATCGTTGGCCAGGTCGGGGTGGCCGGCGCCGATCACAATTTCCAGATCCCCGTCGCCGTCCAGATCGCCCAGGGCCGGGGAGCTAAAGCCCGGATATGCCGTCTGCCGGGGCCAGCCGGGGGCGTCGGGGAGTTTAGCCGGGTCACTATAGGCCAGACTGCTGAAGACCTGGTCGGTGTTGAAGACGTATACGTAAGATGGCTGGCTGCGCCCCAGTTGATCCCACCAATACCACCCGGTGCCGGTGATGATTTCCGGCCGGCCATCGTTGTCCAGGTCTCCAACTGCCGGTGAGGAAAAGATGACCTCGGGCAGAAAGCGGCGAACCAGCACGTTTCCGGAGCGATCGAAGATATACAGAAACCCACCGTTCTCAGTTCGGGTGCCGTCGGGCAGGATGCCGCCGCCAGTGATGTCGGCACCGATGATGATCTCGGCGCTGCCGTCGCCGTTGAGGTCGGTGCAGGCGGCCGTGGACCAGATGGAGTCGGCGTTGTAGTAGCCCGGCCCGGGTGCCATGCCGGGCGGCCGGTTCAGGTTGTACCAGATGGGGTTGCCGTTGTGATCCATCACGTAGATGCGTTGATCCCAGCTGCCCAGCACAATTTCCAGGTCGCCGTCGCCTTCCAGGTCGCAGAGAGTAGGAGATCCAAAGGCGCCATCCGGATAGCCATCCTGGGGGCCATGGTCGGCAAACACAAAGCGCCAGAGCTCCTGGCCGTTGCGGTCAAACGCTATCAGGTAGGAGTGGGTGCGGCGGTCGCCCGCATCACCTCCGGTGGAGACCACCACTTCGGGTTGGCCATCGCCGTTGATGTCGCCCACGGCAGGCGAGGAGTTGATGGCTGCATCCAGGGTCCAAGACCAAAGCAAGGCGCCGTTTCCCCGTACGGCGGCCAGCACAGCGTCGCGGTTGCGCTGCCCATTGCTTCCGTTGATGCGGGTGGTGCCGATCAGGATTTCGGGGATGTTGTCCCCGTCCAGGTCGGCCAGGGTGGGCGAGGAATGTTCCACCACGCCGCCGGGGAGGGCGACTGTGGCAGTGCTGAAGGCATTGGCAGTGTTGGGAGCGAAAGCCTGAGCCGGCGTCCGGGCGTAGGTCTTCCCCGGCCCCATGGCCATGACGATGGCTACCAACAGACTGCCCGCGAGAAGGGCGGCGGAACCCAGGGCCGGACGGACATCTGGGGGCAATACGGCGAGATTTCGAATCCACCAATTTGGACTGTCATCATTCATGCTGCACCTCCTTTATGTCTTTATGTTTCATAGGCAATACGGCGAGATTTCGAATCCACCAATTTGGACCTGAAGGGGCTGGAGGGGGCGTGTGCGGCGAATAGTTAGGGCGTTTGTTGTTGGGGCTGCGAGTACGACTTTTTTTAATTTTAACGGTATCGCCTGATTTTCCCAGGGGGGGCATGGTAGGGCTCTTCATATTCATATTAGCTCATATTAGAGATGTTACCATTGTCTTCTCTTTTCAGAATCCCCGTAGTATCAGCCCCGGAGGAGGATAGCAAAGCCCATGGGGCTAACTTGCCGATCCTGCCGAGAATGTCACCATGTCTAGGGACAAGAATAGAGAATTTTGCGCATATTTCTCGACGGTTGCCAGACTGTTGTTATCCAGACTGTTGTTATATGGTATTGCGGTGGGTGGAGGCGCCGCTATACCGTCTGGCCAGATTGTCTGGAAGGCGTTTGAAAGGGAATCGGACCAGCCGGGAGATGAGCCCTGCGGCCAGCCAGAATGCGGAGAGAAGCGTTAACACCAGGGCCAGACGCAGCCCTGCGGCCAGCAGGGGTTGGCTGTAGAACGAGGGGAGAAGCCACATCCATCCTTCAGCCTGGTAATACTCCCGCAGGATGGTGTTGGTGCCCACGTGAAAGCCGAACATGAAGGGGCGGTGGACGAATAAGATCAGGTAGGTGATCCAGAGGGTGCCCAGGGCCATCCCGCCCATCTGCATCCACTGTCGCCTGGCTGTCAGCTCCCGCAGGCCGACAGCCAGGAAGAGTACCCCGATGGGTAGGACCGGAATCAGATAGCGGGGGATGGGCGAGAAGCCCCCCACCCGGCAGATGCAGTATTCCGGCTCGGCCATGAACAGGGGGAGTCGCGGCCCATGTTGTC
>FWPU01006907.1_pt1 | contig 21788 bp, 24 predicted proteins | sample 2228361 | NCBI WGS metagenome assembly FWPU01 (sample SAMEA103939777, study PRJEB20133) | metagenome
GGTTTTACAATAAATACAAAACTATTGCTTAAACCGAGGCGAGGGATGGCAGAAGTTTTGGAAAATTACAAACGATACTGGTTTGATAGTTTTAGTGATTTAGAAAATAAGATAAAAGTATTTTTTAAAACAAAGTAAAAGAAAAGTATTAAGCCACAACGAATGAACTTCACGAATTAAGAGTGAAATGGCGATAGCTGAAAGAACAAAAAATTATGATTACAAAGAAGAATTTATAAAAGAAGAAAAAAATTATGCCAAAAGAGTGGATATGAAATCAGGCAAACATGAGATGATCTTACTAAGAAAAATATAGTAGGCCCCGTTAGAGAATTCACTTAGAAAGTGATCATCTAAAAATGTAGAAGAATGGGAAAATGAAATTCTTGATATTTCTAAAGAAACAGGAAATAGTAGAAAGCAAAATTTTATGCCAAAAATTAATTTTTTGCAAAAGCACTTTCAATAAAGATATAACAGTTTATGTGAATGTATTTATACTATAAATTATACTTGATTTATCTAAGTTTTTTTAAAAAATTTTCCAAAATTTATTCGGAGAGAGAGTATGAAGAAGCAAAAAATCACTGTAGCAAAAGGGGATGGTATTGGTCCCGAAATTATAAATAGCGTTTTAAAAATTCTGAAATCCGCGGAGGTTCCCCTCGAATATGATTTTATTGATATTGGAGAAAAAGTCTATTTAGAAGGATTTTCCTCTGGAATAAAACCAATCGATTGGAGTATTCTTAGATCCAATAAAATTTTTTTAAAGGCTCCTATTACAACTCCGCGAGGATCAGGTTATAAAAGTTTAAATGTTACGATTCGTAAAACTTTTGGGCTTTATGCAAATGTAAGACCATGTGTATCCTATCATCCCTTTATTTTTACAAGACATCCCCAACTAGATATAGTTATTATTCGAGAAAATGAAGAAGATCTATATGCAGGAATTGAATATCAACAGACTTCAGAGGTAGTAGAATCTTTAAAGTTAGTTTCATTTCCTGGTTCAGAAAAAATTATTCGTTATGCTTTCGAATATGCGAGAGCTTATAATAGAAAAAAAGTCACTTGTATGGTAAAAGATAATATAATGAAACATTCTGATGGACTTTTTCATCATATTTTTAAAGAAGTTGCAAAAGAATATCCCGATATTGAAAGCAATTCCCAAATCATTGATATTGGTTCTGCTCTTTTAGCTGATAGACCCGAAAATTATGATGTAGTTGTAACGCTGAATCTCTATGGTGATATTATTTCAGATTTAGTAGCTCAAATTGCAGGTTCAGTGGGGCTTGCTGGTTCTGCCAATATTGGAGATCAAATCTCTATGTTTGAAGCCATACATGGTTCTGCTCCCGATATTGCTGGAAAAAACATCGCGAATCCTTCAGGATTATTAAATGCTGCAATAATGATGCTAGTTCATCTTGGACTGGGAAGTTATGCAGAAAAAATACAAAATGCTTGGTTGAAAACCATAGAAGATGGAATTCATACTGCAGATATTTATCGTGAAGGAATTAGTAAAAAAAAGGTTACCACAATAGAATTTACAGAAGAGGTAATAAAAAGAATTCAAAATAAGGAAAAACCAGGAAAATTACCCCCTGTTTCTTATAAAGAAGGTAGAGGAGTTTCTTTTATTTCCTATAAAAGACGCGAATTAAAGAAAGATTTGGTAGGTGTGGATATATATCTGGATTGGAGAGGAAATCCCAATGAACTGGCTGAAAAAATTAATTCAGCCATAAAAGAACGAAGTAATCTTAAATTGAGAATTATTACCAATCGGGGAGTTAAGGTATATCCCGATGCTTTACCTGAAACTTTTTGTTCTGATCATTGGCGGTGTCGATTCGTTTCTAAAAAATCTTCCGAAATTGAAGGAGAACCTGTTTACGAAAAAATAGATAAAACAGAAATCTTAAAATTACTCTCCCTTTTATATGAAAGCAATTTTGATGTTATTAAGACGGAAAATCTATATTATTTTAATAATCAACGCGGATTTAGTCTTGGACAGGGCGAATAATACAGATTTTTTTAATTTATATTTATAAAAAATTTTCTTGAATAATCTAAACTATGGTATAGTTTTGATTGTTAGCAACTTATGGGAATTTTAAAAAAAATCATTGTGATACTAAAAAAAAGTTGACTAATAATTTGTATATATATAATTGACTTTATGAAAGATTTAACAGATAAACAAAAAAAAATACTGGATTTTATTGCCTTTATGGTAAAAGAAAAAGGCTATCCTCCTTCCATTCGAGAAGTTGCAGATCAATTTCATATTACCCCAAAAGGAGCTTATGATCATCTTAAGGCTATTGAAAAAAAAGGATTTATTAAAACTGAAAAAAATAAGAGCAGAGCTATAGAATTGTTAAAATTTCCTGATGGTCATGTGGCAGTAAGTGAATCTCATTTTATTAAAATTCCCTTGGTAGGAAGAGTAGCAGCAGGTTCACCTATCCTAGCTGAGGAAAATATAGAAGAGTACATAACTTTGCCTAAAAATATGCTTCCCGCAAATTCTGAAAATGAAATCTTTGCACTAAGAGTACGCGGAGATTCAATGATAGAGGCAAATATAAATGATGGAGATATTGCTATTATTCGTAAAACTTCTATTGCTAATAATAGAGATATTGTAGTAGCTCTTATTGGCGATGAAGCAACTCTTAAGTATTTTTACAAGGAATCTAATTATGTTAGACTGGAACCAGCAAATCCTAAGTATAAACCTATTATTACTAGAGAGATTACAATTATAGGAAAATTGGTTGGACTTTACAAAAAATTCGATTAAGAAAATCGTTTGTGGTATAGGCTTGCGCCTGTACCTTTTTTTTTATTCAAATCCCAGCAATTTTCGATTTGATTTTATACACAAATTTTGAACTTCCAGCTGCCCGATTCTATCTTCTTCAGTAAAATAAGTTTCGGTTTTTTCCATAGATAAAGACTCCGGGCTATAATTTCCATTAGCAAATGTATTGAGAATTGTATAATCATTTCCTCTACGCAATTCTAAAATTACTTCTCCATTGATCACTTGCGATTGCTCCATCAATGCTTTTTTGATGATTTCGGCTTCAAAATCAAACCATTTCCCTTCGTATAAGAGTTTCCCCAGTTTTCGTCCTAAGTTAAAATATAAATCAAGACTATTTTCATTTAAATAAACCTGTAAAAGTCTTTCAAAGGCTATATGAAAAAGAGCCATCCCAGGAGCTTCGTAAATACCTCGGCTTTTAGCGTTAATAACTCGATTTTCTATCATATCCACCATTCCTAGTCCATGTCTTCCTGCAATTTGATTTGCTTCTAAAAAAAATTCATAGAGGTTAGGGAATGCCTTGCCATTGATTTTAGAAATAATTCCTTTTCTGAATTCGATGGCTACTACCTCTGGCTGAATGTTTAAATTTTGATTCCAGAAAGGAACTCCCATTATAGGTTCAACAATTTTCATAGAATGATTTAAATATTCCAGATTTTTGGCTTCATGGGTTGCCCCTAATAGATTTGAATCAGTGCTATAAGCTTTTTCTACTGTGAATTTATAAGGTTTGCCCATCGATGCTAAATATTCAGCCATTTCTTTTCGCCCCCCAAATTTTTGCACAAATTCCTGATCCAGCCAAGGCTTATAGATTTTGATTTCAGGATAAAATAATTTGCCATATCGAAAAAATCTTTGAATATCATTACCTCGATATGTACTCCCATCGCTAAAAATGAAAATATTATCCTTTTTCATTTGTTCTACAATTGCTTTTGTGGTAACAGCTCTTCCAAGAGGAGTCGTATTGAAATATTTTAAACCTCCACTTTGTATATGAAAACTACCACATTGAAGGGCAATCATTCCTTCTCTTGCCAGATCTTCTTTACAATCAATCAGAACAGCCTTTTTTGCTCCATATTCATAAGCAATTTTTATAATATCATTTATATTTTCTTCATCAGGTTGACCAAGATCCGCTGTATAGCAATAAACTTCTACCAGATTTTGATTCATCCAAAGAGTAGCAGTTCTTGTATCCAGACCACCTGAAAATGCTAATGCAACCTTTTCATTCTTTGGTATTTTTTTTATAATTGAAGGCATAAATCCAAATTTTTAGTTTTTCGTATTTAGTAAATTGGATTCTATACGGTTTATAATTTTTATATCATTTCAAACATCACAATCATGTTTTTTCAATTTTAATCTAGATTTATTTTATTTCGGGCTTAATTTTTTTATTAATTGTTCCTTTTTTGTGCTGGTTTCATTTCAAACAATCAGAAATACAAAAATTTTTGAATTTATAAATCAAAAAAAAACACTCAGAAAATTTTATCTCTTACTTTTTTTATGTCCGATTTTATTCTAAAATAATTAGAAAATATTCATTATATTTTTTTATTGTTTCTTTAGCGCAGGTATTAATAAAAAAATATTTGCTATTCTATTCATATTATTGATTTTTTTCTTTATTTATTCAGATGATTTATGCCATTTATCGTTATTATATAGTATTCCGCGGTTTAAATAATTTACTTTAAAGATTTTCTAATTTTCTATTTAACAAATTCAATTTTCTTTCTTCCAGAATTTCACCTAATTTTTTTCTGTCTTCATTGTAAAATTTTTTTATAAAAAGCCATATAATAGAACTGGGAAGCCAGAAAAGAATACCAATTGTTAATGTATATAGATAACTATCTCCTTTGGTTAAATTCAAAATATTTTCAAAATAATAAATCAAAATTCCTCCCATTAATGGACCTATAGAACGGCCCAGATTATCAAGAATATTAAAGATTCCAAAAACAGTTCCTCTATCTTCGGGTAGATTTACTTCAGAAACAATAGCTCTAACGTTAGGACCTGCAAAAGAAATAAATTGAACAGTTAACAGTGAATAAAGAGATAATAAAATCCATTCAATGGTAGAAATTTCAGAAGTGAAAGGATAAAATATAATTCCCAGAGATGAAAATGTACCTACCAGAATACCTATCCCTGCTACATATGTTCGTTTTCCTACTTCTTTTTTTTCGAAATAATCTCCCAATAAACCTCCTGTAAAACTACCAATCACTGCTGAAAGTCCAATTAAAAGTAAAATGAAAGTTGCAGTATCTTTTGATATTTCGCGTTTAAAGATGAAAAATGATATAAACCATATGGTAATAATCCCCCAGGGGACAGTGCCTAGAATACCCTGTGCAAAAATAAGTAAATTCGTTTTTGTTTGTAATGATTTTTTTAATGCAGACCATTCAAATCGAAATTGAATATCTGTTTTTTGTAATAAATCTTCTAATTGTTTTTCAGACTGACCTCTTTTAGGTTCAACTGTAACAAAATAAAATAAAGGAGCTAAAATTAGATTGGGAGTTGCTGCTAGAATAAAAGGTAATCTCCAGTCTGCAATTAATCCTGCAAGAATCATTCCCATTAAGGTGCCGAATCCAAAAGCAGTTTCAATGTAGGCATAACCTTTGCCCCTTTCTTCTCCATAAAAGAAGTCTGCTACCAGAGAATAAGCAACAGGAATAATAGAACCAATTCCAATTCCTGTAAGCATTCTTAAAAAAAATAATTCCAGAAATGAAGTAGCATATGCTGTCAAAAAACAGGGAATTTCCCCTAATAAAACTCCAATAAGAAGTAATAATTTTCGTGATTGAAAATCAGATAAAATTCCCCATATAACTGTCATAAATGCGCTTATAAAAATAAATGCAGAAGATATAAAGCCCAGCTCTTTTTCTGTAATCTCGAATTCCTTCATTATATGATGAAAGTTAGGAGCTAATAAATTTTGATCTGCCTGCAGAAAAGCAGCAATCAAAACCAGTAAAATAATTGAAAATCTATTCCTGATTTTTCTCATTATTTCTCCCAATTCAACAATTTTTTTAAATTAATATTATTTTTATTAGTTGAAATGTCAATTGATTCCTTAACTCTAACTTAATATGTTCTATTTTATGATGCAATAAAAATTTGAAATGTAATCTTTTCTTCATTTTTTATTAAAAAATAGATGTACTCTATCTCTATGTTATTTAATTTTTCAAAGAAAATTCCTGAGAAAAAACTAAGAATTGCTATTGTATCAGATACTTATTATCCTGATATGAATGGAGTAGCTATTTCTTTATCGAAAATTGTAGATATTTTAAGAAAAGAGCATTCTGTCCTGTTTTTACGCCCCGATAATCAGTTCATTACTTTTCAGATTGAGGGAAATCTTAAAGAAATATTTTTTCCTTTTATACGATTACCTTTTTATGAAGAAGTAAAAATTGGATTGCCCTTATTTCAGAGAATTCAGGATGCTCTGAATGCTTTTAAACCTGATATTGTTCATATTGTGACAGAAGGTTTGTTAGGTTTAGCCACTTTACTAATTGTAAAAACAATGGACTTACCTATAGTTGCAGATTATAGGACCAATTTCAGTCAGTATGTAGGTTTTTACAGGCTTGATTTTCTAAAAGATTTTATGGAATTATATTTAAATTATTTTCATAATGAATGTGATTTAAATTTAGTTCCTACAAGGGAAATGAAAAATTATTTATTAAATAAAAATTATAAAAATATTAAAATATTGGGACGAGGAGTAGATACAGAGTTATTTCATCCTGATAAAAAAGATATTCATTTCAGAAAAAATTTAAATTTTAAAGAAGAAGATTTAATTTGTCTTTATGTGGGAAGAATTGCCCCCGAAAAAAACCTGGAGCTTTTATGTGAGGTATTTCGTAGTTTAAATAAAAAATATAAAAATATAAAACTAATACTTTTGGGTGATGGTCCTTTTAAAAAAGAGCTGGAAGAAGAATTTTCAGAATTTCAGTTTTTAGGCAATAAGACAGGTAATGAGCTTTCGCGAATTTATGCTTCATCTGATTTATTCGTATTCCCCAGCAAAACTGAAACATTTGGAAATGTATTTTTGGAAGCTTTTGCAAGTGGCTTACCTATTGTAGCTTATAATTACGCTGCTTCCAGAACAGTTTATACACATAAAAAAAATTCTTTTCTCATTCCTCTTACTGTTTTTGATGAAAAAAAATTATGGTATTATTATTTGGAAAAATATTTAAGAAATAAAGCTTTATTACAAAAGCATAAACTCCATATTTTAAAAAATCATCATCATAAACTTAAAAGACTCTCATGGGAAGGAATTGCCAGAAAATTATATTATTACTATTATCTTGCTATTGAGAGTAGAAAACTTAAAGTAAACACAAGAAGAATTATTTAAAATCAATTAATTTATTATAGATTTGTATATGACCTAAATGCAGGGATTCATGAGTTAAATTATAATCAAATGCTTTTTGTAAATTATCTATTAAATATCCGAGAGAGGTTTGATAAGGTTCTGGAAAAACAAAATCTTTTTCTGATTCTATATATTGTAAAAGAAAGCTGAATTCCTTTTCTTCGAATTGTAGAAGTTCTTTAAACAATTCTTCTTTCGAAATTTTTAAATTTTCAGAGAATTGAACTTGATTATCAACTATAGCCCAGTTTGAGGGACTGCTTCCTTTAGCAAAATAAGGGTCCAGATGAGAAGGAAAATTCATATTTTTACCAGAAATTTTTAGTAAGAGAAAATCCCTCGAACGAACTAAATGTCCAAATATCCAGATTAAGTTATTGGATAAACCTGGTGGAGTTTTGAAAAGATAATCCAATTCATGTTTATAATAAAAATTTAAAATTTGCGATCGGATAGTTTTCCATAATAATATTTTTGATTCCATATTGTTTCTCCAAATTCAAAAAAATAGGTAGTATTTACTACCTATTTACATATTATCAATTAAAGCAGTTCCAAATTCTGAACATTTAACTTCTTTTGCTCCGTCCATTAAACGCGCAAAGTCATAGGTTACAATTTTTTTAGATATGGTTCTATCCATTGCCTGAATAATCAAATCGGCTGATTCTGTCCACCCTATGTAGCGAAGCATCATTTCTCCAGATAATATTACTGACCCCGGATTTACTTTATCCATTCCTGCATATTTGGGGGCTGTTCCATGCGTGGCTTCAAAAATTGCATGGCCTGTATCATAATTAATATTACCTCCTGGCGCAATACCAATTCCTCCTACCTGTGCGGCTAGAGCATCAGAAATGTAATCACCATTTAGGTTCATTGTTGCAATTACATCATATTCAGCAGGTCTTGTAAGAATTTGTTGTAAGAAAGCATCGGCAATTACATCTTTAATAACAATTTCTCTTCCCTCTTTTTTTAGAATTTGCCATGGACCGCCATCTAAATCCTGAGATCCCATTTCTTTTGCTAATTGATATCCCCAGTCTCTAAAAGCTCCTTCTGTAAATTTCATTATATTTCCTTTATGGACTAAAGTTACATTTTTGCGATTATTTTTTAATGCATAATCAATAGCAGCTTTAATTAAACGATAAGAACCTTCTTTGCTAACAGGCTTTATACCAATACCTGAAGTTTCTGGAAATCGAATTTTTTTGTAGTAATTGGGAAAATATTGTTTGAATATTTCAAGAAATTTTTTATTTTCTTCTACTCCCATCTGAAATTCAATTCCTGCATATATATCTTCAGTATTTTCACGGAAGATTACCATATCTACCAATTCGGGTTGTTTTACAGGGCTGGGGACACCTTTAAACCATCTTACGGGTCTAAGACAGACATACAGATCTAATTCCTGTCTTAATGCTACATTCAAAGAGCGAATTCCTCCTCCAACTGGGGTAGTTAGGGGGCCTTTAATTCCTACTAAATATTCTTTAAATGTATCCAGTGTTTCCTGAGGTAACCAATTTTGAAATTTATTATAAGCTTTTTCTCCTGCATATACTTCTTTCCATTCAATTTTCCTTTTACCACCATACGCTTTGGCAACTGCTGCATCCAATACCCTTACAGATGCTGCCCATATATCGGGCCCTGTGCCATCGCCTTCGATAAAAGGAATGATGGGACTATCGGGGACTATGAGCTTACCATTTTCAATTTTGATTTTTTGAGATGTCATAATTCCAGTTATTTATAAAAATGAGATAAGTCAAGAAACTCATAGAAAAAATTAAGTATTTATAAAAAAATCAGATTCATTTAATCGTTTGCCTGCTCTAAAAAAAATTTAAGAAAAAACAATATAAAATGATAAATTTTTTTTATAAATAAGCTTTAATAATAAGATTATATTAATTTTTTTTGTTTAATAAATATCTTACTTTTATAAATTCCTTTCTTCCTTTAATCTTTAATATATATTTTTTAGAAAATTCATATTTTTCTTTATCGATTAGATTGTAGGTATCTTCGCTCAATAAAATCCCATTGATTTTTGAAGCGCTTTGCAATCGATTTGTAATATTAACAGCATCTCCGATTAAAGTATATTCCATTCTATCCTTATTTCCTACATTTCCATGAACGGCAAAACCGCTATGGATACCAATTCTAAAAGAAAATTCAAAAGGATTCTTTTCTTTATCCTTAAAGAGTTTATCAATTTTCATGGCTGTATCCAGTGCATGAACTGCTTCTCTGTAGAAAGCAAATATGGCATCTCCGATAAATTTATCAATATCTCCTTCGTTTTGATGAATAGCACTGATTATAGGATTAAATAAATGGTTGATAGATTGAACTACTTTTTCCGGTTCTTTATTCTCTGCAAATTGCGTAAAAGCTACTAAGTCAAAAAATAGAAAAGTATAAAATTTCTTATCGTAATAGATATCATCGAATTGTATACTTCTGGTATGTTCTACGATACTACTAACATGTTTAAGTGCTGTTCTTGGTGTATAGCGACTTATTACACTTAATATCCTTTCATTTTTTTCAGTTAATTCAACCAGAATTTGGTTATATTTTTGAATTTCTTCCAGACTATCGTATAAAATTCTAAATTCATCTTGAGGTTTTTTCTTGAATTCAGAAAATTCACTCTCGTTAAATTCTCGTTTTATAATGAATTCTGCCAATTTTTTACTCAAACTGGTGGCATTTTCAACTGGTTTAAATAAAATTTTTGATAGGATCAAACTTGCTATAAAAACTAGCAAGGGAATCCCAAAAAAAATTGCTATGGAAATATTTTTAACTTGCAAGAGCACATCATGTTCAGAAGTTACATCCATATCCATTCCCAGTATACCATAAAATTGATATTGTTTATCTATTACGGGAACATAACAGCTCAGCCAGTAGCCCCATGCATCTTCGTAAAAATCTTCTTCACAAACTGGGGTTTTTTTCTGGAATATTTCTTTTAAACCTTTCTGTTCTTTTACTACATAAATCGTTCCAATAAGGGTAGTTTCTTCATCAATGCCTTCTATTTTTCCATCTCCATTAACATCTTCTGCTTCCATAGAAGCATCAGCTAAATATTTTACATATGAGATTTGATCCTGAGAATTTTTATATATAGGTGTATAGATATATATCCATTTAATAAATGGCTCATTCCCGTTTTCCCAGAATATTTGTTCATACTTCTCTTTATAAATAGGATTTTTAGTACTTCCTGATTTAATTATTCGTAAAGTCTGTATAAGATTTTGTACTTCTTTTGTAAAATAAATTTTTTGATGTTCTTCTTCTGTTATCGTTTTGTAAAAATCACCACTTTCCAGTTTTTGAATTTCTTCCCACTGTTCTTCATCAAGATTTTTGACTCTTTGAGTGATGATTTCATCCAAATTTTTTATGGTTTTAAGGTTTTCTTCATCGAAGAAATAAACTCCTAATTTTCCATAATCCAATAAACGATATTGAATTTGTTGTAATAGTCGTTCTTTCATTTGATTATAATAAAAAACTAATACAGGAAGAATTAAAATTGAAATAACAAAAGTAAAAATTATAGATTGTTTTAAATAAAATCGAAATAATATGCTTTTTCCTTTTATGACCATAAAACAAATATAAAGGAGTCTATTTCCTGTAAATAAATTTTATTCATCGCGAAAGAATATAAATTTATTTAAGAATTTCTCTTATAATTTTTATAGAGTTTGACATTTTCTAAAATTTTTAAAAATTATAATTATGCATAAACATTATAAATACTTTGATTTTGTTATGGTGGGATTTGTAACAGTTCTTTTGACCTCGAATATTATTGGAGCTGCCAAAATTGCAAAGATTTTTAATATGGAATTTGGAGCTGGGGTTTTCTTTTTTCCATTTAGTTATATTTTTGGGGATGTTTTAACAGAAGTATATGGATATGCAAGAACAAGACGAGCTGTCTGGACTGGATTTGTGGCACTGGCTTTTGCTTCTTTTATGAGTTATATTATTGTTTCTTTACCACCTTCACCTAATTGGAAATATCAGGAAGCTTATGAAATTGCTTTTGGTATTACTCCCAGAATTGCCTTGGCTTCTTTAATTGCCTACTGGGCTGGGGAATTTGCAAATTCCTATGTTATGGCAAAGATGAAAGTAGCAATGAAAGGAAAAATTTTATGGATGAGAACCATAGGATCAACGATTGCCGGTCAGGCTGTTGATTCTCTTATCTTTTATCCAGTGGCATTCTTTGGATACTGGGAAACATCATCAATGATTCAGGTAATGATTAGTAATTATTTTTTAAAAGTTGGCTGGGAAATACTTATGACTCCTTTTACGTATTTTGCTGTATTTTTTTTAAAAAAAGCTGAACAGGAAGATTATTATGATTATCATACAAATTTTACACCTTTTTCGATTAAAGATGAGTAGGAAATTATAAATATTGATTACAAATTTCAAATAGTTTCTGAATTTCCTCTAAATTTTTTGCAAAAGGTTCAAAGGTAGTTTTTTTGTGTTCAAAATATTTTCCCGTAATCTGTTTTACCTCATCCGAATAAACCAGATAAGAAGGAGTATCTGCAGCCTTTTCTGGACTTTCGTGGCCTCCAAATCCCAGATCATTGCTAAGCTTTGAATTCGCATCTCCAGGATGACAGGAATTCACCGTAATCTTTTTTGATAACAAAATATTTGCCCATGCAATACTTAGCATTCTTTCAGCTTGCTTACTCTGTCTATAAGCAGTATGATTATTGTAAATCCTTTTATTAAATTGTAAATCTGATAAATCCAAGTCTCCTGCCCAATAACTGGCAACATTGATAATTCGAGAATGAGTTTCAAAATACTCCTGCAAATAGGAAATCATTCTATGGTATCCCAGAATATTGACTGCAAATTGACATTCCAGTCCTTCTTCTGTAATGATCTTTTTTCGAGGAGTTTCAGAAGCATTATTAATTAAAGCATATAATCGAACAGAGTGATTGGAAAAAATTTCCTTTATCGCATTCTTAATTGATGATCTTGACCTTAAGTCTGCTAAAAATAATAAATATTGATTTTTATAATTGGACTTTAATTTCTGATAAAGATGATTCAATTTTTCTTTATTTCTACCCCCAAGAATTATATTGAAATTTTTATCAGATAGAATTTTACAGATTGCCGTTCCAATAGTTCCTGTTGATCCTGTAACTAGAACCCACTTCATATATAAATCCTTTTGTATTATTCAAAAAGTGTATATTGAACAAAAGAGTTTTGTTTTTTTCGAATTTGAATTTTGGGTAGGTAAGAATCAATCGCGATAAAATGCTGGGCTAAATAATAATTACAACCCAATTTTTTTAATGAAGTAAATTTGATATTTTGAAATTCTTTAATTTTCATTGCACAAGAAAGGGAAATGCCGGGAACATTTACCAGTTTTTCCGTAGGATCGTTTTTTAAATCAACGGGAAAAAAATCAAGATTTTCCATCGCCCATAAAATTTTAGGTTCTTTTCTTTGAAGAAAAAAAATTCTCTCTAAGATGTAAGAAAGGCTTTTATCCAGAAATTGATGAAACCATTTATTTTGAAGCTCAGATTGGTTTAAAGAATGTAAAAAAAGGATTTTTTGTTTAAGATTTTCTTTCCAATTCCAGCTTTCATAGCTATTGGGAATTATCAAATTCATAAAAACACAAAAACTTTAAGCCTGAGATTTGCAACTATTTATTTGTATAGTGTACCTTTTTGTAGATGATTTAATCAATGAATTGTATTGATGTTGTTATTAGATTTACCTTCTATCAGGTGTTTTTCAGACAATGTTTGGGAATAACTATTCCAAAAAAATTAATATGACAAGTTTTGCAATTTCCTTGTCAAAAGAAATCTGGGAATAACTATTCCAGAGTAAGGCTGTACGGTAATATTTGATAAGTTTTTCAGTATAATAGAATAACTATTCCCGGTACTTTAACAGAACAAAACCATACTCAGAGTAATATTTTTTAAAATTCACAAGGAATAACTATTCCCTAATTTTTTAAATCATTTTTTATAATCTACTGGAAAAATAAAAGATGATTTTAACCACAAAGTTATGAAAATTCTATGATTTTTTTCTGGAATCAGCTATTTTCTGAAAACGATACTAATAAATCAAAAATTATATTGTTTACAAAATGAAATGATTTTGATTTATTTTCTAAATGATGCTTAATTTTATTCAGAAAGCTTCACGTTTAATAAAAAATGCAGAATCCATTTTTGTAATTACTGGTGCAGGCATTTCAGCGGACTCGGGCTTACCAACATATAGAGGCATCGGTGGTTTATACGAAAATCAATTTACAGAAGATGGAATTGAAATTGAGGAAGCTCTCAGTATAGATATATTTTCTCGAAATCCCCAATTATCCTGGAAGTATCTCTCTCAGTTAGGTAAATCCATAGTCGGAAAAAAATTCAATTTTGCTCATGAATTTCTGGCTCAACTGGAACAACAAAAAAAACGATTTTTAATTTTGACTCAAAATGTGGATGGATTTCATTTAGATGCAGGAAATAAAAATGTGATTGAAATACATGGAAATTTGCATTATCTTATTTGTTTATATTGTAATAACCGGATAGAAATAAAAAATTATTATAATCTGGAAATTCCGCCCCGATGTAATCAATGCGGAAATATCATGAAGCCAGATGTGGTTCTTTTTGGAGAAGTATTACCAAATGAAAAGGTTTTTCAATTAGAAAAAGAATTATCTATAAATTTTGATCTTTTATTGGTGATTGGAACATCAGCTGTATTTCCTTATATTTCTGAGCCAGTGATTCAGTATATTCGAAAAAAAATTCCAGTTATAGAAATAAATCCTGTTCAAACTATTTTAAGTAGATATGTGAATTTATATATACCCGAAAGAGCTGCCAATGCTATGAAGCAAATTTCTGAATTTATAAAAACTGGATAATATTTATTTACTTTTAAGTTGAACCAATCTTTTTGTCTAGAAATAAAATTCAAATTGTCATTATAGCAATTTAAAATTATTTGTTATTATGAATTTAAAAGCACTGGAAGAAATTGTAAAAAAATCTCTGGAATATATTGAACATCCTACTTATCGTTTAACACTTGCAGAAATAGGGATGTTTCATCGTCTTGAAGAAGAAGATGGGAAAATCAAAGTTTATCTAAAAAGTCCTGATGAAGATCGAAAAGTACAAATAGCCATAGAGTCCCAATTGAGAGGGATTCTGTATAAGGAAGGATTCCCCAAAGGATTTAAAATTAAATTTGAAGTTGATGAGAGCATAAAACCCGAAGAGATGGACGGTTCGATTCGAGGAATTAAAAATATTATTTTGATTGGTTCTGGTAAAGGAGGTGTAGGAAAGTCTACGATTACAGCAAATTTAGCTGTTACAATTTCAAAATACGGGAAAAAAGTAGGAATTTTAGATGCAGATATTTATGGTCCATCTATTGGTAAGCTCTTTGGTTTTACAGGTCGAGTTCCTTTATATGGTGATGGCAAAAATAAAGTTTATCCTCTTGAGAAATTTGATATAAAAATTATGTCATTTAGCTTTTTACTAGATGAAGGTCAGGCAGTTATATGGCGCGGGCCAATGTTAGGAAAGGCAATGGAACAATTTTTATTCGAAGTAGAATGGGGTAATCTGGATTATTTATTAATTGACCTTCCGCCAGGAACAGGTGATGTGCAGCTTTCGCTGGCTCAATACGTAGAAGTGGATGGTGCTATTATTGTAACAACTCCACAAAATGTTGCTATTCAGGATGCAAGTCGTGCCCTAACTATGTTTCAGCAGGTTAAAATACCTGTTCTGGGTATTATTGAAAATATGTCGGGCTTTATCTGTCCTCATTGTGGAAAAATAAGTTATATTTTTTCTAAGGACGGAGCTAAGGATTTTGCGAAGAATTATAATACAGCCCTTCTGGGAACTATCCCCCTCGAAACAAAAATTATGGAAGCAGGAGAAGGTGGAAACCCTCTAAATCTCATTAATGAAAAGAATCCAGAAATTGTTAAAGCATACGAACATATTTATCAAAACTTGGAAAAAGAAATTGAAAAATTTAAAATTTAATTGTTTATTTTTGCAGATTTGATTTTACTGTATCCAATGTTTCCTTTGAATTCAGTAAAATCTTTTTCCCGATCTGAAAAAACTCATCACTGGTTAATTTATCTATATAGTTTTCCTGTAATTTAGATTTGATCTGATTGATTTTCTCCAATCTTTCCGGTTCTATTTCATTGCTAATTGCTATATCCTTAATATATCTTTTGAGGCTTTCTATTTTATATTCTTCAGAAATTTCAATTTTATCTCCAGAAACTGGACTTGATGAAACGGAATTAGTTCGAGAAGTTTTCTTTGGTTCATATAAAGGGCTAATACCACCCACTTTATCAATATTCATTTTTCTTTCTCCTTACAGTCTATATCGGTTATTTTTTAAATGTTTTTTAGTATTTTTTTAATTTATTCTCTTTTTGGAGATATTAAAATTGAAAATTCTCCTTTCTTTACAAGTTTTTTTTTAAATTCTTCGAAATTTTCAGATTTTATAAATACATATTCTTCGAATTTTTTAGTCATTTCCCTTGCTAAAAGCAGTTCCCTATCAGAAAATATCTCAAAAATATCTTCAATCGTAGATTCCATTCTATGGACAGATTCAAAGATAGCAATGCAACCTTCAAAATCCCTGTATTTTTCTAACTGTTTTCTTCTTTTACTTTTATTGGGGGATAAAAATCCCAGATACAGAGTAGGGTTCATTTTCCAGCCAGAAATACTCATTAAAGTTGTTAATGCAGAAGGGCCCGGAACTGGTAAAATCGTTATTTCAGGAAAATTTTCTCTAACTGCCCGAATTAAATCAGACACAGGATCGGAAATCCCCGGAGTCCCTGCATCTGTGATAAAACCAAGTGCTTTATTTTTTTTTAGTTCTTCGATTGCGAATTGGATGTCTTTCTCAATTTGATGAATTCGAAATGATTTTAGAGGGGTATGGATACGGTAATGTTCAAACAAGATTCTGGATTTCCTTGTATCTTCTGCAAGAACTAAATCACAAAGTTGTAAAACTTCAACAGCTCTAAACGTGATATCTTTTAGATTTCCAATAGGGGTGGAAATAATATTTAACGAAGGCTTTCGTAATAAAAATTCAGTTTCCATAACAGGGAGTATCTGAAGGACAGCTAACATTACTCGATACTGCACAGGATGAAACTACTGGCCCAGGTGATGATGTTATACCATTTCTTAAAACTGCTTTTAAATAAAAGTAATATCTTTCACAAAGCTGAAAAGAAATTTCAGAAGGTGCTGGTTTCAAATTGGGAATTCTCTGAATTTTTATATCTATGGAATTGGTGCTTACTTCTTCTTTTGAATGATAAAAACTGGGTTCATGCCCATTTGGCAAATACGGTGTTCCAATGATACCGGCTTGAATCAAATCGGGGGATGTAATTGAAGGTGTGATGTATAAATTATAGCCAATAAATTCATCCTGAGTATTAGTGACGAAATAGTAAATATCAAATTCAATGCGAATTTTATTATCGCTGGTTAGGTAGCTGATGGGTTTTATATCAATAATTGCTGGTGATCCCACAGTAATTAAGGAATAGATAGGAAAAACAGGGACATCCGTATTCGTTCCACAATTCAGAATAACCATTATCAAAAATAATAAAAATTTCCAAAAAGATTTCATTAATGCTTAAAATTCTTTATTTCTTTTGCTTGAAAAGTAAAATTTTTTCGTAAAATTCTAAATTCCCATTGAGAAGGAACGGGATCTTCTCCTCCCTCATTCCAAGGATGACATCTTAAGATTCGATGGATGGATAAATATAAAGCAACAAAGATATTATAATTTTTAAAAGATTGTAAAGTATATTCCGAACACGTGGGTTGATATCTACAGGATGGTCCAAAAAAGTAAATAAGAACAGGAGATATGAATAATTTATAAAAATAAATGAGAATCTCGAAAAGAAAAGCAACTAGTCTATCTATTAATTTCAGGAAAAACTTTATATATTTCAACTCAAAATTATAAGAAAAATATACTTTATTCCGTGACAATTAAAATTTCAACTCGTCTGTTTTTTGCTCTATTCTCTGGAGTATCATTGGGAGCAACTGGTTGAGAAGAACCATAGCCTGAGAAAGATATTTGATCTTCATTTAAACCTTTTTGGATTAAATATTTTGCTACTTCTTCAGCTCTTTTTTCTGAAAGATTTAAATTATATTCATCTGAACCAATATTATCCGTATGTCCACTAATTTGAATTTCCCTTTCTGGATATTGTTTTAAAATATTATAAATTTCATCTAATATTTTTTTTGTATTCTCTCTCAGTACAAAAGAATTAAAATCAAAAAGAATCTGATTCATTTCTATAGTTACTCCCTTATCTGTTTCTTTAACATTTAAGTTCTGATTCTGAATTTCCTGAAAATGATGAATAATTTCTTTTTTATCAATTTTTTTTAATTTTCTATATAGAGATTGAATATGAAATTTTTCTGAAATCCGTGCTTGATTTTTGAAACCATAATTATATAGGATTTCCTGCTCATCTTTTAAAGGTATGCCTAATTTTCTGGAAAACCAGAACGTACCTCTAGATTCGCCTTGAATTTCCTGGATACTCAATTGCGGCAAATTCACTTTTTTTTGAAATTTATAGTTAAAAAGAAATTTATCTGAAGTCGTTTTACTTCCAAGATAATTGATTTCTTCTTGACCTACATATTGATAACTTACAAGAAAGGGAACTTCAATGATTTCGTTTAGAAATTGAAATCTAAAAATTTCTTTTGCGGGTGCCTGCCATTGAGGAATAAATTTTTCTATTGTAAAAGTAGGCAAGCTTTGATAATTAGGATAAAGAAATTCTTTATCTACGATATATTCTCCATTTTTTTTTAAGATAAATCGAGAAAAGGAATCTTCTACTTTCTTAAATGGAACTTTTTTAAATGTAACTTCATCAGGTATTAGACGATAATAGGTAATAAAATTTCCTTCCAGTAAATAACCATCATTTAGAATTTTTTTTGCTACTAAATGGATTCTATTTTTCTCTTCTCTTTTAGAATTTTCCTCTTCAACAATTTGTTTTTTTTCTACGATGAAAATTTCTTGTTCTTCAAAAGAAAAAAAATAAGGATTTTGTGCATAACTATAATAAGCCCAAAAAATAAAAACTACGGAATAAATTTTATGTAATTTCATAATATAATGGTAATTTCGATTTTTTAAAAAAAAACTTAATAGATTTTTAAATGAATTGAAAAAATTTTCAACTTTTAAATTCTGACATAATTATGATTGTAATAGAAAATTTAGACCATATTTCTTTAGGAAGTTCAAATCTTAAAAGATCCATAGAATTTTATACAGAAATTTTTGGTTTTGAATTAATTGAACAAACAGAAAAATCTGCGGTTCTTGAATGGGAAATATTAAAGCTTCGACTCAATTATATTCCTAATTATAAATTTCCCATAAATAATCCTATTGCTATGAATTTATCTTTTTCTATGGATATAGATGATTTTACAAATGCAGTAATTGAATTTGAACAAAAAAAAATCCCCATAGAAATTGGACCTATACCTATTGATAAAGGAGAATCTCTTGTCATTCGTGATCCGGATGGGAACTGGATAGAACTTTTTTATAGAGAAGAATAATTCTTCTCTAAGAGATTTTTAGGCTTTTATGTCTATTACGGTTCCCTTCACCTGAAATACAGATTTTATTTGATCGGGAGTTATGGCTGTTTGAGATTTTTCAAGTTCCATAAATTGTTTGTTTTCAAAAGGATTTCCTGGAACACCGGGCTCTTTTGTTACAGGAGGTTCTGTTTGATTCATCATTTTAAAGCTAGCAGGATTTTTTAAACCTAATTCTGGACCAATTCGTATATCCATAATATTAAAAATAATATGATTTAATGAATTGTCAAGAAATAAAAATTGATTTTTTAAATAGCTAATATTTAGAAAAATTATAAAAAATTTTATTCTGAATCATAAAAGCAAATGTAAAGAATTTAAAATTGAATTATTATTTTCATTATCTTAATATTGAGAAGTCATAATTTTTCAGATTGAAAACTTGAAACTCACATTTTTATTAATTGAACTTGAATAAATTTTAAAAAAAACTAATAAATTTTTTTTTTCAAATTAAAATAAAGTAAACATTAAATCTATATTTTTTTTTATTTTATGAAAAAATTTTATGAGTTTAAACAGTTATTTATGAATAAATACGAAAATGACAAATTACAGATTTTATTTTTTATTTTATTCCTCTTTCTTATAACTTTTTTAATTCTTAGCAAATCCAATCCCTATATTTTTTTATTTACACCTTATCGATTATATCCCATTTCTTTGAAAATAATAAAAAAAGATATAATTTATTATAGTTTTGATAGAAATACCAATGAATTTATTCCCGTAAAGGTGGATTTATATTTTTCTGGAGATTTAGAAAACGATATACAGAGATTAGCTCAAATTGTTCAGCAACCTAAATCCTATCTAAGGGAAAATCTAAAAGATGCGAAAGATATAATTTATTTTCCTCCTTTTAGCCTTAGTATAATTAAAGTATATGCTGAAAAAGATAAATTATATCTCTTCTTCGAAGAAAATCTTTTAAAAAGAGAAAATTTCAGGACTAAATTCAGTTATAATTTTTCTGATTCTGAACTAGAAAAACTATTCTATCAATACGAAAAATCACTGATATATACCATTTTTGAAAATTATGAAAGTTTTAAAGAAATACATTGTAATACTCAAAATAAAGAAACAATATGGAAATCTTTAAAAAAATAAAAAATATAATAAATTTGCTAAACTATGGGCCATAATACAAATCAATAGATTGTTACTAAAAATTTTTAAAAAAGATAAAAACATTCCTGAAAAGAAGTAAAGCGATCCTTGCTCCCAGCTCGAAGGAAAATGTAAAATAGAAAATAAAATATTGGAAAGTAAATGCCCCACTATATTTTTAAAGAAACCTTTTCCTAAAAAATCTGGAATTACATGTCTAAAAATTAATTCTTCACTGAAGGGGGCAAGAAAAACTCCAATTGATAATATAAATTTTTCTATAAACCTTAACTTCGTAAGATTGTATACATTTTCTTTATTAATTAACATTAAAACAAACATCAATAAATATGAAACAACTAAAGAATAAAGATATATATAAGCATTCCCCGGCAATCTAAAATAATAATTAAACTGATAAGGCTCTAGGAAACGATATGCAGCAAAAGACATCACACCTAGAAAAAACGGCCAGAATATCTCAAATAAAAATAAGGGCTTAGGTTTATATAGAAAAATATAGATAAAAAATAGAAAAATAAATAAAATTAATAAAAATATATAAATTTTTTCAATGGGGAAATGATATACAAAAAAAAATTTATAAAAATCTTTTTGAATCTTTATTTTGTGACTCTTTTCCAGATTTTTATAATTGTTGATGATGACTTCTAACTTTTCTTGTTCTTCATTTGTTAGATACTTTTTTATATTATTTTTGATTTGCGGAGGAAGAATCAACCAGTAGATAGCTGACTTCATAGAAGTACCCTTGTTAAATGAATTAAATAATTATTTCTATTAGTGTTTCAAAAAAAACAAAATTTTTGAAATCGAATTTAAAAAATAATTTAATATATTTTTTAATCCATGGGGTAAAGCTTTAATGTTTTTGTGAATCAAAAGAGTTGAAGATTTTTTGATATTTTTATTTTCTGCGATTGAATAGATTTTTGTTAGCTGTCTTTAAAAGAGACAAAATGATTTTTAATGAGTTTTTAAAAAAATTTAGTTGTCAGGCTAATAATGATGAGAATAAATAAAAATATGATTGTCAATGGAAAAAAAATCCAGATTCAGGAACTGGATTCCAGAACTATTCAGTTTTTGTTAAAGAAATTTGAGATTAACAATAAAATGGTAGCTATAGAAATAAATGGAGAGATATTACCGAAAGAAAAATGGGATGAATATGAATTGAAAGATACTGATAGAATTGAAATAATTCGCATGGTTGGTGGTGGTTAATGGAACTATATCCCATTATTGACTATGAATATTATATTCATCATAATATTGCCCTGGAAAAGATAAGAGAAGCCTATAAACTGGATTTTTTTCAGATTAGAATTAAAAATCAGAATCTGGATACTGTAGATAAATTTCTAAAAATTCTAAAAAAAGGATTTTATGACTCCATGGTAATTATGAATGATTATCCAGAATTTTTAGATAGAACAGATGGATTACACCTTGGTATTGAGGACTTGGAAAATAATAAAAATTTTATAAATTTTATTAC